>JAEEGF011162490.1_pt1 | contig 31975 bp, 20 predicted proteins | sample 9134171 | NCBI WGS metagenome assembly JAEEGF01 (sample SAMN16246542, study PRJNA631951) | gut metagenome | biome: gut microbiome; feature: rumen; material: AP-attached | host: Bos | place: Iran: Karaj | collected 2018-10 | reverse complement strand
AATTCGCGCATTCATTCCAATTCGACTTCGTCGAAGGAATGCGCTCACTCCTGATTCACTTTCTCACGAAATGCGCAGCAGAGTGCGCATTTCTGTCTGAACAGTAACTTTCAGTCTGTTACTGAAATGCATCGATAATACTCACTCTTGTAATAAAGGTGAGTTGATGGTATCATTTTCCGAGATGGCGAATAGAACATTATTATTGGCTTGATGAGGAGCAATTATGGGAAATGATGTCAGAACTGAGCCCTACAAGCATCTCGGAGAAGAATGCGGCGTTTTCGGCATGTACGATTTTGACGGCGGAGACGTTGCGGAGTCTGTTTATTACGGGCTTGTTTCTTTGCAGCACAGAGGGCAGGAGAGCTGTGGTATCGCTGTGAGCGAGACCAATGGCCCCAAAGGAAAGGTTTACAGTCACAAAGAGATGGGACTTGTAAACGAGGCTTTTACACCGGATCACCTGGATAACCTTAAGGGAGACATCGGGGTAGGCCATGTGCGATATTCTACGGCTGGCAGCAGCACAAGAGAAAATGCCCAGCCACTTGTTCTAAATTATGTTAAGGGTACCCTTGCAATGGCGCATAACGGTAACCTTGTCAATGCACCGCAGCTGCGTCAGGAGCTGGCTTATACCGGTGCGATTTTTCAGACCACTATTGATTCGGAAGTAATTGCATATCTTATTGCCAGAGAGAGACTGGTCACAAGCTCTGTAGAGGAAGCTGTGGGAAAAGCAATGACCAAGATAAAGGGAGCCTACAGCCTTGTTGTAATGTCCCCAAGAAAGCTTATCGGGGCAAGAGATCCCTACGGTTTTAAACCTCTTGTTATAGGAAGGCGCGGAAACAGCTATGTTCTGGCTTCCGAGACCTGCGCACTGGATACCATCGGAGCAACCTTCATAAGAGATGTGGAGCCGGGAGAAATCGTCACTATTTCACCGGAATTCGGTATCAGATCTGACAAGAGCATGTGTCTTCCCAAGGACAAGCATGCAAGATGCATTTTTGAATATATTTATTTTGCAAGGCCTGACAGTAGTATAGACGGAGTAAGCGTATACGATGCCAGGATTGCAGCCGGAAGATTCCTTGCTATGGATTCGCCGGTGGAAGCGGATATGGTTGTGGGAGTTCCGGAATCCGGAAATGTTGCGGCTCTGGGCTATGCCCTTGAGTCAGGCATCCCCTACGGACAGGCTTTTGTCAAGAATTCATATATAGGAAGAACCTTCATTAAGCCCAAGCAGACCAGCAGAGAGAGCAGTGTTCAGGTCAAATTAAATGCTTTAAAGAGTGCTGTTAAGGGCAAAAAAATAATTATGATCGACGATTCAATTGTAAGAGGAACAACCTCCGACAGAATCGTAAGGATGCTTCGGGATGCCGGAGCAAAGGAAGTCCACATGAGGGTAAGCTCGCCGCCGTTTTTGTGGCCCTGCTACTTTGGTACGGACGTACCTGCCAGAGAGCAGCTCATAGCTTATAACAGAAATGTGGATGAAATCTGTAAGATAATAGGAGCAGATTCACTGGCTTATCTTAAAATAGAAAGACTTGAGGAAATGGTGGGCAATAACCTTGGAATATGCAAGGGGTGCTTCACGGGAAATTACCCTGTAGACCCACCGGAAGTTGACATCCGCGGAGAATACGAGCGATAGGCAGATATTTTTAAAAAAGAAAGGAAGCATTATGAGTACAGATCGTTACAGCAGCCCATTGTCAGAGAGATACGCAAGTAAAGAGATGCAGTATATTTTTTCCCAGGATATGAAGTTCAGAACCTGGAGAAGGCTTTGGATAGCTCTTGCAGAGATTGAAAAAGAGCTGGGCCTTAATATTACTCAGGAGCAGATAGACGAGCTTAAGGCTCATCAGGACGATATCAACTATGATGTGGCAAGAGCAAGAGAAAAAGAGGTTCGTCACGACGTTATGAGCCACGTATACGCATACGGCCAGCAGTGTCCCAAGGCAAAGGGAATCATCCATCTTGGCGCCACTAGCTGCTACGTTGGTGACAACACAGATATCATTATTATGACAGAGGCCCTTAAGCTTGTTCGCAAAAAGCTGGTTAACGTCATTGCAGAACTGGCCAAATTTGCTGATAAGTACAAGGATCAGCCTACCCTTGGCTTTACCCATTTCCAGCCTGCGCAGCCTACAACCGTTGGAAAAAGAGCATGCCTCTGGCTTCAGGACTTTACCATTGACCTTGAGGATCTGGACTATGTACTTGATAATATGAAGCTTCTTGGATCCAAGGGAACCACAGGAACACAGGCTTCTTTCCTGGAATTATTTGACGGCGACCTTTCCAAGGTTGACAAGCTTGATCCCATGCTTGCCGAAAAGATGGGCTTTAAGGGCTGCATGGCAGTTTCAGGACAGACCTACAGCCGTAAAATTGATATGAAGGTAGTTAACGTCCTTGCGGGAATCGCTTCCTCAGCTACCAAGATGGCTCAGGATATAAGACTTCTCCAGCACCTCAAAGAGGTTGAGGAGCCCTTTGAAAAGAGTCAGATCGGATCTTCTGCAATGGCTTATAAGAGAAATCCCATGAGAAGTGAGCGTATCTGCTCTCTTTCAAGATATGTGCTGGTGGATACCCTTAATCCGGCAATCACTGAGGTTTCACAGTGGTTTGAGAGAACCCTCGACGATTCTGCCAACAAGAGACTTTCAATTCCTGAGGGCTTTTTGGCAACAGACGGCGTTCTTGATCTGTGCCTCAATGTTGTGGACGGCCTTGTGGTATATCCTAAGGTTATCGAGAAGCACATGCTGGCTGAGCTTCCCTTCATGGCTACAGAGAATATCATGATGGATGCCGTTAAGGCAGGTGGTGACAGACAGGAGCTTCATGAGAGAATCCGTGAACTGTCCATGGAAGCCGGCAAGACCGTCAAGGTAGAAGGTAAGGACAATAACCTTTTAGAGCTCATTGCAGCAGACCCTGCATTCCACTTAAGTCTTGAAGAGCTTCAGGCTTCAATGGATCCCAAGAAGTATGTGGGTTGCAGCGCTCATCAGGTCGAGAAGTTCCTTGGGGAAGTGGTAAATCCCATTCTTGAAGCTAATAAAGATGACCTCGGTGTAACTGCGGAGATTAATGTATAAATATGCTACCATTCACGTTTCAGCCGGCTTCTATGAACAGTCAGAAATGCTCGTACAAGAACTGCACATTTCTGATTGTCTCATAGGAATCCGGCTGACAATAGAATCGGAGCATAAATAATACTTTGGGAGATAATTACATGACAATAAAAGATATACTCGAAAGGAAAGAAGTTACCCTCTCCTTTGAGGTTTTTCCACCGAAAACGGATGATGGATATGAGGCCGTTGAGGCGGCTGCGGCGAAGATTGCTTCCTTTGGCCCTGATTTCATGAGCGTGACCTACGGAGCAGGGGGCGGAACCAGCAAGAATACTGCCAATATAGCTGCGGATTTGCAGGATAAGTACGGAGTCAGCGTGCTGGCACACCTCACCTGCGTATCCTCCACAAAAGATTACGTGAAGTCCATGATTTCTGTCTACAAGGAAAAGGGCATAAAGAACATCATGGCTCTTAGGGGAGATATACCCAAGGAAGGCAGGATATGCTTTGATTATGATCACGCCACACAGCTTATTTACGATATCAAATCACAGGATGACAGTTTCTGTATCGGAGGAGCCTGCTATCCCGAGGGACATATAGAGTGTGCCAGACAGTCCGAGGACATTCAGCATCTTAAGGAAAAAGTGGATGCCGGCTGTGACTTCCTCACAACTCAGATGTTTTTTGACAACTCGATGTTATATCAGTTCCTCTACAGGATTCGTGAAAAGGGTATCGAGGTTCCTGTTCTTCCCGGAATCATGCCTATCACTAATGCCAAGCAGGTTGCCAGAAGCGTAGCCCTTTCCGGTTCCACTGTACCCCAGAAAATGAAGGTGATGGTGGACAGATTCGCCGATGACCCGGAGAAGATGAAGGAAGCCGGCATCATATATGCCTGTGACCAGATCATCGACCTCATCTCCAATGGTGTGAGCCATATTCACGTATATTCCATGAATAAGCCCGACATCGCTGAGGGCATCATGAGAAACTTAGGCACCATAATAAAATGATAAAACTTTAAAAGCAGTCCTTAAAAAGGGACTGCTTTTTTGCGCCATCCTCGGAGAGCATACAGGGAGCATAAGCTTTTTTGACCCTTTTGGCGAAAAAGTAGTATTATAGTAGGTAACAAAAATTTCGAGGTGATGAATTATGGATGCGCAGATCTCAAACGATCAGATGATCAAATGCAACATAACAGAAGATGAATACAACTATGCTCAGAGCGTTATCAAAAAACTCTCTGACTATTTTGATGCCAAGGTTGTTGGCCAGGGACAGCTGAAATTCTCCCTGATAGGGGCAATAATCGCTGACGGACATATACTTATAGAGTCTGTTCCCGGTCTTGCAAAGACCACGGCAGCCAAGGCTATTTCCGATGCCGTAGACGGAAAGTTTGCGAGAATCCAGTGTACACCGGACCTCTTACCGGGAGATATCATAGGAACCCAGATATTCAATCAGGCCAACGGCAAGTTTGAAACCATGCTGGGACCTGTATTTGCAAACTTTGTACTTCTTGATGAGGTGAATCGTTCCAGCGCCAAGACCCAGTCTGCCATGCTGGAGGCCATGCAGGAGAAGCAGGTTACCATCGGGGGCAAGGCATACAAGATGCCAGAGGATATATTTATAGTAATTGCAACCCAGAACCCCATCGAGCAGGAGGGAACCTATCCTCTTTCCGAGGCTCAGACCGACAGATTTCTGATAAAAGAAGTTATTACCTATCCTCTTGCTTCAGAGGAGGTAGAAATCCTTAACAGAATAGAGTCCGGCGTGATCTCCAGAGTGGATCCTCCGGTGCTTACCATAAAGGATATCGATCAGGTACAGGATATAGTTGAAAAAGTTTACGTGGACGAGGCTATAAAGTGGTATATCTCAAGCATTGTGGTTGCCAGCAGAAGAGCAAGTCAGATTCCCGGGTGTGAGGTTGGCAAGTATGTGAGAATCGGCTGCAGCCCCCGTGCTTCAATTGCATTTCTAAAGATGTCCAAGGCGGCAGCACTTATGCAGGGCAGAACCTTTGTAACGCCCGAGGATGTGAAGTTCGTGAGATATCAGGTACTTCGCCACAGAATCGGCCTCAACTATTCAGCCGTTGCAGACAATGTTTCCATCGAGCAGGTAATTGACGGAATCGTTAATTCAGTAAAGGCACCTTAACTATGAAACTAGACTATGAATATTTATCGCGAATAAGAAGAGCAGTCTCTCTTTACACCAACAGAAAGACCTCTAATATTCTTGACGGCGATTTTCATTCCATCCATCGCGGGCGGAGCATGGAGTTTGACGACCTGAAGGAGTACTCCTTCGGAGACGATGTTCACGACATAGACTGGAAATCTTCCTCAAGAATGGGAGATATTCTTGTGAGAAGATATATGACAGACAGGCGTCACAATGTGATGTTTATCTGCGATTGCGGAAGCAAGATGGAGGGAGATACCCCTGCGGGTGAGAGTAAAAAGAACCTGGCGCTTATGACCTTTGGCACCATAGCCTATATTACAGGAAGAAACGGCGCCGATTACTCCATGGCCTATCCCTTTGAGGGAAAGTCCAAGGTCAGCATGTTCAGATCCGGGGCAGAGCACCTGGAAAAACTTCTTTACAGTTACGAGGAAGATATCTGTAAGGACTCTCCTACAGGAATTAATGACACCATCATGGAGATCATGAGTACTGTAAATAAAAAGATGATCATTTTCCTGATCACGGATATGGAAGGTCTGGACGGTCTGGATGCCAACATGATAAGAAGTGTCACCAGGGATCACGACCTGCTCATCATAAATCTGGAAGATGCCCTGCTCACAGGAGATTACGTCTATGACAATGATGCGCACCTTTATGAAAAGCTCTTTTATTCCCATGACAGAAAGCTTCATGACGAGGAAGTGCGTATCCACAAGGATATCCTGGAGAGAGCCTCACAGATGTGCAGGCAGAACAAAGTGGGGCTAACTTCAATTGCTTCCGAAGAAAAAATAATCGATTCCACAATCGAACTTCTTGAAAGGTACAGACATGGTTACTACGGTTAAACAACAGCCACCCTTTGAGTATTACTGGTGGATTGTGCTGATTGTTGCGATTATTCTGGCAGGCGGGATCGCACTGCTTATATATACCCTGAACAAATACTTTGAACTGGGACTTTTTTCCCGGAAAAAGAATATGATAAACAAGCCGCCAAGAAAGGCTCTTATACAGATAAAAAATGAGTATGCACAAAAACTTCAGAGCCTTGTGGGTGAATATTCCGGCGGAAAGATAGATAAAAGAGAAGGCTACCAGAGACTTAGTTTTTTAATAAGAACCTTTGTACATGAGGTTACAGGGATAAATGTAGAAAACTACACCAAGAGTGAGATAAAGACCCTTGGAATGCCGCAGCTTGACAGACTTATGGAGGAGTACTATGTTCCTGAGTTTGCCGAGGAGGAAAAATCTTTGGACAAGAATTTTCTTGAGTCCTGCAACAGGGCCATGGGAGTGATCGGAACATGGAAGTAATGTACAGATGGGTCATCTATGCCGGAACTGCTGCGGTTTGCGTCTTGCTTGGGGGACTTATTTTTTTCCTCAGGAAAAAGAAAGACGAATATAACACAGGTATAAAGGCATCCAATACGGCCCGAATTAAATCAACCAAATTATATAAGAGCATAACCACAAGGTTTTTGATCCTACGCAGCATTATGATCCTGGGACTTGTTGGAAGTATGGTGGCAGCCCTCATTCTGGTGGCAAGGCCTTACAAGACACAGGACGTTGTCACGGGGGTAAAAAAGCGTGACATCATCATTTGTATGGATGTGTCCTATTCCCTCTACGATCTGAACTATGAGCTGACGGATTATCTCAAGGGAGTGGTGAAGGGACTTGCGGGAGACAGGATAGGAGTGAACATTTTCAACACATCTTCCGTAACCTATGTTCCCCTGACCGATGATTATGACTATGTTGTGGACAAGCTTGATGAGCTTACGGAATACTTTGTTCTGCAAAAAGAGTTATATGAGAATATCTATGACAATTATGATTATGTGAGCGAGATGCCTGATGACGTGCGGGCAAGATACGATGAGCTCATGGAGCGCCTTGAGTTTTTTGACGCAGGGACACTTTACAATAACTCCAAAAGAGGATCTTCCCTGGTGGGAGAGGGCCTTGGAACAGCGCTTTATTCCTTCCCTTACCTTGGGGATTCCGAGAGGACAAGGGTCATCATAATGAGCACCGACAATCAGCTTAATGCCTTTGCCGGGGAGATAATGAACCTATCCCAGGCGGCGGATTATTGCAAGAAGAATCGGGTAACGGTTTTTGGCATTTTTCCCTCCGAGGAGGATTTCTACGAACCCCAGACCCACAGCTATTCAGGGTGTCTCAATGACTTTAAGAAAGCCGTGGAAAAAACCGGCGGCAAGTTCTACGTAAGGACCAAGGACCAGAGCGTTTCTCAGATTGTGCAGGATATCCAGAAGCAGGAAGCCATGATAGTCAATATGATAATGACCAGAGAAACCACTGATGTTCCAAGAACTGCTTATATAATACTTATTATTTGCTTCGCATTTGTCTGCGGGGCAGGATTGGCATTACAAAAATGAAGATACAGCCTATTTTCCCTGCGGGGATAATGCTGGCAGTGTTTGCGGTTTTATTCGGACTGACAGCATTTGTGATCATAAAAAACAAACTGAATACCCGGGACAAGATTTTTACCCTGCTCAGGATGACCGTCATTTATGTGCTTATTCTTGTCATTGGCCTGAGACCTGTCAAGACCTACACCAAGTATGAATTTGCCACAAAGAATCTGGATGTTCTTTTCGTTGTGGACAGTACCATAAGCATGTGGGCAAATGACTACAACGGAAACCACACCCGAATGGAAGGGGTAAAAAATGATGTGGACTATATTCTGAATGAACTTTCCGGCAGCAACTTCGGCCTTATTGCTTTCGACGATACTGCCAGGGTGCTTTCTCCTTTTACCCAGGACCTTAAGTACATTTCGGACCTGGTGGGAGTAATGAACATGCCTGACAGCTACTATGCTTCGGGAAGTGATCCGGGAATTGCTTACAGGGACATTATGTCGCTTTTGGAATCCTCTGATAAAAAAGAGAACAGAAAGACCATTGTCTTTTTCATAAGTGATGGAGAGATAACCAACGGGAAAGCACTGACCAGCTTTGTGGAAATGGCAAAATACGTGGATGCGGGCGCAGTTATGGGCTATGGCTCACTTAGCGGTGGAAGGATGAAGGAAAAGTATGGGTATGTATATGACTATGGCACCTATTCCGATGCTATTTCCAAGATCGACGAGGAGAACCTGAAAAAGATCGCCGAGGACCTGGGGGTGCAGTACCTTAACATGAACGGCGGCAATGCGTCTTTGGCCGGGCTTGTGGAACTCATAAAGGAAAGCAGCGCCACAATAGTTGAGCAGGGACAGGGAGCGGAGAAGTATATAGATCTTTATTATTATTTTGCTGCAGTCCTTTGTTTTATGCTTCTTTTGGAGGCTGTAATGTTTATTAGAAGGGGGAGACTGTGATGACGAAAAAGATTCCTCTAAGATATATTTTTATGTCGATAATGGCCCTGATACTGTGCGTTGTTTCCATTATCCTGGCCACCAAAATAGTGACGAACCACAGCTTTGTAAAGCAGTATAACTACGGAAATTATGTAGAGAGCAAGGAAAAAAGTCTTTTGGTTTTAAACCTTCCGGAAAGCTACCTGCCCTATTACAATCTGGGAAACGTGGCTTACAAAAGAGGTGACTACAACAGTGCCATAGGGTATTTTAATCAGGCCCTTAATCTCTATCCCGTGGGGGCCAAGGATTGCAAGATCAGAATAAATCTGGCTCTTTCCTACTGCTATAGCATTGATTACTACAACTTAAACAGCCAAGAGAAAATTGACACTGCAATCTTCACTCTTTACAAGGCAAGAGATGTTCTTCTTGCCAATGGCTGTGCCAAGGACGGCGACGAGGTCGGACACAACGAGGATGCCCAGCAGCTCAAGGAAGATATCGATGAGATGATCGAGATGTTAAAAGAGCTGAAGGAGCAGGATAACAGTGGAGGAAATGATCAGAATGATCAGCAGCAGTCGGAGAACCAGGGGGACAGCGATGACTCCCAGGCGGATAACACTCCCTCCGACAAAGAGAACCGCATGAAGGACAAGCTTGACCAGAACAAGAAAAACGCCCTCGAGGAAAGAGAAAAAACTCAGGACGATCTGGAAAAGTGGTCCAAACGTGACGGCGACGGTGACGACTCCGGTGCCTCCGAGGAAGAAGGCAGCGATAACGGAGGCTACACCCGCCCCTGGTAACATAAGATATGCCACATAGGGACGACGAAGAAGAAATTATTGTTATTTATTAAAATAATATAACGCACTTCACTATACATACAAGATGATGTATAATTAAATGGATTAAAAAGAATATTTAGTGTTTTTGACCTAAATATCGTAGCAAATTGTATGTTTTATAGGAGGAGTGGAGAGTGTATAAAAAGAGATTGTTGGCGGCGATATTATGCGTTGCAATGCTGGCTTCTTCTGGGGCGAGTACTACGGCCTATGCTCAGGAAGGTCTTTCAATAGAAAGTGTTTCCGAAATAAGTACCGAGTATGATGCGCAGGAGGAGAGCAGTTCGGAGATTTCCCTTGAATTAGGTGAAGAAAGCGCAGCAGTTGATGAATCAGATGATGCTGCTTCTATAGAGATGTCTGCAGATGAGGTCGACATCTCTATTTCTGATGCTTCAAGTGAAGAGGCTTCAATCGAAGAAGAGGCTGCAACAGATGCATCAAGCCAGGAGGCTTCCGTTGAGAATGCTGCGGAAGCTGCATCAAGTGCATCAAGCGAGGATGTGGAAGAAATTTCCCTTGATGATTCCGAAGTTGTTGCATATCAGGCAGGGGGAGTTGCATCAGGATGCTTTGAGGTAAATGAGGACGGCGTTCTTAGATTAAAGAACGGCTTCGATATTCCCAAAAGTGCCACCATCCCCAGCGAAGCTAAGGTCATCCCTTCGGATCTTTTCAGTGGTTCAGCTGTTATTGATTCTGTAAAGTTCGAAGAGGACAGTGAGCTGGTTGAGATTGAGGCAGGAGCTTTCGAGGACAGTACTCTTACAACTATGTATATTCCAAAGGGCGTCACAGAGATTAACGATGCTACTTTCAAGGATTCACAGCTTAAGACCTTAACTTTTGAGGAAAAGGGTAATATTACAAACATAGGCAAAAATGCTTTTGCCAATACCCTTATTACCACCATAGACTTACCTGCTGTAACGGTAGTAGGATCAAGTGCTTTTTCAGGTTGTCCGAACCTTAAATATGTCAATCTTCCTGCCCTTGTTAATATTGAGGCAAGTGCTTTCAAGAACTGTACAAATCTCGGAGACAGAATGGCATTCTTTAAATATCTGAAATATATCGGCAAGAATGCTTTCTATGGCTGTGGATTTACCAAGGTTGCCCTTGATTCCACAACTGATCTGGTAATCGATGCTCAGGCATTTGAGAATTGTAAAAGTCTTGCGGAGGTTATACTTCCCGATACCCTTGAGAAAATCAAGTCCCGTACCTTCTACAATTGTACTAATCTTACCAAGGTTACAATAGGTACCAAGACAGGCAGTAAGACTACAACAATTGAGACCAATGCTTTCGGTAATTGTTCCAAGCTTGAAGATATCACCTTCTTTAATGTAAAGAGTTTTGCAAGTAAGGCATTTGAAGGCTGTACAGGAATTAAGACAATCATCATCTGGACCAAGGATACCACCTCAGCTGATTTTGAGATCGCAGAGGATGCATTCCCCTACAAGACCGGCGTTACCATGAAAGGTTACAACGGTAAGGTTCAGACCTATGCGGAGAAGAGAGGCTACACCTTCATATCTTTGAATGCAAAGCACAAGATACAGGTCAAAAGAGATAAAGAAAAGTGCGAAGTATCCGCAAATGTTGAGGATGCATCCGCAGTAGAAACAGGAACCAAGGTTAAGGTAACAGTAACACATAAGTCCGGCTACCTTCTTAAGTCTATTGAAATTAATGAAAACGAACCTACACAACTCACTCTTGTTGAAAATAATGATAAATATCAGGCATTCACCTTTATCATGCCGGATACAGATGTAGTAGTTGAAGTGGAAATGGCTGCGTCAGACAAGATCATCAGTAAGGAACTTGGCTACGAGGTAAGACCAGTCAACGGTTACACAACAACCTATGACGAAGCTAAGAAAATTGAGTTCTTTGACTATGTTGGAAGACAGGCTCAGTTTGTAGTTATATGTGGAGTATCCAATGCCAACTGGCTCTGGTCCTATTCAAGTTCCAACCCCAAGGCAGTTTCCGTTTCAGAAACAGGTCTTTTGTCAGCCACAGGTATCGGTGAAGCTACTATAACAGCAACCTTTAAGGGCAATTCTTCCAAGAAGATATCTCAGAAGTTCAAAGTAAAAGATAAATCTGCCATCGGAAGCATTGAACTGGTTCTAAATACTCCTTCAAGAGCAAGAAAGCTGGTTGAGAAAGCCGGCGATGAGGAGATAACTGTAATCCAGTATGAGAGATCAGCCCTCAGTACAGGGGATCAGAAATTCAGCGTTTCCATCAATGCCTATGCTATAGATGATGCAGACAGAAATATTATCACAACCTCAGACTGGAAGAGTGTAGACAATACCATAGCTTCCGTTTCAAACGCAAAGAGCAGCACAAACAAAAATACTGTTACTGTAAAGAAGAACACTTTAGGTGAAACACTTATCACTGTTTCGGTTACAAATCCCGGAACCACCAAGGTGGCAGCTTCCGCCAGCTTTGTTGTAAGAGTTGTTGATGTTACACCAAGACTTGGAAGTTCAACAATCTCTGTAAACAGCCTTTCCAGTGTTGGAACGCAGATTAAGCTGTATCCTGTATATGATTATGAAATAATTGAAAGTACACTGGCTCTTAGTAAAAAGAAGGTTAAGAATAAGATTACAGAGTATGTTCCCATAGATGCGCTTTGCATCAATTATTCCGGCGGCGCCTATTATATTGTCAGCAGCTCCGGAAAAGCTTTCACACAGATTTATAAGGAAAGCACTCAGCTTTATATCACAGGTAAGGTGGAGAGTCCTTCGGGAGAAAAAGAGTCCTTTGCAATTCCTTTAAAGGAGCTGAAGGTCACCAAGGAAACACTTGATCCTACCATTACCATGAAGGGCAAGATCAATCTCTTTTACGGAAATTCAGACTCCCTGGAAAAGTATGGCGAGGTTCAGCTTACCCAGAACATCAAAAATGTTCCTGTTAAGTCCTACAAGCTGGTATCCGCAGCAAACCACAAGAAAGACGGTTCAGAGGCTGTAGATACATTCGCCAACAACTTCGATATTGTAAAGGTTGATGACAAGCACTTTTTGATAAAGAGAAGCAGCAAGGAAATGGCACAGAAGGGCGGCAAGAATGTTGTTTCCGGTTATCTCTACCTTAAGTATGAAGGCTTCAACAATTGGGTAAAGAAGCCAATTACAATTCCTACAGAAGAGACAGCTCCCGGATATGTACTTAGCCAGACCTCCGCTACTGTAAGTAAGTTCGGAAAAGACCAGACCTTTGAGCTTCAGCTCATTGATAAGAAGACCAAGACTCCAATAGCTCTTGATAATGTCGAAAGGCTGGCTTTCACAGCGGCTACAACAGATGACCTGTTTACAGATCCTGTAGTTGTCGATGATAAGATCGTTATTAAAGTTAAAGGAACTCCCGTAAAAGGCAAGGCAGTGTTCTACATCCAGATGACAGAATGGGCTACTACACTTAAGTACACCTTTAATCTGAATGTGACAGGTACACTTCCTACAGTTACGCTTGCCAGCGCCAAGGCAGAGCTTAACAAGTCCTTCAAGAGTCAGTCAGCTGCCCTCAAGGCAAAAACAAGTCAGAAGGACGCTGAAATCATCGGCTTTACTGATTTTGTTTATACAGGAAAGAAGAACATTGATGACGGTGAAGAACTTCTAAAGGGTATCAGTTCAGATGGGGATTCAATTAAGATCACACTCCCCGAAAAAAATGTTGCAGTAGCAAAATATACTTTCAAAGCAACACCTATTGTGAAGTTTGACAATTCAGAGGATGAGATTCCTGTACAGCCGGTTACCTTTACAGTAAATGTGGTTGAGAAGACTGCTTCCATCAAGCTTAAAAAGAGCACCTTCTCACTGAATACAAATCTCAAGGCAGGTAGTGAAGTAGTGGAGACCACTTATACAATAGGAAGTCTTCCCACAGGTTTTGAAGATTATGATTCCATCACAGTAGATACTTCAAATGTGGTATATGTAGCACCGGCAAACGGACCTGCTCTCAAGGACATCGCAGAGGTTACCTTTGAAAACGGAACAGCAGCTGCAAAGCTTTTAGCTAAGGCAAAATACTTCGAGGGTAAGACCTATACCTACAAGGTTAGCGGATTAAGGATCAAAGCCGGAACCGATGAGGCAGTTGTAGCTGATTTCAATATTTCCATAAAGCTTAACAAGAATGCTCCCGCAGTAAACGTTAAGTCAAAGGGAACACTTAATCCTATCGATACAACCACAAAGGTTACCTATACAGCTACCTTAAGTAATGTGACCAGTGAGATTACAAATGTAAAGATCTGGGAGAAGGATGAATACGGCTCCTGGTATGGCGGCTCAGATGTTGACAGCAGATATTCAGATACCTTTGAGCTTACTGTGGATCCGGAGAAGTCCAATGTGGCTTACCTTACTGTTAAGTCAGGAAAGACCATTGTAAAGGGCCAGAAGTACGGAATCAGACTTGTTTATACTCTCGCAGTTGATGATTCAAAGACCTACAGCGCAGATTTCAATGTGATTCCCAAGCAGGTTATTCCTGAAATCAAGCAGAGCAGGAAGTCAGCAGTGGTCTATGCGGGACAGACTAACAGAACCATAGAAGTGACCCTAACTACCGTTCCGGGCAAGACAGCAAGCTCTACAATCAATGCCAAAATGCTTACTCCGGAATTTGCTTCCACTACAAAGAAAGGACTAAAGAACGCCTTCAGGATTAAGAGCTTCGATGAGAATACCGGCACGATGACACTTGAACTGGTTAAACCTTCGGCACTTGTTCTCAACAAGGCTTACACACTTGATTTTGTGACCAAATACGAGAATCAGGCCAAGAATTCCACAGCCAACAAGTTCTCATTAAAGGTTACCGTAAAGAAATAAACTTACAAACCTCCATTCATTCCACAAGAGTGAATGGAGGTTTTTTGTATATAAAAACTTAAGAAATATTTTTTCTGACGTTTATGGATGAAAAGACTAAAATGTCTGATAATATAAGAGACTGTAATTATTTTTCAGCTTTGTTATGAAAGGAGATGTGTGTATGCTAAAGAACGTATGTAAGAAAGTACTTAGCGTGGCCCTTGCGGCTACGATGGTATTTTCATCTGCGGTTCCTTCCTTGGCAACGGAAGGGATTTTTTCCAATGAGGATATTCAGGTTCTTGAGCAGGACGGTAGTGAGTTTCTTCAGGAGGAATATTCGGGTGAAGATATTATGGAAATGCTCGATGAAGTAGGCGGCGATGAGGCACTGCCGGATGCAGAGAGCGACATAATAATTGATGATAACATAGAAGATATCGATACCGTAATCTCTGATGACGTTGTGATCGATGAAGATGAATCACAGGAGCCCTCTGAGGATGAAGATGTTGATAGTGATGAGGATGCTGTCATAGAGACTACAGAGGAGGAAGATGCAGCAGGCGCAGAGGATTCTGTGTTTGAAGAGTCTACGGACGCAGAACCTGAGGAGTATAAGGATCCTGCTGTTACCTACGATGTATATTTCTATATGCTGGAATCCGATTATTATTACTATGATTCCATAGAAGTTGAAGAAGGAAGGAAACTATCGGACAAGGAATACGAAGATTATATACCCAGTGAGAAGAGACCGGGCTATACTTTTGTCGGCTGGTTCGAAAAGGATGCCACAGAGCCCTATGATTTTGATGCTCCGATATATGGAGAACTGTCACTTTACGCTCATTGGAACATAATACAATACACTATTACATTCCATGCCAACGGCGGCCAGGGTACAATGGAGAATTTCTCTTTTACCGCTGAGGATGTTCCCTTTATGCTTCCTGCAGGAACATTTACAAAAGAAGACTATTATATTGACGAGTGGCACTCCGGATACGGCTACGAAATGTATTACGGTAGGTCATTCAATGTTGATCAGGCCATAGACTCGTATTATTTTGAGGAACTGATAAGGTATGCCAATACTTCTGATTACACGATTCCTCTTTACGCTGAGTGGGAACCTGTGAAATATCCTATCAAGTTCTTTGATGAGGCTGGTTATGATATTACAGATACTTTTTCATACTACGTGGCCAGTAAGCTAAGAGGCTATGATTTACCGGGAGATTATGCTGTCTGGTATTACAAGACTGGCTACAAATTCCTAGGCTGGACTTTAAAAGACAGCAAGGGAGGAAAAGAAAGAATTGTTGAAGAGGACGATCCTTTCGATTTAAGTGATCTGGCTGAGGATGGATATGTTCATCTTTATGGAAAGTGGGAAATTATTAATTTCGAGATCACCTTTAATGCCGGTGTAAGCGGAATTGAGGAAGTTCCAAAGACAGTAAATATTAGCAGTTCGGAGTATTATTCTTCATTTTTATACCTTGATTATATATTTCCTGAAATTGGTGAAGAACAAAAGGAGAATTTTGAAGGCTGGATTTCGGACGTTGAAAATACCAATGCAAATCCGGGACAGAGCTTTAGCAGTTACCTGGGTACCTATTTTTACAGGATATATAATGACATCAGCGACGATCGTTCAAGTATGTCAGATGTGAAAACAACGGTTAAAATAAAACTGACTGCCGCTTATAAGCTGGAGGCGGAAAAATACACCGTCAGAATAGTTCTTGATAATGTAGATTATGATCAATATTCCAACGAGTTTTATTCTGATGCAGGTTTGGCTTTCTGGGCTTCGGGAAGTAATTATGTTTTCGAAGAAACTCCCCTTGTTACGGACAGCTATGAACTTACAGGGCGTGAGATAGGCAGAATCGGATATACATTAAACGGTTGGACTCTTACAAGAACCGATAAAAACGGAAATACTGACAAGGCTAAGAAACTTAAGGTTGCAGCTACCATAAAGGGAGTGGCCGGAAGCGGTGATACTCTTATCCTTACACCTATATTTAAGAGGCTTAACCGCAATTACAAGATAACGCTTAAACTTCAGGGCGGTAAATTTATAGCGGATGAAAACGTACCGCAGCTTCCGGAGAGCTATGATTACAGTGAGTATGTAAAGCTGCCGGATAGTGATAACATGTACAAATACGGTTACTATTTCAGAGGCTGGTACACCGATAAGGAAGGAAGGGGAGAAAAATACTCTTCTGTTGGGCCCGGCAGCGATTTAAGTGCCGGTGATGTTACTCTTTATGCATACTGGGGGCTTGAAGATTACGAAGTTATTTTTACCGGAATAGACGGAGCATATGATGCTCAGGGAAATCCAGCCGGAGCCTATGATGTAACATATCTTTACTTCAATATGGACCTTGATCTGTCCCAGCACATATATACTAAGTATGGCTATACCTTAGCAGGGTGGGATCTCATAGATTTGACAGATGTTGATGACTTGGAGGATCTGGTTGATGCAAAGGCCGTAAAGAGCTATGGAACAAATGTTAAAGTTAAGAACCTTCTCGCCAAAGGAATAGATGCAGAAAATATAGCTGCACTAAGAGCCAGATGGAAAGCAGTCAAATACAATTTAAAATATGATTTAAACGGCGGCAAACTGCCGAAGGGAAAAACAAATCCCAAGACCTATACTACCGATCAAAATACAGTAATCAACATCCCTGAAAAAGCAGGCTATGTTTTTGCGGGATGGGATATTACCAATATTGAAGGCGTTCTTGAATTTACAGGCGAATACAATCCCTCTGATCCTATAGAAGTAAAAGCGTCATCCGTTGATAAAGGAAGCCGTGGCGCGCTTACTTTAAAAGCTATGTGGATACCTGTTATCTACAGCTTCAGATTCATTGATGTGTCAGGAAATGAAGCAGAAGTAACAGGCTATGATAATTTAATTTACACGGATACAGTGAACCTTGGAAGTGCAGCAAGCCAGATGAATACTGCGACTCAAAGTGTTACTGGATTTGCTGACAGTAAAGCTGGAAAGGCATCCTACAAGCTTACCACTGATTATTCTGTATCCAAGTTCAAAGCTTCCGGCGGCGTTATAACTTTATATGCCGCAATGGGCAACAAGGTCAATCATATTGTATATGACTTCAGCGGATTTACAGGTGCAAAGCTTAAAAAAGGCTTTTACACTTATGTAAAGAGCGGCAGTGATATTGCACTTCCGGTAGCTACTTGTGCAGGCTATAGCTTCAAGAAGTGGATTGCGGAAGGTGATGTACTTTCCTCTGACGGACTTTCCATAAAGGCCGGGACAGATGCCGATATAACACTTGTTCCAGAATTTGAGCCTGTCAAATATACCATCAAACTTGACCCCAATGCCAAGGATGTAAAGGATGCTGACGATAAGGCTGTAACAACTATTGAATTCGGCAAGGATTTCAGCTATGCGGACGGTACAGGCAGAAGCGGAGATGATACCATCGATATCACCAATCTTCCAGAATGGTACAGAAACGGATATTGTTTCTACGGCTTTGGACTTTCAAAGAGTGCAAAGGCAAGTGATGCTCTTACCACACTTGCAGAACTGACCACCAAGAACACCGTTACTATTTATGCAATCTGGGTACCGGAAGAAAGTTATGTTTACTACAGCGGAGAAGTAATTGTAGAAAATAATAAGGATGCTGAATTTGATATCTCAAGTCTTCTTTCTTCCTACAATGAGACTTCAAAGTATACTTTGGCGGTACATGGCAAGACACTGACTCTTCCAAAGCCGTCTATGAAGGGCTTTAAGTTCCTTGGATGGAAACTGGATGAGTATTCCCAAGATGCCGATGTAACTAGGAGGAATGGGTATGTTACCAAGGTAAATTCAGGCAATACTTCTGATATAATTGTAAGGCCTGTGTTCAGAGAAAACGAATACACATTAAGGATTGGTCTTAATGGCGGTATGCTAAAGCTGGCAGATGGCAGTACATTTACCGGAAACTATATTCTTGGTAAGCTCAGATACACCGAGAATCTGCAGTATAGCGAAGAAATACTCAGAAAAATCGGCGCAATAAAATCTTATAGTAAAGCCGGATGCGTACCTGCCGGCACGTTTAGCCTTAACAGCAAGAAATATGTTCCTATTAACAGGCTTGACAGACTTACGGATAAGGATAACGGTACAGTTACCTTGTATTTCCTCTGGGAAAAGATAAATATTCCAGTTCCTAAGACAATTGAAGCCAGCCTTAATGCAGAGGGGAATCGTTTAAATCTGAATGTTCCAAGATATAAGAACGAAATGTATCAGTATGAGATAAGTACTGACCCCAACTTTACCACCGGAGTGATACAGGGCTACTATGACGGAGGCAAGACCGAGGTCTATGTATACCAGGTAAAATCCAGAGACTATTATGTAAGAGTAAGGGCCTATGTGGAGGACGGTGTTACCAAACCGGGAGTATTCGGAAAATGGTCAAAGACTGTCAGAGTCAAGAAAAACAGGTACTCCTATTATTTGGACACATAATATAATTCCTGGTGTATAATGAAAATGCTTGCATTTTATTATACGTTCAAGGAGGATTACAAATGGCACAAAACCCAATAGTTACCATTGCCATGGAAAGTGGTGATGTGATCAAGGCAGAGCTGTATCCGGAGATTGCTCCCAATACAGTAAATAACTTTATTTCCCTGATCAGCAAAGGCTTTTATAACGGGCTTATTTTCCACAGAGTCATAAATGGCTTCATGCTTCAGGGGGGCGATCCCGAAGGAAGCGGAATGGGCGGCCCGGGCTATGATATAAAGGGAGAGTTTTCTTCCAATGGCTTTAAGAATGACTTGAAGCACACCGAGGGAGTTCTTTCCATGGCAAGGTCCATGATGCCTGATTCTGCGGGCTCACAGTTCTTCATCATGCACAAAAAAGCGCCTCACCTTGACGGCGACTATGCAGCCTTTGGCAAGGTGACAGAGGGCATGGAGGTTGTTAATAAGATTGCGGAAGTTGATACTGATTATATGGACAGACCTGTGACACCTCAGGTAATGAAAACAGTAACAGTGGAGACCTTCGGAGTTGATTATCCGGAGCCTGAAAAAATGTAATAATGATGTGCTAAAAAAACACATAATAAAAGAACACCCGGGATGCCAAAGTCCCGGGTGTTTCTTTTGGCTAAGAACTTATTAAAATTCTTAGAGGAGAGCATTTTAAGCGTATTTCCTGATCTCGATGATATCTTTGTCGGATAATCTCATTGTTGTGTAGACTGTTCCGTTGTTATCTTCTATAAAGTGCTCACCGTCGTTTTCAAATAATTCAATAGAAACGATATTGTTGATCTTGACCTTACGAACTGTTCCGTGATCGTCTGTGGTAACCTTTGTTGATTTGTATTCTCCGTAGGAAGTGGATTCGCCGTCGTTTATATAGGCCATCTTTTTGCCGTTTTTGTTGAAGAGAGCAACTGTGAATTCGTTTCCGTTCTCATCGGTTCCGTGAACTCCGAAGCCTGGCTTTGTATCAGATATACATTCGTTATCATCTGCGGCTTCTGCTTCAAATGCGAAGAAGCTTCCTACAAAAACAAATGCCATTGCGAAAACAATACCTGCCAATGTTAAGAGTTCCTTTTTCATAATTGCTGTCTCCTTTGTGATTTTTTATTTCTGATTATTTATACGAACATGAAATAAAAAATGGCAAAGGAAAAATAAATTTTTTTAAATATTATTTTTGTTGGCCTCAAGAAGCTCTATGAGAGATTCTCTTGTACACATAAGCTCTTCATAATCTTTGTCAAGAGTTACGTGCACACCCCCACGAAGATCATCTGTAACGGCACTCAGACAATCATATAAAGGAATGAGAGCAAGGTCCGCGCAGGAGCCTTTCATTCTGTGGGAAATAACAAATGCATCCTTGTATTCCCCAAGGCTGAGCAGATTATTAAGGTCATACCAGTCCTTGCTGTCGGCAAAATCAAAGAGCAGCCTTAAAAATATCTCTTCATCTCCAAGCATTCTGCGTATAGCTTCACTGGGTTTGGCTCCCCACATAGTAAGGTCTTCATATAGTTGGTCAGTGCATGTCATGGGTTACTGTCTCCGATAATCATCCTTTATTCTGGAAGCTCTTGGCGAGATATCCAAAGAGCGTTCCCTGATCTATTGGCTTACTTACAACATAGTTTATGCCTGCATCCGAGCACCTTTCCTCTGTGTCGTTGGTGATATCGGCAGTAAGAGCGATGATGGGAATGGTAATGCAGTCTGAAGTGTCCAGCATACGAAGCTCTCTGGCTGCCTGAAGTCCGCTCTTTATAGGCATCATCAGATCCATAAGAACCGCCTGGAAGTGATTAGGACCGCAGGTTCTGAAAAGATCCAGCGCTTCGGCACCGTTTCCCGCAACCTCGCAGTGAATGCCCTTGGTCTTAAGGAGCTTTATTATCACCTCGGCATTTACAGGATTATCCTCGGCGAGAAGTACATTTTTACCATAGAGTACCTGATCTTCGTAGTTCTCAGACTTGTGGCTCTGAACTTCAATCTGTTCTTTGCTTGCCTCAGGGTAGCTTAAGATTACCGTAAACTCGGTTCCTACCCCCTGGGCGCTGTTGCAGGAGATGGTTCCGCCCATGAGTTCAATGAGATTCTTGCAGATGTAAAGCCCAAGTCCGGTACCTTCTCTGCTGTATTCATCGTCCTGCTCCTGCTCGAAGGGAAGGAACATCTTTTTCTGGAATTCCTTGCTGATACCGATTCCGTTATCTCTTATGGTGTAGGTGTGTATCACATTTCCACCGATATAGTTTACATCCGTAAAGAACTGTATCTTGCCGCCTTTGGGCGTGAACTTGATGCTGTTGGAGAGCAGGTTCAAAAGAGCTCGCTCCACGTGCTGCACATCCATGAGAACGTATTTGTCCTTGGAGCCCCTTATGTTGTAGTCAAAAGAAAGACCGGCAGCTCTGGCCTGTTCGCCGACTATTGTGGATACCGAATTAAGCACACTTTCTTCCCTTACGGCGGAGCTTACGGATACGATCTTTCCAGCATTTATACGGCTTGTCTCCAGAATTTCCTCGATAAGAGAAAGAAGATATTTGCTGGAGGTGAGTATTTTTTCCAGGTTGTCTTTTACCGACTCGGAAATATTATCCTCATTTAAAGAGAGTTGAGTCAGTCCAAAGATTGCCGTTAAAGGTGTTCGCATGTCGTGAGACATGTGGGAGAGGAAGGTCTCCTTTTCCTTGCCTGCGCGGACAGCGGCACGAAGTGCCTTTGCCATCTCGTCAATCTGCTCCTGATCGTCAACCTGCTTTGTGGTGTCCACAAAGGTGATGACCAGTCCCTTCATTTCTTTTGCCTGGTGCACCTGTTCTTTGTCATTTAAAAGGACAGTGCTTGCTTCGTGGTAGGGAGCGATGCGGATAAGGTAGGTCTTTCCCGAAACGGAGGCGCATCTTTGCTCTACGGTAAGCTTGGTTTCCAATACATTTTTACACAGCTTTAACAGGTCAATGGTTGCAAAATTAAAGCTGATATAGCGAAGCGATCTTCCCACATCCTGATCCACAACGTTAAATTCTGAGGAAATATACTCAGTGTATTTGCGGATATTGAGATCCTTGTCTACCATCAGGATTCCCACAAGGGTAGTGGAAAGGAAGTTGGAAATATCGTTGTTGGCAACGGCCAGCTCTGTAACCTTGCTCTGATACTCGGAATTAACGGTATAGAGCTCCTCGTTTACAGACTGAAGCTCCTCGTTACTGGACTGAAGCTCTTCATTGGCGGTTAACAGCTCTTCATTGGCAGCCTGCAGCTCTGCGTTGGTAGATTCCAATTCCGTTACGGTCTGCCTCAGGTCGTTCTTGGTGAGCTTTAATTCGTGCTCCAAGTCGGAGATTCTCTTTGAGGCTGCAATATCTATTTTGTACTGCCTCATATCCACGGGGATATCTCTGTTGCCCCGGATAAAGGAAACAGCTGTAAACTCAGTCCTTTGCCCGTGGTTATCGTTTATGGGATTGGATACGATGGAAATAAACTCGGGCTTTCCGTCGACCTCCACAGGGACATCGGAATAAGCGCACCGGTTCTCGGACTGTCTGGTCTCCTTCAGGGCAGTGGACAGGGCAATCTTAAGGTCTGCTCTTATGAGCTGGAATATGTCGAGGGTTACCTGGCCTGCAGGAAGGGATATGAGTCTTGAACAATCCCCATAGCTTCTTACAAGTTCGTTTTTATCATTTACAAGTACTGTAGCCGGCATGAAGGTTTCCAAAACTGAGGTATCAAGCTCGTGGGATTTGTATTTTACCGGCTCGTCGTCGTCAACGCCCTGAAGATGTATAGGCTCAAGAGGCGTTTCAAAGCTCTGCATGGAATACATGAACTCTTTGGACGGAGCGTTGCCCTCGGCATAGTGCATGAATATCTTTTCGTTGGCGCAGATGACTCTGAAAACATCAGCATAGTCAATTACCGACTCGGACCTTCCAAGGAAGAGATAACCTCTGTCAGACAGTGCCATGTGGAATATGGCAAAAAGATTTCTCTGAAGGATGGTCTGGAAGTAGATGAGCACATTTCGGCAGCAGATAAGATCCAGTTTACCGAAGGGCGGATCCTGGAATACGTTGTGCTGGGCGAAGATAATCATCTTCCTGATGTCGTGGTGGATGACATACTTATTGCCTTTTCTGGTGAAATATTTTGAAAGCCTTGTTACGGAGACATCCTCAATGATGTTATTGCCGTAAACACCCCTTACCGCGGTGGAAATGGAGTCGTTGTCCAGGTCTGTGGCGAAGATCTTTATGGGTCTGTGAACAGCAAGCTCCTCCATGACTTCAGCAAAAAGAATGGCAATGGAGTAGGCCTCTTCACCGGTGGAACATCCTGCAACCCAGACTCTTATTTCTTCATCTGGGTGAGGAGCAGAAACAAGCTTTTTGATGACTGTCTCCTTGAGAACATCAAAGTAGTCAGAATCTCTGAAAAAGCTGGTAACTCCGATCAGAACCTCCTTGGCAAAAAGCTTGGCTTCCTCTGGGTTATTGGATAGGTAGGTCACGTATTCGCGAAGGTTTCTGCTGTGAGTGACAACAAGCCTTCTTTCTATTCTGCGCAGAATGGTGGTCTGCTTGTAAAAGGCATAGTTTATGTTGGTCACATTTTTCAGAATTGAAAAAATCTTTGCCAGAAGATCCTCATCGGTGGCACCGAGCTGGGCTTCCGCATCTATAACAGATCTTGATATGTGCTCAAGCTCTTTTGCAATGGAATCGGGCTTGAGGATCATGTCGACAAAGCCTGTACCGAGGGCATTTCTTGGCATGCCGTCAAATTTGGAGGATTCCGGGGACTGGACGATGATCATGCCGTTCTGTTCCTTGATGGCACGAATTCCGTTTGTTCCATCGGACCCTGTTCCCGACAAAATGACAGCTATGGCGCGATTGGTATAGGCAGTGGCCAGTGATCTGAAGAAAATGTCAATGGGATGACTTATTTCCTGGGAATTTTGTATTTTCAGATTAAGGCGCCCTTCACTGATCTCCACATTATATTTGGGCGGAATCATGTAAATATGATTGCGCTCCACGACCATGCCGTCTTCAATCTCTGTGATGGGCATAGCACTGTACTTGCCGAGGATATCAGCAAGCATGCTCTTGTGATTGGGAGCAAGATGCTGGATTATGACAAAGGCCATTCCTGTGGTTGAAGGTAAAAAGGTAAGGAACTGCTGCAGTGCTTCAAGCCCTCCGGCGGATGCGCCGATTCCCACCACACAATGAGGTGATGCATTTGATGTAATAACTTCGGTAGTGTTTTGCATTGTTTTTGCCCTCGCTCTCAGAATCGATTTTTTATGAACCCCGCAGCAGATGCGTAGTTGTGTCTGAACAGTAACTATCATAGTATCTTCTTTATATTTTACCCCTTTTATAAGTTCAATCAAAGACATATAATAATTATTATAAGTATTTTCTATATCAATTATAGTAACTGAAAGAGAGGACTGAGATGGGGAATCCACAGGATGAAATAGTGCAGTTGAAGGCCAAGCTTAATCAGAGCGATAAATTACTTAAGAACCTTAGCAATGCAGCAAGGGGACATCTATATTCAATTATGGAGCTTGCCCGTATTGCCCGCCAGGAGAATATGGCTCCCGAGCAGACTGCGGATTACCTTAAGATTATCGAGAATTCCGGCCGTTCCATGAATGAGTCAATTGACGATGTGATGGCACTTCGGCAGATTTACATGGATGATGTTCAGCTTCGCAGTGAGCGCATGTATATGGTGGATTTGCTCAACAGACTCAAAGTGGACATTGAGAGAACCCTGGATGATCATCATGTTACCTTCAGGGCTCTTAACAATGATATGATGTATTCTGTGGTTCTGGTGGATTATTCCATGCTTCTTCAGGCTGTTCGCAAACTGGCCAAGGGCTCGGAAACTTTTTTGACCTTGGGAAAATCCATCGCCTTTGAAATTGATAAAGTCGCTGAGACAGAGAATTCCATTACCCTAAAGATGTCAATGCGGCTGGAGAACTATTCTTTTACCAGCAGTCAGATAGAGGGACTCACGGTACCCTTTGAGAAAATAAGGGAAGATGTGCTAAGCGGTAAAGATTCCACCAGCGCAAGATTTCTTATAATACGATATTTTATGCACGCCATGGGAGCAGGGCCTTTTCACATTGAAGATAACAAGGACAGGAGCGTGACCATTTCCGTGGATATGCCCTTTACAGTGGTTGACAAGAAGGACTTTGTTCACATTGATCTTGATTCCATTGATTTTACCGGCAAGCGTATCCTTATAGCTGACGACGATGTGGTTAATTTAAAGGTTCTGGAAAAGCTTCTTCTTGATAAAAATGCGGAAGTTGTCTCAGTCAGGGACGGCAAGGAGGCTCTTTTTACTTTCCGAAACGAGCACGGACGCTTTGACATCATTTTGCAGGACATCATTTTGCCGGATATTTCGGGCCTTGACGTTGCCAGACAGATTCGTAAGACCGACACCATACCCAATGCCAAGACCATTCCTATCATCGCCATGACAGTTAATGCTCTCCATGAGCATTACTTCGAGACCAAGGAAGCCGGCATGAACGCCCATCTGGTGAAGCCCTTTGAGCCGGAGAGATTGTACGGCACTATAGCGGAATTTTTGGAAAATAATAAGTGAGGAAAGTGAGGATCTGACTAAAAAGACTGAATCGCCGGTAATTATCCGGATTTCAGTCTTTTTCTTTTATTATTCTAAATATTTATAAAAATACCATAAAACGCATATTTGTGCGGTATAATGATGTTACAATGTACATGCATGGGGATATTATCTGTCTCCATGCATTTTTGTTTTTGAAATCATTGAAGGATGGTTTGCTGCTTGAAAAGGATGAAAATGACCTGACATTTAGAGAGGAGAAGGCTATGGTTAAGCGGATAATTGGAATCCTATTGAGTTTCTGCATGACAGTTGTTTTGGTATCAGGATGTGGAGAAAGTGCGGAAAAAACAGACACAGCAGACAATTCAGCCGGAAAAAGCACTATTAGTGCAGAATCATCTTCGGAATTACTGACGATAACAGTAGTCGAAGTTCCTAAGCTTGCCAAAGAGCAGGTCATAGTCATGGATGCAGTAAGCCTTTCGGTAAAGGCAGAAGCAAATGCGCTGATTTGGACCGAGAAACTTATCAGGGCTGCAGAAGATGAAGGGATGAGCGAAGAAGATAAGATCAAGGTGCTCGACAGCTTTATTGAGGCCTGGGAGATAGCAGACAATACCGCGAATAAGGCCGAAAAAATGGCTGATCTTTTGATTCAGGCAGAGGCACTTCCCGAGTACAATGGTCTGATGGGCATGGGCATAATTGAGGATGCCGATGGAAATCTGTACTGCTCTGGAAAAAGTCTTTTCAATTCAGATACCGTAAATCCGTTTGTCATGCAGGTTTATGATGCTGAAAACAGCACGAAGATTGACGCTAAAGCATGGGCTGAAAATATAACCAAGGCTTACAATGATGGAAAGAACGGACAAAAGTTAGAGACCATAGCTAATCTTATGGGGCTTAACGGCGAAGATAAGGAAGACTGCAAAAAAGCTTACAAGGCTCTTGTGACAGCCCAGGGAATCATGAAAGGTGTGTATGAAGGTGAGCAGGCTGAGAAGGAGGCGGCTACCTGGAATAATATTTATAACACAGCCAAGGTTCTTAAGTCAGCCGGAAAGGTTGCTGCTGTGGGAGTCAGTGTTGCGACTATGGGCTCTGCTTCCGGTATTACCGGCGCACTGGAAATTGGAGGAACTGCACTTGACGGGCTTGATGCCGTTTTAGATGTTGCAGATACCGGTGCTACACTGATTCTGGGAGAGGATAATCATGTAAGTGCATCAGCACAGGCTTTCCAGGACAAACTGGGACCTGTTTCTTCTGTTGTTGGCGGCATAAATACCGGTAAGACTCTGGTAGGATTGAATTGGAAGGGCGGTTTTGAGGCTATAAACAAAGGACTATCAGATAACGATGGACTTGGAACCCTTTCATATATCGGAAACAGCATTTATGACTATGTGTCCGAAGGAAAACTGGTCGGGGGTGCGATAGTGCAGGAGACAGATGGTTCTTTTAAATTAAAGCTAGCTGAGATATATACAACTGCAAAGCCGGAAGAGAAAAAGGAAATAGAGGAGCAGCTGAAAAAGGAAGGGTTTTCAGAGAGCTTTATAAATAGCCTGGGCACAGCCTCAGACCAGACTACACAGGAAGCAGCTATTTGTGAGCTTTCGGAAATGTCTCCTGAACAGCTGGAAGAATATGCAATTATCACGGATGTACTGAGTGAACAGAATAATCCTGAACAGACCATTGATGATCTTGCAAAAGAACTTGAAAAGATTATCGAGGAGACATATAGCATTGTTGTAAAAGCAGATACCGGTAAACTTGCGGGTATTTATGAAGGTAAATATATACACAATTATTCAGACAAGTCGGTTCAAAATAACCAGTCTGTTAAAGAATATCCTGCGGCTGTATTTGTGGCAGATGACAAGCCTATTATGGAATTGCTCATAGCTAAATCAGATAGAAATAATGAATTGCTTCTTGGCGTGGATCCTGAGGCTCTGCTGGAGCGGTTTGAAGAAATAACCTATGATTCACAGGAAAATGCTTATTGGCAGGTATACTATGGCCCAAGCGGGGACCGGATAGAGCAGACGATTAGTTTTACCGAGTCTGAAGATGGCGAGATAAGAATGAATTTTTACAGGGAAGTATATGATCATAGAACCGATGAATTGTATCTTACTTTAACCGGCGAATACTTCAAAGTCAGCGACTCTTACGATTATTTTGACTGATAACACATACTTTATGTTGGTTGGATTTGATACCATAGAAGCGTGAATATACCTAAAAAGGTTACGTTGTAGTAATAAATGAGGGACAAATATGGTTCAATTCGAAAAATACAGCGTGGATGTTGATAAAAATCTTGACCTTATAAAGGCGGATAATACTTTTTATGAGCATGTGGGAAACTGGAAAATTGCAAACTTGGATCAGATAATTCCCCCTCAGGATCTGCTGCAGCTTAAAAACGCAATATTTGCAATTGATCCGGGTATGCCGGGCCTCACCTGCTTCAGGATAAAAACCTCAAAGGGAACTCTTGACTGGATTGCTGCCAATGTGTGGAAAAAGGGAGAATACGGAGAATTGATCTCAATGGAGCTCTCTGACATCCAGACGCTAAAGACCGATGTCAACTCAAGGCAGTTTGATGAGATGACAGGTGTTCTGAACAAGCAGACTATCAGAGATCTGGCGCACGAGCTCACTGTTTCCAAAACCGATACGCCCTTCTATTTCTGCTTGCTGGATATCGACTACTTCAAGAGTGTTAACGACACTTTTGGTCATGCCTGCGGCGATGATGTGATAATTGACGTTGCCCATATTATAAAGGGCTGCGTCGGCGACTATGGAAAGGTGGGAAGAATTGGCGGCGATGAGTTCATGCTGGTTCTTGACAAGGTAAGCCAGAAGACCCATCTTCGAGAGATGCTTTCATCTATCAGGGAGACTGTGGAAAACAAATACCGCAGGTTTAAGGATGCAATCGATATTACGGTTTCAATAGGCGCCGCCCTTTACCCAACATATGCTGTTGACTTTGATAATTTGTTTGAATTGACAGACAAAATGCTTTATCTGGCCAAATCGAAGGGACGTAACAGGTACATCGTGTACACGCCTGAGATTCATGGAGATATGAACGGTATTGTGAAGGTCGAAAACGTCACAGCAGTTGATTCAGGAGATGATGCGGATAAGCTTCGGCTTATGCTTGAGATGTTCGAGGACTTCCTTGTGAATGCCACTTCAAAGGTGCGTGATACCATGGAACTTATATTAAGGGCCTATGACCTGGATGAAGTTGTGATTTTTACAGATGACCTTGAAAAGAGCAGCTTTTGCGTAAAGAGAGTTAGCAAAGGCGCAGGAGCATACGATATTGTGGATGACACCATGTCCATGCCCTTCCTTGCGACTGAGTCTTTCCAAAAGCGCATCAATGTAAACAATGTGGCATTTATAAACGTATTCGATCTAAGCAAAGATTCAGGAGCTGAAATCAAGGAGTACATGGAACATCAGGGCTATCATCACCTGCTGGTATACCAGTTTAATAAAAACGGGAATACGTGCTATGTAGTATTTATCAGCGCAAGGGAAAATTCAAGAAGACAGTCCATGGTTGAATCCAATGACCTGATTTACTTCGCGAGGATGTTTGAACTGAGAAAGGATTAAGATCATCGCTGAGACAGTGGGGACGGTTCTGTCACGGTGAGACAATGGGGACGGTTCTTTCTGTCATAGTGAGACAATGGGGCAGTCGCACTAAAGCGACAGCCCCATTATTTTTATTTTTTATGCATGAGCCTTTGTATGAAAAAATCTTTTCTGAGTTTTTACATGTTTCAAAGTAAAGTTGGTGTACAGCCTCATCCACGCTGTAGATCCGCTCAGTATCCACACAATACCATTTGCCAGCCATATACCAATGGCACCCATTCCCATATACTGGGTGATAAGAAGCGGTATCGTAAATCTTCCAACAATCTCAACAACACCATTGAACAGTGCAAAGAATGCATCTCCGGTTCCGGTAAGTACACCTCTTACAACATAGATCATTCCAAGTGCAAGATAGAAGAGACTGGTAACCTTAAGTCCGTTTGCACCAAGAGCAATGATCTCAGGATCGGATACGAACAGTGATGTTATTGCTCCGCCAAAGAGCTGCATTCCGACAACCATGATGATCGTTATGCATGCCATAATGGACAGACCCTTTTTGTAGCCCTCATTTACACGATCGATCTTCTGGGCACCATAGTTCTGACCGCAGAAGGTTGCGATGGAAGCACTAAGTGTCGTGTAGGGCTGGTGGATCAGCTGCTCGATCCTGTTTGTGGCAGTGAAGGCAGCAACAACAACGGTTCCGTAGTTATTGACGATCCTCTGAACAGCCATACTGGAAATGGCTATCAGTGCAAACTGCAGGGACATCGGAACACCCAGGCGGATTATTTTGGAAGCAAGATCAGGGACAAATCTGATATCGCTCCTCTCAAGTCTGAAGTAAGGATTGATCCTGTATGCATATGCCATGCAGGTACCTGCAGCTATGAACTGCGAGATGACAGTTGCAATGGCAGCTCCGTTTATTCCCATGTTAAAGACATAAACCAGCAGAAGATCCAGGAATACATTGATAACAGCAGAAAGGATAAGGAAATATAGCGGCGTCTTGGAATCGCCAAGAGCTCTCAGCATTGCTGTTACATAATTATACAGTGAAACAAAAACAAGTCCGATGCACATGAACCTGATATAGGAAGCTGCATCTGAAAGGATCACTTCCGGTGTGTTCAAAAGGCGAAGGAAGCTCTCTGAAGTTATGTATCCTATTATTCCGAATATCAACGGTACAATGAGCATTATGATCCCGGTATTTACTATGCTGCTCTTAACATATTTGTCATCATGTGCGCCGTAGTACTGGGATACGATGATACCGCCTCCGCTGGCTATTCCGTTACACAGAGCAAAGAACAGAAAAGTGACGGATCCTGTGGCTCCGACAGCCGCCAGAGCATCAGCTCCGACGAAGCGCCCGACTATCACGGAATCAGCGATATTATAGATCTGCTGGAAAATGTTTCCGATAAGAGCAGGAAGTGCAAAAAGTAATATGTGCCTGACGGGATTGCCAACCGTCATATCTGTTGTATAATTTTTCATATATCCTATATTATCTCCATCTTTCTTTTTAATAAGCATCGTTAAATATATTCCTTTTTTGAAGGATAAACTTCTTAGGATTCGACTTTTGTTTTATCAAATTTTGTCAATCAGGGCCTTGCTGAAAGCGCCGCTAAGACAGACCGGAATACAATTTCACTGAAGGGAAAAACAATTAATGGATTACAGCAGATACGAGATCTACGATTTTGACAACAGAAGCGCCTTCAATATGTCCACGGGACATACGGAGAGATCATATAAGATGCACTGGCACTCCTATGGGGAGATTATCCAGGTGGGGCCAGGCAGTACAAATGGGTATAGGGTCAATCAGAGCAACTATAATCTGGTGGAAGATGATTTCGTACTGGTCTGGCCCATGGAGATGCATGCCACAATAGATGCGGACAGACGAGATTCAGTTGTGATCCAGTTCAGTAACGCCTTTGTGAATTCTCTTTTCGACCTCCAGAGGATAATGCATTTTTATAGAAATTTGCATGTTATTTGCGTCAACAATCACCCGGAACTGGTTAGAGAGTTAAAAGAGATAGTTGCCAAGATGAAGGAGATATTCTATTCAGGTCAGGGCAACAGAGAGCTGATGTGTTGCATGCTGCTGATGGAATTCATGAAGGTTCTGGATGATCACAGAGATGAGTTTTTGCCTGAGCTTAGCAAGGACGCCCACAATCCCTACGAGGATGATGTTATGCGAAGGATGATGAGAGTCACCGATTACATCAAGCATAATCTTACAGCAGATGATTTGTCCCAGGGAGCCATGGCAAAGATGGCAGGCATAAGCAGAGATTATTTTTCCAGAATATTTAAAAATGTCACAGGAATGAACTACAGCAAGTGGCTCAACATGATAAGGCTTGAAAAGGCTACTGAGCTTCTTGCGCAAAAAGATATGACACTCACGGAAGTTGCAATGCGCTCCGGATTCCAGAGCATTCCCAGCTTCAACAGGGTCTTTCATGAGGAAAAAGGAATGTCACACGGAGAGTACAGAACATTGTTTGTTGATAAATAATTTCCAGGGGGTTGGAAAAAGAATAGGGAAAATGCATACTACATCACGATTATACAGGATGCTGCCAAGGCGTGATGATGCCGCAAAAAAGCTCACCGAATACTTTTTCCCCCATGTCCAGGGAGAAC
>JAEEGF011992526.1_pt1 | contig 32014 bp, 24 predicted proteins | sample 9134171 | NCBI WGS metagenome assembly JAEEGF01 (sample SAMN16246542, study PRJNA631951) | gut metagenome | biome: gut microbiome; feature: rumen; material: AP-attached | host: Bos | place: Iran: Karaj | collected 2018-10 | reverse complement strand
CTATATTGATTCTGTCTGTATGCAAATCTTCAATTACAGAAAGAGCTATAGAATAAGCTTCTGGACCATAAGAAGTACCACAGCAGAGTATTCTCAACTTATCGCTGTTAGCCTTGACTCTTTCTTCAATAAGTTCTGGAAGAATGTTAGAAATCAATACCTTAGTCTGCTGAGCTTCACCAAAGAATTCAGTAACTGGGTTAGTGATAGAATCATAAAGACTGGTAAGCATAGCTTCTTCACAACCGTATCTCAAGCTGTGATAATATTCTATCCAGGAAGTAATAAAGAACTTTTCAAGATTGCGACTAAGTTTATTTTCAAGAGCTTTCTTGTCTTTTATTTCAATACCGCACTTGTCTGCAATTATTTCTCTGAGAAGAAGAGCTTCTTCATCATTCATGCCCTTTTCAGCAACTTCAGACTTCTTAATACGGTCAATATACTTAGCCTGTCTTGGAGCTACGACTTCTTTAAGAATCTTTTCTATAAATTCAGAACTATTCTGAGCAAAAGTACTGATGAAGTAATCTTTTATCCAAGTATCTTTACAGAAAATATCTTTTAATTTTTCTTCTAAACCAGCATGACCGTTTGGTCTATCTTTGAAATACTTGATTGCAGAAACAACAAGGTTTTTGTCTTCGTTATCAAGCATCTTGAAAACGATGTCTGCACTTGTATTATCATTAAGTTTAGAAAGAGTTAGAATAGCTCTAGAACGAACTGCGTTGCTAGAATCTTTTTCAACGATTTGTTTAAGAAGTTCAATACAGCTAGTGCTCTTAATAGAACCAAGAGCCTTAACAATCTGATATCTTACTTCCCATCTGCTATGATTGATGTATTTCTTGAAATCTGCATCAAGAGACTTGTCGCCGATTTCACTTAAAGCAACAACAGCAAGTTTTGCAACCTGTGGATTTTCATCTGCCAGTAATGGGATGAAGAACTGTTTAAGCTGATTAGACTTGAATGCTCTCAAAGCAGAGAGAGCAGCAATTCTTATCTGCCAATCGCCATTCTTTAACAATTCTTTTAATGGGAAAATAGACTTGAGATCTCTCATATTTTCAAGAGAATTACAAGAATTAACTATTACACGCCATTCGCTGTCGCTAAGTTTGTTAATCAAAGAATCAACAGCAACAGTAGAACCACACTGCCAAATAGTCTTAGAAATTGTTTCGCGAATTCTTGAATTTGTATCATCTAACATTTCAAGAAGTCTCTTGGTTATTGCTGGATCTTTACGACGAGCTAAAACAGATGCTGCTGCTTCGCGAACGTCACCATAAGGTTCAGCTGCTATAACACCAAACAAAGGTTCAACAATTTCTGCACTGCCTGTATTAGCCATAGCCAAACAAGCTTCACGTCTTACGTGACCGTTAATATCTCTGAATTTTCCAATAAGAGCCTGAATAGCACCTGGACAATCCAACATGCTAGAAATAGAAACAACGGCATTCTTACGAACAGTTTCATCAACATCGCTGAGCATTTCTTTCAATGTGTTGAATGCAACTTCGCATTTGCATGCGCCGAGAGTCTTTGCTAATGCCTGTCTCAATGAATCATCAGGATTCTGGCTGAACATGGAAATAGCATTAGGAATATCGCCCATTGGGAATTTTTCAAGATATTGGAGTATTTTTACTGCTACAGAAGGTTCTACTCTACCAATCTTATCAAGAGAAACTTTTACAGCCTTTGAACCAAGTTTGCACAAACCGGCAAAAGCGGCATCAGAAATTTCTTCTTCTGGGCTTTCCAAAGCATCAAGTAGAGCTGAAGCAAACATTTCGTTTTCCAAAGATGAAGCTATTTCTACTAAATATCTGTATTCAGCAGCATCATGATTGTCTAATAGACCAATCAGAACTTCCTGGATTTTTTCTGTAACATAATGTTTAACAGAACCAGGATTTGCTTCTTCAATCTGAGCCAATGACTTGAAAATAAGTCTTCTTGTTCCAGCATCTTCTTCTGAAGTTATTTTCTTGCAGAGAACTTCGATAGCTTTTGGAGATTCTGTAGCACCCAAAGCACCTATTGCTGTAAAATATTCAAGCATATCGATAGATTCAAGAGAACCAATCAATACTGGCAGAACTTCTTCAACAGCTATATTACCTAAAGCTTCAACAATAGAATATTTCAGAATATCTGTATTTTTATAGGTTTCAAGAAGAACTTTTACTGCTTTTGGATCTTGAATCTTGCCTAATGATTCAACAGCAGTAGTTTTAACGTTGTCATCTTCATGAGTAATGTATTTTATTACTGTATCTGTAGCAAGATGAGACTTAATGTCACCAAGAATAACAAGCAACTGAATAATTTCGTCAACATCATTAGATGCATTTAATGCTGTTACTATTGGAGCAATAGCCATTGAGCCCAAATTACGAAGAATTGTCATACCTGCATTTCTAGTATTTAAATCAGGGCTCTTTACAACGTTAATTAATCCTAAAACCACGTTTTCGTGTGGCATCGAAGAAAGAACTTCGATAGTTATGTTTTGAACACCTTTATTGGGGTCACCAAGGGCATCACAAAGAGCGGATACAACTTCTTTATTTTCTGGATAAGAAGTCAAACCACGAATAGCTTTTCTGCGAAGATTAGGATCTGTATTTTTGAGTTGTTCAAGGAGTACTTCAGCTGTTGCCATAATTAAGCCCCCTTAGATGCTTTATTAAGAAGTCTTTCAACTTCTTGAAGCATTAAATCTGGTTTAATAGGCTTCTGCAAGAAAGAATTAGCACCAAGAGTCAACCCTTTCATTACCATTTCTTTTTTGCCTTCTGTAGTAAGGATGATTATAGGTATATGCTTGAACTTTTCATCTTCTTTAACATGAGCAATAAGTTCAAAACCATCCATGCCTGGCATATTCAGGTCTGTAATAAGCATGTCTACGTGATTTTTAGACATAGCTTCAATTGCTTCGATACCATTATTGGCTTCTAAAACCTTATAACCTGTCTTCTCTAGAGGGAAGCAGGCAACCTTACGTAGCATTAAAGAGTCTTCTGCTACAAGAATAGTTTGTCCTTTGGGCATGGTTAAGGAATCCTCCGAAACTAAATAAATTACAATTAGTGTAAATTATAATTAGAACAACTATAAAAAAGCAACGTATTTTTTATAATGAGCCCAAAACTATATAAAAAATTTATTAAACTATCTAAAAATTACTGAATTTTCACAGATAAACTATCATAAAGTGAAATTAATTTATTATAAGTTGAGAAATCCAAATCTTTACAATTTAGACCTAAGTCTATGGAAGCAAGAGCAGATTCATTGTCTTTTCTTTCATGATCATAAAGAGCCTTGTAAAGACTGGCTCTGGCAATATTCTTACCTCTTGCCATATCTTCCTTAATGAGTTTTAATCCGTAGCCAGCAGCCAGAGAAGCCATTTCAGTTTCTTTTGCTGAAGTTAGAGCAGAAGCTAAGCCTAAGTAGACTCTTCCCATTTCAACTTTTTCATCTGCTTTTTCAAATTTATCCATTGCGCTGAAATAAGAACCCCTCTTCAATTCGTCTTCACCAACAAATCTGAACACACCAGGGTTAGATTGTTTAGAACCAGGCAAAGCCAACATAGAAACGAAATTTTTAGAAGAATCTGAAGTTGCTTTTTCCCCATCAGAAATAAGACGTTGGCAGATAGCTTTCATAGAAGTATCTTCTAAAGTAGGCATTAATTCCTTTATTTTATTAATTCCTTCTTCTATTTTTCCTTCTGAATAGTCAGTAAGAGCATTGATAACGTTAAATCTTGCATCACCAGGATTTAATTCTGCTGCTTTCTGAGCATAGCTTCTAGCTAATTCTGGCTTATAATCTGCTGTTAAATAGAATCTAGCCATATTAAAATGAGCTTCTGCACTTTCAGGATTGCTTTCAACATATTTTTTCAATGTATTGCCAGCTTCTTCATAGTCAAAAACATTAAACTGTGCATCTGAAAGCATTGAATAAACCAGAGGATCATTTGTATTTTTTTCAAAGACAGGCTTTAAAAGAGATGCTACTACAGCATAATGACCTGCACCTGCTGCTACACCTGCCGATAAACGTCTTTTGTCATCATCGTTTTTCAAAGCATCGGCTCTTGAATAAATATCAAGGAAAGACTGATATGATTCTGCAGACAATGCTGGTTTCAAAGTCATTAAATGCTTACCAAACTTTTCAAACTCACAATTATAAATATAAATCAAACTTTTAAATATCTGAACTTCAAGGATATTTCTGTTGTTTTTTCCATTTCTAGCTAGTTTATCAGCTATATTTATAGATTTTTCAGCAGAAGCAAGATCGCCTTTTTCAATTTCATATCTTGCTTTTTCAAGATTGATTATATAAGAATCTTTCGCTGCTTTGAAAAAGCTTTCTTTATCTGTTGTTGTAATATCTTCTCTAGCTAAAGGCATCACAGGCTTTGATTCTACTTCTTTTTTTTCAGCAACTTTCTTGGCGCCGGCAACATATGGCGTGAACTGCATAGAATCATCCTGTTTCTTCAGAATAGAAGCTTCCTTATCTGATAAAGATTTTGAATCGTTGTCAGATAGATTTAATTCAACTTCTGTTTCAGAAAGAGATTCTTCTTTACTTTGAGTTTCTTCTTTAACCTGATTTTTAACCTGATTTTGGCTTTCTTCTTTTAATTCATTTTCACTGTAAAGAGTCTTTTCTACGATTGGTCCAGAACAATATTCTTTGTTAGTAATCTTTTCATATAAGCTTTTTGCCTTTTGATGGCCAGGCTGAACCTTTAAAATCCATTCCAGCTGTTCTTTAGCCAATTCTTCTTTATCAAGCTGAATATAGTTTTCTGCTAAGTATAATCTTGCAATGATGTTGTTTGGGGAATTCTGCAATACGGTTTGTAAATGAGAATTACTTTCTTCATACTTACTTAAAGAATACAATACCTGTGCATATTTTAAGTGAGAACGAAGATCGTCTGGCTTATATTTTAAAGCCTGAGCATAGTTTTCTGCTGCAGAAACATAATCAGAAACAGCTAAAGCTTTTTCTCCTGCAGAAAAACAACTATTATAATTAGTTCCACCAATAGCAGCCTGAACATAAGCTCCAGAGCCACCAATCATAAAAGCTGAAGCTAAAACTACTGATTTTAATACTTTCTTTTGCATAAAGGCTGCCTCCAAACAACTATATTTTTATTATTGCTATCGGCAAAAAAACCTTCGGATTTGAAAAATAAAAAGTGTTAACAAAAATGTAAATAATGACGATAATAAATATAGAATTAGGGAAATTATACTCGTTAATAAATAAATATAAGGGAGTATTGATATGGTTGACGCCATTAATGGCTCTGGTAAAACTATTATTATTACAACAAAGCCTAAAGCTAAGGTTGATAAAAGTTCATCCTTTGATGATACCTTAAAAACCAAAACTTCAGGAACTTCAAAAAGCTCCGGCACTCTCAATCAACCTGTTATGATGCGCAGCAATATGGAAAACAATATGCGTATTCTTCAACAGCAACAATTACAGAGAATGGAGCATATACAGGAAATCACACGCCAGATTCAAGAAGGCACTTATAAGATGTGTGACCCTCAAGTCTTGGCAGAAAAAATCTTCCAGGTTGTAAGCGATAAGTCTACTAGAGAAAAATTCATCAAAAAACTGCTTAAGGAAGAAGCTGAAAAACTTCCAAGTAAAAATAACGGAAAATTAACTGAACTAGAAATGAAAAAGCTCGTCTTTATGATTAAAGAATCTCAAGACGAGCCATTCGATGATCCTGAATTAGAAGAGCTTCTAAAAGAATTTAGCTGATTAATCCTTATCAAATATTGCTAAATAAATGCTTTGAGGCTTTTTTAAACTGTTTTTATAACCGGGAACTTTATCTTCCACTGGGTTGATAGAGTTCCCTGTTTTTTTAGATTCCTCAAGTAATGTTTCTAGTCTTCCATTAAGTTTAGACAGGGTTATATTCTTAAAAGTAGCATCACAAGAAAAATATTCTTTTCCTAAGAACAATTCATAATCAAGTTTATTAATAGAATTAGTAGAAAAAGGAATTTCATAGAAATACATATAGTAGGGTCTGGATAAGATTATCTTACACTTAGCATCACAAGTAAGCATATTGAACATCTTAGCTCTCTCATTATAGCTGTCTTCTGATTCTTCTTTACTTTCCAGGTTGATTTCCTTATTAGTTTCTAAAACAAGACAGGATTCCATATCTACATCTTCTAAATTGCTTAATTCTGGCTTAGGTTTAATTACTAATTCCGGTATCAGATAAAGTGTGCCTTGTTCGCCAACAGCCATAGCTGAAACCTTAAACTTCAGTTCAATTTTCTTTGGCAAGCCTATATCTACTTCATTTTCTTCATTTATGATAAATCTATAAATACAATCTTCTGGTTCAGAATAAACAAATATCATAGATTTAAAAGTTTTTTCCAAAGAGACAAAAGCTACATTAGTGCATTCTGCTTTTTGAGTCGGAAAAGCAAACTTTGCCAACCATTGCTTGAGAATATCAGTTCCCAAAATATAAAATTTTCTAAGACCCGTTATTGCTGTTCCATAACAAACAAATCTTTTTTCTGGTTCTAATGACTCATAAATAGGTGTTATATCAACCTTAGACTTATCAACAGAAAAAGTACCTTTTTGATTTCCATACCAGTAATAGCAACCTATTTTACTTTCTTGATTATATCTACCAGGGGTCATATAAAAAGCTTTATTATATGAAGCTTCTAAAACAGGTTTAAGATTACCGCCATCAACTTCTTCTAAGGCTCCATCTATCTGAGCTCTTAAAAGTCTTTTTGTGGGAACAAGACCAACAGGTCTTTCAAATGCCTTATATAAAGAGTCGCCTCTCCAAAGTTCTTCAAAGAAAACACTTTGCTTTTCTTCCCATCTATCATAAAAAATGTCATATGAAGGGCTTGAAACACTAATAGAATGCCAGCTTTGATACCAACTACCATTAGGAATGTAATACCAATTCTTGTTCTCTATTATTCCACATTCATTTTCCAATAATTCTTCTTTTGCTTTTGATTCTTCTACTGGTTTTCCGTTTCCTGCACTGAAAACAACATTAGGAGTTCTATATATTATTTTTCCATTTTCACCAGGAATAATTTTATCTCGAGAATCCAAACAAGCTTGATGACCAGCTCTGCCCATATCTGCTTCAGAAAGGCTGCCATCGAAAACTTGTCTGTATATAAAGTTGGAAGAAGGTTTAAAATCTTCTTCTGGTTCCGTATTTTCATAAATAAATCTATGATTACAGATTGCATCAATGTAGTAACCCAAAACCTTTAGTTCAGTTGAAAAAATCCAACCAACAGGATTGGTATCTTCATTGAAAGTTTTTATTCTATAAATTTCATTGGTTTCTTCAAAATTTACATCCATAAAAACTTCTTCAGAAAAAGCAGAAGTTGTAAAACAAGTTATAAATAGCAATAGGGTAAAAAAGCTTTTTTTCATATTTCTCTCCATTTGAATGAAGATATTTTACCATAAAAAAAAGCCTTCATAAGAAGGCTTTTTTTTTTAACTTATTATTTATTATTTATCAATCATCAGAGAAAGGATCGCTTGAAGTATTTTCAAATTCTATCTTACCATTAGAAGTAGTAACTTCAGCAGTTTCGTCTGTAATTTCAAGATCGCTTTCTTTGTTGCTTCCGCGTTTTTCTAAGTAAGCCTTAGTAGCGTCAGTTTTTCCAACATAATCAAGAAATTCTTCATCAGTCATTTTACCTAAGAATACTTCATCTACTATTTTGCAAACAGTTTCAGTATCTTCAGGATTCTGTTTAATAAACTTCTTAACAAGAGTAGTCATATCTCTTAAAACATTCAATCTTGTGCTTGTGAATGCTTTATAAACTTTATCTTTACCGTTATCGGTTTCCATAGTTAAACGATAGAGAAGTTTAGCCAAATGAGCTTCAGATCTCATAAGCTGATCAGCAGTACAATCTTCCTGTTTAATGTTCCAAGTATAAGAACCAGCTTCAGTCTTAGATTCTTCACAAAGAACTTCAGATCTCTTAAGAATAGATTTAGCTTCATCTTCAGAAGCTATCATTTCGTTGTATTCTGCCCAAGCTTCTACGAAAGCAGCTCTTTTACCAGTTATTTCATTACCATAATGACTACCATCAAGACCGTAAGGATTCTTTAATTCTTTGAAAGTAGTATCTAAGCAGTGAGCATATTCGTGAACAAATGTTGATGCAGCATCTTTATCGCCACCAGCATAGTTGTAGTTCTTGCTGCTCATATTAATAGCAAGGTTAGAAGAATATGGCCAGAAGTCTTTTTCAACATTCGGATACTTAGATTCATCATCATAACCAGTAGTATCAGAAAGAATAACTTTTACTTTTGGAATATAAGCAATTTTAGCTTCATCTGCTACAGCTTGTGATTTAGCAGTACGGAAAGCAGAAAGAAGAGCTTTTTGACCATTAGTAAGTTCATCTTCGGATTTTACACCCATAGCAGCTAATAATTCAGCTTCTGTAGTTACTTTTGTTCTTTTTACAGTATAAGCAATATTGTGATCTTTTTCAGAATACCAGGTTTTTTCGCCTTCGCCAGGGAAGAAGTTTCTAGTTACGCCTTTTTCCCATAATCTTTTAACTGTATTTGTTCCTTTTTTAACTGTCTTTTTGATTTTTGTCCAAAGACTGTCATCTTCTTCTACTGGTTCGTTAATAGTTTTAACTTCTTCAATAGACTGATAGTAAAAATCAAATTTTGCTTCTAATGCAGAAGCTTTAGTTGCCTGAAAACAAAATACAGACACCAATATCAATGCCATTAAAACATATCTTAGGTTCTTCAAAACAGGTCTCCTTGTTATTACGGAAAACTTATCCGGATTATGGGCAGTATTCTTAATTATTGCTGCTATTAGCTACTTCTTATGATTGGTTAGTTTTGATAAACTTTTATCAACCATAAAATCTTATTACAATTATTATACATAAAAAAACGAAAAAAGTTTTCTTTTTTATTCAAAAAATCCATTATAATTTTAGAAAAATTTTAATTTATCATTTTTTTGATACATATCAAAGCATATTTATTTCAAAAAACAAAAACTAAAAAGGCAAGTTTTAATAGAACTCTTTTTACAAGCCGTTTACAACTAAAATAATTTTGTTATCAACAAAAAAATATTGTACACAGGTCGGATGTTGAAAAAGTGTATAACTATGGGGATAATGATTAATAAAGAAATCTTCCTTGTGGAAAACTATTTTTAAATACCCTTTGACATTTAGAGTTAAAGCCATTATAGGAAGAAAATTTTTATTCTGTTTGACAAAAAAAGAGTACACAAAAAGTCAAGACTTTTATGTACATCTTTTTTTGATTTTTTTATAGATATAAAAAAAATTATTCTATTCTAATTATATCTCCGCCAAAAACTTCTAATGCATCAGATATTTCAGGCTTTTGTTTAACTTTTTGTTTAGCCTCTTCATCTATTTTAGCTATTTCTTCACGTATATCTACTCGTTGAACAGGCTGACTGACGGCTTTAGGAGCAGAAGAAACCTCATTAGAACTTCCAGTCATACTTATTATTATTTTTTCAGTATTTGGCCAGATTTCTTTAGCCGCTTCCAAAATAATAGCGGTGGATTTTTCTTCTTTCAGCTTTGTGTAAGCAAATGAATGAGGTACAATTAAAGTTATTGTACCTTTAGCATCTTTTTTTAGAGTAGCAGAAAGCATGAATGAAGAAATAACCTTAGATGTCTTATCTACTACAGCTCTAAGTTTAGTTAAATCATCATTAACACTTTTTGTCGTATTAGCAGTAGAAGTTGAACTGCTTAACGGTCTTGAAACAGTATTTTTTACAGAACTAACTGTTGTTGGTACAGGTTCTGATATCGGTCTGGAATAATGATTCGCGGGAGAAGAAGATGCTGTTATTCTTCCTGCAAGCTGATTACCAGTTGCTATACGTTTTAAACCAGCAACTTTTTGTTCTAAAAGCTCAATGCGTTTTTCTAAAGCTTCAGAAGCAAATATTTCGTCACCTAATCCAAGTTTGATCAATTCTGACTCAAGAAGTATTCTCGCTTGAAGAGAAGTTCTTAAAGTCATTAACATTCGTTCAACTCTTGTGACACTTCCAATTAAATATCTTACATTAATGTCTTTTATCTGAGTTAAAATTTCATTTATCTGCTCAACAGGCAAATCAAGAATCTGATTGGCATTAGAATCAATTTTTAAAATCATACATCTGCGTAAGTATTCCAAAAGGTCGCGACCTATAGTAAGAGGCTCATAACCCTTAACATATAGTTCATTCAAGACCTTAACCAAAGCAGATAAATCATGAGCAAAAACAGCTTCAGCAATAGATTTAAGAGTAGAATAACTAAGACGGCGAGTCATCTCCAGAACTTGTTCTAGAGTGATTTTTCCTGTAACAGAAGAAGAGGAAATCTGGTCTAATATACTTAAAGCGTCTCTAAAACCACCTTCTGCACATTCTGCAATTACAGAAAGAGCTTCTGGTTCAAAATCTGGGAATTCACCGGATTCATGTTCCAAAGCAACTATTTCTTCTAACCTTTTTTGTATGGTTTTTCTTGATACAGAATGAAAATCAAAGCACTGACAACGAGAAATAATAGTTGCCGGAACCTTCTGAGGATCTGTTGTCGCCAATACAAAAATTACATTTTCCGGTGGTTCTTCTAAGGTTTTTAGAAAAGCGTTAAATGCAGAACCAGAAAGCATATGAACTTCATCTATAATATAAATCTTATACTTGCCTTCGGCTGGTTTGTATTTAACCTTTTCACGCATTTGCCTTATGTCTTCTACACCGTTGTTTGAAGCTGCGTCTATTTCAACGATATCCATGAAATTCATTTCTTCAATACGCTTGCAATTATCACAAACTCCACAACAATCGGGAAGACCGTTTTTGTCTTTTTGAAGATTTTTACAATTTAAAATTTTAGCTAATAATCTTGCAGAAGATGTTTTTCCTGTACCTCTAGGACCAGAAAACATGTAGGCGTGTGAAATTCTGCCTGTTGAAATAGCAGATTGAATAGTTTTGGAAATATGTTCTTGTCCAGCAAGTTCAGAAAACTTTTGTGGACGATATTTTCGATAAAGATTTTGTCTGGCAGGAACTGTCACAAACTTCTCCGTATAAAAAAAAAGACCTGTCACCAGGCTTTTGTTTAAGAGAGCCTCATCTTACTGCATCTCAACAGCACGTTTCCAGAACCTTAGGCTCAGGACAGGCACATCCACATCACCCGAAAGCAATCGCTTACCGTTGCTATCTTCCGATCCTGGCGGAGTTCACGGACTTTCGCCGTGTGGAACCCATCCATCAATGCTTCCAGAACTGGCCGTTACTACCAAGAATACTCTTGGACGAGGCCCAAAATCGGAAAGGGCGGGATTCGAACCCGCGATAGAGTTACCCCTATTCACGCTCTCCAGGCGTGCGCCTTAAACCAAACTCAGCCACCTTTCCAAACTGATTTTTCTAAACCAGCAAAAAAAAGCGCGCCCGAGAGGACTCGAACCTCTGGCCACCAGATCCGCAATCTGATGCTCTATCCAAACTGAGCTACGGGCGCATTTCCTCGGAGAGAGGGGGATTCGAACCCCCGGTACCAGTTACCCAATACGACAGTTTAGCAAACTGTTGGTTTAAGCCACTCACCCATCTCTCCAGATGGCAACGGAGGAAGTAGGATTCGAACCCACGGAGCTTTTGACTCAACGGTTTTCAAGACCGCCGCATTCGACCACTCTGCCATTCCTCCAAGAAGTGTAAAAAGATAATATCACCTTAAAACTAAAAAATCAAGATTTTTTTATAAATTTTGTACACTCAAATATCAGGTAAAACTAACCTATTTTTTTGTGCTGTTCCAATCTAGATTAACTAAATCTTTATTTACAATACTGCTGCAGATAGTTGTTGTTAAGGGCAACATTTTAGTTTCATGAGATTCTGTTGTCTGAATAATCATTGAAACCAAAAGCAATGGAACATTTTCTTCTAAAGGATGGTAATACAAACCAAACTCTATGCTTTCCATCCCTTTAAATTTTGTTTCACCATATATGCTGCTATGTCTGTTTAAAGTTTTAGATACAGGATCAAAAACATAATAAATTTCATCCATAACAAGATTGCCAGTAGAATCATATGTAGGTTTACAAAAATTCAAATGATATTTATATATGATTATTGGCTTCGATTTATCTGGAGAATTATATGTTTGAGCAAAAACAATAGGATTAGCTCTTATTTTATCAATTACATCGGTAGGGTCATCAGATGAATAATAAGGCATCGCACAGGTGAAGTCTCTACGCAATGAATTAATGACTAAACGTGCGTCCTGTAAATTTTGAAGATCGACTGTTCCTTTAGAAACATCTGTTCTAATAAAACCAGTCAATTTCATTACCATTAGAATCAAGCCTGTAGCCATACCAATAGCTATAACAGATTCTACTATAGTAAAACCTTTATTTTTTCTTCTTCTACTAAACATCAATAGTATGCCTTCTCATCAAACACAAGAGTTGAAAGAACTATCTTTCTCATTCTATCTGGTTCACCAGATGTAGCTGTAACCAATGATTTTGGAACTTTGCTTTCATTCCAATACACAGAAACAGTTACCTTTTTTAAAAATCTTCCATTAGGCAAAGAATCCAATTTATCTACTTTTATAGTTCTGTAATAATAACACTTAGTGTAGTCTTCCGGATATTCAGGGTTGGTTACTGTATTATTAGCATTTTCTCCTACAGGAATCGGGACAGACTTTTTAGTATATGCATCTACTAAAGAACCGTTTAAGATAGAAAGCGGAGAATTATCTATCTTTTCATATGGGGTAGAATTAACCCAATCTATTGTTTCTTGTGCCAACTGCATTGCTCTCATATAGTTTATAGACTTACTGGTTTCTGTTCTAGAAGAATTCAAATAAAGGGAAAGAGTAGTAAATAACCCAACAAATATAACTGTTGCGACAACAATTTCTGTTATTGTAAACCCTTTTTTATTCATTATTAGCCCCATATTTTTTTGCTTTTGCACTTTTTACTCTTGCATTAGAAATAGAAACCAATTTTTCTTCAAGATTTCTGTTCATAGTTTGATATTCAGTAACGGGGAATTCTTCAAAAAACTTTTCATCCATTCCATGAGAAGCTGCATCACCTCTAGGAACACTTAATTTTTTAAAATTGACTTTTTCATCACTATTTACATTAGCAGACATCAAATCTGTAACTTTCTTAGGAGCTGAAACATTTATTTCATTATTTTCTATAACAGGCTTTTCTTTTTTGGGTTTATCACTTTTTCTTCTGGTTCCTGGAGCGAACGAAAAGACAAAAATAATCATAAATATTGAAACAATAGCTGCAGCTAGAAGTTTATACATCAGTCTTTACCTTTATAATTAAGAACATACTCAGCCTTAGGTCCACCAACACTAACCCTAACAGGGTATTCACCATTATATATCTTCGGGTCATGAGTTATCTTTAAATATTTTTTATCTCTCATATCAAATAAATTGTCTATTATCAAATTACCAACAATGGTGGTTGGAACTTTTTTAGTAAAGAAACCACCTTCTTGCGACACAGGTATAGAAGAGTTATCACCACTACCAACAGTAGATATCAGTGATGCAAAAATAGTTGCACTACTCTTAATTTCATCCACAAAAAATCTTCCTCTCATAAGCCAAATTTTAAGATAATCTGTAGCTTGGTCACTAGGCATTAAGTCACCTAAAACGCAATTTCCCATATAACTGACTATCATACCTTTACCACGGTATTTTTTCACATCACTTAAATCAAGCTTTGCTTTATCTTTCCCATAAATAATAGAGATACCATCTAAATCTAATACAGACTCTCCATTAATATTTTTAATACGATCTTTTTTAAAATCATCAGCAGTAAGATAGAAATTAGATACAGTTCTTAGTTTGGAATCTAAATGATGAAAAACATTATAACCCTTCATACCGCCAGATATGATATTGTCTTTATTGTCAATATTTTCAGCAGGACCAAAAAAGAAATTATTAATAGAAATCCAGTCTACCGGGTGAGACATAAGTCTTTCTGTTATTCCATCTTCAAAATCGCCTACGTATTTACTACTAAAAGTCTTATCTTCAGGTCTTTCCCAGACACAGGAAACATGATTAACAGGAACATCAACTCCATAATTCCAAGTAGGATACTTCAGATTAATAGTTGTTTCGTCAAGCAACCCAATTTTAAAAAACCTTATATAAACAGGTCCATCAATGTAAACAGGTCTATTTCTATCTACATTAAAAAATTCTGGCATCGTACCGCCAAGAGTCTTTGACTTATTTTTTGTAGAATAGTTTTGAAAATAACTAACTAAACCATTAAAGGGGTAGGTGCCACCTATTGAACCCTCGGCATAAGGATATATATGTTTATAATCTGTATAGCCATAAAAATATTTCCAAGTCGGAACAACATCATAAACTATAGCCCAAAATATTTCTGAATTTTGAGGGTTACCACCAGCGTTATTATAATCTTTCCAAATCTGGCCCACATTGCTGTTATAAACCCCAGGACCATATAAAGCAAATGCTTGTTCTAGATTCTTTCTACAACTTTCAACTAATGTGCGGTATGAATATTCTAATTCCTTAGTTTTATAAAAATCAGTCTTTATATCAAAATGACTTTGAATTTCACTAAATTTTCTTTCATAAGTTTTAAAAAACTTCCCTTTTGATAATTGAGATAATTCGTTGTCTTTAAGATTAAAACCAGCATTTTCCTGATAAAAAACACCCAACAAATCTTTGTCTTTCTCAAAATCAAGGTCTAAAAGAACAGGAGGATGCTTTGCGCCTCCTTGGGGGTATTCGGTACAGCTTGGGTAATTACGGTTGCCCAAATAAACAAAAGAGTAGCTTTCTTTGTTCTTACCTGGTACTCCTTCAATAATGAATTGTTTTTCAGGGTCATTAAGATTTGAACAGTAACTCTTTACAAATAAGGCGTATTTATCAAGCAGAGGGTAAGAAAGGTCGGTGATTTTAACATCATGAACCTCAGTAATGCTTACGGCATCTTTTACGCCATCACAGGAAACTTTTCCAACAATAACAATATGACCAGTATAAGAATTAGTTCCAGCTTCTTTAATCTGTTCATCAGCATAAAGTTTTATTTCACTGGCAACATTGCCTTTGCTACCCAAATACTCACCTGCTATATCTTTGGTAATAGGTAAATTAGATTCGGCAAAACTTGCAGACCAAACTATAGCAGGGGCACTCTTTTTATTAGTCCAATAATCTTTGACTGCGCTACCGACACTAGTACCAACATTATTAATTCCACCTTTAACAGCAGCCAAAGTTTCATTTATTGCTGATTGAGCAACAACAATCATTCTTTCTTGGGTAACGTTCTTAGAAAGCTGTAAAACTGCACCAGATTTAAAACTATTTAAGCTGGAAATTAAAATAAAAAGACCTATAGCAAGTGCACAAACCACATAAAGAATAAACCCTTTACGCTTGCTATAAGTAAAAGAATGCAACATATACCAATCTTTCATACACAAAAGTAAGGCAGTGTTGAACAACACCGCCTTACTTATTATTTTATATTCTATTAGAAACCGTGTCCACCACCAGAATGATCTGAAGTAGCATTCAAACCAGCTTTATCATGAACGGTCTTCTTTAAAGAATCAGCACCGTATTCAACAGTGTCTTCAACTAAACCTTTAACGCTTGGAACAGGAATACCTGATTCATCAACCAAGTAATCAATAGTAACATCGGCTAAATCTTCAAGAGCTTTTTGTCCAGCTTCATCTGCGAATTTTTCGCCAAGACTTTCAGTCAAATCGCTTTGCAAAGCAGATTTTACCACACTCTTTGGATCCCAAGCAGTAGTACAAGTTCCAATAAGCTTATTAGCAGCTTCGTCACCGTATTTATCAGCGAAATCTTCAGCTAACTTACCAGCACCAGCAGTAATACCCTTAGTTATGAGCTTAGTAGCTGCCATCTTTCCGCCTTCGATAGCAACATCAACAGCCATATTTTTGAACAATTCCTCATCTGTGAACTGACCAGCCTGAGCTGAATCAACCAAAGATTCACCAGCAGCTTCAATTAGAGGACCAGCAATACCTAGAGCAGTAGCAGCAGGTTCTGTTACAAGTAAAATAGGTCCAATAACCGTTGCAGAAGGTGGGAAACCTATAGAAACAACTTTTAAAACAGCGTTAACAATACCAAGAACAGTTGATATATCAGAGCAAACCTTACCAACTTTTTGGAGAGTATTACCGGCAGTAGTCAAAGTATCACGAAGAGTATCGATAGCTTCAGCCTGAGCAGCAAAACCACCTTGAACTATTTTATTTGGGTCAGCATTCTTAGCATCATCAATCTTACCGGCATCGTATGCCTTCTTCATTTCTTCGGCATCTTTTTTAGCCTGTCTGATCTTTGCATTGGCATCTTCAATCTGTTTAATATAGTCTTTATATTCCTGCTGGTCATTACCGCCGTTAGTCCATTTATCCCAGAGGTTATGGGCACCAACACCTATGTTTTCGAAGAAAGAAACCCCACCAACACATACAGAAGCAATTTTACCCAAATCGACTTCTTCGAGAGCCATTATAGTTTCATAGGACTTGTCAAATTCCTGTTGTGCTTTTGAAACTTCACTAGAGTTAGAATTAGCTCCTGATGTTGTAGTACCTTCTACAGGTCTTGCCATTGCTGGAGCAAAGAACTGTAGCACCATACAGAAAACGAGAAACAAACACATAAAACTACGTCGTTTCATCTAAAAACCTCCGGTGTAATAACTAGAATAATAGTTACTAACAGAATATAATTATAAATATTAAAACTATCCTATTATTTATTATACTCTAAAATTTCTAAAACGGTATAAATTTGTACATAATTTTTTTCTTTATTTTTTTTATTCATCAATATTGTCATCTGAAAAAACATCTATATATTTGGCTTTTGTTTTTGAATAAGCTATTTTCTGACTATGGTAAAGACTATGATATCCAGAAGTCATATAACTAACAGCAATAGCTAGAGCCATTAATTGCACACCTTTACCGCCAAACAATTCGTAAGAAAGCAATATTGAAGTCATAGGAGCATTGGTAACTCCACAAAAAACGCAGACCAAGCCTACTCCAGCAGCAAAAGAAGCTTCCAACCCGATTACAGGAGCAATAAAGCAACCAAATGTAGCTCCGACAAAGAAAGACGGAACTATTTCACCGCCTTTAAAACCAGCATTCAAAGTTAAAGCTGTTAAAAGCATTTTATAGAAGAAAGCCAAAGGTTCTACCGTTCCCTGCATTGCCTGATCTATTACCCATATTCCAGCACCGTTATATGCATTGGTTCTGACCATAATGCTTACAAATATAACGGTAATAGAACCTATAACTACTCTTATCCATCTATTGGGAAATCTTTTTTTATACAAATGATTAAAAAACTCTAAAAATCTACAGAACAAATTAGCCAATATTCCACAGGCAACACCCAATAAAATCAAAGAGATTGTATTTTGAGCAGTTGGAATAGTAGGAATATTCAAAATATTAAAAAAAGTTCCGGAAGCATTAAAATAACCTGCGACTTGACGAGCAGTTAAAGCCCCTAAAAAACAAGGAACCAAAGCAGCATAATACATTACCCCAACTGTTTCGACTTCCATAGCAAAAACAGCAGCCGCCAAAGGAGTTCCGAAGAGAGCCGAAAAACCTGTAGCCATACCGCACATAGTTATAACTCTCTGGTCTCTATCATCCAGTTTCAACCAACGACCAATAGCCGATGAAATACTTCCGCCAAGTTGTAAAGCTGCTCCTTCTCGGCCGGCACTTCCACCAGTTAAATGAGTAAGAACCGTTGAAACAAAAACAAGAGGAGCCATGCGAAGCCTAACTAAGGCGCCATTGCGAACTGAGGTTATTACTGACTCTGTTCCCGTATCATCATCCATACCAGAAAAATGATATAAAGCCACAATAATCAAGCCAGCAATAGGCATAAGAAGCAATAACCAGGGATAATTCTTGCGTAGTTCGGTTACATATTCCAAAGAGAAATGAAAGGCTATTCCAATAAAGCCGACTACGATTCCTATAAAAATGGATAAAAACAGCCATTTAAAAAGAGCCGTCGTATTTGATTGTAGTGAATGCTTTAAATGGTCTGAAATGCGAAACGAGGACATATTGGGGTTTAGAGTATAGGGATTAGGGAGAAGTGATAACCAACCACCTATCACTCACCACTCATAACCTTTTAAAAAATTAGTAAACTAATTTTTTAAAAGGAAGCTTTCTTGTAATTCATATTATTTGGCTGAAGAACATTCGGAAGCATATAATCAGTTCTTTCTTCTGATGTTAACGGAACCTTCCAAGTTTCCTTCTTCATCATCTTCTTGAATTTCTTGCCAAAAATAGCACCGTAACGATTAATATAATCTTCCTGTTTATCTGCCCCTTCAAGGAAGAAAGAGCCAACGCTTTCAATTTCAGCAACAGAGCGGCTTACAATACCAGATCTAACTAAGCCATAAAGAGAAATACCAAAGAAATGATACCAGGCACCGTAGTTATCGCCTATATCTTTAGAGTCATGTCTAATATATGCCAGTTTCTTCTGTAACGGATCGTTTTCGCGGTCTTCTCTATATGGGTCGCCAGCAAGTATGTTTTCACAAGTCAAGAAAGTCAAATAAATATTACCTTTATTTAAAATATAACTTTCTGCAAACATATGATGAATCTGAACTCTACGATCAGGGTATTTCATGAGTCGTTCTGTTAAAGCAGCTTCCTGACCAGTAACACAATAACGAGAAGTCCAACCGCAGGCAAGACACAAGAAAAGTTTGCTTCTTAAGAATAATGGGCTTGGAAATTCTTTTTGTTTGCCGAAAACATGACGACCGAATCTGTGCCAAAATCCATATAACAAATACTTCTTTGCATCAGGAGACCAATCATGTTCTTCACCCATTGTAGGAACAATCTTGGGGTAATAGTGACGCATAATATGGCGGCATTTATTTATCAGTCTATCAACATCAATAGGAACAGTTTTACCAATCTGATATGGAACACTGCCATTTTCTATTGATTGTTCAAGTTCAGCAAGTTGTTTTTCTTTTTCTATTTCAGCCTGGGGGTAGGAACTTTTAACCAATGAAGACAAAAGCTTCATTGGAACAGTGTCTATCTTTCTTATGAGGTAGGCATCACCTTTGGGGTCAACTAACTGCAAACCTTCTTGCTGGTAATGCTCTGCTTCGTAATTATATTTAATCCATTTCTTGAATTCACTTTCCTGCTTAGGTGTTTTAGCTGAAACAGGAATAGAAAGAACGCCCAATAATACAATTGTTGTTACTGTCTTTTTAAGATTAAGCATTGTTTTGTACCCCAAAATGTCAGACTGTTCTATTATTATATTGATTTTTTTTACTTTTGGCAAGAATTTATAGATATTTATAAGAAGAAGAAAAGGGAAATAAAAAAGACGCCTGGTTACCCAAGCGTCTTTTAGACAATAAATCAAAGTTTTATAAAAACTTATTTTTCAGCTCCAGCAGCTTCTTCATCGTCTTCTTCTGTTCCTATAGTAGCAATAGCAAGGTGACAGATTGGAGTGATTATAGTAGCTTTTTTAACTTCATCAGTCATATCATCTGTTGTCATCTGTTCACTAAGAACATGAGAAAGTGTGAAGGTTTTCAATTTCCATTCAGTTGAAGCAGCAACTTTTCCTTCTTTAATAGCCTGAGCTAACTTAGCAGGATCAGAAAGAAGTTCTTTATCTTCGGTTGAGAAACCGCTAGAAGTTGGTTCACCATACATTTGAGTGAACATTTCATTCATCTTGTTATAATCAGCAATATAATTTGCTAAATCTTCGTGATTATTAACGATATTGAGAGTAACGGTTTCAAGTTTGCCGTCTTTGCTGAAAGTATAGCAATTCTGAGAAGTTCCCATGAAATCGCTAGTTTCGTTGAACATTAATTCATCTTCAGTTTCCATAACAAGAGTATTAGCTTTTTCTTCTGCTTTTACTGCTTCTTTATTAGAACCGAATTTGCAGTTACCGAAGCTATCAAGTTCTTCCTGAGCAACAACAACTGTTGAGAGAGACAATGCGGCGATTAAAGCTATAAACAAAGATTTAAATTTCATAATTTCCCTACTTTCAAAAAGAATTTGCACTTTTATACACTTCATTGTTTAATTTTGCAACTTATTTTTTATTAAGCTTGTTAAGAACTTAATATGATAGAATAAAATCATGGATAATCAAAAGAAATACGAAGCATTAAGAAAAGCACTTTTCCAGGCTTTTCCCGACAGAGTTTGCCAAAGGCGAGTAAAAGGCGGGAATTCTTATACTCTTTGCAATGGACAAGGCTTAAGTATTGACCCTAATTCTCTTTTAAAAGGCAGTGAGTATATACTATCTTTAAAACAAGATACTCAGCTTAGAACAGCTACTTCCGAAGGCAAAATCTTTCTTGCATGCCAAATAGAACTAGATTGGCTTCTTCAAAACCCTATGGCAAAGAAAAGCAGAGAGATATTCTTTTCTGATATCAGCAGCAAAGTTTGTGTCAAAGAAAGAATCAGATATGGTTCTTTGCTTCTGAAAGAGCAAGAAAGCAAACTAAAAGATGAAGAATTTGATGTAGCTTTAGAATGTTTTTGTAAAGCTGTCTTAAATAATCTTAACAAAGCATTTGATTTAGAGAATAAAACCAACAAAGACTTTATTGGTCGCCTAAAAATCTTAAAATCTTCTTCTTATGGAAAAGCCTATCCAGATATTGATGAAAATTGGTTAAGGCAGACCTTATCAAGTATTCTTTCCATTGAAAATCTTTCTTTCAGCTGGTTACAAAAAGAAGGCATTTCTTCTATTTATCTAAATCAGCTATCTTGGAAACAAAGAGAAGAGTTTGAAAAACTAGTTCCTGAAAGATTCAAAGTTCCAACAGGAAGCAATATTAAAATTGATTATTCTGATGGGAAACAGCCTGCTTTGCCGGTAAAAATGCAAGAAATGTTCGGGCAAGCCAAAAGCCCTCATATATGTAATGGAGAAATAGTCTTAATCACACACTTGCTTTCACCAGCAGGTAGACCTATGCAAATAACTTCCGATTTGGCCTCTTTTTGGCAAAATGGTTATAAATCAATTGTCGGTGAACTAAGAGGCAGATATCCCAAACATTATTGGCCGGAAGACCCTGCCAATGCTATTCCCACAAGAAAAACAAAACCAAAAGTATAAATCTAGAGAATAAAATCAAAATTTGATTATATTCTCTAGACGAATTAATTATTAAGCTTCATTTTTCTTAACATAAATAAATGCTACAATACCAATTAAAAGACCAATCGACCCAATACCCAATTTTATTAGAAGAGGTAATGTTTCTGAATTAAATTTGTTTGCAATTTTATCTTTAAATTCCAAACTAGACATAAATTCCTTAAAAGCAGGTAAACTATCAATTTCTACCGAATCATAATACTTTACTTCTATATAATATATTCTTGTCAGGGTATAAACAACATAGGATCTAATGGCAAAAACACTAAGACGAAAATTACTTTCAACCGCTTTATGAGGCCCTACTCTTGTATAAGAAATAGATCCGAGCTCGCTTCCACCAGTGGCTTCATACTCCTTATCAACCATTTTTTCTAACCGGCTTTTTGGAGTATTAGGCATTTGAGCTAGTAATACCTGAAGCATAGCTTCTTTAAAACGTTTTTCGCCTGCTTCAAAATCCTGTGTAACAACTTTTTTTTGGTTTTCTAAAAAACCCTTTTCGTCTTTTATATAATGAGTTACTCCCTCTTCATTTTTTTTAACAGCAACAAAGATTGATGGAGGTGCCATTTTTTTTATTGGGTCATCTGTTTCAAAATCTTTCAAAGAAAACCCATATACTCCATTAAATCCTTTTACAAAAGAAGAAGTTATCTTATTATTTACGCTCCACTTGCTGTCATTTACCTTGAAATATTCATTTTCAAAAGCAAACAACGACATATTAACAAAAACAAACAGAATAACTATAAAGCAAATATATTTCTTCATTCATTCCCCCTAATAATCTATTATCAATTATATATAATTAATTGTTTAATTGATATATTTTTTCTTCAAAAACAAGAAAAAAAACTAATCGTTCAATTTAGATAATTTCATCAAATTAATTGACTTAGCAAACAAAAAGTTGTACTCTTAGTGCTCTTTTCGAAGCTTAACAGCATTAGTCGCAGAATTTATACACAGCACATGTAGAGGAAACAAAATGGAAAATGAAGCCATAAAAAGAGTTCGTAATATTGGCATTATAGCTCATATAGACGCAGGTAAAACAACAACAACAGAAAGAATATTGTTCTTTACTGGCAAAAACTATAAATTAGGCGAAACCCACGAAGGTACCGCCACAATGGACTGGATGGTTCAAGAACAGGAACGCGGGATAACAATCACAAGCGCCGCAACAAAATGTCATTGGAAAGATGCATCAATAAACATTATTGATACCCCTGGCCATGTTGATTTTACTGCGGAAGTGGAACGTTCTCTTCGTGTATTAGATGGAGCAGTAATTCTGCTTTGCGCTGTCGGTGGCGTTCAGCCACAGTCAGAAACAGTCTGGCGCCAAGCTAACAAATATTCTGTTCCAAGAATTGCTTTTGTAAACAAAATGGATAGAGTCGGAGCTGACTTTAACCGTGTAGTAACACAAATCAGAGACAGATTAAAAGCTCTTCCTCTGATTCTTTCTTTACCAATCGGCTCAGAAGATAAGTTTCAAGGCCATTGTGATGTTGTAACGAAAACAGCCTGGGTTTGGCATGAAGATCCAAAAAGTGTAGCAGGCAAGATGGTTCAGCAGGAAATACCTGAAGACATGATTGATTCTGTGGAAGAAGCCCACGCAAATATGATTGATATTCTTGCTTCCTGCAGTGATGAAATCTTAGAGAAATACATGGCTGAAGAACCAATAGAAGAATCTCTGATAAAAGAAACCATACGTGAAGCAACTTTAAAGAATATGATTGTTCCAGTGCTTTGTGGTTCTGCATTCAAAAACAAAGGAATCCAATCATTATTAGATGCTGTCGTTGACTATTTACCTTCTCCATTAGACATTCCTCCTTCCATTGGCTACACTCAGGACGATATGGAAGAAGTTGAAATACCCGCTGACCCAGATGGAAAACTGGAAGCTATGGCATTCAAGATTGCTACAATGCCTCATATAGGAAAATTGGTCTATACTCGTATTTATTCAGGTACATTAGAAGTAGGAGATACCGTCTATAACGTTACTCGTGGTCAGAAAGAAAGAGTCGGCCGTATAGTCCAAATGCATGCCAACAGCAGAACAGAAATAGAATCTGCTCAGGCTGGCGATATCGTTGCTCTGGTTGGTATTAAATCAATAGGCACCGGTGACACCCTTGCTCACGAAAAAGATGACCCAATTTTAGAAAAAATCAGTTTCCCAGAAACAGTCATTTCTGTTGCTATTGAACCTAAGACAAAAGCAGACCGCACAAAACTCAGCACTGTTCTTCATACACTTATGGACGAAGACCCGACCTTCAAGGCCAATATGGATGAAGAAACAGGGGAAACAATTATTTCAGGGATGGGTGAGCTTCATCTTGAAATTATCGTAGACCGCATTTTAAGGGAATTTAACGTCCAAGCTTCTGTAGGTGCTCCCCAGGTTGCTTATCGTGAAGGTTTGCGCAAAAAAACACAAACAGAATACAAACACGCAAAACAAACCGGTGGTCGTGGTCAATACGGTCATGTAATCATGGATATTGAACCTATGCCTAGAGGAACTGGCATTATATTTGAAACTAACGTCAAAGGCGGCACAGTTCCAGCAACCTATTTCCCTGCTATTGAACAGGGCATAAGAGAAGCATTACAGCAGGGTCCTCTATGCAAAAAAGCTGTTACCGATGTTAAAGTTACACTCTTAGACGGCTCTTATCATGAAGTAGACTCTAGTTTGATGGCTTTCAAGACCGCAGCTATCGAAGCAATGAAGATTGGCATGGCAAAAGCCAGCCCAGTTCTACTTGAACCTATTTGCAAAGTCGAAATAGAAACCCCAGAACAATATCTTGGCGATATTATAGCAAACCTTAACTCTCGCCGAGGCAAGGTTATGAACATGGAAATGCGCGGAGATATGAGAACTCTCGATTGCCAGGTTCCATTAGCCGAAATGTTCAACTATTCAACCCATTTAAGGTCGCTTTCTCAAGGTAGAGCAAGCTTCAGCATGGAAGTTTTATATTATGTAGATGTTCCGCCAACTATTGCAGAAAAAATAAGAAAAGAATTTGCAATGAAGGAAGCAACTAGCCAAGCATAGCTTGGCTAGGGATATAGTGTGAGGGGAGTAAGGGAAAAAGTAGATTATCAATCTAAACTATACCCTTATCTCTCTTCTCTTATCTCTTTTTCTCTTTCTTTGTTTTTTTTCTGGTAAAAAACTCTCTCTTGACACTATATTTTTACTGTGTTAGTATCGAACTAGTGACAATTTTTGAGGTACCGTCTATTTCCATTTATTACATGGAGGATTTTATGCAATTCGTAGTCAAGGGCAAAAATCTACAACTTACTGAAGCCCTAAAAGATTATTCTGAAAAGAAACTTTCTGTTACAAAAAAATACTTTGATGATGATGTTGAAGTTGATGTAACTCTTTCTGTAAAAGATTCAAAAGATACCAGCCGCAGCAAAGTCTGTGAAGTAACTGTTTGGGCAAAAGCTATTGGTAATCCAATACATGCTCGTGCTGTTTCAGAAGATCTTTACGCTTCAATCGATATGGTTGTTGAAAAGATTGAAAGCCAAGCCAAGAAATATAAAGGCAAAATCACTTCTAGAAGAAGAAACAACAAAGGCGCTGACAAACAAGCAACTCACACAATTCTTTCTTTCGGTGAAGACTTTGCTGAAAAAGCTGAAAAAGATGCTCCAGCTGAAGTTAGTCCAAAAATCGTTCGCAGCGGCACATTCCCAATGCGCCCAATGTATTCTGATGAAGCTGCTGAACAGTTGGAACTTTTCGGACAGGATTTCTTCGTATTCTATAATGCTGAAACCAATAAAGTTAATGTAATCTATCGCCGTGGCGATGGTAATTTTGGTCTTATTGAACCAGAATACTGATAGTCAGGCAGCTCCTTAACAGCTCAACAGGAGGGTTTAGTCCTTGGAACTCAGTGAATTTATATCACCTCAGCTAACAAAACTTGAATTAGCCTCTAATAACAAATTAGATGCTATAAAAGAACTTATAGATATGCTCAATGCTGGTGGTTATCTAACTGATGCAGATGAATTCTTGAAATCTGTTCTCGAAAGAGAAAAAGTAGGTTCTACTGGTATCGGAAAAGGTATAGCTATCCCCCATTCTAGAGCTGTTACTGTTAAGGAAGTTGTAGTTGCTATTGGTCGCTCTACCGAAGGTATTGAGTTTGACGCACTAGATAGTCGTCCGGTGCATCTGATTTTCTTGATAGCTGCTCCAATAGAATCTGGCGGACTTTATCTTAAAGCCTTAGCCCGTTTGTCACGACTATTACGTTATCAAGAATTCAGAAACGAACTTATGGGAGCGAAAACAGTAGAAGAAATAGTAAATATTATTTCTTCCGAAGAAAAATAAGCTAGAATTCATACATAATGAAATTCTGAATTTACAGGCACGGGACTGATTCAGGGCTCGTGCCTTTAATTATGAAAGAGGGGTTCCTGGTATAATGTTAGGTTGGCTTTATAAGCTATTAAGGTTTTTTATTCCAGATTTCAACGAAACTCAGTTGAAACGACTTGAAGTTATCGCTTTAAACATAAACGATTTGGAAGAAAAATACAAGAAACTAACCGACGAAGAATTGGCTAGAAAAACAGAAGAATTTCGTAGAGAACTTTACGACGGAATTCCATTAGACCAATTAAAGGAAGAAGCTTTTGCAGCTGTTAGAGAAGCAAGCAGACGTGTTTTAAATATGCGTCATTATGACGTCCAGATTATTGGTGGTCTTGCTCTTCACGAAGGTCGTATTGTTGAAATGAAAACAGGCGAAGGTAAAACCTTGGTCGCCACTCTTCCTCTTTATCTTAACGCTTTAGAGCTTAATCCCAAATGGCTTGAATTGGCTAAAGCAAAAGGCCAAAAAGAATTCAAACCTATTTATGATGAAAAGAATGATGTTTGGGTACCAGTTGGTCGCGGTGCACTGTTAGTAACCGTTAACGATTATCTGGCAAAACGTGACTCTGAATGGATGGGAAAAATCTATAAATTTCTAGGTATGACTGTTGGTTTGAACGTCCATGGTCTTGATGCCGAAGAAAAACGAGCAGCTTATGCAGCCGACATTACCTACGGAACAAACAATGAATTTGGTTTCGACTATTTACGTGATAACATGGCGCTTTCAGTCGCAGATTGTGTTCAACGCCCTGAATACAACTATGCAATAGTTGACGAAGTTGACTCAATCCTTATAGACGAAGCTAGAACTCCTCTTATTATTTCTGGACCAGCAGAAAAAGCTACTGCTCTTTACTACATTTTTGCCAAGATAGCTAGAGATATTCTTTCTGAAGAAACAGAAGAAATGCAGGAAAAAGGTCAAAAAGGCGACTATACCATAGACGAAAAGAATCACGGTATTTCCATAACAGAACAGGGTATCGCAAAAGTAGAAAAAGCTCTTGGTATAGAAAACCTTTATGCTGACAACAATATGGATTCTGTTCATCATTTACAGAATGCATTAAGAGCTAAACATTTCTTCCACAGAGATAAAGAATATATAGTAAGACCAAGAGAAGATGGTCGCGGTCAAGAAGTTGTCATCGTTGACGAATTTACCGGCAGACTAATGTTCGGTCGTCGTTATTCTGATGGGTTACATCAGGCAATTGAAGCTAAAGAAGGAGTTCCGATACAGCAAGAAAACCAGACCTTAGCTTCTATAACTTTCCAGAATTATTTCAGACTTTATCGTAAGCTTGCAGGTATGACTGGTACAGCTGAAACCGAAGCAAAAGAATTTAAAGAAATCTACAAATGTGAAGTTGTAGTAATACCGCCGAACAAACCCTGTATCAGAAAAGACCTTCCTGACGTTATTTACAAAACTGTCAAGGAAAAGTTCAATGCTATAGTAGATCATATAATCGAAATACATGAACGTAAGCAGCCTGTTCTTGTAGGCACAATTTCTATTGAAAAATCAGAGTTAATCGCTGCTATGCTGCGTAAACGAGGATTTTCATGCCAGGTTTTAAACGCCAAGTATCATGAAATGGAAGCAGAAATCGTTGCCCAAGCAGGACGTGAAAGTGCTATCACAATAGCCACCAATATGGCTGGTCGTGGAACCGACATTCTTTTGGGCGGTAATCCTGAAATGCTTGCCAAAAAGGAAACAAGACAAACAGAAGGGCCTGATTACGAAAGAAGCTTAGAAAAATATAAAGCTGTTTGTGAAACAGAAAAACAGCATGTTATCGAAGCTGGCGGCTTATTCATATTAGGTACAGAACGTCACGAATCAAGACGTATAGACAACCAGTTGCGCGGTCGTTCTGGTCGTCAAGGTGACCCAGGTTGCAGTCAGTTCTACCTGTCTATGGAAGATGACTTAATGCGTCTGTTCGGTTCCGCAAAAATTGTTGGTTTAATGGAAACCTTGGGTTGGGAAGAAGGCGAACCTATAGAACATTCTATGGTTTCACGCTCTATAGAATCAGCCCAAAGAAAAGTTGAATCATACCACTTCGACATTCGTAAGCACGTACTTAAATACGATGACGTTATGAATGAACAGAGAACTATAATCTATAGTCAGCGCCGCAGAGCTCTAGAACAAGAATCTGTACATGATGATATACTTGCCATGATTGACTCTGTATTAGAAAGAATGGTTGGTCATTGTATAGATAATGTTGATCCAGATGATATCGACTACGATTCTTTAGCAGAACAGGTTAAGAAAATATTCCCAATTGAAGCTGAAGGCGGCAAAATTGTAAGAGGCCAATCTAAGGGTTTGCCTGGTCAACTTTGTACATATCAAAAAAGAGAACTTTTTGATGAATTAAAACGTCGTGTTTTGGCAAAGTTAGATGAAAAAATCAAAGAAATTGGTCTAAACGATTTCTACCAAATGGAAAAATTCCTACTTCTTCAAATTGTTGATGCAAAATGGAAAGACCATCTTCATAACATGGACACACTTCAAGATGGTATTCACTTAAGAAGTTGGGGCCAAAGAGATCCGTTGGTAGAATATAAAATTGAAGGTTTCGACATGTTCCAGGATATGATCGAGACTATCAGAGAAGATATTCTTTATTATATTTTCAGAGTAAGATATTCTCATGCCGAAGAACATGAAGCTCAAGAACGACACGAAGAAGAAATGCAATACAATCGTTCTAGCGATGAAACTCCTCAAGCTCCAGCAAAGAGTTCTTCCGAACCATCAAGAAATGACCCCTGTCCTTGTGGAAGCGGTAAAAAATATAAAAACTGCTGTGGAGCCTATAAATAAAAGTTAGATTTGATTTAGGGCAGATAAATGAGTAATATAGGCAGGAAAAAGAATAATCGAGGAATTTCTCTTATAGAAGTAATGACTGCTTTGACTATTCTTTCTACTCTTATATTACCCTGTTTTATGTTTATTATTGAGTATAGCAAGGGCGGTTCAGATATAGGAGACAGATTCGAAATAATCAATCGAATCGAAGAAAGGCTTGAAGCAGCATTATCAATGCCTTTTGATGATATTCCCAGTGGCTTAACCACAGATAGAGTAATAGAATCTGCCAATGGTAAAAAACTAGATTTAAAACCAATCTCTATATCGAATAAACAGGTTTCTTTCGAATGTGATGTTGAAATTGTTCCTGTCAGCTTTGAAGCCATAAAAGACTATTCTACCCATCAATTACAGAGAATTACTGTAGAAAGAGGTTTAAAAAAAATAACCATTACAGCAAAATGGGGTAAAAAGAAAGTCAACCAAACGGTTCAGTTAACGGTCTTTAAAGCAAATATTTGACGGAACTTGTTATGGAAAAACAGATAGTGAACAAGCATATGAAAGATAACAACAAAAAAGGTATGGCAATACCAATTGTTTTATGTGTAATACTATGCTTTGGTTGCTATGTTGCTTCCTTGTCATGGTCTATGTCTAATTCCAGAGCCAGATATGAAAAGACTTTAAATAATCGTAAAGCTTACTTTATGGCTCGTTCCGGAATAGAACATATGTTCCTTAAAATAAAAACAATGCAGCGTCATTGTTATGAATCTATGTTAACCTTAGAAAAAGTTCCGGACGACGAAAAAAACATTATATACTCGGTTTTTACCGAAGACGTTATAATTCCTCCAGATAAGAAAATTAATTATAATGGCGAAAAATTTGACTACAAAATAAACAGTTTTAAAGTATGTAATGTAGATCTGGAATCTTCCTCATTAACTATAGAATTAGAATCATTAGGAGTTTGCGGAGGATATAAAAATAGCATAAAAAGACTTATAAAAATAAGTCGCTAGTTATATTTCAGGAGAAAGACAGTGGAATACGAAATTACAGAAAAAATTAGAGGTATTCAGGAACGTCTCTCTGGTATCGGGAGCCATCTTTGACTTGCCCGAAAAGCGTGAGCAAATCAGAGAATTAGAAGCCTCAACATTAGATCCAAATTTTTGGAACGATAAGAATAAAGCCTTATCCATAAGTCAAAAAATTGCAGAATTGAAAAAATGCTGTGATACTTTTGAATCTGTAGAAAAAGAATTCAAAGATAACGTTGACTTGATGGAAATGTATGAAAAAGAAGACCCGGAAATGTTCAACGAGTTGGTTGCTCAACTCGACAACATTAATAAAACAATCGATGATCTAGAATTGGGAACTTTCCTTAATGAACCCTATGACCAATCAGATGTTTACCTTTCTATAAAACCAGGTGCTGGAGGAACAGAAGCAACAGACTGGGCTTCAATGCTTTACAGAATGTATATAAGATATTCTGAACAAGCAGGATTTCAGTGCGATGTCATGGATTTACAGGAAGAAGAAAACGGGATTAACTCAGCAACTCTTCGTATAAGAGGCCTTTATGCTTATGGTTACTTTAAAGGTGAAAAAGGAGTTCATCGTCTAGTTAGAATTTCTCCTTTCGATGCAAATAAACGCAGACACACAAGCTTTTGTGCAGTAGATGTACTTCCTATACTTCCAACAGACATTAATGTTGAAATAAAAGAAGATGACCTTAAACTAGACTTCTTCAGAAGCTCTGGTGCTGGTGGACAGCATGTCAACAAAACAAGTTCTGCTGTTAGAATTACGCATATACCGACAGGAATTGTAGTTTCCTGCCAGATAGAAAGAAGTCAGCACCAAAACCGTGAAGTCGCATTAGGCATGCTGAAAGCAAAATTATATGAATTAGAACAGGAAGCAAAGAAAAAGGAAATTAAAAATATTCAGGGCGACCAAAGAGTTATTGCTTGGGGAAGCCAGATTAGATCTTATGTTTTCTGTCCTTACACAATGGTTAAAGATCTTCGCACCGGTTACTACACTTCAGATGTTCAAAAAGTAATGGACGGCGGCTTAGAACCATTTATCAAATCATATTTAAATTGGCACGCTAATGGAGAAAAACCTAGAAATGTAGTTGATGAAGAATAATATATTTTCATCAAGTCACTAGTCTAAAGAGTCTAAAATTGTTAAGATAATTATATATGCAATACAAAACAGGGAAAAAATATAAAAGTGGTAGTGCAATGCTGATGCTAATCTGCATTGTTACTATTTTATATATTCTTGGAATGATGCTGATTAATTATCTTACCCAAGAACGTGCACAAACTACCAAACTTAGCGAAAATCTTCAGGCTGTTTGTCTTGCTGAAGCAGGCATAGAAAAAGCTATAGTAAAAGTTCGAGATTTATTTTCCCAAAAACTCATGGAAAATGATGGAACCATCAATGAAAAGATACTTTCATTGCTAGATATAGATAGAGCCGAAAGCTTTTCTATGCGTATAAAAATAAACGATGGAGAACTAGTTGACGGTGGTACAGCCGAAGTACTTGTTCAGGTAGGAAATGTAAGAAGCACTCCTTTCAAAAGCTACATAGATGAATACGTTGATGTTCCCCAATCTATGAACTGCTACAAAAGAGAAAGCCGAGAAACTTATGCAGACAAATCTTTAGGTGGCTGGGAAGCAAACCTAAGATTTGAAGCAACAGGCCGTTATCGTAGTGCAGAACGCAAAATCGAGCTGATGAAAGATTTAAAAGTATCTGATCTTACTCCTCCTGCTGAGCACTACACTCTTTTTATAACAAATAAAAAAGATGAATATCTTCGTGAAGGTGAATTTCGTTTAAGAAACTGGAGTATAATCAGAGAACTTAACGATCTGGTCTTAGATATTGCTAAAAAAACAAAAGACGCTTTCCAAAGCACTATGGGTAACGCAGGAAACAGTGAATTTTTCTGGGAACCCAATATGGGAAGCAATATTAGTTTCGAAGGTGATATCAGAGTCCAGACCTTAAAAGTAATCAGAGACTTAAGCATGAAAGTTTCTGATAGTAAGATTAAAGACTTCGTGGACTTTTCTGGCAGTAAGCTGCACCCCTGTCGATGGGGTAAAGGCAGAACAAATGGGCGCCTTGATGGTTATATGCGATGCTTTGCGGCAG
>JAEEGF012198573.1_pt1 | contig 32020 bp, 29 predicted proteins | sample 9134171 | NCBI WGS metagenome assembly JAEEGF01 (sample SAMN16246542, study PRJNA631951) | gut metagenome | biome: gut microbiome; feature: rumen; material: AP-attached | host: Bos | place: Iran: Karaj | collected 2018-10 | reverse complement strand
GTATCTTGACTATCATTTATAATAGAAAAGATTGGTCCAAGAATATCGTCACCTCTCCTGCTATTTGTGTATAAGTACTTGATTTTGACTAATGGGGATGGGTGTAAACACTTGGTAATTGTGAAGAGACCAGAGGGAATAGAATCTTTACTACTCCAATCTGACAAATCCATACGTTCACGTCGGAAATGAACAATCGATTCAACAAGATACTCATCACCAGTGAGATTGAAAACCTGTTCCAGAGATTCATCACAATTTAATTCATTGGTAAAAGTCGCTGTCAAGCGATATTCTCCCAATTGTTCTAAGCGACAATTAATAGCAGTTTGCCTACACGTATCATGGAACAAGATAGAAGCAGTTCCGTCAGGCATCTGCAACCTAAGAGCCCCCATAGAAGAGACGGGCAAATCCTCGACTGAATAGTCAATATGCAAGTCACATTGTCCGTGCAAAGAAGCACTTTGGGCCAACAACAATAACAATACGGCAAACAATCGCTTCCTCATCATTACAGGATAATTAAGGTCACTACACGCTTTCTAAAATATCGATAGAATAGCCAAAAATGAGCCAAAGTGCTATTGTATTTGAGATTCAATTTCTTTTCGGTGAAGTAATGATGATTCCTCTTCGAATGATACATTTGTCGTTCTGATAAGGTTTGTCCTCTGCAATGTTGAGGTTTTTAAGGTAGGTGTACGAAACGCCGATGGTCTCTTTGGGCCAGTGGTCAGTCAACGCCTTTAAGTTGCCGTAGTAGTAGTGCCGTCCATCTATTTCAAGGTGGACGATAGCACGTTGTTTCTTTGAGCCAGCCATAAACACGGATTTTCGTAAAGGTAGCAAAGAGTTGCACATTTTCAAAATAAGCAATAAATTATTTGTCAGAACACTTGCATATATTAAATATATGCACTACCTTTGTGTCAAACATACGGAAAGAAGAACCATGGAAAAGGTTGTCATTTTAGCCAGAGTAAGCACAGACAAGCAGGAGTACCAGCGCCAGATTAACGAACTTACCGACCATTGCAATCGTGTAGGTTGGAGCGTTGAGGCAGTGTTCAGCAATAAGGTCAGTGGAGCCAAGCGTATCGAGGAGCGGCCAGAGATTATGGAGATGGTTGAGTATGTGAAGGCCAACCAGATTAACAAGGTGGTATGCCTTGAAATCAGTCGCCTTGGTCGTTGCACCTTCGAAGCATTGCGTGTCATCCAGACCCTCAACGAGCAGGGCGTATCGCTCTATGTCAAGAACTATAATCTTGAAACCCTCAACCCAGATGGTAAGGTCAATCCAGTAGCCAGCCTCATCTGTACTATCTTATTGGAGATTGCCAGCATGGAGCGTTTGACCATCAAGGAACGTATGGCCAGTGGTCGTGACCAGTACATCGCCAAATGTAAGGCGCAAGGCATTAAGATGGGTCGTCCTGCAAGTTACCGCAAGAGCAATGAGACCTACAAGAGCCAGTATGCAAAAGAACTTGCCTTATTGCGTAAAGGAATCTCGCTTCGCAATGTATCTTCTTTGACAGGAACATCTATCAATACGCTAAGAAAAGTAAAGTCGATTTTGTTTTCTCAATAATTAAGCATATTTTTGAACATGTGGGAACCCACAGAGACATCTAAATAACCGCCGCTTAATTTTCAAATAGGGAGAGCAACGGCACTCCCATCAACTATGAAGACATATACCGAGCACTTCTCGCCCGAACTATGGGCAAGGGTCATAGCATCCCCTCGGCGACCAGAAGACTGACCTATACATTTAAGGACAGAGCCGAAAAGCGAATAAGACCTTTATTCTCTTTTCAAATGATAACAATAGAGAAATGCAATGAAATACTTAAAAACAATCAATACAAACTTAAAGGTGAAGAAGTGAAAGAACTGCGAGAGTATCTTTACTTCCTTGCCAACCTTAATAATTCCATAATAAACGAAAACAAATGAAAAACGTAATTTTATACACCCGTGTCAGTACGGATGAGCAAGCAGATGGCTGCTCATTGGATATCCAAGAACGTTACCTAAAAGCATATTGCAGCAACCACGACCTTCACGTGATAGGTGATGTGTATCGGGAGGACTATTCGGCAAAGCACTATGACCTACGCCGCCCCGAGATGAAGAAGATTTATCAGTATTGCAAAAAGCATCGTGGAGAAGTTGATGCTGTTTTGTTCTTACGCTGGGACAGATATTCCCGTAACGTTGAATTTGCGTTCACCTATAAGCGTAAGTTTTACGATGAACTGGGAATTGAAATCAATGCGATTGAATCGCCCATCGACTTTAAAAGTCCAGAATGGTCAATGCTTCTTTCTATGTATTGCGGAGCAGCCCACACAGAGGATGAGAAAATTTCCAGACGAACCAAGGATGGTATCCATGGGACGCTCCTAAAAGGCAAGTGTGCCAACAAAGCACCACGAGGTTACAAGAATTGCAGACGAGACAAACACGATTGCTGGATAGAGATAGATGAGCCGAAAGCATCAAAGATTAGGACACTATTCTATGAGGTAGCCAAGGGCGTTGAGGTTCCGACTAACATCAAGAGACGCTACTATCCAGAACTAGCAGACAGCACGTTCTTTGATATTTTGAGGAACCGCTTTTACATCGGCGAAATCCATGTGCCAGCATACGGCAACGACCCTGAGCAATATGTGCAAGGTCAGCATCAGCCATTGATTGACAAGCACACCTTTGACTTGGTTCAAGAGGTCATTGATAGGAAGAAAAAGAAAGACCCTAAATTAAGTAAGAAGGTTGACCCAGATTTGTACCTGCGAAAATTTCTGACATGTCCAATCTGTGGTGCAAAGTTGACTGGCTCCAAGAGCAAAGGAAATGGTGGCTATTACCACTATTACCATTGCAGCCATGACCATAAGCACGCCAACTATCGAGCAGATGAAGCGAACAAAGGCTTTGTTCAATATGTTTCCAAACTCAAACCAAACGCAGCGGTTTTGGCGCTTTACAATGAAATCCTGCAAGATGTAAGAGGGGAAAAAGTCAAAGCGAACCACCTTCAAGCTGATAAACTCCAGAAGGATGTTGAGGTTTTGGACAAGCGTATGGATGCGGTCCAGAACAAATACTATGATGGCGAAATCACAGCATCTGAAAAGACCAAGCAGATGGCACGATACGAAGATGAGAAGGCAAATTTACAACGTCGGATAGACACCTTACGATTAAGTGCCGATTTAAAGGTCAAGGAGAAATTGGATTACTCTATCAACATTATCGGAAACCTTGCTGGCTTCTTCTCCCAAGCCAGTCCAGAAGTCAAAATCAAGTTGCTTGGTTCGATTTTCCCCGAAAAAATCGAATATGACGGGAAAAAATATCGAACCAAGAATTACAACAAAATGCTTGACATCATCTTCCAAGAAACCAAACACTTGGAGGGACGAAAAAAAAAGGAAGTCTTCCCACAATAGGGAAGACTTCGATTCTGTACCCGGAGCCGGGGTCGAACCGGCACAGCCTCGCGGCCACTGGTGTTTGAGACCAGCGCGTCTACCGATTCCGCCATCCGGGCTTTTTACAGCTTGCGGTCGTAGAACGCGCAAAGGTATGTATTTTTGACCAAGTTTACAAATTTGCCTTGGCCCAGGCATAAATCAGGAAATTCTTGTCGCTGTTCCAGGCTTCGCGGTAGAGCCGGCCCACTTCGGACAGCCAGGCTATCGAGCGTTGTCCGTCGTCGCTGTGACCCACGTGGGCTTTGCCGCCGGCCGCATAGTACATCTCGCGTGTGGTGGAGCAGATGCGGGCGAAGCGGCCCGTGTTGGGGCGGATCTGGTCGTCGGTCAGCGTCAGGTAGTATTCCAGCATGGCATCGGTGGGATGTTTCTCGGGTGTCAGCCACGTGGAATCGGCCACATAGACCGTTACGCCGTCCTTGAATACATACGGTTCAAAGTGGCCTGCCGTGTACATGTCTTCATAGACAACGCCGCGGACAGGGAATTGCGCCGCGCTCTGCCATTGGATGAACGAGCAGGTTTTCTCGATGTTGTCCGGATCGAGCGCGCCGGTGGCGTCGAATACCGCGTTGACCACCCAGCGGGCAAGCTGCTCGGGCGAAGGGTTCAGCATATAGACAAGACCCCGTTTTGGGATGTTCAGATAGATGTCGTTGTCGGTATAGTATTCCCAGAGTTGGACCGGATATCCTTCCCAGCCGGGGATGTCGGTTTTTTCGCCGAGCAGCGTTTGTGCCATGTCTGCCTCGCCCAATACTTTTTCACAGCGGAGCGTAAGCGATGCAAGTGAATCGCAGTAAAAAGCTTGGACAAGCGGATCGATTTTCGGTTCGTGGGTGCAGCTGGCCAGGAGCGTGGCGGCTGTCAGGAACAAGAGCAGTCTTTTCATACGAGCAAATCTGCAAATACACAAGCGGTAACAGCTTCGACCACCGGAGGAACGCGTAAGGCGAAGCAGGTGTCGTGCCGGCCGGGGATGGAATAATCGATAAGGCAGCCGTGGGCGAAGTCAAAAGTGCGTTGGGGTTTTCGGATGCTGGAGGTGGGTTTGACGGCCACGCGGAAAACCACCGGATTGCCGTTTGAAAGTCCGCCGTTGATGCCGCCCGCACCATTGCGGGCCGTGTGGCCGGCCGCATCGAGGATGGGATCGTTGTGCTCGGAACCTTTCATCCGGGCAGCCGCGAAGCCGTCGCCGAATTCGATGCCCCGGATGCCGGGAATCGAGAAGACGGCGTGAGAGAGAATCGATTCAAGCGAGTCGAAAAACGGCTCTCCAAGACCGATCGGGACGTTGTCGCAACGGCATTCGATGAGACCGCCGAGCGAGTCGCCTTCGGCCGAAGCGGCTTCGAGCGCCTGGGCAACGGCCTGAGCGTCATCGGCACAAACACCGCCCACCTCCACCAGTCGGGCTTCTACCGACAGCGGTGCGATGATCTTTTTCGCCACCACGCCGGCAGCGACCAGCGGGAGTGTCATCCGGCCGGAGAACCAGCCGTCGCGGAGCGAACCATAGCGGGCCAGGGCAACAAAGTCAGCGTGGCCGGGCCGTGGAATATCGGTGAAATCGCGGTAGTCTTCGTTACGGTAGTTCCGGTTGGCAAAGGTCAGGGTCAGGGCGCCGTCGGTGGTGCGCCGGTCGTCGATTTCGGGTCGGTCTTCCTCGATGCGGGGCGTCGTGCCGGGCGCGCCGCTTTTGCGCCGTAGGAGGTCGGCGGTAAAATCGTCGGGAGCAATCGGCAGCGAAGCGGGGATGCCCCGGATCGTCACGCCGACGCAGGGTGCATGCGAAGCGCCGAAGATTTCCAGTTGGAAGCGGTGTCCGAATGTGTCCATATCAAGGTTTCTTGAGTCGGTGGAAGATTTCCAGGAATTCCGGGAAGGACTTGGCAATGCAATCAGTGTCGTCGATCTCGACAGGTCCGTCGGCGAAAAGCGAAGCCACGGTCAGGGCCATGGCGAGGCGGTGGTCGCCGTGCGACGAGCAGGCGGCACCCTGCAAGCGGCGGTCTTCCTGGCCATAGATTGTCATCTCGCCGGCATAGACGCGTGTCCGGACCCCCAGTTTTTGGAACTCTTTAGCAAAGGTGGAGGCCCGGTTGCTCTCCTTGTTCTTCAGCCGGCTGATGCCGCCGATAACACTTTCACCGCCGGCAAAGCAGGCCATGACGAAAAGCGGGGCAAAGAGGTCGGGCGCATCGGTGATGTCGTAGTAGAAGGGGCAGATGATGGATTTGCGCACCGAAACCGTATTCTTTTCCGGATCGTGCACGATGTCCACCACGTTTTGCTTGAGGAGGCTGTAGATGATGGCATCTGCCTGCCGGGAGCGGAGATCGAGCCCCCGGAACGTAAGGTCTCCTGCCAGCGCTCCGGCAACTATCAGCATGGCAGCCGCGCTCCAGTCGCGTTCCACTTCCAAGCCAAGCACGGGCGTAATGGTCTGCTTCGGCTTGATGTACCAGGAGCGGAATCCATCCTGCCGGGCTTCGTCGTCCGGATCGTCCAACTCGGGGCAATTGAATCCCGTCAGGCCGAAGAACGAAGCGATGTACGTGGTCAGGCGAATGTAAGGTTCGCTGGTCACGTTATGGATGTACAAGGTACTTTCCCTATTGCACTGCGATAGGGCCAGCAGCAGTCCGGAAATCATCTGGGAGCCTTTCGTCCCATCGGTTGTGACAGAGGTGGGGTAAAGCGATCCCTTGACCGTAACGGGAAGGTGGCACTGTCCCTTGCAGTTGAGGCGCATGCCCAGGGTGCGCAGGGCATCCCGCTGGTCGTCGATTCTTCGCTGCAGGAGCGTTTTTTCGCCCGTGATGCAGACTGGTTCGCGGGAAAGGCCGGCGAGCGGGATGCAGAGCCGGGCCAACAGCCCCGACTCGCCCACGAATAGAGTGTTATCGCGTACGCGGAGGCCATCGCGCTGGAGGTTCTGGTGTCCTTCGATCGTCAGCGTGGTCCCTTCCAGCGTCACGTCTGCGTAGAGAGCGCGGGCGACGCCGATAGCCGCGTCGGTATCGTCGCAGTGCGTCACGCCGTAGAGTTTCGTGGTGCCGTCTGCCAGGGCAGCGAGCAGGATGGCCCGCTGCGCGAAACTCTTGGAGGCGGGCAGCGTCACTTCGCCCTTCAGCAGAATATCCTCGTCGGGCTGGAGTTCTGCCCAGCAGGGTTGCCCGGAAGCGGTGGCGTTGTCCCTGGAAGGCGCGACGAAAAGGAATGGTGCGCCTTTCTGCAGCGCCTGGAAACGCGAGCGGCGCCCTTTGGGCCCCATGGCGAAGGCCAGCAGGCGCCCCGGCTCGAACCGGTCGTAGAGCGAGAGGACCGTGTCCGCATCTTCTTCCGATTGGGCCGTAGTGACGATCTTGACGATGTCGGCGCCGCAGAGGCGCAGTTGCTCGGCCGTTTCCTGCAGGCGCGGCAGCGGATCGGTGCGCGTATAGTTGTGGTAGGAGAGAATCACGCGGGTGCCGTGGTTCAGCGCCAGGCTCATCAGCCACTGCCGCGAATTCTCGGGAAATTCGACCGGGATGTCCACGTAGTCGGCGCCGGCCAGGATAGCCGTGGTCAGGCGCCGTGCTGCCGATTCGACCTGGGAAGGCAGGGAGATATGATACGTGGCGATCAGTTTCGTGACGCGCGGGCAAGAGAAGATATCCCGGATGTCCTCTTCGTCGAAATCGCATTGGTCCAGGCGGATTTCGATAAAGGCTCCTTTGCGGGTGGCCGCGAGGTACAGGCAGTAATTGCGGCTGACCTCTTTCAGGCTATAACAGATTCTTCCCATAGCGTGGCCTTGCCAAGGGTTTCCGGGAGCACGAACCAAAGGCGCTCTCCGGTGCGCTTCTTGTCCTGAAGGATGGCGTTGCGGAGCGTTTCCATAGGTACGGGCGGTTCGACGGGCAATCCGACGGAGCGCAGGTCTTCGACGATACGGTCGGCTTCTTCGGTGGCCATCAGTCCTTTCTCGACAGCCATCCGGGCAGCCAGGGCAATGCCGATGGCCACGGCTTCTCCGTGCTCGTACTGCGTCGAGCACTTTTCGATGGCATGGCCGAAGGTATGTCCCAGATTGAGCAGCCGGCGCACGCCATGATCCTCCGGATCTTGCGCGACCAGCGCCTGCTTGATTTCCCCGGCTCTCCCCACAAGCCATTGCGGCACCTGTGGCTTTTCGGCCCGGAACACTTTCACGGCTTCTTCGTAGGCCCGCTTGTCGGCCAACAGGAAAGTCTTGAGCATCTCCGCGGCCCCGCAGCGGAGCTGACGAGGTGGCAGCGTCTGCAGGAAGTCCGTATCGACATAGATGAATTCCGGCTGGCGGAAAGTCCCCAGCATGTTCTTGTACCGGTCGAAGTTCACGCCGTTTTTGCCGCCGATGGCTGCATCGACCTGAGCCAGCAGCGTGGTCGGCACAAAGCCAAATGGCAGGCCGCGCTTGAAGATGGCCGCCGTGAAGCCCACGAGATCGGTGGTAATGCCGCCGCCCACGCCCAACAGGAATGTGGTGCGGTCGGCTTGCAGGTCGAACAGCTGAGTAGTCAGCCGCTCGACCGTGGCAAGCGTCTTTTCTTCTTCTGAGGCATGAACCCACAGGACGGGGCAGCCCCAGCTGGCCAATACGGGATGATCGCGGAAGAATTCATCCGCGATCACGACCGTTCCCTTACGCGGGAACAAGTCGGCAATCTTTCCGTAGGTGATGTTACTGTTCAATGCTGCCGGCGACAATGTTGGCAATCCGTGCACGAAGCTTGCCCGTACCGCCCTTGTCGGTCGGGTGTACGCGATGGGCGAGAAGGACGACAGCTACCTTGTTGTCCAGGTCGATGACGACGGAGGTGCCGGTATAACCAGTATGGCAGATGGTCCGTGTACGACTCAGCAGATCGCCGCGCAGGCCGGCCGCGTCGCTGCGGTTGTCCCAACCCAGGGCGCGTCCGATCCATTCGTCATTGTCCGACGGCACGGTGGCCATCATATCGACAGTCAGCGGGCTGAGAATGCGTTTGCCGTTCACGGCACCGCCGTTCATCAAAGCCGCGCAGATGACCGACAGGTCTTCGCAGTTCGAGAAGACGCCGGCATTGCCGGAGTTCCCTCCGTTGGCCAGGCGGGCCAGCGGATCGTGGACTTCACCCAGCAGACAGGTGCCGTCTTCCTGCAATTCCGTCGGGGCGATCAATGGCATCCATTCCGGATGGCGTTCTTTCGGCATATAGCCCGTATGCTTGAGGCCCAGGGCGCCGAACACGTTCTTCTCGGCATAGTCGCAGAGTTTCTCGCCCGTGATGTTCTGCAGGATGTTCTGCACGGTCACGAAGTTGAGGCAGCTGTACATGTAGCCGGTCTTCGGCCGGAAATTCCGCTTAATCTCGTTGGCAATATGCCAGATCAGTGAATCAGGACTGTTCACGCCGAAACGCTCGAGATAAGCGTTCGTGGCGATGTAAGGAGCCAGACCCGAAGTATGCGTCATCACGTCCTGGACCGTGATATAGACTTTCTTTCCGGTTTCCGGATCGACCCAGGGCTTGAAGTCGGGGATGTACATGTCCACATCGTCAGTCAGACGCACATAACCGTTCTCGATCAGCTGCATGAACGAGAGCGTCGTCCCGACGCACTTGCTCACGGAAGCCAGGTCGAACATCGTCTCGACCGTCATCGGAATGGTATCGGGCACCACCTGCTTGTTGCCGTAAGCCTTCAGGAAAACGATCTTGTCGTCCCGGACGACCGATACCACGCAGCCGGGAATGTTCCCTTCCTCGATGGCCAGGGCCACCTCCCGGTCGATCTGGTTGAGTTTCGCAGAGTTCATCCCCATCGATTCCGGGGACACATGTTTCAGCGTCCCTTCCGGAACCGCCTGGCTGCAGCCCGCGGCGAGCACGGCAACTGCCCATAAAAGCAAGAATCTTTTCATACAAAGGAAAATTTCGAAGTCCGTCTTGCAAATATAACAAAAATGCAGCGATTGTGCATCATCGCTGCATCCTGCCGCCGGCCTGCCGTCGGTCGTCATGCCCTGCCCTGCTCGGGCATCTTAGTAAGCCTAGAACTGGAAACCAACGCGAAGTCCGAGAGCTCCGCCCCAGCCTTTGACACGGTATTCCGGCTTGGGTTCCGTATGCGCGTAAGTATAAAACTTCGTGCAGAACGGCCCTGCGTAAAGGCGGGAACCCCGCTTGAATCGCCAATACAGACCTGTGGACCCCGAGAGAATAGGCGTTGTTCCTTCAAAAGCGAAGAAACTGGCTCCGCCATTTCCGGAAAGATAGAATCCACAGCGGGACTGGTCGCCGAAAGGTATTTTGGCGCGCAGGGTTAATTGGGCAGAAGCGCCAACTTCATAACCTACGCACAGACCCGCGTCGAAGTATTCACCAAACTGCAAGCCACGCGTGTAAAGCAATGCAGGATAGGGGCCGGCCAGTCCGGCAACAACGCCTCCGATCCCCACAGAAGCAGAAAATTCATTGTATCCTTTGATCGCCGTTCGTTCCTGCGCCTGGGCAGACACGAATCCGAACAGCAGAACTGCGACAAAAAACAATGAGCAAAAACGATGATTCATAATAAGCAAGTTTTGATGATAGCAATACCTCAATTCTCCGCCGTGCCACTTTGATGGATCGTGAAATCGGCTTTGATGAAAGAATAAGGTTCACCATCCCCTACGGCACGAAGTCTGGCCAAACGATCTTGATGAGGAGTCTTGTTAAAGACAATGGTCGTCTTTACAATATTCGGGAAATCAATATCATAGGCGGAAGTGTTCACGTTTGCTATAAAATCCGGGTCGGTTTTTTTGTCGAACTCCAGGACGCCAACATGAAAAGAGTTCTCGCGGTAGATGCCTGATAAATACAAAACAAGGGAGTCTTGAGAGGCAGATACTTCAAAGGTATGATTGTGTAAAGGGAACGTCTTGCCATCTTGATGGAAATGGATGACATCCGTATGTGTCGGAGCGCCGATGCAACTACTAATCAATAAAACTATGGAAGATAGGAATAGGAACCGAATGGATGTGCATTTCATGACTTCTTTTTTATATAGATGCAAAACAAAGGGTAAATGTTGCGTATCTGCCAGCGCCTAATTGTCCTCAGGGGTAATATCAACAATATCTTTTCGTAAAAAGGAGAATTCATAGTAATCTTCGGATGGCCTCACATCATCAGTAATATACCAAGTATTGGTTACGTCGCCTAGCCCCCAATTCATGAAATAGTATTTGGGACGTGTAGATATCCTTTGATCGGACGTAACGGCGATATAGTTGTAGGAGGGGTAAGGGTCTATATCAATGACCCATAATGTATAAGTAGTTTGTGCACTTCCTAGCGATTTATATCCTTCGCAGACCCATCCGTGTCCCACGAAAGAAATGCTGGTAGTATCAAGCGTGGGAAAGCCAGACATAAAAACAGGTTTTCCGTTTATTATGGATGATTGAACCCTATTGTTGTTATGCAGAATTAAATCAGTCGAATAACCTATTGTTTCCAAAAATTGATTGACAAAAACTGCGGTTGAGCGAACACCACCCGAAAGGGAAAGATTTGTTTTAATATAATGAATTAGATCTCGCGTGTCTGCTGTTCCTGTCGATGCATAGATGTTATTCCAATTCCAGCTTCCGTCGGGATATTTATAATGGTAGAGTATCTGACCAGTAGCTGTAGCCCCGCATCCGCATGGATCATCATATGAATAAGAAAAAGGATAATGCTGATCCCATGAGGAACCAATAAGAGGGCCATATATTTGAGCAGGGGTTTCGTAGTAGCTGATTGTCACGAATGAGTAGTCCATATAGTCAAAATCAGGATTTGCTTCCCGTTCAGCAGTGCTGACAAAGTCGCTATAAACGTCACTTGGGATATAGGCTTGTGCATTGGAAAGAGGATAGTAATCATATCCAGCGGCATACCATTGGTTCATATAGCTATTCACGAGAGATGTAATGTCTCCACTTTTAGTATCCGGGCAAGTAATTAATTCTTTTTTTTCATAATTACGCCATTGTTGTCTGAAGGGAAGCACACTATCAAGGGGCTGTTGTTTGTAGTATACAACATCTTTTCCAATTTCGTTGAGATAAAAAGAAACAGGGCTATCTTCTTCTACAACAAGATTACCTCTTTCGGAGTATGCCAAAATAGGAGTATAGTTGGTTGTGGCTGATACAACAACAAAACCACAATCATCCGTAAAATTGATGATATGCATAAGGGGTTCACCTTCTGGCGTTTCAAGGGTCTTGGTGTTGGAAACAGCGCGAGAAGGAGCCTTGGTCATAGCCTTGTTTTCATTAGAACTGAACATCTGAGCCACGACAATAGCATCATCAACGGTTATCGCTTGACTCTTAGGGGATAGAGAAATGCCTTGTGAAGTAGTTGTCTCTTTAAGAAGCTGATTATCGTTGTCGGAGGATGAGCAGGAAATGAGCAACAAGAACAGCAAGGGGTAGAGGAATGGATGTTTCATAAGAGTTGAAATTTAAGATTATAGAGAAGATAGGTTATAACGTATTAACTTGTTTGTGGGGGTACTTAAGCCATAAATAGAATCGTTTTTTTCATCAATTATGATACTGACAAGAGGCTCGGATATAAGGTACTCGCATAGATAATTGCCAGACCAATCAAAAACTTGTATGGTTGGGACGACTCCTTTTGAGGGAGATTCTGACAGATGGAGAGCGTAGATAGCCCGGTCTGTGACGGATACATCCAAGTAGCAGGGAGGGTGACAGGTCTTTTCAGTCTTTCGAAGGCTTGTATCACACGCTGGCGGCGCTCAACTATGTCAACCGGCAGGGATTGCATCATGGGCTGGGCCTTATAACAAAAATGCGCCAACGCCGCACACCTTATCCTGTGAGAACTATCGTCCCAATAGCGTCAGAAGCGCATTTAAATCTTCGATACTTGATTCCATCAAGGCTTTTTCCTCGTCAGTTGGCGGATCCGGCGCAACAGATTTGAGCCGGTCCCATTTCCATATGGCTTTGACAATTGAGCCGTCCGGATGCTTCAAAAGGCCGGAACCGTGACGGGATCCTCGTTTCCACGAGCAAAAACAGTACTCGCAGGAAATGGAGTCCGATTCCGGAAGGATCGTTGCATAACGGACGATTCCTTTTCCGTTGGGAAAGGTATCCTGGTTACCCTTTGATTTGGACACTTCGCCTAAATACAGAAAGGTGCGAGTTTTGTTGTATAGACACGTTCTTCCCTCACTAATAGTTACCTCTTGTAGAACATCCTCGTTGAGAATGGAGGATTGTCCTTTCTGAATTGCGGAAGGTCTGCTGTTGTCGAAACGGGTAATGGGTCTTGTTTCAGAGCCCATCCGGTAGCGGATCTGTGCAGCTGCCAAATCCGGCAAAAGGTTGAGAAGCAGGAACAGAATAAAAAGGTATCGAGGCATGGCGTATGATCGTTATTTCAGACAATTGACTGAGACGGGGCGTTTTTTAGGGGTGAGTCCTTCGAGGATAATCCGGTAGGGAACTTGGTGATCAGAAGTGTAGAACTCAAAATGTGCCGTTCCGTTTTCGAATCTGAGGTTCGGTTCCCAATGGAGAGTGGCCCGCATAGGCTCAAAGCGTTTTTTTGCAATGTCAGACTCGTACCGGGGTACATAGAAACGGGCGGGTTGTTGCCATCCCAGTGGACGGTCGGCAGTAATGTTGGATGCTTTTCGTACCGGAAACTTACCGGAAATTAATATGACGGGAGAGGGTTTCATGGCTGTATAATACTCGTCGTAGTCAGCTCTTGGCTCTACGTGAGCATATTTTGTCGCTTGCGCACCATCGATATAAACAAGCGCATCAATGTCGGAAACCATCAAGGCCTCCAGATCTTCTTGCGAAACTTGAACGCCGTTCATATAGAATACGACAGGAGAGTAGAGTTTTATCATCTGCATTCTGGAGGAGATAAAAAAAGGTGCTCCGACAAGGGCGCCATCCAATAGACGGATACCGTTGCATGTGGTTGCGATGTAGGTGATCAGGTCATATGCATGATAGGGTTCAAGCATTTTTTCATCCCGGTACTGACCGGGCCTGAAGTTGTCGTTCGGATAGGGTGAGATGTTCGGCCTCTGCGCTATAATCCTTGCCGGAGCAAGCGAATAGACTAGAGAACCATCTTCTGCATAGTAGCTCTGTTGCGCATATTGCCCGTATTCGGCATCATATCCCCTGAATTTGAGATATTGAGGATAGGCATAGTCGGCGGCGAAGTATTCCGGGTTGAGAATCGGGGCATGCCACTTTTGAAATGCTTTCCCTTTTCCCTGGGCACCGACGATGAATTGTGTGCTGTCCGGGAAGTCCAGGTTGCTCAGTGCGAAATAAGCCGTGGAGTCAATGTCTGCGATTTGGGAGAAGCCGATTTTCTGGGCGACGAAACAGAGCGTGGCATGCTTCGATTTTCGTCCGAGCACGCCGGTCACGTAGCCGCTCAGCGACTGGGTGTACTCTTTTCCGTAACGGGGACGCTCCGTTCTGTTTTGAAGGATTCGTTCCAGATCGTAATACCGCCATCCCTGGGTAAGCAGCAGGGCGTCGATATCTTCGATGCGTTGAGCCAGCGGGATGCTGTCGTTGAAGTAACGCTGCGGTTTTTCAATCAAGCCCTTGAGTTCACTGCCCAGCAGTATCCAGCTCTCGATGGAATGACCTTCTGCACTATAAGGGGCGAACACCTCATCCGTGACGGACAATGAGAAATCGCCGTTCAGCGGCTGGCCGGCATCATCGAAAAGCGTCACGGTAGCAGAAACCTTTTCCCGTTTGCCGTAAGAGGGTTTGTCAAAGGCGAATGTGCAGTTGATTCTTTCATGCGGGAAAACAAAGAAGGGCCTTTCAGCATAAACATTCCCGTCGGCATCAACCACAGCCACATTATTGATGCCGGGTCGCAATTCCCGGTAATAGACGTACTTCCCGATTCCGCAGTCTGCGTATTCCGAACGAAGAACGATTTCAGTTCGGTCGTACACGATCATGAACGTTGAATCAGGCAGATCCAAACCTTGTTCTGCAACACGGAGGGACACACCCAAAGTATCCGGTACGACAGCGAGGATGACAGCCTTCTCTTCCGGAAGCGGGAGGGTTCCTTCAAATTGGAATTGTTCGACTTGTGTTTCCGCCAAGGCCTGCAACGTTTTCGTTCCGGCGGGGACAGTGAACTCGACACGCCCCATGCCCAGGTCATTGGTCATGAATTCAGCCAGACGAACGCCATCGGCATAGATTTCACCCTTGACAGGAACGCCTAAACCATCGGGATTCAAGGCCTTTACCCCGAAGACGGCAGGCCGCCCCGCCAGATAGTGTCCGCTCTCGGGCAGGAATTGCAGATCGAGGTCGGCTTCGCTGCGCTTTTCCTTGTTTTTCCCGTTCTTGTTCAAAATGTCGTGCCGGAACGGGTTCTCTACGCCCAGTTCGTTGTAAGTCTGCTGATCTGTGATTTTTACGCGTTTAAGTCCTTCCACGAAAGCATCCTTCATCGGATTTCGTAATTCTATGTTTTTTGAGAACATGTAGGCGGGATCCCCGTTCAGCATCCAATAACTATAAGCACGCAAAGTGGCCAATCCGGTGTTCAGATCTTCTGTCAGGGGAAGATATCCGCTAAAAAAGCCGTCCTTGTCTCGTTTGATTTTTACCCGGGCCCTCAGCCGGCTCGTCTCTTGGAATGCATTCAGACGACGGTTCATTTCCCATTTTGAAGAGAAGAGATCAACGTAGAGATAATTACAGGCTGGGTATTCCGCCAAGTCCGAGACATTCTCCAGATAGCCCCGAAACCAGATCGTATCGCCAATATTGTAAACTTCCCGATCCGTATGTAGATATAATTTTTCCGGTGCCAGCAAAGACGAATAACCGGGGAAACCTCCCTCTTCGACGGATCGCTGTCCTGATGCCGGTAAAGACAATGCCAGCAAAAGGCCCACCAGAAAATAGTATGTAAAAAGATGGTTATGCATAATCATGTGATTACAAGATAAAGATAGTATTAAAACGGGAAAGTTATATTAATCCCTTTTCTTTCAGTTTTGTTCTGACGGATTCTTTCATTAGTAGTGTTTTTCCGCTAATGGAACTTAATCGTTGTTGATTCAAAATATAGTCAGCCATTTCTATCATGTGTTTAAGGTCACCGTTTTCATAGTAAAGATTGAATAGGGCGTAAGGAGCGGTTATTCTACAGGGAATCATTTGCCATGCTAATGTAAAAGATAAGATAGCTTTCTCGCTTTCACCTTTTTCTATATAGTCATTACCTTCTTTGCAGCATTGTTCGTAGCTTGGATAATCAGAATTTAGTTTCGGACTGTTCATGTATTGGGGTGAAGTTATTCGTATGAGAGAAAGACAAAAGATACACGCACAAGCGGGGATAAGAAGCCAAGAACAATGGTCAATATCGGGCATACGAATAATCCAATTTGTACTTTCAATACCAACTAGAAACCAGAAAGAAAGAAATAGGATGTACAAATCAGAAACATTAAATGTTAAGCCAAGAATGCAAATGGAAATAATTGGCAGAAGAGAAAAATTTTTGGTACTAAGAATTTGTTTAAGAAAAAAAGAAAACAAAAATAAGCCAACTATACCTTGTTCACAGAGAAGCCGCAGAATCTCATTATATGGTTGACAGTGATTATTGGCCCATATAGAAAGAGGAGAATCAAGATGAGAGGCAAAATAGGTCGCTTGAGCGAACATATAGTTAACAGAAAAAGAAGTCACCCCTTCCCCAAACAGCGGACAAGAAAGAAACATAGGGAAACTAACACGCCAAATTAAGAGGCGGACATTAGCAGACCCTGGACGAATGAAATACAAGAAGACTACAACACCAATAAGCAATAATAATGAATAGATAACCTTGTATGGTTTAGGTAATAGCCGAGATATCAACAGTAATGCCCAACATAATACCACTAAATAACAGCTACGTGTACCGCAGCATATGAGAGAAGATAGAAGAAGTGCGGCAAAGCCCCCAAAAATACATTTAACAAATCTTGGAATAGTATTGTAGCGAGGGAAGAGGTTACCAATAACCGCAGCTAATCCAACACAAATGATAGCGGCTGGATATTGCGGGTTATCAAAGGTCCCTGACACAGGGAAAAAGAAACAAAGGCTCGGTATAAGCTTGAATTGCTGTAAGAGGATAACAATAGATTGAGTTAGGGCTATACAGCCAAAGATAAGGGCAACGAGTATTTGTCTAGAAGATAATCCTTTGCCTAGTAAATATACAAAGCCAGCAGCTGCCCATTTCCAATAAACAAGCGGGGTTCGAATGGAGGTATGTATTATTCCATTGACCAGAAAATAGCCTAATAGGATAAGAATATAAATATCGATAATTGTAATTCCCGCCATCTTTTGTAAGATGGTTTTATTAAAGCAAAGCGACAGAAGCAGAACAGTCAGCGTAGTTACTGTTCCGATGGATAAGTATCAATTACTTATCCATCGGAACAGGGCCATTAAGCTGGAATTCATTATCACGGAGATAGTAATTACTCGCAAATGCAGTAGGCTGATTGTGAGCAAGTTGCATCACAGTTCAAAACGTTTCTCCCACATGGGGCACAGGAGCCTTCTGGATTCTGACATGCACACTGATTCCATTTCTTTCCGCAGGAAGGACAATACTCTCCGCCCATGTCATGGTATTTGGCCCCACAGAAAGGACATGTCAAGTCAAAATTTGTAATGCTGCCGTAGTATGTTTGCCCACATTGAAAGCAGATAATCGCCTCTCCTCCTCCAACACAACCAATCTTGGTTCCAGTATAACCAGAATAAGCTAATCTAAAACCAAGATAATCATATTTCAGTTTATTTGGTTTGTGACAGTTACAACTATCTTCTTTTTCGTATGAAGAGTGTATCACACCATGATTGAATACTTCTTGATTGTAGATGATCCCATCAGGTTTTGAAAGGAGTTTAAGGCCTACGATATTAGATAAGTCTGAACTTGCTGTTAAATTACAGGAGTTGCCCTCTTCTGCGAAAGTTTCAACATAAGTTATTGGTGTTGACGAAGATTCAGGATATTCAAATACCAAGTAGGTTACTACCGTAGCTTTTTTCAAGATGGGAGTAGTATCTTTAACAAAAACAGTTGCTCCAATAATTCGATAATCTCCCGAAAGAGGGACCTCAACAAGTCGTTTTCCTTCTATATGAGAAACGATAGCTTTGTTCCAAGAAGGGTACACGGATTCAGTAATGTCACGGATGACCTCTGTGTCTGGCCCTAAGATAGGGAGAGACAAGGCCTTCGCGTTTTCTTCAAAGAAAAGCTGAGCTGAGGTAATCAATGCCTGATCATCGTTATCGTTCAGACATCCAGTTAAAGAAAGCACAATAAAGGTAAACAAAGTGGCGGAAGCTAATTTGAAATAGTTCATGACAGTGTAAAGAATTGATTAAGGAGTATTACAAGTATGATAGCAGAATAGGGTTTTGTTCATGTTGCAAAATCCATATAGAGTGAAACCTTTTTCATCGGTCAAGATGCCGACTATAGGCTCGCGTACAATTAATTCACATAGATAATTGCCAGACCAATCAAAAACTTGTATGGTTGGGACGATTCCTTTTGAGGGAGATTCTGACAGATGGAGAGCGTAGATAGCCCGGTCTGTGACGGATACATCCAAGTAGCAGGGAGGGTGATAGGGCTCTTCTGTCTTTCGGAACTTTTTAATTGCTTTACTGTCAGAGAGATTAGAAGGTGCAGTCGTTACAGTATAATGAGTATTTCCACGTATATTAAATATGTGTAGTTTATCGAAATGTCGCATACAAAAGACCAAGTAGTTGCCATTCGGGCTAATACGTTGGATGGAATCAAATAACGGGATGCTCGAGTACAAGTGCTTATGTGTGCCAAATAAAGGAACCTCTTTCAAGGTTACGCCGTCATTCTTTCGAATATATCTCAATGAAAAGGAACTCTTATCAAGACAGATATTGGCTAGGATGGTGTCGTTTATCAAAAAAGAGGAAACAGCATAAGCCGGAAGAGAAACCCGCTCTGTAAGGAGCACCTGCTTGTTATTGATGGTTTCTTTAAGGTCAATTGTGAGAAGGTCTCTAGAATTAAGCGCCAGAATATCCAAATAGAGGAAACCGTTGACATTTCGGATTTGAGAATAGCAATAAGAATCGTTTTTATCAAGGGCAACAGGCATAAAGGAAGCATTGCTATTCAGGTTGAATAATTGGTAGGCGAAATCAGAGTTTGGCGTAGCTAATAACAAAAGGGAGTCAATGAGTCCATCTAATTCTACGGCATCTTTTAAGTCGTCGGATTGGAAAGAGTAATAAGGAGCGATTTGTTTTGTCTGAAGAGGAGTATCGTGTACAATCAAGTTTGCATTGGGAACAAAGGCCTCGTCTATCTTACGATTGCAAGAGAAGGACAAACCTATGATTATGCTGATTGTCAAGAAAAAGCACGAGAATCTCATAAAACAAACAACCCGTAATAACAGGTTCCATCATCAAAACAAAAATCAATTCGATAAAGACCTTCGTTTGCAGGGAGGGGTACCAAAGTAGAACCGCAACCAGAATCAACGAGATAATTAGAATAAGAGCCGTTGGTTAGATTAGTAATAGTAATGGTGACGGGACCCTCGCTGAGGAGGAAATGGATACTGATGGTTTGGTGTAAACGAGAGAAGGATACTTCCATGGGGATGAAAGCGAATCCTCGATTGCCATTCTGGCCTTCTTCTGTGGTTGAGACGAGAACAATGATTTCCTCTTCGTCATCGTCATCGTCGTTAGACGGATTGAAAGCATAGACAGGAGACAAAAAGAGCGGAGAAAACATGAGCAAAGCCCAAAGAATAAAACGTTTCATATCGGTAGTTTTTTGTGGTTTCGAGGACAAAGATAGTAGCCTCGAAATCGTTATTCCAAATGTCGGAAGATGAAACGTTTGTCAGTTTGTTCGCCTGGTGCTACTTTATAAATTTCTGATATACAGCGGATTGTTGGCTTTTGCTCTTCGGGCTGACAGATGTCGGATTTGTCAGTGCCCTCCCAGGGGTATGGAAGGGCGGTTTCAGGGGGTGCAGTGACAGATGTTTTTTTCCGTGGATGGCGGCTTAGGCCAGGAGCTGAAGGAATTGCTCTTTATGCGGGGCCTCCGAGGCCGTGATATCCTGGCGGAGACGCTTCTTGCGGGAATAGACGGAGTCGCGGGAGCGAGTGCCGGTAAGGGCCATAAGCAAGTCTTTGTCGAAGCCGGCAAAAACGAAAGAGGCGAAGCGATAGTAGTCCGGCCCGTGTCCCGGCAACTCCTTGCGTAGGTGTTCCATGACGTTGTCGAAGCGTTCGTTGATCTGCTGCTCAAAGAGCATATTGTCTTCAGAATCGGATGCGATCGTTTTCCAGACTTGCTTCACTTTTTCGTAGAGCGTGGCCTGTTTGGCGACGACGTTGTGCGCATTTTCTCCGGCCGTTGCCTTGAACAAGTCTCCCAATTCCCGGAAATGCTTTTGTTGGAGATGGGCATAGTGGGCTTGCAAGGTGGCGCGTTCGTGCTGAAGATCATCGACTTGGGACATGAGGTCCCGAGTTGCTTCAAGCAGCGATTCTTCCCGCTGGCGAGCTGATTCCCGTTTGCGACGGAGGAAGACGAGCAGGGTCAGTACGCCCAGGATGAAAAGTGCACAGATCAGGAGGAGAATGATTCGATAAGCTTGTTTTTCGCGCTTTTCTTGTCGGACATCCTGTTCATAGAGGTCCCGCTGGGTTTTCAGGACGGTCTGTTGGAGGACTTTACGCAGATTTTCTTCTTGTTTGTGCGTTGATTGTTCCAGCAGGGAAAAGGCTTCCTCGTAGTTTTGATCCAACGCTTCTGCCCGGCTTTTCCAAACCAAATAAGAAAAGAAAGAGGCTTTTCCGCCCTGTTCGAGTTGGCGGAAAATGGAATCAGCGCGCTTTTGTCGGCCTGTCTGTGACAGGGAGAAAGCATAAGCGCCCCAATGGTTGGTGTTCATTAATGTGCCGGTACGGGCCAGCGCGTTTTCATAAAGAAGGCAGGCCTCTTCAAAACATCCTTGATTGGCTTTTGAGATAGCGTAATTGTTGAGGATGTTGGGATAGACCCTTTTATAGATATGAAGCGTGTCTTCCAATAGGAAACGATAGAGGGAATCCGCCTGCTCATATTGCTCCAGGTTGCTATAATTCAAAGCCATTTTGTGGCGCGAGGAATTGGCGAGATAAGGATCATCTGCCAAAAGGCTGTATCGGTAGGAACTGTCTGCCCAAGCCAGCGCTTCCTCATAATCGTTGCTTTTGGAGAAAAGAAAGCTGAATGCCGAACAGATCAGCGATTTGAAACGGTCATCGTCGAGCGTTTCCGCATAGCGCCGGGCTTTCATGAAAGAGGACATGGCTTCGTCGTTGTCGCCCCGGTTATCCTGAATGCGCCCCAAGTAATACCAAGTCTTGGCCCTTCGTTCCAGGGGGCCGTGATGGGTATAATAATCTACGGCAGGTTGGATGACGCCCACATCGGTGGTGTCGCACCAGTTCTTGTCGAGCGCCATGGCATAAATCAGCGCACGCTCGGCGCGCAGGCGCCGTGTGTTGAACAAACTGCTGTCTGCGCCTTCCAACCAAAGGCGCACTTCCAACGGACGTTCTTCAAGCCTGGCTTCCGCTTGGGTCAGGATAAACTGCGCTTCACGATTTTCGCAAGCGGTCAGGACCAGAGCGGTCGCAGCGATAAGTACGAAGAGAAAGCGGTTCATTCTTTTGCAAATATAACAAAATACCCGCGATCTTGCATCGCAAACATCCGGCTTGGCTCGCCTCCCGATATCATGCCCGTCCGGCTAGGGCTCTTGGTCATTCACCGCTTTCCCGGCCATAGAATGATTATTCGCGGCCGCAGGCTCATTCTATGTCCGGAATAAAGGCGTTTTGGCGATATTCGTGGACACAGAATGGCCCCGAATGCCGGAATCTTCATTCTGTGGCCGCCAAAAACGGGTGTAGACTTATCCCGCCTGCTCTATGACAATCAAAGCTTTGTTGTAATAGGGTTTCCCCTCGGAATTCGTTCCGTAATCGCTGATCTCGACGAAGAAAACGAGCGTCTTCCCGGTTTTGTTTTCCTTCGCACGGATAGAATACTCAACCTGAGAAGGATCTATGACTTTCCTTTCTGTAGAAAAATGATTTGAATCCAGCTGATAGGCATCTCCCATACTCGTAATGAATGTGTCATTCATGATCCGCCCCTCACTCTTCGGATAACCGGCGGCAATCACCGCGACCCCTCCTTCTTTTCCTATAGCATTCACCGAAACCTCCATCCATGCCGGCAAATAATGATTATCGGGAGAATCCGGAGTCAAAGGAAGTACCCCGAAACTGTAGGAACGAAGGGCTGCCAAATCCCCGGTAGAGTCGCCAGCGTTATTATTACCAGGAGAATTCGTCAACATATCAATGATTAAAGAATCGGGAATGACAATGTCGTCGCCGCCTTCCTGATTCATGCACCCCGTCAGAGCAAATAACACAGTAAGCAATAGAGCAAAAGAATGTTTCATTTTTCAGGACTTTTTGTAATGTCTAATAGATGCTGGAATGGTAGTCGATCTCCTGGAAAGTCAGCAGCGTTTCAAAATCATAGGTCTTACCATCGTCGGATGTCAGGCGGACACGAATGTGCTTTGGCTCGACCGGATCGGGGAGTTTATCGAAAGTAAGGAAGATGAAATTAAGGATGCTCAGGTCTTCGGGCTTGACATCCACCCCTCGCTTGCAGATGTTGAATACCTGCTTACCATCTTTGCTTTTCAACACATCTGTATCAAAATAAAGTTGATAATCGTTTCGTAAAATCCGGCTGGGCGAGGTTGTGGCAAAATGAAGAATATCAAGCAGGGATGACCCGGCGGGATGAGCCGCATCAAAGTCTTCGGTACAACTGACTTCTAATGCAGTGAAGTCAATGGTAGAAAAATAATGACCGAACGAGGCCTGTCTGATTGCGCTCCAACTGACCGGCGGATTCTTCCAGTCTCCGTGTTTTTCACATAGAGTCTCATAAATGTGTGAGCCCGATGTGTACGATTTCCCCGTTTTCAGATAAAACCAAATGGACTGATCAATCTTCTCAAAACCGGAAATACTTTGTGAATAGTAAATGAAATCGTCAATACTATTGTTTTCGGAGACTCTTTCCGCTTTCGTTGTCATTTCCCAAGGGACGTCGGTATAACCATACACTAAATGATCAGGGTGAAAATACCAGTCGTCCATACAGCTGACAGCAGACAATATGGCCGTAGCTGTCATTATCAGGATGCTAAGACATAAGCGTTTGAAGGTCATACAAGTAATCTTTATTGCTATACATAGATGCAGAAGACATCTAAAATGTTGCGTATCGTCTCAACAATTCTTGGTAAAGTTTTCGTCCTATCCTGTCTTTTTTGAAAGTGACTTCATGAACAATAGGAATGGTCGTGATTTGCACGCTCCGGATTCCGCTCCGGAAGAAATCTATTTGTTCAGGCGCTACCCGGAATTGAGCGGCTACATAATTGGTTGTATTGTCTGAGACGATGACGGGTGTTGTATTCCCGAGCGAAATCCCGTTCAAAACGAGGCGTTCTCCTTCAAAGTTCTGAAAGGAGATGGTCGGATTTACAGACAAGAAGATAGGGCCGTCTGAAGATAAAGAGACAGATATAAACGAGTCTCTTCCATCAGAGAACACAGAATAATGTGCTTCACCCGCTCCGGGCCCGAACACAGGGGCATAAGCGTATCGAATTCCTAGCAATGAGGAGCAAGAGGTCGTAAGGTACACGACCGAAAGAACGAACAATAATAATCTATTCTTCATGAACGATAACTATAGAAAGATCCTATGCCGCGGCAGAGGTCACGGCATAGGAAATACTCGATTAAAGGAACTCAACAACAGTCCCTGTGGCATAGGCAGTTATTTTGGTATAAACACCGAGAACAGTTTGCTCGTGGATGCTGACGGAGGCGTTAACAACAGCTTGAGAACCGGTCAATTCGGCATTCTGAATCATCTGGTTCATGGCAGATGCTTTTGTTTCCGCAGTCTTATAACCACCGATACCGAAAAGGTACGTTCCGGATGATTCACCACTGACATGTTTAACAATAGTAAAATTGTTTTGTGAAAGAACCACGTTGGTCTGCAACTGGTTCTGGTTGAATGTCAACCCCGCCGAGGCACCACAACTGCTGATGAGCATAATGCAGCAGCCAACAATTGTAATTAAAAGGCTCTTTTTCAGTTTTAGAGAGGTTTTTTTCATGATTTTTTGCGTTTAATTCGATGGCAAAGGTAGGGCGGAAGAAGCGGCCAACAAGATTTTGGTGGCCGGAAATACTATAATTTAGAAAATAAAAACGGCCTCCCAGTGCGTTCAGAGGCCGATTATAATATGTGGCGAAAATTAAATCTATAATTCAAGAAAAATGGACGCAAATCTATTGAGACGAACCATCGAGAAGGGTTAAAAAGTCTATTTGATGTGGTGTATGTATAGACTCTACCTCTTTTTTCAACCGCCATTTTGTTTGATATACATCTTGCTCGCTCATGTGGAGTAATAGGGCTATCGTCCGAATCTTGAACCCGGCGAAAAGATAGCAGGCGGTCTGGAAAAACAGTTCCCGATGATTGGGGTGCTCTGTTCGGAGGTGTGCCATGATTCTGTCGAACTGTTCGTTAATCTTATGTTCGAGCATAGAAGACTGTTTTTCGCCAATGCCGAGGCTCTTCAAAAGACCACGGACTTCAGCGCAAACAGAATTATCTTGCGAGGATCTCCCTTCGGTTTTGTAGTAAATGTTGCAGAGATCGCTCAGCCTTTTGAAGGATTCTTGGCTAAGATGAAAGAATTCTTGTCTGAGTCCGGCTTGTCGCAGAGAAGCCTCTGTCAGCTTGGAGGACAGATCGTTAACGGCAAGTTCATAATTTTGATTTTGCTCCACAAGCTCTTGAACAGTCTTCATCAGTTCCATGTTATTTTGTTTGACGCGTTCCTGCAAACGGCGAACGACGAGAAAGATGATAAAAGCGAAAGCCAGAATAGAAACAACAAGAAGGTAGTTGACCCATCTTCTTAATAAGGTTTCTTTCGTTAACATCTCGTTTTGTAAAGAATAGAAATCACGCTGTGCTTTTACTGTAGATTGCCGGAGGATTATTCTTAGCCCTTCTGTCTGTTTTAAAGAAGAATTTTCAAGTAGTGAGTACGCAGATTCAAAGTCTTTTTCTTGTTCTTTTATTTTACTCTTCCAGAATACATAGATATAATTGTCCTGTAACCCCAGTTCTTCCAATTGATTTAAAACGGCTTCGCTTTGTCGGGCATGATTTGTTTTAAACAAACAATAAGCATAAGCGCCCCAATACTGAATGCCGGGAAGGGAAGGGTTGATAGAACGCGCTTTTGTGAAAAGATCAAAGGCTTCAGAATAGTTTTGATGATAGGTTACATTCAAAAGAGCATAATCTGCAAGGATGGACGGAAGAGAGTTCTGGTTGATTTTGTTGGATGTCAGGATTCTCAGATAAAGAGAATCAGCCGCTTGATAGTCTTGTAAATTATTGTGTTGGCGGGCTATGTTATATAAGACGGCATTAGCGAGCAAAGTGTCTCCTGCGGCAAGGCAGTAATTATATGCCTCTTGTGAATACATCAAGGCCTCTTCAAACAAGTAAGAATTGTTGTATGTATCTGCTATGGCCTGACAGACCAACGCCTTGAATCGATTGTCACCAAGAGAGGTAGCATATTCCCGTGCACGGAAAAAAGAAAGGATGGCCTCGTCGTAGTGGCGGCCATTGTATTGGATGCGGCCGAGGTAGTACCAGGGCTTGGCGCGATTGGTAAGGGGCTTGTGATGGTCGTACCAGATAATGGCCGGCATTACGACACCAACATCGGTCGTGTCGATCCAATTTTTGTCGAGAGCTATGGCATGGAGGAGGGCATAGCGGGCCTTGAGGCTCAGCGTTCCCAGCGAAGTGGTGTCAATGCTCCGGATGATGGCCAGTGCGCTGTCAGGCCGTGTCTGCATATAGGATTCTGCCATGTCCAGACGGCTTCGGATGTCCCGGTTTCCGCATCCAGCCAGCAGCACCGCTATAGAGAGGATGAATAATAGTCGTGCTTTCATCTAAATCATTCCTTTAAATCGCAGCCATAAGGCGAAGAATTGGTCATACAGGCTATACACATTCTTGTCCACAGTGATAAAGTCCTTTTCAAGCAAGCCTTTGAGCGCGGAGCTCGCACTGCTGGCTGAATAGAGTTTATGTTTGTTGATAAATTTTCCTCCTGTCACGGAAGAGGCTTTTCCTTCGCGGGCTACGGCCAGAAATACTAAACGTTGCTTTTCCGGCATCTGGTAGTATAGTGATTCATAAGTGTCGGAAGAGAGGCTGAGGATGAAATCGATGGCTTCGTCTACCATGGGAACCTCGCAGGTGGAACCTTTTTCCGTTAGGGAAAACAAGACGTTCAGAATGCGGTGCATATAGCTGGTCACGGCATCAAACCGCTCGTAAAGCGAAGCAACTACAGCTCTGTCCAAATGCTTGCCGGCAGATTCAAACTTGTCCACGCAGAAGTCTGTGTAAACCGTCAGATCCAAAGGTTGGAGGTTCATGATGGAAACGGACTGATAGAAAGGGCGGGATGGTGAAGTGAATATGTCGTTCATCATATGGCGCTGAGACCCGGAGAAAATGAAATGGGTATGGGTGCAACGCTGAACATAAGTTCGTAGGGTTGCTTCAACCGTTTCTTCATCATAGCGTGTAATTTGTTGAAACTCATCGATAGCCACAAGGCATGGTTTATCCGCCTGATTGAGAAAAGTGAAGATTTCGTCCAATGTGATAGCCGGATTATTGAGGACGCCAAGCCCGACGCTCCATGTGGGCATTCCGTTCATGTCGAACGAAATCTCTGATCTTAAGGAAGAGACTATGTTGATGAATCTCTCCCAAACTTTCTTGCCTTTGGGGCGGAGTTCTTCCAGTACCGCCTTGCCCAGCATATTGACGAAGTCGCGCAGGTTTTTCGTGGCGTAGATGTCCACAACGAAGCAATAGTGGGTGCGACGGATTTCTTCATCATCGAAGACGTGCCAGATCAGGTCTGTTTTTCCCAGACGTCTGGGCGAAATGAGGGCAACGTTGTTTTCGTTGAGCAGCAACTCCCGGAGCGTTGCGGTTTCCTGCACGCGGTCGCAAAAGTATGTTGCGCCGGCATATCCATTGGTGACGAAAGGATTGTTCATGAGATTAATTCCTTAGTGATGACAAAATTAAGAAATAATAACGAATTACTATAAAGTAATTATCATAAAATGATAAAATAGCTGCTGATTCCTTATTTCTGCCAAACTGGCGCAATCGCATCCCCCTCTAGAGTCCTTCTCGCGGGGGTCCTCGTGCGCCAAGGGCCGATTATGGACGTAGGCGCAAGGCCTCCTGCCTCTGAAGGACATAGAAGGCCTTTATCTGTGCGCCACTTTGGCGAAAATCGAGAATCTTGGTCGAGCTTCGGTCGGCTATCTCCTGCCAGGCCAGAAGGAAGCCCGCTTCCTTTCCGGCCTGGCAAGGATAGCCGAGAATTCATTGATGGCCGGACAGGGAGGCGGTTAACGAGGGCGAAGGCAATTGTGGCTGAAGTGGTTATCTCCCGGCTGGCCTGCAGGGAGCCAGAGAGGGGCTCCCTGCGTCCAGCCGAGGATAACCGATCGGCCTTCGTCGTAGCGGACCAAGCGGCGCCTGCAACCGTTTCACATCCAGAGGGACGGCGCAAAGGATCATAGGGAGGATCTCCATCCATGGGCGTCCCAAAAACAACTGCGCGCAAACGACTGTCTCCTGACGGTCGTTTGCGCGCAGTGATTCAATAGCCGTCGGGAGCTTTTAATAAAACTCGATGACCGTGCCGGTCGCGAAGGCGGTGATTTTGGTGTAGATGCCGAGGACTGACTGTTCGTGGAGGCTGACCGAGGCGTTGACGATGGCCTGGGAGCCGGTCAGTTCGGCGTTGAGGATCATCTCGTTCATCGCGGAGGCTTTTGTTTCGGCCGCCCGATAGCCGCCGATGCCGAAGATGTAGGTCGAGGATGCTTCGCCGCAGACGTTCTTGACGACAAAGAAATTGTTCTGTGAAAGAACGACGTTGGTCTGCAACTGGTTCTGGTTGAACGTCAGTCCCGCCGAAGCGCCGCATCCGCTCACCAGCACCAGGCTCAGGCAGATCAGCGCCAAAGAAAGGAGTCTCTTCATAGTAACAAATGATTATGGATTATTCTGTTTGTTTTCGGCCGCGATTTGCTGCAAAAAATGCACCATCTACGGCCCCAGAACGAGGTTTTCCGGAAAAGGGATGCGCACGATTTTTGCATCTGAGAGGCCGTTCAGACAGCATTCCTGATGAAGCGGAAGGTTCGCGGAGCGGGATGTGTGCTGGAGATTATTGTAGATGTAGGAGGAATGCCATGAGAAAGACTGTTCATCTTTGTCTTTCGTCTCACGACGAAGTAATGTTCCGGAGCGAGGCCGATTTGCGGATGGGCTTCAACTGTTTTGCCCTTTCTGTTTTGTCGACGGAATCCCGTGCGCTGGCCGAAGGTTTTCTGACGACCCATCACCACAGCTTGATCCAAACGGATGCTCCGAAGGAGGCGATGTTCCGAAACCGGAATGCCTATTCGCGCTATTTCAACACAAAGTACAAGCGGAAAGGCCGCTTGGGTGAAAAACTGTATTTCCTGTTGGAGATAGAAGGGCTTCATCATACGTTGGCCGCCCTCAATTATGTCAACAGGCAGGGATTGCATCACGGATTGGCCACGACGCCTTTCGACTATCCGCATGGGTCGGCGAACGCTTTCTTCCGGAAACAACTGGGGAAAGACACGCCTGTTACACTCTTGCCTGCGGCTTTCCGAAATCGGTATTTACCTTCGAATGTCTCTCTTCCGGCGAAATACCGCATGAACGAAGCGGGTCTGTTGCTTCGGGAAGATATTCTGGATACGGCGTATGTAGAAGAACTGTATATTTCTCCTCGCAGTTTCCTCTTTCAGATGAATCGCAACGGCGATGAGGAGTGGGATATCGAAGCGCAAAAGAAAGAAAACGACACACAACCGATTACACTGGATCTGTTGGAAACGGGCGTTCCGGATTACGAGGCCCGCATGGCTCGCATCGCCGAGCAGGGGAAAGTCAACTATAGCCGGATGACGGACATCGAGCTTTGCCAACTGATCGATACGCAAATCCTGCCGAATCTGTCGGGTTATCCGGAGACGGTTTCTATTTACTCAATCGAGCAGGCCCGGCGAGAGAAACTCTTCGACTGGCTTTGGGAGGAAAGCATGGATGCTCGATACCGGAACAAGCGGTCTGTTTTTCAAGGAAAGACCATCACGCAGCCACAGTTGGCCCGCTGTCTCTGTCTGAGGTATCGTTACCCGGCCAGGCGGGAGAAGGCATCGGACACAGAATGGTGATTGCGCCGGCTACTGCCATTCTGTGGCAGCAAAACTGGCGGATTCGGCCGAAGTTTGGCCACAGAATGGCTTCCAGCAGCCATATTCTCATTCTGTGGCCGGGACGGCTGCCGGAGGGGCGCGCGACAGAAAAAAGAAAGGCCGACCCGCAGGGGCCGGCCTTTCAGGTTTTTGTGTCGGAGAGGATTACTCCTCGCGACGGCCACGGCGTTCGCCACGGTCGCCACCGCGACGGTCACCACGGTCACCGCGGCGGTCGCCACGACGGTCACCGCGCGGACGGCGGTCGCCACCGCGACGCTCACCGGCTGCACCCTGTGCAGCGGCGTTGACACCGGCGTTCGGCGACAGGTCGCGCTTGCCGTAAACTTCACCGTTGCAGATCCAAACCTTGATGCCGAGCACGCCGACTTTGGTGTGAGCCTCTGCCAGTGCGTAGTCGATGTCGGCACGGATGGTGTGGAGCGGCGTACGTCCTTCCTTGAACATCTCGCTGCGAGCCATTTCGGCGCCGCCGACGCGGCCGGCGATCTGGATCTTGATGCCCTCGGCGCCCATGCGCATCGTCGAAGCGATGGCCATCTTGATGGCACGACGATACGACACACGGCCTTCGAGCTGGCGGGCGATGTTGTTGGCCACGATGTTGGCGTCAACCTCGGGACGCTTCACCTCGAAGATGTTGATCTGGACGTCCTTGTTGCAGATCTTCTTGAGCTCTTCCTTCAGTTTGTCGACCTCCTGGCCGCCTTTGCCGATGATGATACCCGGACGGGCGGTGTGGATGGTGACGGTGATGAGTTTGAGCGTACGCTCGATGACGATCTTCGACAGGGAAGCTTTCGCCAGACGGGCGTTCAGATACTCGCGGATCTTGGAGTCCTCGAGGATGCGGGAAGGATAGTCACCGTACCAGTTGGAATCCCAACCACGGATGATACCCAGACGGTTGCTGATAGGATTGGTCTTCTGTCCCATGATTATGCCTCAGCGGCCTCCTGTGCCGGTTCTTCTGCAGGTTTTTCATTTTTGGTTCCGACGATCACCGTCACGTGGTTGGAACGCTTGCGGATGCGGGCGGCCCGACCCTGCGGGGCGGTGCGGATGCGCTTGAGCTGACGGCCGCCGTCGACCATGATGGTCTGGACGAACACGTTGCCGTTCTCCAGCTCCTTGCGCGAATCTTCGTTCTTGGCTTCCCAGTTGGCGACGGCGCTACGCACCAGTTTCTCCAGCCGGTAAGAAGCCTCTTTCTTTGAATAGTGGAGAATATCCAAAGCGCGGTTGACTTCGACACCCCGGATCATGTCGGCCACCAGGCGCATCTTGCGGGGCGAAGTAGGGACATCATTCAGCTTTGCAATCGCTGTGTGTCTCTTTATCTCTTTCAGCCTCTCGGCCATTTCTCTTTTACGAGCTCCCATTGTGTACTCTTTTTAAAATTTTAACGGTTGCCGGAGTGGCCTTTGAAGGTACGGGTCGGAGCAAATTCTCCGAGCTTGTGACCCACCATGTTCTCCGTGACATAGACCGGAATAAACTTGGTGCCGTTGTGGACGGCGATCGTGTGGCCTACGAAGTCAGGGGAGATCATGCTGGAGCGGGACCAAGTCTTGATGACTTCTTTCTTCATCGTGCCCTCGTTCATCGCGAGCACTCTCTTCTCCAGAGCTTCCTGGATGTACGGACCTTTTCTAAGTGAACGACTCATAATCTTAATGCAGTTTTATTCCGTTATTTCTTTCTTCTCTCGATGATGAACTTGTTGGAAGTCTTCTTCGGGTTACGAGTCTTGTAGCCCTTCGCAGGCAGACCCTTGCGGGAACGCGGGTGTCCGCCGGAAGCGCGGCCTTCACCACCACCCATCGGGTGATCCACAGGGTTCATCACGACACCACGGTTGTGCGGCCGGCGGCCCAGCCAGCGACGACGGCCGGCTTTGCCGTGGCTTTCCAGGTTGTGGTCGGCGTTGGAGACGGTACCGACGGTGGCGCGGCAGGTCACCAGCACCATGCGGGTCTCGCCCGAAGGGAGACGGAGGATGGCGTGGCCGCCTTCACGGGCGGTCAGCTGGGCGAACGTGCCGGCGCTGCGTGCCATCGCGCCGCCGTTGCCCGGGCGGAGTTCGATGTTGTGCACGAGGGTACCGAGCGGAATCTCTGCCAGCGGCAGTGCATTTCCGATTTCAGGAGCGACTCCGGAGCCGGATGCGATGACCTGGCCCACTTTGAGTCCGTTGGGAGCAATGATATAACGCTTCTCACCGTCGCCATAGACGACCAGCGCAATGCGGGCACTGCGGTTCGGGTCGTACTCGATGGTCTTGACGGTAGCGGTGTAGTTGTCTTTGTCGCGCAGGAAGTCGATGACGCGGTACATTTTCTTGTGACCGCCACCGAGGTAGCGCATCGTCATCTTGCCCTGGTTGTTGCGGCCGCCGGTTCCGCGGAGCGGACGGAGGAGGCTCTTTTCAGGGGTCGAGCAGGTGATCTCGTCGAATGCGCTGATCGCCTTATTGCGGGTACCGGGGGTAACCGGTTTGAACTTACGAATTGCCATGGCCTTTAAATGTTGCTGTAGAAGTCAATCTTATCATCTCCGGCCAAGGTGACGAACGCTTTCTTGTAGTGGTTCGTCCGGCCTGTCTGTAAACCGTCTTTCGTATAGCGGCTCTTGCGTTTACCGTGGTAGTTCACCGTATTGACATCCTTTACCGAAACACCATACATCTGCTCTACCGCCTTCTTGATCTCAATCTTGTTGGCGTCGCGGTCAACAAGAAAACCGTAACGGTTGAGCTTGTCGCCCAGGACCGTCATCTTCTCAGTTACGAGGGGTTTGATTAAAATTCCCATTGTCT
>JAEEGF010904158.1_pt1 | contig 32022 bp, 24 predicted proteins | sample 9134171 | NCBI WGS metagenome assembly JAEEGF01 (sample SAMN16246542, study PRJNA631951) | gut metagenome | biome: gut microbiome; feature: rumen; material: AP-attached | host: Bos | place: Iran: Karaj | collected 2018-10 | reverse complement strand
CTCGCATTTACCTGCGCGGCAGGATTGGTGTTACAGAAATGAAGATGATGCCTATTTTACCTCCTGGGCTGATGATAGTGGTGTTTGTAGCCTTTTTGGCTCTTACTGTGCTAGTCATCGCCAGGAATAAGACAACTATATTAGAGAAAGCCTGCTCCATAGGAAGGATGTCTATAATTTATGTCCTTGTGCTAATAATTGGGCTGAGGCCGGTTACTGTCAGGACGGACTATGAGTTTGCCACCAAGAACCTTGATGTTCTCTTTGTAATTGATGGGACTCTCAGCATGTGGGCCATGGATTACAACGGCAGAAACGAGAGAATGGAGGGCGTCAAAGCTGATGTTAACTACATTCTAACAGAGCTTGCAGGCAGTAACTTTGGACTTGTGACCTTTGATGACACAGCTCATGTGCTGTCACCCTTTACTCAGGACCTTAAATATATTGCAGACATGGTTGATATCATGGCAACTCCTGAAACATACTATTCATCAGGCTCTAACCTGGCTACTCCTTATAAGGACATGGAGGCGCTACTTCTTTCCTCTAATAAGAAGGAGAATCGTAAGACCATAGTTTTTTTCATAAGTGACGGAGAAGTTACTAATAAAAATATGGAAATGTCCTACAGCGAATTTGCGCAGTTCATTGATTCAGGTGCTGTTCTTGGCTACGGCTCAGAAGCTGGCGGCAAGATGAAGGAATACCACAGCTACGTGTATGACTATGAGACTCATGACGATGCTATTTCCAGGATTGATGAGGATAACCTTAAGCGCATTGCAGATGAAATGGGCGTTCAGTACCTTAACATGAACGGTGGTAACACTGCTCTTGCTGGCATTATCGAGATAATCAAGGAACAGAGCGCTACTGTTGTGGAACAGGGTGATGGTGCTGAGAGATATGTAGATATCTACTATTATTTTGCAGCTCTTTTGGCAGCGATGCTTCTGGTGGAGACTATCGTGTTTATCAGGAAGGGCAGGCTGTAACTGGAGCTTAGGATAGAGGTATAGATATGGATTTTAAGAAAATTCCAATTAAGATATATGGACTATTTGCGCTGGCACTGGTACTGGCTGTGACTGCGGGAATTCTTTTGACAAGGATTCTTGTTAACCATGGTTTTGTCACAGCTTACGCTAAGGGCGATTATCAGGTGGAGAAGGAAGAGAGCCTTTTTACAGTGAATGTTCCAGAGTCCTATATTCCCTATTACAACCTTGGTAATGTTGCCTTCGAAAAAAAGGACTACAATAGTGCCATTGGCTATTACACCAGAGCGCTGGAACTCTATCCGGTAGGTCATAAGGAGTGCGACATCAGAATCAACCTTGCACTTGCTATGTGCTACAGTATTGATTTTGACAACCTTTCTACTCAGGAATCTTTCGATACAGCTCAGCTTATTCTCTACAAGGCCAAGGACATCCTTCTTGCCAATAACTGGGCTACCGAGAGCGGAGCAAATCATAGGGATGACGATGCCCAGCAGCTCAAGGAAGATATCGACAGAATGCTGGATATGCTCCAGAATGCAGATGGCGATGGGGATACGGACCAGCGTGACCACGAGACTGAAAAAGACGATACAGATGGTGATAATTCTGATGACAAGGACAAGTCTAACAATCAGTCCGAAAAGGAGAAGCGCCAGAAGGATAAACTTGATAAAAACAAAAAAGATGCCATGGAGGAGCGCAGACAGGATCAGGACTTCCTGGATAAATACGGAAGCCATGGTGGTGACGACGATGCAAATGGCATAGGCGGAAAAGGAAGCTACAAGCCGTGGTGATAAAAAACTGTTAAAAAAATATCATTTTTGTTTGGATGATTTTCCAAAATGGTATATAATGTTGTGGTTGAAATAGCAAGGAGGAATATTATGAAAATTGCAGTAGCAGGTACCGGATATGTTGGATTGTCACTGGCAGTTCTTTTATCACAGCACAATGAAGTTACAGCTGTAGATATCGTTGAGGAGAAGGTTGAGAAGCTCAACAACTGGCAGTCACCAATTCAGGACGAATATATAGAGAAATTTTTAGCTGAGCATGAGGAGAGAGGACTTAAGCTTCATGCTACAACAGATGGTGCATCAGCTTACGCAGATGCTGATTATGTTATTATCGCAGCACCTACAAACTATGATCCTCAGAAGAACTTTTTTGATTGTTCTGCTGTAGAGGCAGTTATTGATCTTGTTCTTAAATCAAGCAAGACAGCCACAATGATCATCAAGTCTACAATTCCTGTAGGCTATACCAAGAAGGTAAGAGAGCAGTTTGGAACAGACAGAGTCCTGTTCTCACCTGAGTTCCTTCGTGAGTCCAAGGCTCTTTATGATAACCTTTATCCTAGCAGAATCATCGTTGGATGTGACGATAAGAGCCGTGAGAAGGCAGAAGTATTTGCTAACCTTTTAGTAGAGGGAGCTGAGAAAGAGAACATTGATACTCTTTTCATGGGCTTTACAGAGGCTGAGGCAGTTAAGCTTTTTGCTAATACATATCTTGCACTTCGTGTCAGCTACTTCAATGAGCTTGATACATATGCAGAGCTCAAGGGCCTCGATACACGGAAGATCATCGAGGGTGTATGTCTTGATCCAAGAATTGGAACACATTACAATAACCCTTCATTTGGTTATGGCGGATATTGCCTGCCTAAGGATACCAAGCAGCTTCTGGCTAACTTCCAGGATGTTCCAGAGGATCTGATCAGAGCTATCGTTGAGAGTAACCGTACTCGTAAGGATCACATCGCTGACAGAGTACTTGAGAAGGCTGGATATTATACAGCATCTTCCATGTGGAATGCAGAAAAAGAGAGACCTATCACTGTAGGTGTTTACAGACTTACAATGAAGTCTAATTCAGATAACTTCAGACAGAGTAGTATTCAGGGTGTTATGAAGAGACTGAAGGCTAAGGGTGCAACAGTAATCATCTATGAGCCAACACTTCCAGATGGAACAACATTCTTTGGATCACTTGTTGTAAATGATCTTGAGAAGTTCAAGACAGGCTGTGACAGCATTATTGCTAACAGATATGACACAGTACTTGATGACGTTAAAGATAAGGTTTATACAAGAGATATCTTTAAGAGAGACTGATAAGAATAAGAAAAGACCTTGTATTCTGTGATGTACAGGATACAAGGTCATATTTTTATATAAGTATATTAGTAATTAACTCCAAGTGCCTTAAGTTCATTTGCTGTCTGTTCATAATCTTTGTAGATGATGCCCTTCCAGCCAAGGTTAATGGCAGCTTCAATATTAACTGCTGTATCGTCGATGAATACAGTCTTCTCTGGAGTAAGGTTGTATCGCTCTTCAAGGAGATGATAGATTTCTGGGTAAGGCTTAACTACATGGTCTCTGTAGCTAAGGATTCCGCCGTCTGTTTCATCCAGGAAAGCCATGGCCTCAGGACATCCTTCAAGAGCCTGTTTTGAGAAGTTTGAGAGGTATAATACCTTATAGCCAGCTGCCTTAAGAGCCTTGATCCAAGGGATTGTCTTTTCTCTTTTGAGGATGATGCCATCGATGTTAATGAAGGCATCCTTGAGCTGATCTCCGATTTCAGGGTCGTTTTCTACGAATCTCTCAACAATCTCATCATTGGTAAGATTACCTTTATCGTATTCAACCCAGTCGTCACTTTCTACAGTAGCCTTGGCGATTCTCTTTATCATGGTCTCGTCGTAGCCCTTGTTCTGCAGGAACTCTGCCCAGGCAAAATCTGTGAGAACATTACCTATATCAAATACTACTGTATCAATCTCGCCGTCTGGAATAACATTGCCGTATTTATCGTGCTGTTTGTTGGATGAGCCAGCATCAAGAGATGCGATGTTGTGCCTTCCTGTAACAGCGCTAAGTCCCCATAACAGGAGCCAGAGCATGATTGGAACTGCGACGATAGCGCCTGCAAGTCCCATGAACATATCTTTTGAATCAGGGCCGCCAAATAATGCAACGCACAGGAATGCAATGATAAGACCCACAATGATTACTAGTCCGGCAAGAGCCAGAACTCTTTTATAAACTGGAGTTGTTTCTTTATTATTCATATCTTTTCCTAACTAAAAAACTAATGATTTGGTTGTCAACAGCAAAGATTCTAACATTTATCTTCGTGCTATGGCAATACCAAAATCATTAGTTTGTATAGTCTTAATCTCCGAGCAGATCCTTGAGCCTTCCAAGGGCTTCTCTGTGGCGCAGCTTGGTAACGCCGTAGGACAAGTTCATCTGCTCAGCTACTTCCTGAAGAGTGAGACCTCTGTAATATCTGAGGACGATAATGTCCATCTGCTCCTGTGGGAGAGCTTTCAGCGCCTTAGCAAGGCACTCTAGATTCTCATTATTCAGGACTTCGTCTTCTATAAGGCTCTTTTCTTCAGCCAGATCCTCTGGAATCTCGGAATGAACGTGATTGGTTCTGTAGAAATCAATGACAGTGTTACTGGTCATTGCGTAGATCCAGGTTGAAATACTGGCCTTACTTGCATCAAAAGTGTCAATTTTACTGTATATTTTTATGAAGACATCTGAACAAAGGTCCTCAGCATCCTCAATCTGATTGACGTGGTTCCTGATATAGGCAAAAACCTTGTCGTGATATTGTTCATAAATCTCTTCATTGGTAAGTGTGGTTCCCATAAGCAACCTCCAGACAAATATGATACACTATTTCAGTATACATTATTAAACGGTACTTTTCCAATTAGTATTTCGATGGTACACCTGATAATGTAGACAGGAACGAGAGTTATAAGATGGATAGAATCAGAAAAATACCTGGCAAGATAAATTTAGGCGTAGCATTACTTGTTGTTATTACAATCTTCTTTTTGGCTATAATCGCCGATACGCTGATATATAATTTAAAAGAAAAGAATGCTCCCTCAGAGGAACCGGTCTACGAGGAGAGTTACACAGGAGATACCATTTCTGTATATGGTAAATATCTGGTCAACAGCAAGGGAAAAGTAGTTGATGTAAAAAATGCTTCTGGCCCCAGCTATAGTACTTTTAGTGGCGGAAATCCGCTGGTCTACACTGACTATTTTCAGACCAAAGCTCTAGTGCTGGCTGGAGATAAGCTTTATTTATATGACTCGGATTTAAACAGCACATATATAGGAAGCTATATTAACAAAGCAGGAATGTCTCTTACCGGAAACAGAGTCTTTTACATAACAACAAGAGGCCTGTTTATCTATGATTTGGCTACAGGAGAGGTAAAAGAAATCCTGGATGATATATACGATGCAGCGCTTTCGCCTAATGGCCAGTATTTGCTGTATCATGATGATTCGGATGATTGCCTGTATTCCATGAATCTTGAGAATAACAAGATCAGAAATGTCTGTAATAAATATCACTTGCAGCCCCTTGCTATCAGCGATGACGGCAAGGATGTTTTCGGATGCAGATTGTCTGACGACAGATACAAAATATATTATGTTCGTGGTAATGATATTCATAGCTTTGGATATACTATGTCCTATTATGATTATGATTTTGTGATACTCAGCAAAGACATGGCGGACATTATGTGCTACATTAACCAGTTGAGCTTTTACCACACTGGAGAAGACAATTTTTCGCTCAGGGATTTCATGGGGGATAATAAAGTATATATTCCCATGGATTATACTGTTTATGAGCACAATGGCCGCAACGTGATATGCCTTTCTAAAAGTGGTTTTGGCGGCTTTTGTTACACTTTTAATAATAAGATAAGATGTATTGCCGATAATCATCAGAAGGTTACACTGTTTAGTAGCACTGACCATCTACAGTTTGCCGGCTATCAGGATGGCGTCTTTACTGCTTATGCTATGAGGGGCTTCACAATCGACAAGGCTACAATATCTTATGAGGAAAAAGAGGATGGTGAACTCAAGGCAGTTGCTGAACACGAGAAGTTCCTTCCTGATTATTCTATAAGGATTCTCAAAACTAATGCCAAGCAGAATCATTTTTATTTCCTCACAACGGATTACAAGATCTACTGCTATGATGGTAACAACGATGAGATCAAGTATATTTGCAGCATCGAGAAAGAGTATACTGACAATGGGAATCTGATGGTCTATTCCAGATTTGATGATAAGCTCTATTTCAGGGATGGCAGCAATCTCTTTTGCTATGATCCCTATAGTGAAAAGATAAGTCTGGTTACCGGAAATTGCATGGCGATCAGAGGCATTGATAGTAGAACTGCCATGGTAAATGTATATCAGGAATCCATGGAGGATGAGATATTTGCAGTAAACGGACAGCTTTTTGTTCCTTCCAAGTATTGATGGAATAATTAGTATCTGCATCAGGGAGAAGATATGGTTGAGAATTTTGAGTACTACAAGGTTTTTTATTATGTCGGTAAGCTGGGGAGCATAACAGGTGCAGCCAAAGAGCTGTCTATTTCTCAGCCAGCTGTCACCCAGTCTATTCATCAGCTAGAGAAGGCTCTCGGATGCTCTCTTTTCCAGAGAACATCTCGTGGTATGAAGTTCACAAGCGAGGGAGAGCTTCTGTATAGATATGTAGAAAGAGGCTACGAGCAGATAGAGCTTGGTGAGCAGCGCCTTCGCCAGATGCAGCATCTTGACGCCGGAGAAGTCAGGATCGGTGCCAGCGACATGACGCTAAGATTCTTTCTTTTACCATTCCTTGAGAAATTCCATGAACTGTATCCTGGAATCAAGGTTACAGTAACTAACGGACCGACTCCTGAAACCCTTGAATATCTCGAGGATGACAAGATTGATTTCGGCGTTATTTCTACGCCTTTTAATGAAAAAGAGAATTACAATTTCTTCCGCGTTTCTTCTATAGAAGATATATTTGTGGCTGGAAGACGTTTTATTCAGTACAAGAATAAGATGCTGGATTTTTCTGATCTCCAGAATATCCCACTTATTCTTCTTGAGAGTAACTCCAGTACCAGAAACTATATCAATAACTTTTTGAAATCTCACGGAGTAGATATACAGCCTGAGTTTGAGTTATCTACCAGTGACATGATAGTTCAGTTTGCCCTTAGGAACCTTGGAGTTGGCTGTGTTGTCAAGAGCTTTGCCCAGGAGTACCTTGATAGCGGCGTTTTATTTGAGCTGCGTTTTAATTCGGTCCTTCCTAAAAGAGATATCTGCGTTATTACAGATGAGACAAGGCCGTTATCAATTGCGGCGTCCAAGCTGGTGGAACTAATCAGGTCATGATGTATGTTCGGGTCAATAATTTTAAATGCTATACATGCAAGCATGTAGCATTTTAAATTTTGACACCTTTATCACTCAAATTAGTTCTGTACAATTCGATACCTACTTGCTATAATTTATCAAGAACTTGAGAAAAAAGTGACAGATGGGTTTTGAAAACGGCTGTAAGCCAGAATAGGAGCGGCTTTCAATGAGTTTTGAAAATGACAACAATGTCAACGAGAACAGTGTTGAGGATATCGTTTCGAGATACAGACCAGAAGTTTCTAAGTTAGTTCCATATTTGAGATGGCTTCAAGAGAATGTCAAAGTAGAGGTGGCTTCAAGTTACAGTAACAGCGACCTCAAATCCATGCCGTTTCCGGTTTATGATTCTAATCTTCTCGCCTTTGTTAAGGCAGCGCAGGCAACTAATTTGCTTGATCGCAACTATGTTTATGTTTATTCCAGAAATCATTTGAATACAGCCAAGGATGAGCTTCTTTATATAAATGATGCACAGATTACTGATATGGATGACCTGGCAGGAATCCTGTCCAAGTACATTCTAACTGGTATGACCAAGGGCTCCGTTTGGGCAGAGGGAGTCCGTAACGGAGTTCTGTATAACGTAGTTAAGAAGATGGATGATTTGTGCAGATTTTGGGAGAAAGCGTCAGACAACCCTTTAGCATAAGTTTGGCGAGGTATTACGAGTTCACATTTTTGGAGGAGTAATGGGAGAGAAGTCCACACAGAAGAGGAAATACATTCTGGAGAAGGCCAGAACTGTTTTTTCCGAAAAAGGTTATAAGAACGTAACTATGAAGGACATTGTTGATGCCTGTGACATCAGTCGCGGGGGTCTTTATCTCTATTTTTCCAGCACAGCAGAAATTTTCATGGCAGTTCTTGCCGATGAACACGATGAGGATGACGAAGAGGCAGTAGTGGCAGCGCTTTCCGGCGATGCTTCCGCTGGCGATATGCTTGCTCTTTTCCTCAAGGAGCAGAAAAAAGAAATTCTCAGAAAGAAAAACAATCTCACTGTAGCCACTTATGAATATTTTTCCGTTCATAAAGTTTCGGCTAAAGATAATCCACTTAAAAATCAATTCGATACAGCGGTTACCATTATTCAGAAATTAATTGAAAATGGTGTCGAGAATGATGAGTTTTATTGCGAGAACCCTCTTGGTTGTGCCCGCAATTTAATGTACGTGGTGGAAGGACTCAAGATCATGTCCAAGACTTGTTCTATTACAGAAGAAGCCATTGATAGAGAATTAATGTATGTATTAGAGGGATTAGTGCCCGAAGAATGAAGTGCTTAATGAATTATATTAAGCACTTTTTCGATATAAAGAACTATTAGGAAAGAGGAGAAGTTATGAGCACTGTAAGACGAATCTACGTAGAAAAAAAGGAACCTTACGCAGGTAAAGCCAGGGAGCTTCGCCATGAGATTTCAGGCTACCTTGGAATCAAAGGAGTTGAGAAGGTTAGAATCTTCATCAGATACGATGTAGAAAATGTATCAGACGAAGTATTTGAGAAGGCTGTAGGCACTGTATTTTCTGAGCCTCCAGTAGACATACTCTACAGAGAGAATATTGAAATCCCAGAGGGAGCCAAGGTATTCAGCATTGAGGCACTTCCAGGACAGTTTGATCAGAGAGCAGATTCAGCTGAGCAGTGCGTTCGCTTTATCAAGGGCGACGAGGAGCCAGTTATCAGAACTGCTGTAACTTACATGCTCATTGGTAATATCACAGATGAAGAGCTGGGTAAGATCAAGGATTACACAATGAACCCAGTTGATTCACGAATTGCTGCTGATGAGAAGCCACAGACACTTCTTGAAACTTATGATGATCCAGAAGATGTCAAGATCTTTGATGGCTTCAAGGATATGACAGAGGCAGACCTTAAGTCACTTTACAGCTCACTTGGTCTTGCTATGACCTTCAATGATTTCAAGTGGATCCAGCAGTACTTCCACGATGACGAGAAGCGTGATCCATCTATGACTGAGATCAGAGTACTTGATACATACTGGTCAGATCATTGCCGTCATACTACTTTTGGAACTGAGTTAAAAGACATCTCTTTTGAGGACGGATTCTACGCTGAGCCAATCAAGGCTTCTTATGAAGACTACCTCGCTGCAAGAGAAGCTCTTTATACAACAGATGATAAGAAAAAAGAGAAATTCATCTCCCTCATGGACATCGCTCTTATGGGAATGAAGAAGCTTAAGAAAGATGGCAAGCTCACAGACATGGAAGAGTCTGAGGAGAACAATGCTTGTACAGTAGTTGTTCCAGTTGAAGTTGACTACGGCAATGGTCCTGTAACAGAGAACTGGCTTGTATTCTTCAAGAATGAGACACATAACCATCCTACAGAGATTGAGCCTTTCGGTGGCGCTGCTACATGTCTTGGTGGAGCTATCAGAGATCCTCTTTCAGGAAGAGGTTATGTATACCAGGCTATGCGTGTAACAGGCGCAGCAGATCCTACGGTTCCAGTTGCTGAGACAATGAAGGGCAAGCTCTCACAGAAGAAGCTTGTAAGAGGCGCTGCAAGTGGATATTCATCCTACGGTAACCAGATTGGTCTTGCTACAGGATATGTAAAAGAGGTTTATCACCCAGGCTATGTTGCCAAGAGAATGGAGATTGGTGCGGTTATGGGTGCTGCTCCACAGGAGCATGTTATCAGAGAAAGTGCTGACCCAGGAGATATCATTATCCTCCTTGGCGGTAGAACAGGTAGAGATGGCTGCGGCGGAGCAACAGGTTCTTCCAAGGCCCATGACAGCAAGTCACTTACAAGCTGTGGTGCAGAGGTTCAGAAGGGTAATGCTCCTACAGAGCGTAAGCTTCAGAGACTCTTTAGAAGACCAGAAGTAAGTGAGCTTATCAAGAAGTGTAACGACTTTGGTGCAGGCGGAGTTTCAGTAGCAATCGGTGAGCTTGCTCCAGGTCTTGATATCAACCTTGACCTCGTTCCTAAGAAATACGCAGGTCTCGATGGTACAGAGCTTGCAATCTCTGAGTCACAGGAGAGAATGGCAGTTGTTGTAGCACCTAAGGATGCTGAGCAGTTCCTTGCTTATGCAGCAGAGGAGAACCTCGAGGCTGTTAAGGTTGCAGTTGTAACAGAGGAACCAAGACTTGTTCTTAACTGGAGAGGCAACAAGATCGTAGATATCAAGAGATCTTTCCTTGATACTAACGGCGCACATCAGGAGACTACAGTTAAGGTAGAAGCTCCTGTAGCAGATGATAACTACTTTAATAAGATAGCTAGTACTGAGGTTGCTGATGCTCTTAATAAGGGCGATGTTAAGGCAGCTCTTAACGCTGAGCTTTCAGACCTCAATGTATGTTCACAGAAAGGCCTTGTAGAGATGTTCGACTCCTCAATCGGAGCAGGCTCAGTTCTCATGCCTTATGGCGGAAAGTATCAGCTTACAGAGACACAGGCAATGGTAGCTAAGCTTCCAGTTCTCGCAGGCAAGACTGATACAGTTACAATGATGAGCTACGGCTTTGATCCATATCTTTCAAGCTGGAGCCCATACCACGGTGCAGCCTATGCAGTAACAGAGTCTGTTGCAAGAATCGTAGCAACAGGTGGTGATTACAAGAACCTGCACTTCACATTCCAGGAGTACTTCAAGAGAATGACTGAGGATCCTACAAGATGGAGCCAGCCACTTACAGCACTTCTCGGAGCCTTCGATGCTCAGATGAAGTTCGGCATTGCTTCAATCGGTGGTAAGGACTCAATGTCCGGATCCTTTAACGAGATAAATGTTCCTCCAACACTTGTTTCTTTCGCTGTAGATGTAGCTAAGCAGTCAGATGTAGTTACACCTGAGCTTAAAAAGAGCGGAAACAAGCTGGTTCAGTTCAAGATTGCCAAGGACAAGTATGACCTTCCAGATTATGACAAGGTAATGAAGCTCTACGGCGAGATCACAGAGCTCATGAGAGAGGGCGCTATAGTATCAGCTTATGCTGAGGACTGCTATGGTCTTGCAGCTGCTCTTTGCAAGATGTCTTTTGGTAACGGATTTGGAGTTAAGATTGCAGATTCAGTTGAGGCAAAAGAGCTGTTTACAAACGACATTGCTGATATTGTTGCTGAGGTTGCAGCTGACAAGCTCGCTGATGCACTTAAGGTAGAGGGCGCAAGAGAGATCGGTGAAGTAACAGACGCTCCTGTATTCGCAGTAGGAAGCGTAGAGCTTTCAATGGACGAAGCCCTTGCTTCATGGAAGAACAAGCTTGAGAAGGTATTCCACTCAACAGTTAATGAAGAAAAGACAGCTGTTAAGTCAGATCTTTTCAAGGCTGAGAGCATTCACGTCTGCAAGAACAAGGTTGCTAAGCCTACAGTATTTATCCCGGTATTCCCAGGAACAAACTGTGAGTACGACAGTGCAGAGGCCTTCAGAAGAGCTGGCGCTGATGTAAATATCAAGATCTTTAGAAACAGAAATGCAAGCGATATTACAGAATCTGTAGCAGAGTTTAGGAAAGCAATTGAGAATGCACAGATCATTATGTTCCCAGGCGGCTTCTCAGCAGGTGATGAGCCAGACGGAAGTGCTAAGTTCTTTGCAACAGCCTTCCAGAACGAGGAAATCAAGGCAGCAGTTGAGAGCCTTCTCCACGACAGAGACGGTCTTGCACTTGGTATCTGTAATGGATTCCAGGCTATGATCAAGCTTGGCCTTGTACCTAACGGAACAATCACAGGTCAGACTGCTGATTCACCTACACTGACCTTTAACACAATCGGAAGACATATCTCCAAGATGGCAACAATCAAGGTTGTATCCAACAATTCACCTTGGCTTGCACAGGCTGAGCTTGGCGGAGTTTACACAAACCCTGCTTCTCACGGTGAAGGAAGATTCGTTGCACCTGAGGATGTTCTTGATAAGCTCTTTGCAAATGGTCAGATCGCAACACAGTACTGCGACCTTGATGGTAATGTAACTATGGACGACGAGTGGAACATCAACGGCTCCTACAGAGCAGTTGAGGGTATCCTTTCACCAGATGGAAGATGTCTTGGTAAGATGGCTCACTCAGAGCGTCGCGGCGACGGCGTAGCAATCAACATCTACGGCGAGCAGGATCTGCGCATCTTCGAGTCAGGTGTTGAATACTTCAGATGATATAGGGATTCAAACGGAGCAATCCGTATATCATCGTAGAGTAGATATATAGAGAGATATGGAGGAGTAATGAAAGCATTTTTGATACTTGAAGATGGAACAATCTTCACTGGAAAGCATATAGGCTTCGATAAGGATGTTATAAGTGAAATTGTATTCAATACATCAATGGCCGGTTACACAGAAGTTTTTACTGATCCATCTTATGCCGGTCAGGCAGTATGCATGACCTATCCACTTATTGGAAATTATGGCGTGTGCCTTGACGATATGGAATCAGAGCGCCCATGGGTGGATGCAATCATTGTCAGAGAGTTATCTCACGTAGCATCCAATTTCAGGTGCGACATGACAATTCAGGAATTCATGGACAAGTACGAGATTCCTGGAATCGAGGGAATAGATACAAGAGCCCTTGTAAGACTCCTTCGCGAAAAGGGAACCATGAACGGATACATCACAACCAACGAGAATATCCGCTTCGAGGACATCCAGGACAAGCTCCACGCATATACAACAGGCGATGTAGTAAGTAAGGTTTCATGTAAAGAGAAGAAGTTCCAGAAGGGCGTAGCTGACCTTTCAGAGAACGGACCTCTTTCAGGCAGTGCATCTTTTAACAAGGAAGACTATGCTGCATCTCTTAAGGGAGATCTCAGTAAGAGAGAGAAAAGACCTGCTATAGTCAAGAAATTAAATGGCGCAGGCCTTAAGGTTGCCCTACTTGATCTGGGTGCCAAGAAGAATATCGCTGATTCCCTTGCAGCAAGAGGCTGTGATGTGACAATCTATCCTTTTGACACAAGCGCTGAGGAGATTCTTCGCGACAATCCAGATGGAATCATGCTCTCAAACGGCCCTGGAGATCCCAAGGACTGCAGAGGCGTGATTGAAGAGATCAAGAAGCTCTATGCGTCAGAGACTCCAATCTTTGCAATTTGCCTTGGACATCAGCTCATGGCTCTTGCTACTGGCGCTGACACCTTCAAGATGAAGTACGGCCACAGAGGCGGAAATCATCCGGTAAAAGACCTTTCAAACGGCAGAGTTTATATCTCATCCCAGAACCATGGCTATGTAGTAGACATGGACAAGCTTGATAAAAAGGTAGCTGAGCCAGCATTCATAAATGTTAACGATGGAACAAACGAAGGCCTTGCTTACGTTGGCAAGAACATCTTTACTGTTCAGTTCCATCCGGAAGCATGCCCTGGTCCACAGGACAGCAGCTACTTGTTTGATAGATTTATTTGCATGATGCGCGCTCAAAGTGAGCCATGCACGAAGAATGAAACATAAAAATACATGCTGGCATGTTGATTTTTATGTTTCATGATGAGTATACGGCGAACGCCGCGACAACGAGGAACAAGCGAAGCGGTTCCGAGTTCGTCTGCATGGCGAGAAAGGATATTTATGCCCAAGAATAAAGACGTTAAAAAGGTTCTGGTAATCGGTTCGGGACCTATAGTTATAGGACAGGCTGCGGAGTTCGACTACGCTGGAACTCAGGCCTGCAGATCCCTTAAGGAAGAGGGAATTGAGGTAGTACTGGTAAACTCCAACCCAGCTACCATCATGACTGACAAGGATATCGCTGATGAGGTTTATATCGAGCCTCTTACAGTCAAGGTCCTCGAGCAGATCATAGAAAAAGAAAAACCTGATTCAATCCTCCCAACCCTTGGAGGTCAGGCAGGACTTAACCTTGGTATGGAGCTTGATGAGTCAGGTTTCCTTAAGTCTCATGGAGTTAAGCTTCTTGGAACAACAGCTGAGACCATCAGAAAGGCTGAGGATCGTCAGGAATTCAAGGATACTATGGAGAAGATCGGCGAGCCTTGTGCAGCTTCTCTCGTGGTACATAACGTAGAAGACGGTGTTGCTTTTGCCAACAAGATCGGATACCCTGTAGTACTCAGACCAGCCTTTACCCTTGGCGGATCAGGCGGTGGTATTGCCTACAACGCAGCCCAGTGCGTAGAAATCCTTGAGAACGGCCTCAGACTTTCAAGAGCCAATGAGGTTCTTGTAGAGAGATGTATTGCAGGCTGGAAGGAAATCGAGTACGAGGTAATGCGTGACAGTCTCGGCAACTGCATCACAGTTTGTAACATGGAAAACATCGATCCTGTAGGTGTTCATACAGGAGATTCAATAGTAGTAGCTCCTTCGCAGACTCTTTCTGACAAGGAATACCAGATGCTCAGAAGTGCAGCTCTTAACATCATTGATGAGCTGCAGATCACAGGTGGATGTAACGTTCAGTTCGCTCTCCATCCAACAAGCTTTGAGTACTGCGTAATCGAGGTTAACCCAAGAGTTAGCCGTTCATCAGCTCTTGCAAGTAAGGCAACAGGTTACCCTATAGCCAAGGTTGCAGCCAAGATTGCTCTTGGATACACACTTGATGAGATCAAGAACGCTATTACGGGTAAGACCTACGCAAGCTTTGAGCCAACCCTTGACTACTGCGTAGTTAAGTTCCCAAGACTTCCGTTTGATAAGTTCATCACTGCCAAGAGAACTCTTACAACACAGATGAAAGCAACCGGTGAGGTAATGAGTATCTGTACTAACTTTGAGGGTGCGATGATGAAGGCTATCCGTAGCCTTGAGCAGCACGTCGACTGCCTTACAAGCTATGACTTCTCTGATCTTGATGATGACGAACTCATCGATAGACTCAAAGTTGTTGATGACCAGAGAATCTGGGTTATCGCAGAGGCTCTCAGACGTGGTATCAGCCACGACGAGATTCACGATATCACTATGATCGACCTGTGGTTCATTGATAAGCTCCATACTTTGGTCAAGATGGAACTTAAGCTCCTTCGCTGCGGTGAGAAGAATACAGCAGGTAAGGCAGGAACACTTGAAGATGCCAAGAAGGTGATCAGCTTCGACACAATGCTGGAAGCTAAGCGCCTTGAGTATCCTGATACAGTTATCAGCAGACTTACAAGATTTCCTGCAAGCGTGTTAAAAGAGCTTAGGGATTTCTACAACATACATGCAACCTTCAAGATAGTTGATACCTGCGCAGCAGAGTTTGCAGCCGAGACACCATACTACTACTCAGTTTATAACGGTCCTGATTCAGAGGATGAAGCTGCACTCAAGTCAAATTCAGACAGGAAAAAGATTCTCGTTCTTGGTTCAGGCCCTATCAGAATCGGTCAGGGTATTGAGTTTGATTATTGCTCAGTACATGCAACCTGGGCTTTCAAGAAAGAGGGTTACGAAACAATCATTATCAATAACAACCCTGAGACAGTAAGTACTGACTTTGATATTGCAGATAAGCTTTATTTTGAGCCACTTACTGCAGAGGATGTTGAGAATATAGTTCGTCTTGAAAAGCCAGATGGAGCAGTAGTTCAGTTTGGTGGACAGACTGCGATCAAGCTCACTCAGGATCTTATGAAGATGGGCGTTAAGATTTATGGAACAGATGCCAAGGATGTTGACGCAGCAGAAGATAGAGAGATCTTTGACCAGATCCTTGAGGAAACTCAGATAAAGCGCGCTCAGGGAGCTACAGTTTATACAGCGGAGGAAGCCAAGGAGGTTGCTAACCGTCTCGGATATCCTGTGCTTGTAAGACCTTCCTACGTACTTGGCGGACAGGGCATGCAGATAGCTCTTTCCGATGAAGAGATAGAGGAGTTCATGAACATCATCAACAGATATGCTCAGGATCATCCTATCCTTGTAGATAAGTACCTTCAGGGTGTTGAGACGGAAGTTGATGCCGTATGCGATGGAGAGGACATTGTTATCCCAGGTATTATGGAGCATATCGAGAGATCAGGAATTCACTCAGGTGACTCCATCTCTGTATATCCTGCCCAGTCTCTTTCAGACAAGGTAAAAGAGACAATCGCAGAGTATACAAAGCGCCTTGCCAAGGCACTCCATGTAATCGGACTTATCAATGTTCAGTTCATAGCAGTGGGAGATGAGGTTTATATTATCGAGGCCAACCCAAGATCCTCCCGTACTGTTCCATATATCAGTAAGGTAACAGGTATTCCTATTGTTGATCTTGCAGCCCAGGTAATGATGGGCAAGAAGCTTAAGGACCTTGGTTACAAGCCGGGACTTCAGCCTGAGGCAGGATATGTTGCTATTAAGATGCCGGTGTTCTCTTTTGAAAAGATCAGAGGTGCTGAGATCAGCCTTGGACCTGAGATGAAGAGTACAGGTGAGTGCCTTGGAATCAGTAAGAGTTTTGATGAAGCTCTGTACAAGGCCTTCCTTGGTGCAGGAGTTAAGCTTCCTAAGTACAAGCAGATGATCATCACTGTTAAGGATGCAGACAAGGGTGAAGTAATAGACATAGCAAGACGCTATAAGAAGCTTGGATATATTATCTATGCAACAAGATCAACAGCTGATACCCTTAATGAAAATGGTGTTACAGCCAGAAAGATAAACCGTCTGAGCCAGGAATCTCCTACAGTTATTGACCTTATCCTGGGCCACAAGATCGATCTTGTAATTGATACACCAACCCAGGGACGCGACAAGACAAGAGACGGATTCATTATTCGTAGAACTGCCATAGAGACAGGTGTTAATGTTATAACTGCACTTGATACAGCAAGAGCCCTTGTAACTAGCCTTGAGAGCGCAAGCTCAGAGGAAGAACTTACACTGGTTGATATTGCTAAGCTGTAAAGAAGAAATACTCATGCTTGTTGATATAGCAGGCTATAAAAAAACGAGTCAAAGCATTTTGCTTTGGCTCGTACTTATATTAATAGATTTTTTTGGAACTCTCTGGTTCTCGCATTAGTTAGCTTTTTGTGTCTGGAGTTCTTTTATAGCATTTAGAGCTTCTTCATCAGTCAGATGTTTGCATTTATAAATGATTCCATCTGCTGTCTCGAGGTAAGGAATTCCATCTTTTTCATAACTGATAAGCTCAAATCCTTCTGTGATAATGATTTTATCAACCAGGCCATGTTCTTTGGTATAAACATTCTGTTTGGTGTAGGTTGAATATCCTTCTGAAAAGCCATCATTAAAGAAAATCAAATTTGAATCTTTTTTCTCATAAAGAGCGATCATAAGATCACTGGAGCTTTCATTTTCATTTGTACCTTTAAGTGCGTCTACAAAGGTAGCTTCTTTCAGATACGAGGTTGTTCTGTCAGCAGCCTTGGCGCTTACAGTAAACATGCCTCCTGTAAGAAATAGCATAAGCCCCCACAGGATGAGAGTGGAACTCATAATACGTTTCTTCATATTTTTTTCCTCCATTTCGTTAGCCCGGTAGTTACAGTTATATACGAGGAACTTGCAGATAGTGGCAACGACTTGTAAATGCTTGGTAAATGTTTGATCAGAAGATATAGAAGCTTTTTGCAAAGTGCCTAGCATTATTACGATCACTCGTTATCTGCATATCATCATTATATCCTAGCAGTTTTCTGAAAGCAACTTGGTTGTGGCCGGCTATTTTGCAAAGAAGCCATTGTATTACTGTTCATATAGAAATGAGTACTAAGAATTCATTTCGAGAGATATTACGCGAGAGAAATTGTTAATAACAATAGCTAATAACAATTGTTAATAACAATTGCCAATAACAATTGCTAATTCCTGAGAGCTTTATCCGAAAATTAAAGATAAAGGCTTTTCGGGTAAAGAAAATAGCTGTAGTTTTTTGAGTGGTATACCCGAAAAAATAATAAACTGTGTTTTTCGGGTAAAGTTTCCACTTAAGATGATAGATGAAAAAGAAGATTGCTATCAAATAGTATGCCCGAAATAGATTTTTTTTCATAAATCGGGCAATAGTAGAAGTTTTTTTATAAAAAAATCTTTACCCGAAAAGTAGAATAAGATAAGACTTCGGGTAATACCCGCCCAAATTATGACTTCTTGAACGCAAAATAAATATGCGTCCAGTAATCCTGCATTCCGCAGGACACGCCCCGCACTTTGCGAGAACCTGGTCCAATACGATTATTGATTTGCCTCAGAAAAACAGTATAGTTGTCAATCATGGAGCAATTCGAGTATCATATAAATGTAAAAGCACCTGAATGAAATACCAGAAATCCGCGTTTGCTGCGGAGTGAGATCTAGAGGGGAATTATGAAAAAGAAAAAACTAGGGGCGATAGCCATAGCCTTAGCTATAGCCGGAGCTTTAGCCACGTGTGCCGGATGCAGTCTTAAGCTATCCGATTATGTGGATGAAGAGACTGCCAGCGAGATAGCATCATTTGGCAAATCTTTAATTGTAGAAAAAGGAAGCGAAGTAGTTACAGAAATGGTTTCTGATGTGGCTTCAAGCTCTTCAAGCCTGATATCTCAGATCATTGAAGAGAGTAAGACGATAGCTGAGCAGGAAGCATCAGGAGAGAGTAAGACGATAGCTGAGCAGGAAACATCAGGAGAGAACCCTGGTGGAAACACATCTGGAGATAATACTACAGGAAATGAATCGGCAAAAGAAAACCAAAAGAATTCTGGCAATACGGCAGGAAATCAGGCAAGCGGAATTCTGACATCTACTGCAGACATAGGTCTTACAGATTCAGATGGCAAGGGAAAAAACTATGTATTTACCTATGGAGATAGCAGCTATACTGCGATTTATTGGGATGATCACTGGAAGATCATGGATTCATATCTGATAGGGAATTCCAATGACATGATCATAATCTGTCAGGCACTAATTGACCTTCATCCGATTCATGGAGCAGATCATGAGAGCTACAGAACTGCTGATGATATGGCCTATGAGTGGCTTCAGCACAATATTGCTTACGAATTTCTTCCTGAGGATAATGTCTGGAGACAGAAATCCAAGGATGTGGATTTTAATCCTGATGATCAGGGCAAATCCTTTATAGAGATATATGAACAGAGGACGGGAAAAGAGTTTAAGTGGTCTGACGTAACAGGCGGCTGAGTATTATAAAAATAGTTTGGGGTGTATTGGGGGATACAAATGTCGAAACTAATATATGAGAATCCACTTGATTCAGAAAAATGTCTCAAGGACTTTGTGCTGGAAGGAAGAGCAAATATCTCTTTTTCCAGAGGAGTCATGAGGCTTGAGAGCGAGCTTGGACCTGATGAGGGGCAGAAAGCCAACTTTGTACTGTGGTGCAAGGTGTCTTTCCCCTCGGATGTGGCTATTGAATGGGAGTTTAGACCAATCAAAGAGCCGGGACTTGCCATGCTTTTCTTTGCTGCCAAGGGAAAAAATGGCGCATCTGTTTTTGATGAATCGCTGAGCCTCAGGACCGGCGAATATCATCAGTATCACAGCGGAGACATCAATGCTTTTCATGTCTCATATTTCAGGAGAAAAGAGGATAATGAGAGAGCCTTTCACACCTGTAATCTGCGAAAGAGCTATGGCTTTAATCTGGTAGCTCAGGGAGCAGATCCAATACCTGATGCAAGCATAGATTCGCCCTGGTACTCAATGAGGCTTTTAAAACAGGCGGGTAAGGTCAAGTTCTTTATAAATCATCTGCAAATATTCGAATTTGATGATGATGGTCTAAGCTACGGAGATATACTCACAAGCGGATGTATTGGTTTCAGACAGCTTGCACCGCTGGTCGCTGAATACCGTAATCTTCGCGTGACCTGGATCTGATAATCGTATATTTTTGCGGACAATAGAGGAAAAAGTCATATTTAATTACTAGGAAAAGAGGAGAAAAATGAAAATATTAGTGATCAATGGACCCAATTTGAATTTTCTGGGAATCAGAGAAAAGGCAGTTTACGGCAATCAGGATTATAACTATTTGTGTCAGATGATCAGAGACAAGGCAGCAGCTGATGGGGATGAGGTAGAGCTGTTTCAGTCCAATCATGAAGGGGCGATAATTGATAGGATTCAGGAAGCCTACAGCGATGGAACAGATGGAATAGTGATAAATCCGGGTGCATACACTCACTATAGCTACGCAATCCATGATGCCCTCAAGAGTATAGAGAATATTACCAAAGTTGAGATACATATTTCTGACATTCAGTCCAGGGAGGAGCTCCGCAAAGTCTCAGTGACAGCACCTGCCTGTGACAAGCAGATTTATGGACATGGACTTAACGGATACCTTGAGGCAATGGACTATATTCGCGAAAAAAACTGATTACCGGAGCAATCTATATTCAGATTAACAGAAACTGATTATTGGAGTAAGCACATTCAAATAGACAGAAACTGATTGCCAGGCCACAATTATTAAGAGTATCTAAACAACGAAAAACCATGTTTAAATATGATATAATTACTGTATATGGCGCATAAATAATCTCAAAAACGATTCTAGTGAGGGTAAGATGACTAAACAAAAAAGCGTTACCTTAGGTCTTATTACATTCGTTGTTACGCTGGCCATTACAGTAGGTCTGGCTGGTCTGTATATAAACAGGACTTCTAGCTCCCGCAAAGAGAGGGCAAGCTTCATTGCGGATTCCATCGGAAACAGGATAGAAGCTGAAATCGACAACAGAGAATATATAGCCAGAGTTTTTGAGATACAGTTAAAGAGCGATAAGGGACAGCTTTCTCAGGATAGCTTTTACGATATTTCGGACGCACTTTTTAACGACTACCTTGATATTATCGACATATCACTTGCACCGGGCGGAGTAGTTGAGTATATCTATCCTGCGGCATCTTCTCTCCACAGAGGGACTAATTTCTTTGAAGATGAAAGGTATGGAATTTACGCTGACTATAGCAAGATGTCCAAGGTGTCTGTCATCATTTCACCTGCGACCTTAAATGACGATACCAAGGGGATTATCATAACCAAGCCAATTTACCTGGACGATGACTCTTTCTGGGGATTTGCAACAATAACGGTTGACGAAACAGCGTTCATGACTGACGCCAGTGTCTTCCGACTTGCTGATGAAGGCTATGAATACGAGCTTATTGGCAATAATGTTATAAGTGGCGAGAACAGGGTGATCGTAACAGATTCGGAAAAAGAGATACCTAATCCGGTTCAGGCAATGATCAGCACTGTTGGCGGTGGTTACTGGACTTTATACATAGCTCCTGTAAAGGGGTGGATCAGATGGCCGGAGGTGCTGAGCGCCTTTGCCATTGCACTTGTTATAAGTGCTCTTGCAGCACTGTTTATGTATGCTTACATGAACATGCAGGCTAATGCCAAGGAACTTGAGGTGCTTTCTTACAGAGATGCACTTACAAATCTCTACAATCCCAGAAGCTATCATGAGCATATGGATGAACTCAGTAAAAAGAAACTTCCATATGGCATCATTTATATGGATCTAAATGATTTTAAGATGGTCAATGATACTTATGGACATGATACAGGAGATGCTCTTTTGAACATTGTTGCCAAGAGGCTTCAGAACAGCATCAGAGAAAAAGACAGAGCTTTCAGAATTGGCGGTGACGAATTCGTAGTCGTTATTCACGGAACTCACGATAAAAAATTCTATGAAAGCGTTATTTCCAGAATGAGACAGAATGTCGCAAGGGATGTAGTGGTCGGCGAGATTACTCTCAAAGTTTCAATAAGCGCCGGATTTGCAAGATGTCCGGAGGATGGCACCAAGCTTGAAGATGTTATCAAGATAGCTGATGATGCCATGTACTACAACAAGAGACTTCTAAAAGCAAGACGTGCCCAGGAAAACGGGGAGGGACAGGGTTCGTCAAGAGATTTAGGATGATGTAGGAAGAGGAGAAAAATGGCTCAGGGGACATACGACACAATTAACAGGATCTTCGATACTTTCGCTGTTACATCAAGAGGCCGATACGTTTATGTCTTTGACATGGGGAAAAATATTTCCAGATGGTCATTAAACGCAGTCGATTACTTCGGACTTACTGGAGAGTATATTTACAACGCATCATCTGTTTGGGAGAACAGGATTCATCCCGATGACAGGGATAATTACAATGAATACATACAGGCCAGCTTTGCCGGTAAAAAAGTTAATCCCAACATAGAATATAGAGCCAAAAATAAAAATGGTGAGTATGTAGTCTGCTCCTGCAGAGGAGTTGTAATTAAAGACTACGCCGGCAAACCTGTTTTTTACGCCTGCTCAATTATCAACAAGGGAATTGTTGATAATAATGACCCGATAACTCTTTTACCCAATCATTATGAGATGCTCAATCACATGAGGCAGCTCAAGCTCAAGAAAAAAGAGTACGCCATACTCATGATGAACTTCATGGACTTTGGTGATATCAACCGAAGATATGGCTATGCTATTGGTAATAACATTCTGAGAGCTACTGCTAAAAAGCTCATTGATGAAGCCAAGGATATCGGTAAAGTGTACAGAGGTGAAGGAACTACCCTTGCACTGATATCTGAGTCAATGACTATAGATGACATCAAGAAATTCTACGGCCGCATGAGGTCTTTTACCAGAGATGCCCTTGCAATTGGCGGTAAAAAAGTTGGAGCTGAGATAGGCGGTGGCGTAATACTTGCGGCGGATTTTGAAGTAGATGAACACTCGATTTATACAAGCGCCAAGTATGCACTTAATTTCTCCAAGCATCAAAGGCACGGAAATCTGATCATTTTCCATAACGATGAGCTGGATAATAAAAAGAGCAACATCGACATGGTTGATGCGATCAGAAACAGCGTAATAAACGGAATGGAAGGCTTTTATCTGGAGTATCAGCCTATAGTCTCATCTGTGGACGGAAGGCTGGTTGGAATGGAAGTCTTTGTGAGATGGCAGAAGGAGCCTTTTGGAAGTGTCTCGCCTGCTGAGTTTGTTCCGTGGCTTGAAAATGACCAGGTCTTTTACAATCTGGGTAACTGGATACTTGAAAATGCTCTTAGAGATGCGCTTGAGATCAGGATGAGGTTAAAAGATTTCTATCTTAGCGTTAATCTGGCCTTTATGCAGCTTGAGAGGTCTGAGTTTAGAACAACACTTATTGACATTCTCAGGAAGACCGGATATCCTTCTACAGGATTATGCCTTGAACTTACTTCCGGCAGCAGACAGCTTTCTATTGAGCATCTCGAGAGCCAGGTTGAATTTTTGAAGGCATGCGGAGTCAAGATTGGACTTGATGTTACCGATTTTGCATCACTTGATTATGTGAGGCAGCTGCCGATAGATTTAGTTAATATCGTTCCTGCTCTTACAGAGAATATAGGCAAGAATGTTACCAATAAATATGTGATAGAGAGCATTACCTCTTTTACCCACAGGCTTCATATCAGAACCTGCTTTACGGGAATTGAGGATGAGGAAACTGCTCAGATTGCCAAGCAATATCCGGTGTCGGACCTTATGGGCTATTATTATGGAAGGCCCTGCAAGATAGACAAATTCAAGGAACTTGACCTGTACAAAAAAGCTTTGTAAAGGATAGTTTTATAGATGAGTAGAACCTTTAGATACATTTCAAATGAAGACGTGCTTAAGTCTTTTAAAGAGTTCAGGGATACCCTGCTCTCTGAGAGGCCTGTTATCATTGCGCGCCACGGTGACTACGCATTGTATCTTGAGAAAAAAACTGACAGTGAGCTCGGCCTTCGTATAATGAATGAGGAGAAAAAGGCCATTGTAGAAGAACGGAGCTATGACATAAACAGGACTACAGATGAACTTGTTTCAAGAGGCGTAAGACATGCCTGCCAGAAGATGTCTGAGCTTAGCGATGAAGATGTCAACATGAAGAGATTTCAGATATGGAAATGGTATCTTCTGGACTGGCAAAAAGAGCATGAGGCTGAGCAGCATGATATCGTGAGCAAGGAGATTGAGTGGAACGAGGAACTGATGCAGCAGGAAACAGAACTCATGGATATGGAGAAGTATCTTCATGGGGATTATCTGAATCTTGGGCACACACTTAATTTGATCGACAGATATCTTGTGGATCCCGGACATAAGGAGTTGTTCAGGAAATTTGCGATCAATGACATCATGGAGATGACCAGTGAAGATACCAAGGTGAAATCCATTGAGGAAGCTGAGCGTCGTAGTCAGGAAGAGGAGGTTAAGCTACACACTTATCAGTTTACTGTGAGCGTGGAAGCAACTGACAAGGAAAAAGCCCGAAGAGCTCTTCTTCATTACCTTGCAGGAGATGAGAGAATCAGCGTACAAAAGTAAGAGTCAGAGTGATTGATTTGAAAAAGTCAGTCACTCTTTTTATGTTTACTGTTTACGTAAAAATTCTACACATAATAAAATAATTACACCTTGGAAAAAAATGCAAAAAGCTATAAATTGTATCAGGGAGGGTATAACCATGAGTGTGTTTAAATGTGATGAAAGTACAATAGTTAGTACAAGAGCAGGTAAACTGCAGGGGTACTATTATAATGGAGTTTATGTATTTAAGGGCGTTCACTATGCTGAAGCTGAGAGATTCATGCAGCCAACAGAAGTTAAGCCCTGGGAGGGCGTTGCAGATGCGACCAGCTATGGAATGGTCTGCAACCTCATGCATCAGGATGATCCGCAGGGGGAGCTGATGGTGCCACATGCCTACTGGCCTATGTCTGAACACTGCCAGAATCTTAATATATGGACAACCGGGCTTGGCGAGAATTGCAAGAAGCCGGTTATGGTATGGCTTCACGGCGGCGGCTTTTTTGCTGGTTCTGCGATTGAACAGCTGGCCTACGAAGGGGATGCCATGGCTATAAATGGAGATGTGGTCGTAGTAACTGTCAACCACAGACTCAATATTCTGGGGTATCTGGATCTTGAACCTTTTGGCGATAAATACAAGAATTCAGCAAATTGTGGAAATGCTGATCTGGTTGCAGCTCTTAAGTGGGTGCATGAGAATATTGCTGCTTTTGGAGGTGACCCTGACAACGTTACGTTGTTTGGACAGTCGGGCGGCGGAATGAAGGTTACTTCTCTTATGCAGACGCCGGCAGCAGACGGGCTCTTTCACAAGGCCTTTGTAATGAGCGGAGTTCTCGACTTTGACGGTTTTGGTGAGCAAAAAGGCGGAGGAAAAGAGATTGTTTCAGGAATGCTGAGGGAACTTGGACTTACTGATAAGGATGTGTCCAAACTGGAAACTCTGCCCTATCCTGAACTTGTAAGTGCCTATGAAAAGGCAGCAGAGAAGATAACTGATCCGTCTGTGTATAGAGGAATGGCTCCTATGGTCAATGAATATTATCTTGGAGAGCCTCATCACAGAGGCTTTACGGAGCATGCGGGGACTATTCCTATGATGATTGGAACAGTCATTGGTGAATTTGCTTTCCAGCCTCTTTTTTTTAATAAATATGAGATGACGGAGGATGAGCAGAGAGCTCTTGTTCAGGAAAAATATCACGAATATACAGATGATATGATAAGTTTGTTTAAAAAGGCTTATCCGGGCAAGAAGATAACTGACCTTATTTCACTGGATTACATGTTCAGAATTCCTACAATGAAGCTGATTGCTGAGGCATCCAAGAGAAAAGAAGCCAATGTCTATTCTTATATGTTTGCCTATGAGTTTCCGATTCAGAACGGCAAGATAGCATGGCACTGTTCGGATATCCCTTTTGTATTCCACAACATAGAAAGGGTTCCGTCTGCTAATGTGGAAGGAGTATCTGACAAGCTTCAGGAGCAGATTTTTGCCTGCGTTATGTCTTTTGCCAGAACAGGAGATCCTAATAACGACAAGATTAGTGAATGGCCTGCGTCGAAAGAAAATGATGAAGCAACATTTGTCTTTGACAAAGAATGCGAATGCAGACATAATTATGACCATGAGTTAGTCAGACTCGGGCAGGAGGCAGTTTCCAAATACAGCGTTGGAGAGTTTGGAAATGTCCAGCACTGAACTGACAAAAAGGGTTTTATAACAGGAGAATATTATGGGAAAAATATGGGATTATGAGAAATTCAAGGCGACAGCAAGATTAGCTGCAGCAGAGGGAATAGTTCTTTTAAAGAACGATGAAAAGACTCTTCCTCTTGCAGAGAATACTAAGCTGGCGATATTTGGCCGCAGCCAGATGAATTATTACAAGTCAGGCACAGGGTCAGGCGGAATGGTCAACGTTGACTACGTAGTCGGAATCTATGAAGCTATTGCTGATTCAGGGCTTTATAAGGTTGATCAGACTGTCAGAGAAGCTTATGAGAAGTTTGTAGAAGAGAATCCTTTTGATTCAGGCGCAGGCTGGGCTTCAGAGCCTTGGTTCCAGAAAGAGATGCCTCTTACTGATGCACTTGTTAAAAATGCAGCCAAAGAGTCAGAGGTTGCTGTTTTCATCATCGGCAGAACTGCCGGAGAGGATCAGGATAATAAGAACGAGCAGGGAAGCTATCTTTTGACTGATGAAGAAGTTGTTGCACTTAAGAAGGTTACCAAGGCCTTCAAAAAGACAGTAGTTCTTTTGAATGTTGGAAATATCATCGATATGAAGTGGGTCAAAGAGGTTGATCCATCTGCAGTTTTGTATGTATGGCAGGGCGGCCAGGAGGGCGGTAATGCTGTTCTTGATGTTTTGAGCGGAGCAGTTAACCCATCCGGTAAGCTTTCAGATACTATCGCAGAGAATATTTCTGATTATGCATCTTCTGAGAATTTTGGCTCAGAAGTCAAGAACTACCAGAAAGAAGATATCTATGTAGGATATCGTTATTTTGAGACTTTTGATAAGGATAAGGTTTTATATCCTTTTGGATATGGACTTTCCTACACAAGCTTTGATATAGCTGCAGGTGAGTTTGCCTATGATAAAAAAGATGGCATCTCTCTTGAAGTTCACGTGGCAAATACCGGTGACACAGCAGGTAAAGAGGTAGTTCAGGTCTACATCAAGGCTCCAAACGGTGAGCTTGGTAAGCCTGCAAGAACTCTTATCGGATTTGACAAGACAGATATCCTTGATAAGGGACAGGCTCAGAATATCAGATTTGAGATTCCCAAGTACTGGTTTGCTTCCTATGATGACAGCGGTGTTACAGGCCATAAGTCAGCCTATGTACTTGAAAAAGGTGAGTATACAGTATATGCAGGAAGTGATGTCAGAAGCGCTGAGGAAGTCGGCACATTTGTACTTGATGAGACAGAAGTAGTAAGGCAGTGCGAAGAGGCTTACGCTCCTATAGAGAGCTTTGAGAGACTTAAGGCTGTTGTCAGGAACGGTAAGGTGGTAAAAGAGTTTGAGAAGGCACCTACAAGAACTCTTGATCCAAACGCTAAGAGAAAAGATAAGCTTCCTAAGGCTTCTCTTTATAAATACACAGGGGATAAGGGCTATAAGCTCAAGGATGTTGCTGATGGCAAGATTTCTCTTGAGAAGTTCATTGCCCAGTTATCCGATGAAGATCTGTGTGCAATGATGAGAGGTGAGGGAATGTGCTCACCGAAGGTAACTCCTGGCGTAGCAGGAGCTTATGGTGCAGTTACAGATTCACTTCTTGGATTTGGAATCCCTATTGCAAGCTGCTCAGACGGACCAAGCGGAATCCGTATGGATTGCGGAACACACGCTTTTTCACTTCCAAACGGAACATGTCTTGCATGTTCATTTAACGAGAAAATAAATGAAGAGCTCTTTGCCTGGGAAGGACTTGATCTTAGAAGATGCAGAATTGATGCCCTTCTGGGACCCGGTATGAACATTCACAGAAGTCCTCTTAACGGTCGAAACTTTGAGTACTTCTCAGAGGATCCTTTCCTTACAGGTAAGCTTGTGGCTGCCCAGCTCAAGGGAATGCACAAGTATGATGTTACCGGTGTTATCAAGCATTTTGCAGGTAATACGCAGGAGTTTAAGAGACACACTGTTAACAATGTGGTTTCAGAGAGAGCGCTTCGTGAGATATATCTAAAGGGCTTTGAGATTGCAGTAAGAGAAGGAAATGCAAGAGCAGTTATGACTACCTATGGCCCTGTTAACGGCATTTGGACAGCCAGCAGCTATGATCTTCTCACAACTCTTTTACGAAACGAGTGGGGATTTGACGGTATTGCCATGACTGACTGGTGGGCAATGGGTAATGACGAAGCCGGAGCTCCCGGAAGTTATCAGAATGTGGCTGCTCAGGTTCGTGCCCAGAACGACCTTAACATGGTTAATACAAGTGCAGGTGATAATACCAATAATGATAACCTTGCAGAGGCTCTTGCTGATGGAAGGCTTGAGAGAAGCGAGCTTGGAAGGAGCGCTGGCAATATCCTGAGATTCCTTATGAAGTCTCCTTCATTCCAGCATATGCTCGGAAATGAGTCAGATCTTGACAAGGAGCTTGCTGAGGCTGTATCAGCCGAAGATATGGCACTTCAGGAAATGATAGATGTAGTGGCTGACAAGGATATCACTGAGCTTGATGTCAAAGATATCAAGGTGGGCAAGAAGTCTACAACAGTATTCTGTATGACTACTCCAAGAAGATGCACAATGGATCTTGAGCTTGTACTTAGAGCTGATGATCAGCCTGATGTGGCTCAGCTTCCACTTTCAGTTTTCCAGGACAAGATGCTTCTCAAGACTGTGACTCTCACAGGAATGGATAAAGAGTGGCAGACAGTCAAGATATCTGTATATCCTGCATTTATTGGAAACTTCTATCTGAAACTTTACTTTGCAAATGGTGGTCTTGAGATCAAGTCTGCAAGACTTATCAAGACCAAGGACATGGAAGAAGAGTATCAGAGAGGACTTACAGAACTAAAATAATTGTCGTGAAACGTGCTTGGTTACGTATATTTTAGGTGACGAGGATGTCGGAAATGCCGGTTTTATGCCTGCGAAATAATATTTCATAAAATTTTAATGAATTATCAAGCTAAAGCAGTAGTATTTCCGTTCTCATTAGTATATAATGTTCCCATTGAATGAAATTTTGTTGTAAAGGTTATCGGTTGAGGGGCCATGAGGCCTTTACAAGCCATTCGTTCAATAATTTCTTATGAGATGGAGGAATAGAATAATGAGAAGTTCCGCTAAGGCTAAAAGAGGCATGAGCCAGAGCTGCATCGAAATCATGTCAGACGCGATCAAGGCAAAGGAGCAGAACCTATCATACGGCAAGTTTAAGGCTCTGGATATGTTGGGAGCTGGCAGTATGCAGGACGAGTACTACGAATCAGAGTACCAGGTGTACACGGACAACATCGTTCGCAAGACTGAGCACACTGAGACCAAGAAGGCAGTTGCCTTTGTAAAAGTTAGATAATATATTTCCTACAACTGAATATGGCGAACATAATAAGAGGCTACCACATTTGCGTGGTAGCCTCTTTTGCAGCGCTAGATACGAAAATGCCCGGAAATGCTTGTTTTCGTCTGCGGTGTGATTTCCTAAAATTCATAAAACAGCCAATGCCTCATTTCATGTTATTCAGAGAAATCGGCATTGGCTGTTTTCTTCATTTGGGAAATCATCATCCTCGTCCGAGAACTGCGCATTTCCGGGCATTTTTTCGAAGTGTGCGCATCAAAAGAGGAAAGCGCGCTTTGTGGCTACTCACATTCCGAAGACGTGTTTTCCGAGGAATTTACCTACGATGGTGATGATTGGGCCAAGGAAGAGTGCCATGAGTACGATGCCGATGTTTGGAATGCCTCCAAAGAGGACTCCCAGGATGATCACAAGGAAATCGTAAGCTATACGGATCACTGCGAAGGGGACCTTTTTGAGTACACGCTCAGATAATATCTGTGGCATAGCATCGTAGGGTGAAACTCCCATATTTGCGTTGATATAGAAGGAAACTGATATGATGAAGAGAAAAAGAGCCAGTGCGAAGATGACAGCTCTTGAGGGCATATCAGTAAAGTAGTGCTCCGGTATTGTCTTTTCCCAAAGCCAGCAGAAGAAATCTGCTATGTAGCCTATGAAAACCATGTTGGCAATTGTTCCAAAGCCGATAAATTTTCGACCAAAGAGAATAACAATTATAAACAGAACTGAATTAAGAAGCAGCTGCCAGTTACCAAAGCTGATGCCAAGGAATCTGGATATAGTGAGGTTCATAAAGGTACATGGATCTGTGCCAAGATTAACCTTGATGAGAAATGATAAGAAGAATCCCATAAAGAAAACACCAATATTCATGATGATAAGGCGCTTTTTGAAATCCTTCTGTGTAAGATAGTCTTTAAACCATTTTTGGAGTGAGTCTAACATAATTAATTCCTTTTTGTTCAAATTATAGTTTATACCGATAATACTGAGACATCCTGAGAAATCATTATTCCACAATGTGAAGAGCCCAGTACTGATTTCTGTAATTGATGAGAACCGGGGCATTTACAAAGGCTTCATCGCCGATATAACAGCGGTCTGCCTCCTTGTCAAAAGTATACTTGCGGCCTTCAGAATCGTTGTTGTTGATGTATTCCAGAGCCTGCTCGAGGGTCTCATCCCCTTTGCATAAATGAATGTTCATATCTCTACCTTTCTGCTATCGTTTATACAATTTTCAGATATATTATCTAAATAGATTGCGTAAAATTATGTTACAATGTTAATAGCTATGAGTATGCTAAAATATGGTGTTTTTAACACAAACCAATAACCATTATACACGTTTTTGAGGGTTGTAATAGACCCTAAATAAATTCTGATATAGCATAGTACAAATAATTATCGAGGTTTTCATGGAAGAAAAAGAATTACTAGAGCTTTTAGAGGCAGTAAAAAAAGGCGAGACCAATGTGCAGGATGCAGTGCTTAAGCTTAGGCAGGCGCCTTTTGAGGATATGGGCTTTGCAAGGCCTGATACACACAGAGGCTTGAGACAGGGGGCAGCGGAGGTCATCTTCGGCCAGGGCAAGACTCCTGAGCAGAATCTGATGATCGCAGAAAAGCTTTTGGAAAAAGGGCAAAAAAGTGTCCTTATCACCAGAATGTCTCAGGAAGCAGCTGATTATTTTACGGATAATAAGAAAAAAGAGACTGATTTTACCTACGATGCTTATAGTAAAGTAGGCATTGCGGGAGAGCAGATAGATCCTGAAAAGGGAGTTGGCAAGATAGTAATAGCAACAGGTGGAACAAGTGACATACCTGTTGCGGAGGAAGCCGGCAAGACTGCTGAAATTCTGGGCAACAAGGTTGTAAGGTTATACGATGTGGGCGTTGCCGGAATTCACAGACTCCTTGAGAAACGCGCGATGGACGAGATTATGAGTGCCAATGTTATCATTGCGATAGCAGGAATGGAGGGAGCTCTTGCAAGCGTTGTGGGAGGACTTGCGGACTGCCCTGTGATCGCTGTTCCTACAAGTGTGGGCTATGGAGCATCTTTTGGCGGATTGTCAGCTCTTTTATCAATGCTCAATTCCTGCGCAAGCGGAGTCAGTGTTGTCAATATAGACAATGGATTTGGGGCAGGCTACCTTGCCAGCATGATCAACAAGAAATAAACGTTTGGGAGATTTGGTATGAAAGAGTTATTAGAGCTTGCCAAGGTGTACAGAATGTCAACGGATAGCATTATCAAATATATTTACATTCCGGCATTTTGCGACAAGATCAGGAATTTATTCCATAAAGGCTGATAATAAGCCAATAAATAACAGTTGGGGATTAAGAAAATGATAATTGAAATTAAGGAAGTTTCCAAAGCCTACGGAGAAAACAAGGTTTTGGATAACTTCA
>JAEEGF010871177.1_pt1 | contig 32022 bp, 30 predicted proteins | sample 9134171 | NCBI WGS metagenome assembly JAEEGF01 (sample SAMN16246542, study PRJNA631951) | gut metagenome | biome: gut microbiome; feature: rumen; material: AP-attached | host: Bos | place: Iran: Karaj | collected 2018-10 | reverse complement strand
GAGCACTTTGGCGATGTGGACGGGCGACGGATTCAAAATACGCGTAACACAGCTTGCCGCAACATCTCCGTGCTGGTTGATCTACAATATTTCCGTAATGTCTGTATCGGGCATACTGACTGAATCGTTCAATATTATTTCGGTGATCGTTTCATTTATAAGATACGGCAAAAAATACGGAGACAAATAACTGATTTCAGAAAGGGTAAGTAAAATGGATATCAACGATGCAAGAGAACAATACAAAAAGCTTCAGGCGAAGCTGGCGGCATACGGACATGCCATGTCGCTCATATATTATGACGGCGTAACAGGCGCTCCGAAAGGAACGGCTGCAAACAGAAGTCAGACACTGGCAATATTGAACGAGGAGGCATATCTTTTTTCGACCGGTAAAGAAACAGTTGAACTCCTCGAATTTCTTGACAGAAGATCAGCGGAACTTGATGAAAAAGAGCAAAGATCGGTATACCTCGCGCTCAAAGACATACGCGAGATGCAAAAAATACCGATGAAAGAGTATATCGAATATCAGAAGCTTATGGTCGAGGCAGACGACATATGGCACAGAGCAAAGGAAACAAGCAATTTTGATCTGTTTTGCCCCGTTCTTGAAAAGATAATTGATTATACGGTCCGTTTTGCGAAATATTGCGCTCCGGAAAAAGACCCCTACGACTACTGTCTTGACAAATATGCCGAAGGACTGACGATGCAGACATGCGATGCGTTTTTTGATGTTTTAAAAAGCCGGATCGTGCCGCTTTTGCGAAAGATCGGGGAAAAACCTCAAATATCGGACGCATGCATATGCGGAGATTTTGACGAAAAAGCGCAGCGGGAATTTGCGTATGAACTTATGAAGATAATAGGGCTCGATCTTGATCATTGCGGGCTTGCAGAAACGGAACACCCATTTACAACGAGCCTCGGTTCGCATTTTGACGTAAGGATCACAACGAATTATCACCGTGAGAATGTATCGTATTCGATGTTCAGCGTTATTCATGAAGGCGGACACGCGCTTTATGATGCAGGCTCGGAAGACGAGCTTGCATATACGAATCTTGACGGCGGTGCAGCTATGAATATCCACGAAAGCCAAAGCCGTTTATATGAAAACATTCTCGGAAGGAGCCGCGGGTTCATAACATATATTTTTCCCATTATGCAAAAATACTTTCCGTCTCAAATGGCAGGCTATACTGCTGAAGACGTATATCGCGCAGTAAACATGGTCACGCCTTCACTTATCCGAACTGAAGCAGACGAGGTAACATACTGTTTGCACGTAATGGTCCGTTATGATCTTGAAAAACGGCTTATGCACGGTCAACTGAAAGTAAAAGATCTGCCGGGAGAATGGAACAGGCTTTATATGGAGTATCTCGGAATAGATGTTCCCAACGACAGGGACGGCGTTTTGCAGGACAGTCACTGGTCCGGAGGACTTATAGGCTATTTCCCCTCTTACGCTCTGGGCAGCGCTTACGGCGCTCAGTTTTTGCGTAAAATGAATGAGGAAACAGACGTTGAAAAATGTATGTATTCCGGTAATTTCAAGCCGATAAACGAGTGGAACAGAAATCATATATGGAAATACGGAAGAAGCCTGAAACCGGAAGAACTGCTTGAAAAAGCTCTCGGTGAGCCGTTTGACCCCACGGTTTACACAGATTATCTTGAAAAGAAATACACAGAGATATATAATCTTTAACAGCTGAAAACAGGAATGAAAGGTTTGAATCAAGGTGAATAATAACGACGATATCAGAACGAACGAGCATTTCCCATCCGAAGTAAATGCCCCTGCCCGTTCGGACATCGAACTTATTTTACGCAATTACGGAATCAATACCGTCGGTTATATACAGCTGATCGATTCCACCCACGATGCTGACGACATACGTCTGAATTATATCATAGATAAAAAATATGTACTAAGGTTTTGCAATGATCCTGCAATTACGGAAAACCGTTTGAGCGAGCTTAACAGACTTGTCGGAAGATACCATGATGCAGGGATAGTATGTCCCGGATTTATCATGCAAAAAAACGGCAAATATCTTCACGACAAAACACCTTTAAAATATTATCTTTCAGAGTATATCGACCTGCGTTTGGCGAATGAAGTAAATCTTAAAGACATTGATAGTCTCGAAAAAGAGATCACCGACAGTGTTGCAATGTTTGCGGAAAGATACCGCAATGTTGATCTTTCTTCCACATTCGGGATGTACAGCCTTTTTGATCTTGCCCCGTATGACAAAGAGATCGGTATCGATGAAAAAGAGGATAATTTCAACGAGCTGATCGTCTGCCTGCAGGAGATCAGACAGAATGATCTTGCCGATCGACTGACAAAAAGGCACAAAGAAATTCGTGAAAAAATCAAAGCTATTTACACTGATCTTCCGCGTTGCGTATTTCAGGCAGATGAAAACTTTTCGAATGTATTGATCGATAATAACGAACATTTTGTCGGCTTCATAGACTTTAATATGGCGGGAACAGAGGTCGTTGTGAACCAGCTTGCAAATCTGGCGGGCTTTGATTTTGATGAAGAAAACCATTTACCTACAGGGGCTGCTGACAGGTTGAACAGAGCTGTATCTTCATACCGTGAGAACGCAGAACGAATGCTCAGGATATATCATGCTGAAGAAGAAGAGCGGCAGGCGATGCCCCTGTATGCATGGATCGTTATGGTTTGTCAATGGCCGATTTTCTGTTTTTTCAGAGAAGGGCTGAAAAATAATGAATTAAGGAATGAGATCACGGAACTTCTGTCAATGATCGCAGATCTTCCCGAAGATCGTTTATATATTTGAAACGCCATACCGCCTTCCGTAAAGCATATAATGCGGAGGGCGGCTTTTTATATTTTGGTTTTTAAATACGCTGTCTTTCTCAAACATCATAAAAAGGCATCCGAACAAATTGATGTGACAAGATCATCGACGGCAATTTCACATAAAATTTACAAATTGGGACTTGTAATATCGAGCAAACTATGATATAATATTAAAGCCTTGAAAAAAGAAAGACATTTATACAGGGGTATAGCTCAGCAGGTAGAGCAGCGGTCTCCAAAACCGCGTGCCGAGGGTTCGATCCCTTCTGCCCCTGCCAAAAAAAGCACGCATCAAGCGTGCTTTTTTATTTCTATTTGCTTTGGCGAGTTATATTTCTTTGCGGTTATATTCGGCTTGCGCTGATTGATATTGCACTTCGCGCAGTTTGAAGGCAAATAGAATACCACTGCTCCGAAGGGGCAATATCACTTTTCGCTTAGCGAAAAATATCTCATCGAGAGCAGAAAAATATTTCGAATCCAAGGGTCCCAACCATCTGCAAAAAACTATAAACCATATTTTCCCCATAGATATAAAAGTCGCGTATGCGACTTTTTTGTTTTTGCTGTAATGATATTGGTATCTATTATTGATAATGCATGATCAGCAAGTCATTTTGCCGGTTTGTGTATTTTCATTGAGAGAAAACGGAATACTATTGCCGAAAGCCAGCTGAGAAGGCATATCGAAAGAAGGAAAAGTATACCTATGCCCCAGCCCCAGAATAAAAAACCGTAAATATCTGTTTCAGGATTTGATTTTCCTGTCCAGCCGACAGCGTTTATCACAGAATATACCGCACCGTATAAAAATGTGGGAAGAATGCCCCAGAGAGTTATCGAAAAAGGATAATACCGTTTCGGTCTGATAAGAAGAATTTTTATCATACCGACAACAGGGACTATCAGATGGAACCACAGGTTTGCACGCAGATACATATTCTGATAGCCGTATACAGGGCCGAGAAAGCCGACGACGACAAGAAAAGTTACCGTTACAACGGTAGTGCCCGTAAGCTGCAAAACATACAGCCAATCGGGTATTTCTCTGTTTTTTCCGATCATCGTGAATATGATCATGACAAGAGACGCTATTGCGCAGAAAACATTAGACTGGACAGTATAATATTTAAATGCGCTTAAGCCTCTTGAAGAAAGCGAACCGTCTGTTTTTGCCGTCATCATAAGAATCAGGGCGAATATAACGAATATTACGATCGCGATATCTAAAATCAAAGCCGATTTTTTTTGCATATTTCCCACCTTTTATATTACCGGCAAAGTAATCGTTTTTTCGCAAAGTCCTTTTGCCGAAACAGTTAAGGTCACACTGCCCTTCTGCCAGCCGGAACGAATGACGGCAAGTACCCTGCCCTGATATGCAGTGAAGCTGCCCGAACAATAGTTTTCTTCCGTTACGGGACGCGCATTGCCGAATGCGGCGAGTGTTCCGGCGCCTTTGACGTTTGCAGTGCATAGAAATTCGGCATCAGGAACTCTTTTTCCGTTACAGTCCACTATCTCAGCCGTTACAAATGCAAGCGAATGTCCGTCGGAAGAAAGCGAAGCTACATTTGAGGAAAGTCTCAGGGATGCCGGAAAATCTGCCGTTGTTATTTCGTTTCTGCTTATTTCCGTATTGCCGTCATAGCTGATCGCAGTAAGAGTTCCCGGCTCGTAAACGAGATCGAAACCGGCGATGAAGCCGTTTTCCCTGCCTGCCCCCTTGCGACCGAGACTTTTGCCGTTCAGAATAAGTTCTACCTCTTTTGCGGAAGAATAAACATCAGCGTGGAGTGGTTTGCCTTCATATCCGCGCCACGTCCAGTGATTTTCGCACTCGTGCCAGCCCCAGTCGCTCATTGAAACGTCTTTTCCGTAATTCTGAGGATATCTGACGGCAATATAGGTTTCAGGCGAACCCCATACCACCTTGCGGAAGTGGAGCTGAGGACGGTCGAAACCGCAGATATCAAAATCGCTGTCATTAGCTACGCGCCACGGATAAGGGGAGCCCATCTGAGCGCTTTCACCTGTGGAAGAATCGTAATATACGGCTTTGCCTATGCCTGCTTCACCTAAATAATCGTATCCTGTCCAGGTGAAATCACCGATAACATACGGAAGTTTTTCAACTTTATCCCATACTTCGGCTATGCGAACAGGGAAGCTTTCCGTTCCGCATATCACTCTGCCGGGGAACCGATGTCCGTCGCTTTCGTATCTGCCGGGAAGATAATTATAGCCCGTAATATCGAGGACAGAGGCGAAAGGTTCCGTATATTTGCCCCAGCAATAATCTTCGTATTCTTTTGCCGAGGCAAAACCGTTTTCTTTTTCAATCTGCTGTTTTTTCTCAAAAATATATTCATCCTCTTCGGGGACTGTTCCGCCCCAAAGTATACATATGGCGCTCGTTACCGGTCTTGTCGGGTCAAGCGAACGGAATTTTTCGGCAAGAGTGGCCGCAACGGAATAACCGTTGCCCGCTCCTCCCCGTTCCGAGACTTCGTTGCCTATAGACCATATGCAAACAGAAGGATGATTTCTGTCACGCAATATGAAGCTTTCCATGTCGCTTTCCCAGAACTCATTGAAATACAGGTGATAATCGCAATTATTTTTTTGGATATTCCACATATCAAAAGCTTCGTCGACAACTATAAGTCCGAGTTTGTCGCAGATATCGAGCAAATGACGTGACGGCGGATTGTGTGCGCTTCTTATCGCATTGAAACCGTTTTTTTTCAAAAGCGACAGCTTTCGATACTCGCTGTCGTAATACGAAGCCGCTCCTAAGATCCCGTTGTCGTGATGAATGCAGGCGCCTTTCAGTTTTACTGTTTTGCCGTTGAGCATAAAGCCGTTTTTTGTATCCGCAGATACCGTGCGGATACCGAAAGAGACGGAATCGCAGTCAAGGATATTACCGTTCAGGTCTTCTATTATCGCATTTACTTCATAGAGATGAGGTGTGTCCACGCTCCACAGTTTTGCGTTCGGAATTATGAGATGCAGGCGGCAGAGAGTCTTTTTTTGTGCATCAATGTGAAAGACGGAGGACGATCTGTTTCCTTCCGCTTCGGCAAAAACACGAAATTCGCCCGACGTTTCCGTTTCATTATGAGCGGTCACTTCAACCGTAATATACGCAGCGCCGTTATCTATTCTGTCGGTATGAGCATAAATACCCCAAGGAGAAATATGAATGCGTTCGCTTACAAGGATATCCGCGCTCCGATACAGCCCTGAGCCGCTGTACCAGCGGGAGTTGGGCTGCGCGGAATTATCAACATCCACACGGAGTGAACCGTTTTGTTTTTCTGCGATAAAATCCGATATATCAACATGAAAAGGAGTATACCCGTATGGATGAAAAGCAATTTTACGATCGTTGTAAAAAACGGTCGTAAGTCCGTATGAACCGTCAAACTCCACGATTATTTTTTTGTTTTCCCATTCTTTCGGGACCGATATTTCTTTTTCGTAAACTCCTGTTCCGCCTTCATAATAACCTGAAGCGCTTGCAGACAGCGCGTCGGGCGATACATCTGTTTCAATGGTAAAATCGTGAGGAAGGTCGACGATACGGACGGAGCTGTTTTTATCCGATGTAAACTTCCATCCTCTGTCAAGAGAAATGCGTTTCATGTGATATCCTCCTTATAATGTTTTAATGTTTGTGCTCCGAATCAGCCTTTTATTTTTATGCTGCAAGAGCCTGTAATGCCTGAAAGCGTTTCACACCGTTCTTCCGGCATATTTTCGCGCTCGGAATTTGTTGCGACCTCGATACGAACGGTATTCAATCCCTGTTTAAGATATCCGCCTATTTCAAAGCAATAATCGGGAACGATCTGCAGTCCTGCGCTGTTGCCGTTCACGAATACCTCAACGCCTTCGTGAGCATCGCTGACAGACAACACTGCACGAGACGGGACCTTATCGATAAGAACTTTTCTCTCATATCTCACAAAGCCCGAAAAATGAGGCATTTCGGCAGCGAGACAGTCAGGAAGGGATACTGTTTTGCCGTCTTTGAAATTCGGATAGTCGATCGCTCTGCAGATACTGCGCTCCCAGTCGTTGTTCAGGGGGATCTCAGTGCCTTCAAAACTTTCGGGAAGGAAATATGATGAAGACGCATTGCAACAAAACAGCAATATCGTACTTTGAAGCGGTTTCAATGTGAGGCAGACTTTTGTGCGTTTATCATATGCTTCGGTTTTTACTCTGCGAAGACCGTTTTCCCATGCGTCGTAAATACAGCATTCGCCTGAAGACGGCAACGAAACGACCCCTTCCCAGAGTTCCGTGCCTTCATTTACAAACATCCATAAATCCATATCCGACGCGATATGAAGCGCACGGATATCTCGATTTACAGGATCGAGTAAAACGGAACGCAAAGATCCTTTGTCAAGTTCATCGGGAATAAGCTCGGGACTGATGTTTGCGGCATTGATTATCTGAACTCCCTTTTCTTTCAGATAAGGAAGTATTTTTTCAACGCATGGCGCAAGATGTTCGCATGCAGGAATGACAAGCGATCTGTATTTTCTTCCGTTCACGCAGAGGCCTTCGGAAAGATCAGTATTGTAACGTTCCTTTCGCGTGAAGACATCGGCAGGAATAAAGTCATAAGCTATCTGATTTCTTGCGAGAGGTTCGGCTACATCCTCAGGCGGCATACATTTGCCCATCCAGTCGCTTTCCGCTGCGTATAACACAGCTGTTTCGGGAACTGAATGACCAGATTTTGTAAGAGTGGCTATGCGGTTCATATAAAGCATAAGTTTGCCGAAATGACGGATCTGCGGGTCGTTACCGTGGTTGTAAAAATGCGGAGGGCAGTCCGGATCGGGATATTTACGAAGTGAAAACGCATGAGGCACAAAATTATTGATATTTCTTACAAGGCAGTGATCGGCAAGATATTTTTCGAGCCGAACGCCCTCTTTCCAGCCGACTGCGCCGAATATTTCGCACATGCTGTCGCCGTGTTTTTTTGGATCGATAGCAGCTGCAGACGCTGCGAGTGACGCAAGAACAAAATGATAAAAACGTCCGCTCCTGCGCTCCTCATCAATTTCTCCCTGAGGTCTGACCTGCGTGCCTATCATATCTATTCCGGACATATCCTGACCGCCGAGACCGCGGAAATAATGGCCGAGACTTGAGCCTGTTCTGTAATGCTGATTCTCGTCCTCTATAATATGGCCTATATACTTAACGCCGTGATCTCTGCACCATCCGCCCACCTGCTCGGAAAAGTTTTTTTCGACAAGTGAGGTCAGCGCATCCATATACTCAAAACGGACTTTTGCTGCTTCGGTCTGATCGAAAGATCTGTCCCATATAAGCGGCATCAGCGAGACCCAGTTATCGCCGAGGCGTTTTTTCATTTCTGTCTGAACATCGCTTCCCCACGCCTGATCTTCAAGCTTCCATATGGGTTTACCGGTATCATAAAGATGTCCGTTGCCAAGCTCCGGCTCATCAGAGAAAAATCCGGCGATGGTATTGCCGAAATCGGAGGAATAATGCTGCCAGAATTTTTCATGAACTTCGTCAAGAAGAATTCTGCAGGATTCTTTTGACGTCATGTTGATAAACTGTCTTCTTGCTCCGCGGTTGCGTGTAAGGTGAAGAACATACAAGGTCCACTCTCCCTGCGGAACATGGAAAACAAATGATTTTTTCTCGATATTTGCGCTCAGATCGATTATTCCGTCGGGCAAAGAGCCGTTTTTTCGGACAGCGATCAGACCGAGGAGCTTATCATCGCCATAAAAGCGTTTGTTTCTGTTTTCGACATCATATCTTTCCATATCGTTATACGGCACAAACGGTGTTGATACGCGGCATTCGTCAACATCAACGGTCATTTCAGAACCGGACGGAGGGCACTGGACCGTTCTGTAAACAAGGCATTGCCTGCAAAGCTCTAAAGGAGCATCTGCCATTCTGCCATTTGCAAATCCCGTCGGGAAATGACTGTCGTCGAGGATCCAGACCTTCATATTGCGATTTCTTGCCTCGTCAAGAATAACATCCATATCCTGCCACCACTTCGGACCGGCAAAATCGGGATGAGGACGGCTTTCAACGCAGACTGCGCGTATATTTGCATCGTAGACTGCCTTCATATAGTCGCGGATCGTTTTTTCGTCTTCTCCGTGCAGCCAGAAAAAAGGGAATATATGATTATCATATTCTCCGTTCAAAAGTTTATTCAATACTTCTTTCATAACAATCTCTCCGTTACCGAAATATTCTAATATGATATTGTAACATTTTCAGACGGAACTGTCAAGAACAGGATACATCTGAAACTGTTTTTTTATAAAAAATCCTTCCGGAAAACGGAAGGATTAAATATATCATTCTGATTTGCCGCTGAGCTGTCTGTCTATGGATGCTGCTGCCTTTTTGCCTGCGCCCATAGCGAGAATGACCGTTGCCGCACCCGTGACCGCGTCACCTCCGGCATATACGCCTTCACGTGTTGTTTTGCCGTTTTCATCAACAACGATACCGCCTTTTTCTGTTGTTTCAAGGCCTTCTGTTGTTGATTTGATAAGCGGATTGGGCGATGTGCCTATTGCCATGATCACACAGTCAAGAGATATTTCAAATTCAGAACCATTTTTTTCGATGGGTCGTCTTCTTCCCGAAGCATCCGGCTGTCCGAGCTCCATTTCCACGCATCTGATGCCTGAAACAGATTTGCCGTCTTCAGAAATAATGGCAACGGGGTTTGTGAGCAGTCTGAATATGATTCCTTCTTCTTTCGCATGCTCAACCTCTTCTTTTCTTGCAGGCAGTTCTTCTTCAGAGCGTCTGTAAATAATATATACCTCTTTCGCACCGAGACGTTTTGCGCATCTTGCGGCGTCCATAGAAACATTTCCTCCGCCTACGACTGCGACTTTTTCAGCTTTCATTACGGGAGTTTCGGAATCATCTTTATATGCCTTCATGAGGTTTATACGCGTAAGAAATTCGTTTGCGGAATATACGCCGTTTAAGCCCTCGCCCGGTATATTCATAAAATTGGGCAGGCCCGCGCCGGAGCCTATGAAAACTGCTTCGAAACCGTCTTCAATAAGCTCGTCAACAGTCAGAGTTTTACCGATAACCACATTTGTTTCGATTTTTACTCCGAGATCTTTAAGACCCTCGACTTCTTTTGCAACAATAGCTTTTGGAAGACGAAACTCGGGAATACCGTATACAAGAACGCCTCCTGCCGTATGCAATGCCTCGAAGACGGTAACATCATACCCTTTTTTTGCCAGATCGCCGGCGCACGCAAGCCCTGACGGTCCGGAGCCTATAACAGCTACCTTATGTCCGTTTTTTTCGGGCATGACTGTTTTTGCCGAGCCTGCGGCATTATGTCTGTCTGCAACAAATCTTTCAAGACGACCGATCCCGACAGGTTCGCCTTTTATTCCCCTGACGCAGTATTTTTCGCACTGCGATTCCTGCGGGCATACTCTGCCGCAAACTGCCGGCAGGGAGCTTGAACGGGAGATTATTTCATACGCTTTTTCAAAATTGCCTTCCGCCGTTTCTTTTATGAAGTCGGGAATTGCGATCGACACCGGGCAACCCTGAGTGCAAGGTCTGTTTTTACAGTTAAGGCAGCGTGAAGCTTCGTTTAACGCCTGTTCTTCGGTATATCCGAGCGCAACTTCTCTGAAATTTTTGTTTCTTACATCCGGTTCCTGAGACGGCATCGGATTTTTTTTGGGTGACATATTCGGCATTTTGCGCACCTCACTTTACATTCAAAAGCCTGCAGGCTTTCTCGCGTTCAAATTCCTTATACATCGTGTTTCTTCTCATTGCCTCGTCAAAGTCGACCTCATGACCGTCGAAGTCAGGTCCGTCAACGCACGCAAACTTCATTTTTCCGCCTACAGAAAGACGGCATCCGCCGCACATGCCTGTTCCGTCTATCATGATGGGGTTCATGCTTACTATGGTTTTTATGCCGTATTGTTCGGTAAGTTTGCATACAAATTTCATCATTATCAGCGGTCCGATAGCGATGACCTCGTCATATTCAGCGCCGCTGTCGATAAGCTTTTTCAATGCATCCGTAACAAGGCCTTTTTCACCGTATGATCCGTCGTCCGTCATTATTATCAGATTCTCGCTCGCTGCCCGAAATTCATTTTCAAGGAAAACAAGCTCTCTGTTTCTGAAACCGACTATAAAATCAACGGATGTGCCGAGGTTGGTGAGTTTTTTTGCAACGGGATACGCTATGGCGCACCCTACCCCGCCACCTATTACGGCAACCTTTTTAAGTCCTTCTGTTTCGGTCGGTCTGCCTAGAGGTCCTGCGACATCGCAGATAAAGCCTCCTTCGGGTATTTCATTCAGTTCGGCTGTTGTTGCCCCGACTATCTGGACGATGACGGTAACGGTTCCGGCATTTCTGTCAAAATCGGCAATGGTGAGAGGGATACGTTCGCTATCGTTTTTCGGTCTTAATATCACAAACTGGCCCGGCTCGGCCTTTTTAGCTATAAGCGGCGCTTCGAATGTAAACAGCGTTACCGTTGGATTCAGCTTTTGTTTCAGAATGATCCTGTTCATTTTTAGCGTTCCTTTTTGTCATCACAAATTGTTCAGTTGAGTGATCGTATCAAATATTCTGCGTGCTGCGGCCTTCTGCTCGTTTGTAGTTTCGGCAAAAGGTTTTCTGCATCCGCATGAGCTTATACCGTAAAGAGCCAATACTTCTTTGAGAGTCTGATATATTCCCGCTTTGAGAAGCATGTCTGTAACGGTGTTTATCTTTTTCTGCGCATTAAGAGCTGTGGGGATATTGTTTTTACGGCAATTTTCAAATACTTCCTTTCCCCAGCTGCCTATAATATTGTATGTGCTGCCTATCGCGCCGTCGGTGCCGAGAACAGCTGCAGAAAGAAGAGCCTCATCAACGCCTGAAAAAATAAGTTTGTCGGGGAATGCGGTCCTTATGCGTTCAAGGAAGAAATAATCCTGAGCGGAATTCTTAACACCTACGATATTGCCGTGAGAAAACAGCGTTTCAAAATCCGGCATCGAAAGAGAAACAGACGTAAGGACCGGAATATTGTAAACAACAAGAGGCAGTTTTGATCGGTCGGCAAGCCTGAGATAATAATCCACGACTTCCTTGTTTGTAAACTTATAATAAAAGGGCGTTACCGCAGAAACAGCATCGTATCCGTTATCCGCCGCAAGATCCGCAAGGTCGTAAACTTCATCGACCACGTTGGAACCTATATGCGCGATAAGAGAGACTCTTCCGTTTGCCGCTTTTGCAACAGAGGAAAGCACTTCCCTTTTTTGGCTGTGGCTCATAAGAAAGTTTTCGCCCGTGCTTCCGCAGACATAAAGTCCGTCGGCGCGGCAGTTTTCAATTACATGATCAGTCAGTTTTCCGACGGCATGTGTATCGGGGTTTCCGTTTTTATCGAAAAGTGTTAAAAGTGCGGGATATATGCCTTTATTCATCGGGCTATCCTCCGAAACAGAAATAATATTGGTTTATTGTAACACAAATCACAAACAAAGTCAACAGCCGCCCGAGATGATCGGACGGCTGAAATAGTGATTATTCGGATTTTTCGTTTCTTATCTGAACACGCCTGATCTTTCCGCTGATGGTTTTGGGAAGTTCATCAACAAATTCAACAACTCTCGGATATTTATACGGAGCCGTGAGTCGTTTGACGTGATTCTGTATCTCTTTTACAAGCTCGTCCGATGCTTTGTCTTTATATTCTTTTGTAAGGATGATTGTAGCTTTTACCGCCTGCCCTCTTATCGGATCGGGAACAGCTGTAACGGCACATTCCATTACTGCAGGATGTTCCATAAGAACGCTTTCGATCTCAAAGGGACCTATGCGGTATCCGGAGCTCTTGATAAGATCGTCTGTTCTGCCTACATACCAGAAGTATCCGTCCTCGTCGCACCATGCCATATCTCCGGTATGATAAAGATCGTCGTGCCATACGGCATTTGTTTTTTCGGGATCGTTATAGTATCCGATGAACATACCCAGAGGTCTTCCGTTTTCTGTTTTAAGACATATCTCCCCTACGGCGCCCGGCTTTACCTTGTTGCCGTTTTCGTCTGCTATTATCATATCATACTGCGGCGTAGGCTTGCCCATTGAGCCCGGTTTCGGGGTCATTCCAACGAGGTTGGCAACAGTAAGAGCGGTTTCTGTCTGTCCGAATCCTTCCATAAGCGAAATACCCGTGATCTCTTTGAATTTATTGAAAACCTCGGGATTAAGCGCTTCCCCTGCGATAGTTGCATATTTAAGAGAACTGAGATCAAATTTTGACATATCGGCTTTTATGAAAAAGCGGTATATCGTGGGCGGAGCGCAGAACGTGGTGATTTTATATTTTTCTATCATCGAAAGAACTGCGTTTCCGTCAAATTTATCGAAATCATAAGTGAAGACAGTTGCTTCGCAAAGCCACTGACCGTAAAGCTTGCCCCAAACCGCCTTGCCCCATCCGGTATCGGCGATAGTAAGGTGCAGACCGTTCGGATCGACGTTATGCCAGTATCTTGCGGTAACGATATGACCTATGGGATACGTATTGTCGTGAACGGCAGCTTTGGGATATCCGGATGTTCCGCTCGTGAAATACATTATCATCGGATCTTCGTTTTTTGTAGGGATCCTGTCAAAAGTATCGGGATATTCGCTGATCTTTTTATCAAAATCAAGCCATCCTTCGGGGGCGGGAGATGTGGCGATCCTGATTTCGAGAGAAGGTGATTCGGGAAGAGATTCATCCACATGAGCTGTTATTTCTCCGTCGCCTGCACAGACGATAGCTTTTATCCCCGCAGCGTTAAAACGGTAAACATAATCTTTTTTAGTAAGGAGATGTGTTGCCGGAACAACGATAGCCCCTATCTTGTGAAGAGCAACAATGGATATCCAGAACTGATAGTGACGTTTGAGAACAAGCATCACCCTGTCGCCTTTGCGGATACCGATATCTGTGAAAAAGTTTGCGGCGCGGGAGGAAAGGCGCATCATATCGCCAAATGTAAATCTTTTTTCCTCTCCGTCATTGGATATCCACAGCATAGCGAGTTTGTCGGGTTTCGTTCTTCCGAGTTCATCAACGACGTCGTACCCGAAATTGAAGTTTATTCCGGGCTTCATTTCAAAACGCTCGATATGTCCGTTTTCGTCGAAATATTCATTTATAAATTTGTTGTAAAGCATAGTGGTACCCGTTTTATTCCAAAACGGCTTCTGTTCCTTTCGTTATCAAATAATTACAATCAGTTTTTTCCGATAACGACGGCTATAAAAGTACAGTCTTCCCCGTTTACGGCTATCATTCCGTGACCGTGAGCGCTGTTGTAGTAAATGCTGTCTCCCGGTTTCAGATATTCGATATGGTCTTCAAGCCGAACCTTGAGTGTGCCCGAAAGAATATAGTCAAATTCCTGTCCTTCATGAAAAGAAAGCGCTATTTCACTGTTCTGGGCATCCTCATCGTATTTTGCGGTAACAAGAAAAGGCTCGCTGATTTTGTCTTTGATGAACGGAGCAAGATGCTGATATTTAAATCCTTTTCTTCGTTCTATCGGCAAACCTTCTCCGGCACGTGTGACAGAATAGAAAGAAAGTGTCGGTTTATCGCCGGTTATCAGTTCCGTGATATCGACCCCGAAATGCTTTGAACACTTATAGAGAAAAGTAAAAGAAAAGTCGATATCGCCTGTTTCATGAGCTATGTAGTCCTCCTCGGTCGTGTCGCAAACACGCGCCATTTCGTCGGTCGGTATATCAAGTATCATCCGCAGGCCGCGGATTCGTTCGGCTATTGCTTTTACATGTTCGTTCATCTGCGAACCTCCATCAAAAAAAATTTTTACCATATTAGCACAAAAAAGTATTTTTGTCAATAGATTTTATTTGCCGAGGACTTGAAAAAAAACGAAAAAACTGTTATAATACTTCCATTAAAGAATAAAAGGTCTGGTTTACACGTATTTTTCTGAGAGGGGGACTGGTTTATGATATTCATAACTGCCGACGGCGGCGGCACAAAAATTATCGCTTTTGCGTTTGACGAAAACCTCAATGTGCTTGCTTCGGCAAAAGCCGGAGGAGTGAACAGTCTTTTTATGGATAAAAACGAAGCGAGAAACAACATGGCAAATGTTGCGGATACGCTTTTTGACAGCCTCGAAAAAAACTTCGGGAACATATGTGAAGTTGAGGGGCTTTACTATACCATAGCCGGGCTCGGAAGCGGATTGCCGGATGAAATACAACGGCATGCGAAAGTAAAAAAAACGGAAAGACTCAGCGAGGGACAGCTCGGATTTCTGGCAGGGACACTCGAAAAAACCGGTCTTCTTGCCCTTTCAGGAACCGGGTCTGACTGTTTTCTTATCGAAAACTGCCGTTCAGTGGATATGATCGGCGGATGGGGGCTTTACTTCGGTGATGAAGGAAGCGGCTTTGACATAGGAAGGAAAGCGATCATGGCCGCAATAAGATCGCAGGACGGAAGAGGAGAAAAAACAGAACTCGAAGAACTCGTTTTTCACTCGCTCGGCCTGAACAAATCGCTTTGGGAGGTATGTTCGATACACAACAGACCGTCTTTCAGAAAAGATGTTTCATCCCTGACCCGTGCTGTTGAAACGGCATGCGGTCACGGAGACAGAACAGCCCTCGAAATAGTGCAAAACGCCGCAAAGGAGCTTTCATTGGCTACTGTAACGATCATGAAAAAGCACGGATACGGCAGAAATGACGCTTTTGTTTTTACCACAGCCGGAGGCGGATGGAAAACGTCGGCAAAAATGACGGAAACATTTGTAGGAGACGTGACTGAGCATTTTCCGCTATCCGTTTTCAAAAAGCCGTTATTTGAGCCTGTTGCGGGCGGTGTGATAAAATATATATTCGACAAAGGCGACATGCCTCGGGAGGAGCTGCTGAAAGAAAAGCTCAGCGAGTTTTTGTTATGATAACCGTAGGAAACAACATTATAACCGAATTTACGGAGAAAAAATCCGTTTTTATCGGGCAAACATTCTGGGTGACTACCGAAGATGAAGCAGAATGCGCAATAGCTTCGGTAAGGAACTCAAACCCAGACGCTACACACGTCTGCTATGCGTATATACTGCGCACAGGATCCCTTCAGCGATTTTCGGACGACGGAGAACCGTCGGGAACGGCAGGGATGCCTATACTTCACGTTATATCTTCAAAAAAGCTCTGCGATACGCTTATAACAGTCACAAGATATTTCGGAGGTATACTTCTCGGTGCAGGCGGTCTGGTGCGAGCGTATTCAAGATCGGCTTCGGATGCTGTGGAAAAAGCAGGGATCGCGGATATAGTGCCGTATACGGAATTTGAAATGGAATACGGGTACGAGCTTCACAGCCAGATGGAGAGGGCCCTTACGCAGGCGGGCGCGGAGATAACGGACAGAGAGTTTACGGAAAAAGTCCGTATTGGCGCAGTTATAAATTCCGCCGATTATGAGCGGTTTTGCGGCGGAATAAAAAGCGTGTGGCACAAAAACGTTGAAATAAGAGACAAAAAGACGATCGAAAGGCGTCAAAAAAGATAATAAATCTGTTAAAAAAACGAAATTATTGTTAAATGAAGCGAATACTCTTGAAAAGATCTGTGAAATAGTGTAAAATAATATATTATATATACATTATAATTTCGGAGAAATCCGGAACGGAGAGAACTATGAATAAAGCAGCTATCATCATGGGGAGCGACAGCGACCTTCCTGTTCTTAAACCGGCGTTTGTTCTACTTAAAAAATTCGGTGTGGAATACACTGTGAATATTATTTCCGCGCACAGAACTCCTGAAAAGGCGGCGGAATTTTCAAAAGCCGCAAAAGAAAACGGTTATTCGTGCATTATCTGCGCAGCGGGAAAAGCCGCGCATCTTGCAGGCGTTATGGCGGCATATACTGCCCTGCCCGTAATCGGAATTCCTGTCAAGAGTTCAACTCTTGACGGTCTTGACAGTCTTCTGTCGACCGTTCAGATGCCCAAAGGCGTGCCTGTTGCAACGGTTGCGATAGACGGTGCGGAAAATGCTGCTCTGTTAGCCGTTCAGATCATGGCGGTAAGTGACGGCGACCTTTATAAAAAGCTTACAGAGTATAAGAAAAAAATGGCAGATGATATTGAAGAAAAAGACAGAAAAGCTGCCGAAGCGGCGGAATCCCTTGGTTGTTAAGCATTATAAACAAATCAATGATTGATATTTATTCTTATCCCATTAATCGAAAGAGGTAAAACAATGAAAAAGGATCTATTATACGAAGGCAAAGCAAAAAAAGTTTATTCAACCGAAAATCCGGAAGAGCTTATAGTTGATTATAAAGACGATGCCACTGCGTTCAACGGTCTTAAAAAAGGAACGATAGAAGGCAAAGGCGTTATCAACAACAAAGTAACGAATCATCTTATGAAGATGCTTGAAAAGAATGGTATCCCCACTCATTTCATTAAAGAGCTTTCTGACCGCGAAACGCTTGTTAAAAAAGTTACGATAGTTCCGCTGGAAGTAATAGTAAGGAATATCGCTGCCGGCTCGCTTTCAAAAAGACTCGGTCTCCCCGAAGGAACAAAGCTTGGCTCCACTGTGCTTGAATACTGCTATAAAGACGACGCGCTCGGAGATCCGATGGTAAACGATTACCATATAAAAGCAATGAACCTTGCAAGTGATGAAGAGCTTAAAACGATTGCGGATTACTCTTTCAGAATTAACACTCTTCTTTCCGAATACCTTGCAGATCTCAATATCGAACTTGTTGACTTCAAGCTTGAATTCGGACGCCTTACCGACGGCACGATCGTTCTTGCAGACGAGATATCGCCCGACACTTGCCGTTTCTGGGACAGCAAGACCCATGAAAAGCTCGATAAAGACCGTTTCCGCAGAGATCTCGGCAATGTTGAAGACGCATATAAGGAAATAATGAAGAGACTGATGGGCGAATAATAATAACGGAGTTGAAATATGAACGAATCAAGTCACAGCGCAAGTTATGCCGCTGCGGGAGTAGACGTCACCGCAGGTTATAAAAGCGTAGAACTGATGAAAAAATTTGTAAAAAGCACATACAATGCCGGAGTTTTACAGGACATAGGAGGATTTGGCGGTCTGTTCAAGCCGAATATGACCGGAATTGAAGAACCTGTTCTTGTGTCAGGCACGGACGGAGTGGGAACAAAGCTGAAAATAGCTTTTCTTCTTGATAAACACGATACCGTCGGAATAGACTGCGTTGCGATGTGCGTAAACGATATAATCTGCTGCGGCGCAACTCCCCTGCTTTTTCTTGACTATATAGCGACCGGAAAACTCGTTCCTGAAAAGATTGCGGAAATAGTTAAAGGCGTATCTGACGGCTGCATTCTTTCAGGCGCAGCGCTTATAGGCGGAGAAACGGCAGAAATGCCGGGCTTTTATTCCGAAAGCGAGTATGATCTTGCCGGCTTCGCGGTAGGAATGGTCGATAAAAAGGATATCATAGACGGTTCAGCCGTCAGTGAAGGCGACGCTCTGATAGGAATCGCATCGTCCGGCGTTCACTCGAACGGTTTTTCGCTTGTAAGAAAAGTGTTCGGCTTAAATGATGCGGAGGCTGAAAAATCGCTTGCCGTATACTCTGACGAGCTGGGCAAAACTCTCGGAGAAGCGCTTCTGACGCCTACTGAAATATATGTTAAAGCTGTAAATGAAATTAAAAAGTCTATAAAAATAAACGCCATATCCCATATAACAGGCGGCGGTTTTTATGAGAATATGCCCAGAATGCTTCCGGAAGGAATTTCTCTTGAAATAGACGCGAAGTCGTTCCCCGTGCCTCCGATATTTTCGCTTCTGCAAAAATGCGGCGATATACCGGAACGCGATATGTTCAACACTTACAATATGGGTATCGGAATGGCTCTTCTTGTTTCGGAAAAAGACGCCGAAGCTGCTGTTGCAGCCGCAAAAAACGCGGGCAAGGACGCATATGTGATCGGTCGCGCGGTTAAAGGCGAAAAAAAGGTTATTTTCAGATAATTTCGCTTTTGGGAGAATTTAAATGAGCAAAATATCCGTTGCCGTTCTCGTTTCGGGGGGCGGAACAAATCTACAGGCTCTGATTGACGCCGAAAAAAGCGGAATAATAAACAGCGGACATATTTCCGTTGTTATTTCAAGCAAGCCCGCAGTTTATGCGCTCGAACGCGCGGCAAAAGCCGGAATACCGCATTTTGTTGCGGAAAAAGCGCATTTCGGCAACGATGAAAAAGCATTCGGAGAAGAAATAGAAAAACACCTTCGCGAATATCGTGCGGAAGTGATCGTGCTTGCGGGATTTCTCTCAAAGCTCCCCGAGCAGATATGCAACGAATATTCGGGAAGGATACTGAACGTTCATCCGGCGCTTATTCCGTCTTTTTGCGGAAAAGGGTTTTACGGACTGAACGTTCATAAAGCCGCTCTTGAATACGGAGTTAAAGTCAGCGGCGCTACGGTGCATCTTGTTGACAGCGAATACGATCACGGCAGGATACTGTTACAGAAAGCCGTTGACGTTTTACCCGACGACACTCCCGAATCACTGCAGCAGCGAATAATGGTCCAGGCAGAACATATCATCCTGCCTCAGGCAGTGGAAATGATATGCAGCGAAACAATTAAAAACAAACAGACAGTATAAAACATTAAAAACAAACAGACAGTATAAAACATTGGGGGTATTTACTTGGCTTTCTCTTTTAAAGGCGGTATCCATCCCGACTACAACAAAGAAAGGACTTATGCAAGTCCCATAGAAGTGCTTCCTCCCACAGAAGAGATGTATCTTCCGCTCTCCCAGCATATAGGCGCACCGTGTATTCCCACGGTAAAGCCCGGAGACTCCGTGAAAATGGGGCAGATAATCGCTGACAATCCTGTCGCTATGGCATGCCCGATCCATTCGCCCGTATCGGGAAAATTCAAAGGGGTCGTGCAGCACTGGCATCCTTCGGGAACACGCCAGCCGACTATGGTAATAGAAAACGACGGACTTGACACGGTCGACGAATCACTTCATCCTTATGAGGGAGATCTTGACGATCTTACTCCTGCAGACATTATACAGTTTGCAAGAGAATCGGGAACCGTCGGCATGGGCGGAGCGGCATTTCCGCTTCATGTAAAGCTGAAGACGGCTCTTGACAAAAAAATAGAAACGATAATTATAAACGGATCGGAATGCGAACCGTTTATCACGGCAGACCACCGGGCAATGGTTGAATACCCGAGCACGATAGTAAACGGTGTGAAGCTGATAATGAAATGTCTTAATAAGGATACTGCGGTAATAGCGATAGAGTCCAACAAGCCCGACGCTATCGCGGCAATGTCCAAAGCGACGGAAGATTCGGATATCCGTATTTGCGAGCTTCCTACAAAATATCCTCAGGGCGGAGAAAAACAGCTTATCAAAGCGATAACCGGAAGAGAAATACCTCCGGGAAAACTGCCGATGGATATAGGATGCGCCGTTTTCAATGTTGACACGTGCGCCTCGCTGTTCAGATATGTTTCCAAAGGCAGACCGCTGACAAAGAGAGTATGCACTGTTTCGGGATCTGCAGTAATACGTCCCGCAAACCTGCTTGTCCGTATCGGAACGCCGTATTATGCGCTTTTTGACTACTGCGACGGATTTATCGAAGATCCGTATAAGATCATATCGGGCGGACCGATGATGGGTTCAGCTCAGCATGCGCTTGAAACGCCGGTAGTTAAAAATACTTCCGCCCTTCTCGCTTTTTGCGGAGATGAGGAAAGTTTTGAAGAAAACCCGACCTGCATACGGTGCGGCAAATGCATAGAAGTATGTCCGATGAGACTTTTGCCTACATATATTTATCAGCATGCGCTCGCCGAAGAATTTGCCGAGTGCAAAAAGTTGAATGTGACAGACTGTATAGAATGCGGCTGCTGTTCGTATGTATGTCCCGGAAAGCTTCATCTTGTTCAGGCAATGAGAATGGCAAAGGGTAATATTCCGAAAAACTGACGGAACTTTCCCGAAAATGTTAAATTCGATTGAAACAGATTTTATAAAAGACCGGAGTGTTTTGTTTTGGCTAAAAAACTGCTTGTAACCTCCTCACCGCACTACAGATCGGAAAGAACGACGAGCAAGGTAATGCTTGACGTTATAATTGCGATGCTGCCGATCTGCGCGATGTCGGTTGTATATTTCGGATGGAGAGCTCTGGCGCTTACAGTGGTAAGCGTGGCGGCGTGTATTGCGTTTGAATCGCTCTTCAATCTTATTGTAAAGAAAAAAAACACGGTAAGCGACCTGTCTGCTGTTGTAACAGGTATGCTTATGTCGTTCAACCTTCCCGTGACCGCGCCGTACTGGATTGCAGTCGTCGGCTCGTTTTTTGCGATAGTCGTTGTAAAAATGCTGTTCGGAGGACTCGGAAAGAATTTTGCGAACCCTGCTCTTGCGGCGCGCGCATTCCTCTTTTCATGGCCTACGCTGATGACGACATTCGTAAAACCGTTTATCACGCCCATGCTTCCCGTATTCCGTGATCCGATCTTCGTGAACGGCGCAGATCTGCCCGATTACATAGACACGGTCACCACCGCTACTCCGCTTGCTTCCCTTAAAACAGGCGTCTTACCCGAAACGGGAATTGCGGATATGTTTTTCGGCAATATAGGCGGCTGTATCGGCGAAGTATGCACCGCGGCAATACTTCTGGGCGGCATATATCTTCTTTTAAGAAGAGTTATCACCTGGCATATTCCTCTCGCTTATCTTGGAACCGTTGCACTGATAACCTTTGTATTCCCGCTCACAGGAGGAAATTTTGACTGGCAGTTTATGGTTTATGAACTTCTGAGCGGCGGACTTGTTCTTGCGTCGTTTTTCATGGCAACAGACTATGTTACGGCTCCCGTAACGGCAAGAGGAAAGCTGCTTTTCGGCATAGGATGCGGACTTCTGACCGTATTTTTGCGTTATTACAGCGGATACAGCGAGGGAGTAAGCTATGCGATACTGATAATGAATGTTCTTGCTGTTCCGATAGACAAAATAACGAAACCGAGACGTTTCGGAATAGGAGGCGGCTACAATGATGCTAAATGATATAAGCTCGGAAGCATACGAAGACGTAAAACCGACGGTACCCGCGCAAAAAGAACGTCCGTCAAAAAAATCCGGCAATGAAATAGTAACGCTTTCATTCAGGCTGATGATAATAATCGCAACCGTTGTGCTGATGCTTGCGGTCGTTAATGCGCTGACAAAAGATCAGATAGCTGCGAATGAAAAAAAGGCCAACGATGCAGCAAGAGCCGCGCTTTTTCCGGAAGCAACGTCGTTTAAATCAGTATCTGCCGATATTTCCGAAGATCTCGCAAAATACGTAAGCGATATATACGAAGCTTCAGGAAATAACGGGATACTCGGTTACTGTGTAAATGTGACAAATAACGGCTTCGGCGGAAAAATAAATATGATAGTCGGAATATCGTCCGAAGGACTGATAACGGGAGTTAAAGTGATCACCCATTCTGAGACCGCAGGCGTTGGAGAAAGAATAATTTCGAACGGTTCAATACTTTCGCAGTTTGTGAACGTATCGTCAAATTCGCTCTCGTCGGTATCAGCGATCACGGGAGCTTCGGTAACATCAAAGGCGATCATTGAAGGCGTTAAGAAAGCAATGGACGCAGTAACGCCCATAATAGACGGAGGTTATTGATATGGCTTCAAAGAAGAAAAAGACATCATATCTGAATATCCTCAAAGAAGGAATCGTAACAAAAAATCCGACATTCATACAGCTGCTCGGAATGTGTCCCACACTTGCGGTAACCACGACCGTGGCAAACGGTATCGGAATGGGACTTTCCGCAACATTTGTGCTTATATGCTCAAACTTTTTCATTTCTGTTCTGAGAAAATTTATTCCAAACAAGATAAGAATAGCTTCCTATATAGTTATTATCGCCGGATTTGTATCGGCTGTTGAGATGGCAATAAAAGCGTGGCTTCCCGATCTTGCAAGCTCGCTTGGCCTTTTTATTCCGCTCATAGTTGTAAACTGTATCATTCTTGCCCGCGCGGAAGCATTTGCTTCTAAAAATGCGCCGCTCCCCTCGGCTATGGACGGTCTGGCGTGCGGAATCGGATTTACTCTTGCGCTTACGATCATTTCGACTGTAAGGGAACTTATCGGAAGCGGATCGATATTCGGTGTAAACTTACTCGGTCCGAATTACTCCCCTGCCCTAATAATCATTCTTCCCGCAGGAGGATTTCTTGTTCTCGGTTTTCTTATCGCCCTTGTTCAGTTTATTATGGCGAAAGTTGAAAGGAGGGGCGAATAAATGCTCAACCTGCTTGTAGTTTCAATAAATGCGATACTCATCGAGAACTTTGTTCTTGTAAAATTTTTAGGCTGCTGCCCGTTCCTCGGTGTTTCGAAAAAAAGCGAGACCGCGCTCGGTATGGGCCTTGCCGTTGTGTTTACAATGACTATCGCCTCCGCCATGACATGGCTGTTCAATGAATTTATTTTAAAACCTTTCGATCTTGAATATCTTCAGACTATCGCATTTATTGCGATAATAGCAACTCTTGTTCAGATCATTGAAATGTTTTTGCAAAAAAGCATTCCTTCCCTTTATTCTGCGCTCGGCATATATCTGCCGCTAATCACTACAAACTGCGCGGTTCTGGGCGTTGCGCTTCTGAACATCAACAACGAATATGACTTTATCACATCCGTTGTATACGGTTTTTCCGCAGGAGTAGGTTTCCTTGTTGCCATACTTCTTTTATCTGCGATACGTGAAAGGATCGCGTATTCGGATATTCCCAAGCCTTTCAGAGGATTCCCGATAGTGCTTATAGCGGCTGCGCTTTTGAGCATATCGTTCATGGGATTTCAGGGGCTCAAGCTTCCGTTCTGAAAGCGAATGAATAATAATTGACATGGGAGTAAAATCGGATGGATTTTGTTCAAATACTTATCACGGTTTTAATAATGGCGGTCTTCGGACTGGTCCTCGGTCTTCTGGCCGCACTGGCAAGCAGATTTCTTTCAGTTAAAAAAGATGAGAGAATAGATCTTATAGTAGCTGAACTTCCCAAAGCTAACTGCGGCGGATGCGGATATGCGGGATGCGAATCTTACGCTCAGGCAATCGTTACTGCCGGAGCGCCTGTAAACAAATGTCCCGTAGGCGGAGACGCGGTTGCTGCGGCTGTAGCAAAGGTAATGGGTGTTGAGTCTGAAAAAACAGTCAGAATGAGAGCTCAGGTCCTTTGCAGCGGAACGACTTCACTTGCAAACAGAAAATACAATTATGCGGGACTTGAAGACTGCCTTTCGGTTGCAAAACTCGGCAACGGTCCGAAAGAATGTCCTTACGGATGTATCGGTCTCGGAACATGCGTGAAGGCGTGTCAGTTCGGCGCAATTAAAGTGGAAAACGGCGTTGCGGTCGTTGAATACGAAAAATGTCATGCATGCGGAATGTGCGTTTCGGCATGTCCTCAAAAGCTTATCACGCTTCTTCCTTTCGACACCGAAATATGGGTCGGCTGCAGATCTCACGACAAAGGACCCGTTGTGAGAAATCTCTGCAAAGTGGGCTGCATAGGATGCGGTATATGCGCGAAGAACTGTCCGACAGGCGCCATAACAGTTACTGAAAGCGTTGCTCAGATAGACTATGACAAATGCATCAACTGCGGAACATGCGTTGAAAAATGTCCGAGAAAGATCATCTGGTCCGGTAAAGTGCAGATGTCGGTAGGCGACACAATAGCAAACGAACCCGCAGCAGAACCGGTCGAAAGAAGAAGACGACAGAATACGGAAGACAGATCGTCTGAACAACAATGATTTTTAAAAGAGAAAAAAGCTATAAATATACGCCGGCAAAAAAGCCGCTGACAAGAAAACGAATCGCGCTGTATGCTGTAATTGCGGCAGCGTTATTCGTTCTCGGCTTTTTTTCGGCATATCCGATTATGACATTGGTAGGTATGTTTTCATGAACGGTAAAATCAACGGAAAAGAAATCAGATTTGAAAAAGGACAAACGCTTCTGGATATACTCGGCAATTCCGAATTCACACTTGATGCTCCGTGCGGCGGCAGAGGCGTCTGCGGGAAATGCAAAGTGACCGCCAAAGGCATACTTTCGCCAATAACGGCAAAAGAACGCGCGCATCTGACGGAAGACGAGATAAAAAGCGGGATCCGTCTTGCTTGCTATTGCCGTGCCGAAGGTGAGTTTGAGCTTTTTACCGGAAATTCTTTTTATGAGATACAGACCTCTGCGGATCATGCGGAATATGAAATATGTCCGGATGAAAAAGTAATTGATTTTGCCCAAAAAAAAGGCAGAGCAGTCGGAGTTGCAACAGATATAGGCACAACAACCGTTGTTTCGGTATTTTATGATCTGATTTCAGGCGAAAAGCTGTTTGAAACATCCGCTATAAACGCTCAGAAAACGTTCGGCGGCGACGTAATGTCCCGTATCGGGTTTGCGATAGAGTCGGATAACGGAGACGAAACGCTTCAGAATGCAATAATCGGGCAGATCAACGGAATGATCAAACAATCAGGAATCAACACCGATGAAATATGCAGAATATTCATATGCGGCAATACAACGATGCAGCTCACAGCATCAAGACTTTCGATAAAATCGCTTGGCGCTGTTCCTTTTGAACCTCTCTCGTATTTCGGTTGTTTTTTCAATGCCGAAAGCCTCGGTTACAACGCAAAGAATGCAGACATTTATTTTATGCCGTGCTGCGGAGGATTTTTCGGCGGAGATGCCGTCGCTTGCATGCTTCCGTGCGGATACGGTGACGGAAAGACAAAATTCATTGCGGATATAGGAACGAACGGTGAGCTTTCGCTTGAAGACGGAGATAATATATACGGGTGCTCCACAGCTGCAGGACCCGCCTTTGAAGGCGCATGCATAAGATTTGGAACGGGAAGCGTTGAAGGAGCGATAAACGGAGTAAAAGCAAGCGACAGTAATCCTGACGGATTTGAACTGAAAACTATCGGAAATAAAGCGCCTGTGGGTATCTGCGGTTCAGGGCTTATAGATATAATCAATGTGTGTCTCAAAAAGGAATTGATCGACGAATCAGGACATATAGATGATGACTGTCCCGAATTTGAAGGCGACTGCGCGATCAAAATAACGGACGGAATTTATCTGACGCAAAAAGACGTTCGCGAAATACAGCTTGCAAAATCGGCTATCTGCGCAGGGACGATCGTGCTGGACGGAATGATACAAACAAAAGAAACACCTCAGGTAAGTATTGCAGGCGGTTTCGGAACAGCGATAAATCTTGAAAGCGCGAAGGGAATAGGACTTTTGCCTGAAAATTACTGTGAAAAGGCAAAGGCTGTCGGAAATGCCGCACTTGCGGGAACAACAATGGCGCTGCTTTCCGAAAACAGCAGAAAAAAAGCCGAAACGCTCGCAAAAAAAGTCTGCATTCTCGATCTGTCAACCAATCCTGTATTTCAGGATGAATATGTTGAGAATATGATTTTCGATATATGAATAATCTCGATAAAACATCAGAAATGGACTTTAACGCTAATTTTTACAAAAAGATCAGACAATACGGTGAAGATAACACTATACACCGTTTTCATATGCCCGGGCACAAAGGAAATGAAAAGTTTTTCGGAACCGATATTGCCGCATACGACGTTACAGAAACAGAAAAAACCGACAATCTGTTTTTTCCGAAAAATGAGCTCATCGAAGCGGAACAAAGGGCGGCACGGCTTTTCGGCGTAAAAAGGACTGTTTTTCTTGCCGGCGGCGCAACACTTGGGAATCAGACGGCGTTATCGTTTTTTCAGGGAAGAAAAATTCTTTTTGAAAGAAATATACATATATCTGCATTGAATGCCGCGATGCTGCTTGATATTGAACCTGTTTTTGCGTATAACGGCTTTGACAGCCATACAGGCGTTGTTTTACCGATAAGCCCCGATGATATCCAACAGAAGCTTGATAAAGAAAAGGATATTTCCGCCGTTTTTTTAACGTCTCCGAATTATTACGGACTTTGCGCGGATATACGCTCAATAAAGAAGATATGCGACAAGCACGCCGTAAAGCTTATTGTTGATAATTCGCACGGAACACACCTTGTTTTTTCCGAAAACTGTTCCGGCGCTCCGGATTACTGCTCTCATATGGCGGATATAACAGTCGATTCTGCGCATAAAACTCTTCCGTCTCTTACGGGAGCGGCAATGATCCATTTCAATTTTGAAATATCGCGTGAAGAAATATGTTCACATATGCTTGCTTTTTCGTCAACCAGTCCTTCATTTTTAATTCTGACATCTCTTGACTATGCGTGCAGCTGGTGTGAAAAAAACAAAGTCAGATTTCAGGAAACAAACAATAAAGTTGACAGATTAAAGAAAAAGCTGAAATCTGCAGGCATACATGTGATCGAATCTGATCTGTACGATCCGATGAGGCTATGCATTGCTGCAAAAAACGCATCAGAGATCGATTTGCATCTCAGGGGCCAAGGCATCATTTCCGAAATGCAGACAGGAAACCTCATAGTATTTATGTTCTCTCCGTTCAACAGCGACGAAGACTTTTCGGCAATCGAAAATGCGCTTTCAAAAGAACATTTTGAACGCCCCGACCACAACATCAAACCTTTTCCCGAAACAACGATGGCTATTCCCTCAAAAACGGCGTTTTTCGGGAGAAATACGGAGACAGACGTAAAAAAAGCTGTCGGAAAGATTGCGGCAAGAGCCGTCATTCCCTACCCTCCCGGAGTGCCGATACTTATACCGGGGGAGCTGGTCACAAAGGAGAATGCTGACTTTCTTATGATCAATAATACAAAAAAGGTGACAGTCTGTGAAATTTGACGGTCTGATTGGCAACAACGGCGTTAAAAAAACTCTTGAAAAGCCGTTTCACGCATATATAATACACGGTCCAAAAGGGTCGGGCAAGCACACGCTTGAAAAAATACTTACTGCATCGTTCGTATGTGAAAGCGATGAAAAACCGTGCGGGAAATGCAGCCAATGCAAAAAATATCTGTCGGGAAACCATGTTGATGTAATGTATATTCCAACAGATATAAAGGTAGGCATACTCAGAGAAAAGCTGAAAGACGCCTCATATCTGCCAAATGAGGCAGAGCACAGGGTTTTTGTTTTTTACGAAGCGGAAAAGCTCACTTCTGCCTGTCAGAATGCTCTTCTTAAAATAGTTGAAGAACCGCCTTCTCATGCGGTATTCATTTTTCTGACCGAGAATATAGGTGCGATCCTTTCAACCCTCCGTTCACGCTGCGAAATGATCGCTATGGAGCCCTTGGACGAAAAGGAGATATATAAATATCTTCTCAGACCCGAATTTTCAAAGTTCTCTGATGAACAAAAAAAAGCTGCCGTTGCTTTTTCGGGCGGATACATAGGCGCCGCCTGCTCATTTTTATCAGACGAGAAATCGGAACTTTTCGTAAAATGCGACAGCTTTGCCAGGGCCATCATTAACAACCGCATGGATGAGGCCTTACGGATAGCGTCGTTCAAAGACAGAAACGAACTGGCGTTATTTACCGACGAGCTTTACTCATATTTTACCGTTCACTTACGTTCGCTGAAAAGCGGAAATGTTGACGGACTAAACAGTGAAATACAATCTCTGGGGCAGGACAGGCTTGCGTCGTTATGCATTCAGCTCGCGTCGCTCAGAGATAAGATGAAATTCAATGTAAACGTGTCGCTTTTTTCAACGGCACTCATTGCGGAATGCCAGAGCGTATGCCAAAATGATCAGACATAATGAATATCAATTACAATAAAGCATTATAAAGAAAGAAGATCGTAAATGGAATTAGTGGAAATTGTTGGAGTAAGATTTAAAAGCGTAGGAAAAATATATTATTTTGACCCTTGCGGAAACCTGTTCAAAAAAGGGGACAGAGTTATCGTTGAAACTGTGCGCGGTCTTGAAATAGGAACAGTCGTAGTAGAAAACAGACAGACGGAAAAGCTGGAAAAATTCACTCCCCTATCCCCCGTTATTCGTCTTGCAACGCAGGAAGATATAGAAACAGACATACAGAACCGTGAAAAAGAGAAGGCAGCCTTTGCGATTTTTGAAGAAAAAACAGCAAAGCACGGACTTGAAATGAATCTTGTTGACGTGGAGTATTCTTTTGATAACAACAAAATCATTTTCTTTTTTGTGGCAGACGGAAGAGTTGATTTCCGGGAACTTGTAAAAGACCTTGCATCCGTATTCAAAACGAGGATAGAACTGCGCCAGATAGGCGTAAGAGACGAAACAAGAATGATCGGAGGGCTCGGTATATGCGGCAGAAAAGTATGCTGCGCAAGTTTTCTGAGCGAATTTACCCCCGTTTCCGTAAAAATGGCGAAGGACCAGTCTCTTTCCACTAATCCGCAAAAGATATCCGGCACATGCGGCAAACTTATATGCTGCCTGAATTTTGAAGAGGCTGTATATGAAGAGGCATACCAAACAATGCCAAGAGTGGGCTATACCGTAAAAACACCAGACGGTCAGGGTACAGTAGTTGAAGTAAACGTTCTCACTTCCACTGTTCGTGTAAATATAGGAACGGATCATGAGGCGGATATACGTTCATATAACTCTGCGGATGTTAAAACCATAAGAATGACTGCAGACGAAGAGAACAATTCCGAACTTGAAGCAATTGCGGACGCGGAATAAGCACAAACTTTAAAAATTATGTAAAAACTATTGCAAAACCAGCAAAAATATGCTATTATGTATTTTGAAATTATGACCAAGGAGGTATTTCTTTTATGGCACATGTAATTACCGATGAATGCCTGTCCTGCGGCGCATGCCAGGCTGAATGTCCCGTTGACGCTATCTCTGAAGGAGACGGCAAATTTGTTATCGATCCCGAGCTCTGCATTGACTGCGGTGCTTGCGAATCAGTATGCCCGGTCGGAGCTCCGAAAGAAGCCGAATGATCGAGCGATAAAACAAATAAAAGCGGTTATCCAAAACCGCTTGAAATAAGAATACGATTTTTTTGTATTTTTATTTCAGGCGGCTGAGTAACCGCTTTTTAAATAAAAACTATTATAATGAAAGGCGCGGCAATGGCGATTCGACTTGACGATCTTTGCATTAACGGGTATAAAATATATCAGGACGACGCCGGTTTTCGTTTCGGGACCGATGCCGTGCTTCTTGCGTGGTTTGCAGGCACAAAAAAATTCACGAAAGCAGCGGATCTGTGTTCGGGCAACGGCGTTATACCGATCATTTTGTCAACACACTCATGCTGCAAAGAAACAAGAGGATATGAAATCGACTTCAACCAGGTCGAGCTTGCAAAAATGTCTGCAAAATACAATAAAATAGAAGACAGAGTGTCTTTTTTTCAGCGTGATATAAGAAAAACAGACGCAGACGGTTGTTTTATGCACGGATATTTCGACCTTGTAACTGCAAATCCACCTTATATGACAAAAGATTCAGGGCTTGTGAGCGACAGTCTGGGGTCAGCGAGAACAGAGCTTACATGCGATCTTGCGGACGTTGTTTCGGCGGCTAAATTGCTGCTCAAACACGGCGGAAGGTTTTGCATGGTAAATAAACCGGAAAGACTGACGGATGCCGTCTGTATTATGCGCAGCTGTAAAATCGAGCCTAAAAGGCTGTTGTTTACTGCCGCGAAACACGGAAAAAAACCGGAGCTTTTTCTGATAGAAGGAATAAAGGGCGGAAAACCGGGACTTCATTGCGAGCCGTTGATGGAAATATACGGTCCCAACGGAAAATATACTGAAAAACTTGAAGAGATTTACGGAAGAAAATAATATGGAAGGTAAAAAACCTGTTTCTTTATACCTTGTTGCAACACCGATAGGAAACATGAACGATATTTCGCCGAGAGCGCTTGAAACGCTCGAAAAAGCAGACTTTATCGCCGCTGAAGACACAAGGGTAACAGGCAAGCTCCTCGCAAGATACGGCATAAAAAAGCCTCTGATAAGTTACTATGAACACAATATGATGCAACGCGGAGAAGTGATCCTTGAACGGCTAAGGCAGGGTGAGGTTTGCGCGCTTGTTTCGGATGCCGGTATGCCTGCGATATCCGATCCCGGAGAAATGATCGTAAGGCAGTGTGTGGAAGAAGGGTTTAAGGTCAGCGCGATCCCCGGTCCGTGCGCAATGGTATGCGCCCTTGCAATGAGCGGTCTTTCAACGAAGCGGTTCACATTTGAGGGTTTTCTTTCTACAGCAAAAAACAGCAGAAGAGAACATCTTCTTTCGCTCAAAGACGATACGCATACGCTTGTTTTTTACGAAGCGCCTCATAAACTGCTCGGAACTCTTGAAGATATGCTTGAATATCTCGGAGACAGAAAAATCGCGCTTGTGCGCGAGATTTCCAAAATATATGAAGAAGCGATACAGACTTCTCTTTCACAGGCGGTTGAAGAGTATAAAGATAAAAACATACTCGGAGAATTTGTAATTATAGTTGAAGGCGCAAAAAAGAAGGAACAGCCTGCAATTTCAGAAAATGAGCTTGAAAAGGAGTTCCTGTCACTTACAGAAAGCGGAAAATCGAAAACTGAGGCGGCAAAAGAGCTTGCCGCAAAATACGGCATGCATAAAAGAGACATTTACGAAATGTTCAAATAAAAAAACAGCGGTCTTACGACCGCTGCGAAAATATAATCATTGATTATTTGAGGAAACCAAGACTGCTTATAATTGCAGGTTCTTTAGCTTTGCCTCCGCAAACCTGGAAGAAAGCAATTATCTGAAGAACTGAAATGATCGCAAGGCATATACCTCCGGCAATCCAACCGAGAAAAGGAATAATAAATGCAACACAGCAGATCATCTGGCATACCATAAGCTTAAGAGCCTGTCTGATGTGGAAAGCAACATACGGAGAATCTTTTGACAGAAGAGCAGCAACAATAACACCTAAAAGAGATGTGATATAAGGCAGCATAGCTACTACCTTGTTATC
>JAEEGF010938547.1_pt1 | contig 32034 bp, 30 predicted proteins | sample 9134171 | NCBI WGS metagenome assembly JAEEGF01 (sample SAMN16246542, study PRJNA631951) | gut metagenome | biome: gut microbiome; feature: rumen; material: AP-attached | host: Bos | place: Iran: Karaj | collected 2018-10 | reverse complement strand
GCTCGTTAAAGGCATTGCGGATGGTATAGCGAAATACTATGAGAGTCAAAAATAAAAAGGCGTATTGTAAGAATACGCCCTTATTACGCAGTTTACGTTTGATCATTTAAGCAGCCCGCCAAGCAATATGAAATGCTCAGGCAGTTTTCCGTTATCCGCCCAAAGCACCTCTTCGCCCAAAAGCTCCGTTATGCATTTGATCACGTTGCCGCCGAGGGATTCGACCGAACAGCGCATGAGCTCCGGCTTAAAGCACGGGAGCCCCTTCCCTCTCGCGCATTCTTCGCAGAGATCGCAGCCGCCGGCAGACAGCGCTAAGCTGCCCGGTTCAGCGCGCTCCATATCGTAAAGCTCATTCATCAAAGCGGTCTTGACAGGATCGACAAGCTCCATCATAACGCGGGAGAGCTCTTCCTTCCCGTAGATCCTTGAGCGCAGATCCTCGGGAACGATCAGTTTTTTAGCGTAAAGAAGTATCCCTATATGAGAGCTCCAGATATCCATGGGATCGAAGCCGTAAGGGGGGCACGCCCAGGTTTTCCCGAACGAGGGGCATTCGGAACAGCAGCCGAGGAAACGCTCGACGTCAACGAAATCGGATATGAAGGTCTCCATATCCAAATAACCGCTCAGGGTGACTGTTTCAGGTTCCATCGCGTTCCCTTTCAGCGCTTGTCAGCGGCAAAGAATCCCCTTGCGGATACCGCTCTCATTACCTCGTCTGCAAGCTCCGAGTCCTTGATAATACGGAATTCGGGTATCCCGAACGCCTCGCCCGTATGCTCGAGATAATGGATGAGGATATCATAATAATCTCCCGACGCGCCGTGTTCCCGCGCGAGCTTCGGTATAACGACCTCATGTACTGTGCGGAGAGATATGCCCGGATCGAGGCGCTTCGCATAATCGTAAACGAATTTGATAAGCGTATCGCACGCCTGTTTTTCATCCATGGTACGCTCGATGTAATAGTAGCTTCCGTCAAGCCCGTAGATGAATCTTTTCGCATCGTAATAACCGAGCTCCATATTGAATCTCGACTTCTCTGCAGAAAAATCGAGCGTATTGCCGAGCCTCCTTTTGGGCTCGATGTATTCAATATTGACGTCCTCCGGCGGACGCACCTTCTTTTCGATACCGAAATCGGAGATCCTGACGGCTATAATGTCCTTCGACCCATGCTGTATCAGGGGAGTGATCGGCAGTGAATCCGAAAACCCGCCGTCGGTAAAGCGCTTGCCGCCGAAAAGCGGCTCGTGCTTGAAGGCGGGAAAATACGCGCTCGCCAGGAGCATATCGCAGATCGCGTTATCGGGAAGCTCCTTAACGTTAACGTCGACCTCCTTTTTATCGGTGATCGAGTATGTGACGATGTAAAAATCGACGTCGGACCGCATTATCTTTTTCGGATCGACGTATTCCCGCATGAGGTTTCTGAGCGGAGTCACGTCAAATCCTCCGCTGTTGAAAATGCTGATCGCCTTCCTTAAAAGCGGTCTTATCTCCTTCGTGGGGATATCGCGGCGGAATACGCGGCTCATGGTATCGTCGTTGACGTCCATGATCTGCGAATACCTTATATTGCGCCACAGATCGACGGCGGAATCGAGCGAATGCATACACATGAGCGCCCCGTTGAGCGCGCCGACGGAGGTGCCGCTGACCGCGTTATACTTAAAGCCCTCCTCGTCGAGCGCCTTCCAAACGCCTATCTCGTAGCTGCCCTTCGCTCCGCCGCCGCCCAAAGCCACGGCGTATTCCTTTGTGAAATCGATACGCTTCTGCATCTTATCCTTCCGTGATCAGTTTGATGATCTCCTCCAGCTTCATCCCGCGCGAGGCCTTTACGAGCAGGGTGTCCCCCGCCTTAAGCTCATTTTTAAGGAACTTCGCGGCTTCATCCCGTTCAAGATGGAACGCGCTGTTAAGCCCGTGCTCACGTGCGGAATCGGCTATTTCACGTCCGAGCTCGCCGACAGTGACGAGTATTTCCGCGCAGCCGTTTGCCGCAAACTCGCCCACCTCGCGGTGAAGGGCGACCGTTCTTTCACCAAGCTCAAGCATATCGCCGAGAAGCGCAATGCGCCTGCCGGAGGCTTTGCCGAGCACGCCGAGGCTCGCCTTAACGGAAGTGGGACTCGCGTTATAGCAATCGTCGATAATGACGGCGCCGCGGTATTCAATGCGGCTCATCCTGCCCTGTACGGGAACGTAGCTTTCAAGCCCGGCTTTTATCTCCTCAAGCGTGAGCCCAAGCACCTTTCCCGCTGCAGCGGCGGCAAGGCTGTTCATTACCATATGTCTGCCGGAAGCGGGAAGATCGACGCGGATCTTCTCCCGACCCATGCAGAGAGTGAATTCCGTGCTCTCCATGCCGTGATAGACGATATCCTCAGCCGAGGAGAACATATCCCCGTCGATGCCGTAATACAGCGCTTTTTTCCCTGCGGGCACAGAATAGCCCGCAAGCTTATCATCCTCGCCGTTAAGTATCAGCGTATCGCCGCGCATATTGGCTACGAGCTCCGTTTTGGCTCTCAGCACGCCGTCGCGGTCGATGAGGTTCTCGGTATGCACGTTCTCGATGTTCGAGAATATCGCGATATCCGGTCTTGCGATACGGGAGATCCTCGTCATTTCACCGAAGTAGCTTATGCCCATCTCGAGCACCGCCACCTCGTTCTCCTCGGAAAGCCGGAACAGAGTCATCGGAAGTCCGAGCTCGTTATTATGATTCTTCTCCGTTTTGAGAACGCTGTACCTTTGGGAGAGCACGGCCGCGGTGAGCTCTTTTACGCTCGTCTTCCCGACGGAGCCCGTCACGCCGACGACGGTCACGGCGCTCTTCGTCCTGATGTAAGCGCCGAGTCTGCCGATCGCCTTATAAGTAGAATCGACAACTATCTGCGGAACGGAGGAATCGACCTCCCTCTCAACGACGGCGGCAAGCACCCGTCCCTCGAGACCCTTTATAAAATCGTGCCCGTCGAATTTCTCACCGGCAAGCGCAAAAAATACGGAGCCGCTGTCGGAAAGGCGGCTGTCCGTAACAACGTTCCCCACGTATCCCGCGGGAAGCGCCGAGGTGGGACGACCCTCTACCGCGGCGGCGATTTCGTTAAGATCAATCTTTATCATATTTGTTCATGCTTTCGTTGACAATTATCTCGCAAAGCTCGGGAAAATCGATCCCGACCGCCTTCGCCTCCTGCGGGAGCAGGCTCATTGCGGTCATGCCGGGAAGGGTGTTCGCCTCAAGCGCATAAACTCCGCCCTTATCCGCAAGGATGAAGTCGGTGCGCGAATACGCCGAAAGTCCGAGCTCCTCATGCACCTTGACGGCCGCCGCTTTCATTTCCTCGGCAACGGACGAGGGGATATCGGCGGGACAGATCTCTTCCGTCATGCCGGATTGGTATTTGTTCTTGTAATCGTAAAAGCCCGTCTTCGGCTTTATCTCGATGGGCGGCAGCGCGCGTCCGCCGAGCACGCCGACGGAAAACTCGCGCCCCTTTACGTATTCCTCCGCAACCGCCTTCGGCTCATACGAAAGCGCAAGCTCGATCGCGGGCAGGAGATCTTTTTCTTCCCTAACGATCGAAACGCCGACGGACGAACCTCCGCCAGCGGGTTTGACGACCATGGGCAGACCGACCGTTTTGAGTATCTCCTCGGCATATAAGACCTCGTTACCGTCGAAATCGCACCTGTTGAGCGTAGTTCCGAAGGGCATGGAAACTCCCTTAACGGGAGCCATTATGCGCTTTGTAACGACCTTATCCATGGAGACCGCGCAGCCCTTGTGCCCCGAGCCCGTGTATTTTATGCCAAGGAGATCGAACGCCGCCTGAAGGCTGCCGTCCTCCCCCGCGCCGCCGTGCATTGCGGTGAAAACGATATCCGCCATACGGCAAACCTCAAGCACGTTTTTGCCGAAAAACACGCCGCGGTCAAGCAGCGCGCCGAGATCCGGCGCGGTATCGCCGATAAGCGCGGTAACGCCTCCAAGATCGCTTTTGAAAAGCTCGTCCGACACATTTTCTATATCCGACGCGGAATCCACAAGGGCTACCAAATGTCCCTTTTTGCAGAGCGCCTTTGCCACCTGTGCGCCGGTCGAAAGCGAGACGTCCCTTTCCGGGCTTAATCCGCCGCAGAGAACTGCTATTTTCATGATCTGTGTTCCTTTCATGGTTTGATCACATAATTACACAGTATAATTATAGCAGATTCCATGCCGATATGCAAACAATATAAAACGAAAAAGCGGAGCATGACGCTCCGCTCGGATCGTATCTTGATCAGTTGCCCATCTTGGACTTGTACTCGGACCAGGCGTTGTTGAATACGTCGACGAAATCGCCGAGATCATGGAACACGCTGCATCGGGCGAGATCTTCCTCCGTGGGATTGAACACCTCGTTACCGACGAAGTCCTCGTCGAGACGGTCAAGCGCGCCCTGATTGGGGGTGGAATAATAGATGAACTCGGTATTCCTCGCGGCGAGGTTCGCATCGTTAAGGAAGTTGATGAACGCATGCGCCGCCTCGACGTTCTTGGCGGACTTGGGGATGACGACGTTATCGAACCATACGTTGGAGCCCTCCTTGGGGATGACGTAGGCAAGATCCTCGTTATCGTCCATAGCGGCCATGGCGTCGCCGGAATAGATGACGGCAAGCGCGGCTATGCCGTTGGCCATATTGGTGCGGATATCGTCGGTGCCGATGCCGTAAAGGAGCGGGATCTGCTTTATAAGCTCCTCCTTCGCCTCGTTGACCTCGTCGGCGTTCCTGGTGTTGATGTCATAACCGAGCCTCAGAAGCGATACGGCGAGCGCGTCGCGCAGAGAATTGTACTGCCAGATCTGCCCGGCATACTTCTCGTCCCAGAGAATGTTCCAGCTGTCGACTTCATCATCGACCATCTTGGTATTGTAAAGGATGCCCACGGTACCCCACATATAGGGAAGCGAATAGGTGTTGCCGGGATCGAAGGAATCGGTGATCTCGAGCATACGGGTCTGTATGTTCTTCATATTGGGGATCTTGGACTTATCGAGAGGAAGCACGAGATCGTCCGCGATCAGCTTCTCGATGATGTAATCGGAGGGGAAGCAAAGATCGTAGACGCAGTCCGCGCTGCGGAGCTTGATGAGCATATCCTCGTTGCTCGTCATCTCGACGTAATTGACGTGAACGCCGGTCTCGTCCTCGAATATCTTAAGCAGCTCGGGATCGATGTACTCGCCCCAGTTGAGGATATTCAGCTCGCCGCCGATATTATCGTACTGATCGCCGTCGGCAAAGCTGTAGTCGGCTTTTTCCTTGCCGGAGGTGCACGCGGCAAGCGAAGCCGCCATTACTAAAACGAGAACGATCGCAAGAAACTTTTTCATCAGTTGTTTCCTCCCTTATCTTTAAGTTTGACTTTCTTGTTCTGTATTTCATACTCGCGCTCCTTGGCAAGCCTTCTCAGGTTGACGACGAGCAGCAGAGTAACGAGCGGAATGAATATTACCGTTGCGAGCGCGGGATTCACGCCCTTTGCTCCTCTTGCGGAGGAGTAGATGTAGACGGAAAGCACGCTCTTAAGATCGGATACGAAGTAGCTTATGACGAAATCGTCAAGGCTCATCGTAAGGGCCATTATAAAGCCGGAGCTGATGCCGGGCATTATATCGGGGATGACCGCCTTGAACAGCGCCTGCGTCGGCGAGCAGCCAAGGTCCATAGCCGCCTCGTAAAGCAGGCCGGAGCTCTGCCTCAGGCGGGGCATTACCGAGAAGATGACGTACGGTATGCTGAACGTGACGTGCGCGATAATGAGCTTGGGTATATCGCTTATATGCATGCCGACCTTTATCAGCATCGTGTTGACGAACGTGAACAGCATCATGAACGTGATGCCCGTTACAAGATCGGGATTCACCATGGGCAGCTGAGATACGTTCAGAAGCAGGTTCCTCGGCTTTTTCTTCATGGCATATATGCCTATCGCCGCGGCGGTGCCTATGACGGTCGCGACAAGGCTCGATATGATGGCGACCTCCAAAGTAAGGAGCAGCGCGCTGCCGGCTTCGCCCGCAAACAGATTCGAGTAGTTGGCGAAGGTGAAGCCCCTCCATTTGCCGAGGTTGGAGTAGATCACGCGCTTGCCCACCATGAAATCGTTGAACGAGAACACGATGAGGTAGATTATAGGCAGATACAGGAAGAAGAGCATCAGCCCGAGATAGACGTATTTGAAAGAACGAAGGAACTTTTTCACCACATCTGCCCTCCCTGCTGCTGATCTTTATCGAAATGGTTCATGATCAGCGTGGACACAAGCACGGAGATCAGAAGGATTATCGAAAGGGTGCTTCCCACGGAGTAATCGCCCGCGCTCGAATTGGTCTTGAACGCGGTCTCGATGATATTGCCGTAGAGCTGGTATTTGCCCTTTCCGATAAGCTCCGGCACAGAGAACGCCGTGATAGCGGGGATGAACACCATCGTCACTCCCGAAACGATACCGGGAACGGAAAGCGGCAGCACGACGCGGAAGAACGTCTGCACGCTGTTCGCGCCGAGATCCCTCGACGCCTCGAGGAGCGCTTTATCGAGCTTGGAGAGCGTATTGTAAAGCGGCAGTATCATGAACGGCAGGAAGTCGTAAACGAGCACCATCAAAACCGATCCCTCGTTCCCGAGCGCCTTGCCGAGCGCGGGGACCATGTACTCGAGAATGGATTTCCATGCGTAAGTCCTCAAAACGAAGTTCATCCACATCGGAACGAAGAAAAGCACCGAAATGAAGCCCGCCACGGACTTTTTCATGTTCGAGAGTATGTATGCGATGGGATACGCGAGGAGCAGGCAGATGACCGTCGTCTTGAGCGAGATCACAACGCTGCGCCAAAGCACGAGCCAGTTGAGCTTATTGGAAAGCGTCGCCCAGAACTTGGTCAGCGTGAAATGCCCGCCGACGTTGACCGCATAGTAAATGATAAAGAACATCGGCACGACGATGAACAGTATCATCCACACTATGTATGGGTATGCGAAGAACTTGCGTTTCATCGTCAGTCCTCCTTATCGGTAAGAACAAGGTCCTCCGCGTCGACCTTGATGCCGACCTCTTCGCCGTCCTCCATGAATTCATCGGTATGGGCGATCCAATCGTTCTCCTCACAGGAGACGGTGATCTGGTAATGAGTGCCGAGGAACATGCATCCCTTTATCGTACCGGTGAGCTTCGCATCCTGCGGAGCGACTATCCTGACCTTTTCGGGAGCGATCTCGACAAGCGCGATCTCCTTATTCTCATATTCGTCGAGCCCGTTCGCTTCGAATCCGACGTTATCGATATAGATCATGCCCTCGCCGGGCCATACCTCTGCGTCGAAGAGGTTCGTCGCCCTGGTCTTTTTCATGATATGGATTGCGTCGGGCGGTATCGAAATGCCGACCTGCTGACCGACGGCGGCGTAATCGGTGCTGTGAACGACCCACTCGTAACCGCCGCAGTCGACGTCGATCTCATAATGAACGCCCATGAACACGACGGAAACGACCTTGCCGGAAATGCGCGCCGCGCTCGGATCGACGATATCGATATCCTCCGGGCGGATGACGACGTCCACCTCCACGTTCTTGCCGAAGCCCGCGTCCACGCAGGGGAAGGTCATGCCCTTCATCCTGACCTTGTAATCCTCAAGCATTACGCCGGGGATGATATTGCTCTCGCCTATGAAGTCGGCGACGAAAGGATTCTTCGGCTCGTTGTAGATATCGGTGGGGCGCCCGATCTGCTGGATCACGCCGTCCTTCATGACGACGATCGTATCGGACATGGTGAGCGCCTCCTCCTGATCGTGCGTGACGAATACGAAGGTTATGCCGAGCTGGCGCTGCATGCGCTTGAGCTCCACCTGCATCTCCTTCCTGAGCTTTAAGTCGAGCGCGCCGAGAGGCTCGTCCAGCAGGAGCACCTGAGGCTTGTTAACGAGCGCGCGCGCAATGGCGACGCGCTGCTGCTGACCGCCCGAAAGCTGATCGATCCAGCGCTTGCCGTAACCCTCGAGATTGACGAGCTTGAGCATTGCGTTGACGTCCCGCTCGATATCCTTTTTGGGGGCGTGCTTGAGTTTCATGCCGAAGGCGATATTATCGAAAACGTTAAGATGCGGGAACAGCGCGTATTTCTGGAATACGGTATTGACCTGCCTTTTGTGAGGGGGCACGCCCTTCATATCCTTGCCGTCGATAAGCACGGTGCCGGAGGTGGGCGTTACGAAGCCCGCGATAATACGAAGGAGCGTCGTCTTGCCGCAGCCGGAAGGCCCGAGCAGGGTAAGGAATTCGCCGTCCCTAATATAAAGGTCGACGTTGTCAAGAGCAAGGCTGCCGTCATACTCCTTGGTGATGCCTTTTAACTCGATAAGCTTATTGGATTCCATATTGTCCCCCCGAAAAGAATATTAGAAAGACGGCGGCGTCGTCACCCAGATGACGCGCGCTTCGCGTTGTGCGCCGTTGATGAGATAATGCTCGCCCGTGGGCTTGAAGCAGAAGCTGTCGCCCTTATGGAGCTTGAACCTTCGCATCCCCAGAACGAGCGTTACCGTGCCGGAGAGCACGTAGCCGAACTCCTCCCCCTCGTGCGGATCGTCCGGATACGTCGAACCGCCGGCGCCGATGGTCACGATTATGGGCTCCAGCGCGTTTTTCTGGGCATTGGGAACGAGCCAGCAAACGGAGGAATTGATCTCCTCATCCTCCTTGACGAACATATCCTCCGGAGTGAAGACGACTTTTTCATCCTCATCCCTTGCGAAGAAATCGGAAATATCCGTGCCGAGTGCCTCAAGAATGTCCATCAGCGTTGCGATGGAGGGCGACGTCAAATTCCTTTCAAGCTGGCTGATAAAGCCTTTTGAAAGCTCCGTCCGCGCAGCCAATTCCTCCTGCGTGAGACCGAGCTTCAAGCGTCTGTTTTTGATCCTGTCGCCAATATCCATGATCGACCGCCTCCCGGATAACGATGCTAAACTGAAAGTTTATAAACACTAAACTATCATACCAGAATTAAAACACTTTTTCTCCGTTTTGTCAACAAATCTCAACATATATATTATTTGATGTAATCGATCGATAAGGATAAGCATTACTAAACTTGTTGTTTAGAGAAAGCTGACGCGTCTTACAGTTCGCGAATATCCGTGATAAGCCCTTCCGAAAACTCGAATAAGAGCCTCCGGGGCGTCACGATACGCCCGTTCCCGGACATGAGACCGACGGTCGCCTTGCCCGTCTGCTCCTCGGCGGGATAGATCCTCTCGCCGTCATATTCGCCGAAATACTCCCGGAGCGAGTCCGCACCGACGGACGAAGCCAGCTCGTCTGCGAGGAATTCCCTGCCGTCATATATGCCGAGCCTGATTTCCTGAACGACGGACAGCGCTTTTTCCGCGTCCGTCCCGGGCGAGATACCTGTGCTTGTGAAAAAGCCGATCTCGCTTGAAATATGACGGGTCCCCGCATTCGAATAGGTATATCGTTCCTTTCTCGAGTGTCCTTTCACGGTTCCGAGATTAGTTATCAGCGCGATACAGCCATCCTCGATATGCGCTTCGTCCGCTTCCGCGTCGAATACCGTTTCCGCTTTGGAATTCAGAAGTATCAATCTTTGCTTTTTTCCGTGTACCGCGCTGACCGTAAGCAGCCTCGAGCTGCCGGCGTCGACGACGGAAAGCCTTCCGTCGCTCCCGGCGCCGAGAGAAAGCGAGAACGTCTCCCCTCCCCTCGGCGTGAGCGCAAGCCGCAACCCGCCGTCGCGGTAAAGCTCCGCCGCAGCCCGTTGTTCTCCATAGAAATACTCCGTCTTATCGAGGGAAAAGGGCGTCTGCGCCGTCTGAGATAATGCGTAGGCGGGAACGAGCTCGACTTCGATCACGTCCTGCCAATCGACGATCGCGAGCGAGGCTGACGCAGCGCCGTCCTTCCCGAAAGCAATACGGTGTAAGACCGGCACGGGTATCGCAGCGTCCGCACCGTCGTTTATGCTCCATAGAGTAAATACCATTTCGCCGCTTCTTGAAACGGGTATGATCAGCGGCTCTCCCGGAGCGACCCGAAACGCAGTCCCCGAAACAAAAACGCAGCACTCTTCCTGCGAGGTAAATATCACGGCGGCAGCTCTTTCCATACGATCTCCCATCTGTTATTAATTTCACATCTAATCTATGAGCAAGCGGGTTTTCAAATAACGTTTGTTAATTATTTACGCATTGTAAAAATTTATGTCAACGCTGTTAACCTGCACAAAAAAATTTTAATAAATATCTTGCCTTTTTCGCGCAGATGTGATAAAATCCGTTTAGCCTAATTCATATAATTTTCAGGAGGTATGTGATATGCCGGCAAGGATGAAATTAAGCTCAGTATACTCGACTCTTCCGCAGGCTGAAAAAAAAGTCGCCGATTTCATTTTGGCAAATCCGGAGGAAGCCGCACACATGGTCATTAATGAGATCGCGCATCACGCGGGCGTCAGCGTGCCGTCCGTCACAAGGCTTGCGCGCAAGCTGGGCTATAACGGCTTCATGGATTTCCGCGTGTCCCTCGCAAGCGGCATGTCCTCCATAAACAAGGAAAGCGTATCCCCCATCACGAAGGGCGACAGCGATGAGGAAGCCTTCAAAAAGCTCATGATCGGGCAGATGACGTCGATCGAATCCACCCTTAAGGTCATCGATATGGATAAACTCGTCGACCTTACGAATAAGGTATTCGATTTCAGGCGCGTCGTATGGTTCAGCGTCGGCAGCTGCTCGCAGCTCGCAAGGAACGTCTCCTACGGGCTCTGCCGTTTGGGTATCGACTCCATCGTAATGAACGACAGGGACATAATGGAGACTTATTCCGAAGCCATGCGCGAAGGGGATCTCGTTTTCGCGCTCACCCGCACCGGCAGGACACAGCATACCCTCAACTGTCTCAGGAAGGCAAAGGCAAACGGCGCTTCGACCGTGCTCGTCACCAACCTGCTCAATTCGCAGGGCGAGCAGTGGGCCGATTATTTCTTCTGCACCTCCCGTCACGACGATCTGTACCGCATCTGCGGATACGAAACAGGCACGGCGATGTGCGCCCTGCTCGAATCGTTCATGATACTCGTCGGCAGGAAAAAGAGGCTTTCGAGCAATATGGATTTCTCGGGTTCCATGGAATTTGAGGCGGACAGGAAATGACGGAATATCGGATATTTGCCGACTACCATACGCATACATTTTACAGTCACGGGAAGGGTTCCCCGCGTGAAAACGTGCTTGCGGCGATCGAAAAAGGGCTCGATCGCATCGCAGTTTCGGAGCACGGTCCGGGGCACTTTTCCTTTGGTGTTCGCGGAAAGAAGCTCGCAAAACTCAACGGCGAGCTAACGGAGCTGAAGAAGGAATTCGAAGATAAGATCGAGGTGCTTCGCGGGCTGGAGCTCAACGTAATGGGCTTCGGCAAAAGCGACTGCCCCGCCGATCGCGACGATTACGACGTAATAATCATCGGCTATCATAAGAGCGTACCGCCCTTCAACGCTTACGCAAGGCGCATTTGGGGCGAGAGCCTTTTCGGCGTCAAAAACGATCCTCGCAGGAACGCGGAGTGCATTCTTGCCGCCGCGGAAAGCTGCCGCGCAAACATCATTTCGCATCCGAACCTTTATCTTAAGGTCGATATCCCCTATATGGCGGAATGCTGCCGTCAGCTCGGCATTATGTTGGAGGTAAACTCCGCCCGCGTCACCATGAGCGAGGAGGAGATCCGAACGGTTAAAAAGCTCGGCTGTTCACTCGTCATTGGTTCCGACGCGCATACGCCCTCCCGCGTGGGCGATTTCAAGCTTGCTTCTGACGCCGTGACCGAGGCAAACGCCTGGGACGCCGTTAAGAACGCGAGACCGATCATCTGATTCTGTACTTGTCAGCGCCGTGCTCGAAGCAGGCGTTTTTTTATTGCAAAAAACTGTTTTATATTATCATGTTTGTGTTGAAAAAATAAAACTGTTATGTTAAAATATGCTTTAATCATCTTGATATAAGGGGAATTGATATGGTAAGACTTTACGAACTCAATAAGGCTCCCGAAAAATACGCCGGGGCCGTTGAAGTCTCCGGTTGGGTTAAGACCGCCCGCGAATCCAAATCCGTCGGATTCGTCGAGCTTTCCGACGGCTCCGCTTTCAGGAGCGTGCAGATCGTTTATGAGAACGGCGCAGTTCCTACAGAGACCGTGAAGAGGCTCTCCACAGGCGCGGCGATCACCGTTAAGGGCGAGCTCGTGCTCACTCCCGATGCAAAGCAGGCTTTTGAGATCAGGGCGAACGAGATCGTCATAGACGGCGACTGTCCCAATGATTATCCCCTCCAGAAGAAGCGCCATACGCTTGAGTACCTCCGCACGATCCAGCATTTAAGGCCCAGGGCGAACACCTTCCAGGCCGTGTTCCGCGTGCGTCACGTCATAGCCATGGCGATCCACAAGTTCTTTGACGAAAGGGGCTTCCTTTACGTTCATACCCCCATTTTCACGGGGAGCGACTGCGAAGGCGCCGGTGAAATGTTCCGCGTCACCAGCCTTGATATGAACAATCTCCCCCTCGACAAGGACGGCAAGGTCGATTACACGCAGGATTTCTTCGGCATTCCCGCAAACCTCACCGTTTCGGGTCAGCTCCACGGCGAGGCGTTTGCCATGGCGTTCCGCGATATCTACACCTTTGGTCCCACCTTCCGCGCAGAAAAGTCCAACACCGCCCGTCATGCCGCCGAGTTCTGGCAGATGGAGCCCGAGATGGCGTTCTGCGACCTGAACGGCTATATGGATATCGCCGAAGAGATGATCAAGTTCATCATCAAGACCGTGCTCGAGCGCTGCCCGGACGAGATGGCGTTCTTCAACAACTTCATGGACAAGGGGCTTCTTGAAAGGCTCAACAGGGTAGCAAACTCCGATTTCGTGCGTCTGCCCTATACCAAGGCGGTCAAGATACTCGAGAACTGCGGCAGGGAATTCCAGTACCCCGTCTATTGGGGCTGCGATCTTCAGACCGAGCATGAGCGCTATCTCTGCGAAGAGGTCTATAACTGCCCCGTCTTCGTTACGGATTATCCCGCCGAGATAAAGAGCTTCTATATGCGCCTCAACGACGACGGCAAGACCGTCGCGGCGGCGGATCTTCTCGTTCCCGGCGTGGGCGAGATCATCGGCGGCAGCCAGCGCGAGGAGCGTTACGACGTGCTCAGGAAGAAGATCGAGGACCTCGGCATGGATATGCGCTATTACGAGTGGTATCTTGACCTTCGCAAGTACGGCGGCGTCAAGCACGCGGGCTTCGGCATGGGCTTTGAAAGGATACTCATGTACATCACCGGCATGCAGAACATAAGGGACGTTCTCCCCTTCCCCCGCACGACCGGAAGCATGGAGCTGTAAGCTTTGGATTATTGAAGCCGCTTTGCGGCTTCTTTTTTTCTTGCATATTTTATTATTCAGGTTATAATATAATTAAGTTTATATGCGCACGGAGGCATGGATATGGACTGGAAAACAGAATACTCCCGCTGGCTGAAGCAGGCGGAAAACGATCCCTTCCTTATGGAGGATATGAAAAAGCTCGATACCGATATTAAGCGCGAGGAAGCCTTTTATACCGAGCTCGAATTCGGCACCGCGGGGCTTCGCGGGGTGATCGGCGCGGGCACGAACAGGATGAACCGTTACGTCGTCCGCCGCGCGTCGAAGGGCGTCGCCGAGATGATACTCGAGACCTGCGGCGAGGAAGGCGCAAAACGCGGCGTTGCCATCGCTTACGATTCGCGCAATTATTCCGACGTATTCGCCATGGATGCGGCTCTCACCCTCTGCGCTAACGGGATAAAGTGTTATCTCTATTCCACCCTCCATTCCGTACCGCAGCTTTCGTTCACGGTAAGGCATCTCAACTGCATCGCGGGCATAGTCGTGACCGCTTCGCACAATCCGCCCGAGTATAACGGCTATAAGGTCTATTGGGAGGACGGCGGTCAGTGCGCGCCCGACAGAGCCGGAAAGATACTTGAGTGCATCCGCCGCTTCGACTATTTCGGCGTCGAGATAATGCCGACGGAGCTTGCGCTTTCCTCCGGTATGCTCACCATGATAGGCAAAGAGGTCGACGAGGAATATTACAAATGCACGATGAGCCTGCTCATCCATCCCGATAATCTCAAGGAAAACGGACACCTTCTCAATGCGGTCTACTCCCCGCTTCACGGCAGCGGGCGCGTACCCGTGACCGAGATATTGAAGAGGATCGGCGTTACCAATATCTCCGTCGTTAAAGAGCAGGAAGAGCCGGACGGCAATTTCCCCACCGTAAAGGCGCCCAATCCCGAGGATAAGAACGCTTTCACGCTTGCGCGCGCGCTCGCGGACAAGGTCGGCGCAAACCTTATGTTCGCCACCGATCCCGATTCCGACAGGCTCGGCGTTGCGGTAAGGAAGCCCGACGGCGATTTTATGCTCCTCACCGGCAACCAGACCGGCGCTCTCCTGACTTACTACATACTCTCCTCCTTAAAGGAGCAGGGACGCCTTCCCGAAAACGGTCTCGTCGTCAAGTCCTTCGTTTCCACAACGCTTGCCGACGCGATCGCAAATGATTTCGGCGTGACTATCAAGGACGTTTTGACCGGCTTCCGCTTTATCTCCGAATGGATCGAGCATTCCGTCAAGACCGGCGAATACACTTTCCTGTTCGGGTTCGAGGAAAGCTACGGCTATCTCTCCGGCGGCTTCAGCCGCGATAAGGACGCCGTTTGCGCGTCTATGCTCGTATGCGACGCGGCGGCATGGTACATGCGTCAGGGCAAGACGCTGTACGACGTGATGGAAGAGATCTACAGGAAGTACGGCTTCTACATGGAGAAGGTCAAGAGCTACACCCTTTCCGGCAAGGAGGGTATGGAAAAGATCGCGAACGCCATGGCGAAGCTGCGTGAAGACCCGATCCGCTCGATCGGCGGCGCTCCCGTAGAGTATTACGAGGATCATAAGAAGCAGGAGAAGCTCTGCATCCCCACGGGCGAGACCTGTCCGACCGGTCTTCCCGCAGCCAACGCGCTTCGTTACCTGCTCCCCGGCGGCGCATGGGCGGTAGTCCGTCCCAGCGGCACGGAGCCGAAGCTCAAGCTCTATATCGGTTCCGTCGGCGCCACGGCCGAAGACGGCGAGGAAAAGCTCGGGCTTATGATGAATGAGCTCGATGCGCTCATTTCGGAGCTTCTGAAATAAATATCAAGCGGGAGGGAACCTTTCCTCCCGCTTTTGCGTTATATATATGTAACCCCTAATAATTTAACGGAGGTCCATACCATGAAAAAACGGCTTTTGATCATCGGCGCGCTTTTGATCACGGCAATGCTGCTCCTTTCGGGCTGCGCCAAATCCGCAAATCATGCTTTCGAGCCTAAAAGCGATTCCTACGCTCCGGAAGGAGGACTCAACTACAACGACGCGAATTATGAAAAACCCTCCTCTCAGGATGGCGCCGACAAAACCGGCGATATCTTTGCAGGGCGAAAGGTGATAAGGAACGCCTCCCTCACCGTCGAAACGCTTGAGTTTGACAGGTTCATTGCCGAAATAACCAACAAGACCAACGAGCTGGGCGGTTATATCCAGTCCAATGAGATCCATGCCCGCAACTTCAGCTACTATTCCAAGTCCGATCTTCGCTCCGCGGATACCGTTGTACGCATCCCGGCGGATAAGCTTGACGAATTCCTTGCCGCTGTGGACGGCGCGGGCAACGTCACGGCAAGGAGCGAGAACGTCGACGACGTTACCGAAGCCTATACCGATATCGAGGCAAGGCTCGCTTCACTTCGTACCGAATACGATACGCTCCTCGACCTTTTGTCGAAGGCGGAGAGCCTTGACGACATTATCACTCTCCAGGACCGTTTAACGAACGTAAGATACGAGATCGAATCCTATGAGGGTAAACAGCGCCTTTACGACAACCGCATCGAATACAGCACCGTGCATCTTTCGATCACCGAGGTCGAGCGCGAGACCGCTCCTGTAGAGGAGGGCTTCGGACAGGAGATCTCCCGCAGGTTCAGGGAAAGTGCCGAGGACGTCTGGGAAGGCTTCAAGGCGTTCATCATCTGGTTCATCGGCGATCTGCCGAAGATCGCTCTCGTGCTCTTCTTCATCGCAGGTCTTCCCCTTATTATCGTGCTCATCATCGTTAAGTCGGTAAAGAGAGCCAACAGAAAAAGGGCCGAAAAACGCGCGAAGCTCGCCGAAAAGACCGCCGAACAGTCAAAATAAACCATAACCGATAAACAAGCATAACAAAAGGCTCCTGCCCGTCAAGGCAGGAGCTTTTCAGTATGATCAAGTTTATACAGCAAGCAGGGGGGAATTAAGCGAGAGCACCTTGGTCTTCTCAAGATGTGTGCGGAGTATCGCGCAGGCAAACTCAACGTCCTTATTGCGGCAGGCTTCGATAAGATTACGATGCTCGCCGATGCTCTGGGCATACGCCTCGGAGGGGGTGTAATAGGGACGGATATATCTGTCGACGTTGGCATGGAGCTGCTCGATCAGCTGGAGGATGTAGGGATTCTGCGCCGGCTCATACAGAGCGAAATGGAGCTGGAGGTTGAGATCCTCAAGCTTATTGGGATCATCCTCTTCCTGCATCTGAGCGAGGATATTCTCTGCCTTTTCGATCGACTCGTCCGTCATACGGGGAACAGCCGCACGGATAACGCCCAGCTCGAGAATAATGCGGGTATCCATTGCGTTTTCCAATTCTTCCTTCGTGAGCTTTGTTACGACGGCGCCGCGGTTCGGATAGATCCTGACGAGACCCTGGGCGTCAAGCTGACGGAAAGCTTCCCTTACGGGGATATGGCTGACGGAAAGCTGTGCGGAGATCTCATCCTGACGGAGAGGCATACCGCCGGGCAGGACGCCGCGGATAATAGCGGTGCGGATGACCTGGAACACCCAGTCCCTTGCTGCCATTGATTTCTGGTGCATTTCCTCTGCGATGTCTTTAAGCTGTGTACTCATGAATAAATCTCACTTCCGTATGTATTTGGGACTATTATTCAAAGCCCATATTCAAATATATTGTAGCTTATTTTTTGTCGTTTGTCAAGGATAATAGATAATATTTTTGCGCCAAAAGTAAAAAATTTTTAATGTTCGTCATTTATATGACAATAACCGCTTAATATTGAAAAAATAAAGGATCTGCGGTATAATAGAGTTTAGAACAAATTCGGGGGGTGCAAAATGCTTTCGACCGATTCCAGATATCGCGCGTATATCGACATACTTAAAGAGGAGTTAGTGCCCGCCATGGGCTGTACCGAGCCCATTGCGATCGCCTTTGCCGCAGCCAAAGCAAGGGCGGTGCTCGGCGCCATGCCCGACCGCGTTGAGATTACCGTCAGCGGAAACATCATCAAAAACGTCAAGTCTGTCATCGTTCCGAACACGGGCGGATTAAAGGGCATCGAGGCCGCCGCCGCCGCGGGCATAACCGTTGGCGAAGCGGATCGCGTGCTTGAGGTGCTTGCCTCCGTTTCGAACGAGGACAAGCCCAAGATAAAGGAATTCATGGCAAGCGTGCCCATGATAGTCCGCCCCTCCACCGAGGACGTGATATTCGATATCGATATCACGCTCCATGCGGGAAGCGAGTTTTCACGCCTCAGGATCAAGGATTATCACACAAACGTGGTGCTTATCCAGAAAAACGGGGAGACCCTTTTTGAAGCTCCGGAGATAGAGATCAGCTCGCAGGGTCTTACCGACCGCGGTCTTCTTACGATCAAGGACATTGTCGATTTTGCCGATACGGTCGATCTTGACGACGTCAGGGAGGTGCTCTCCCGCCAGATCGAATACAATACCGCGATAGCCAACGAAGGCATACGCGGCAATTGGGGCGCAAGGGTCGGCAGGGTGCTCCTCGACGTTTACGGTTACGACGTTAAGATAAGGGCGAAGGCGATGGCAGCCGCCGGTTCCGACGCGCGTATGAGCGGCTGTGAAATGCCTGTAATAATCGTTTCCGGCTCGGGCAACCAGGGCATGGCGGCTTCGCTGCCCGTGATCGTTTACGCACGCGAGTATGACGTCGGCGAGGACAAGCTCCTTCGCGCGCTCTGTGTATCGAACCTCGTCACAATTCATCAGAAAACCTGGATAGGACGTCTTTCCGCCTTCTGCGGCGCGGTCAACGCGGGCTGCGGCGCGGGCGCAGGCATCGCCTACCTTTTAGGCGGCGGATACGAGGTCGTGGCGCACACGCTCGTAAACGCGCTCGCGATCGTAAGCGGCATCGTCTGTGACGGCGCGAAGCCCAGCTGCGCCGCGAAGATCGCAACAGCCGTCGACGCGGGGCTTTTGGGTTACCAGATGTACGTCCGCGGCATGGAATTCCAGGGCGGCGACGGCATAATCTCCAAGGGCGTCGAAAACACGATCGCCAATATCGGGCGTCTCGGAAAAGACGGCATGAGAGAGACCGACCGCGAGATCCTCAAAATAATGCTTTCGACCGGATCAAGTCATGAATGATCCCGCGTTTTGCGGAGAAAGGCGGTCAAAAGACCGAAGTTTGAAATGGCAGAATTATTAAAAGGCAATCAGGTCGCCGCGGCGATCAACGAAAGGACGCACGCCGATTCGGATACCCTGATAAAGGAACACGGCATTGTTCCGACGCTCTGTATCATACGCGTGGGCGAAAGGCCCGACGATCTTTCATATGAGCGCGGCGCGATGAAGCGCGCGGCGGCAGTCGGCGTCGCCGTGACAAAGCGGCTCTTCCCCGTCTCCGTTTCTGAGGACGAGCTGATCGCCGAAATAGAGCGGATCAACGCCGATCCCGCAATACACGGCGTGCTCCTGTTCCGTCCCCTCCCCCGTCACATCAACGAATCGAAGGTCTGCAACGCGCTCCTGCCCGAAAAGGATATGGACGGGATCACCGATCTTTCGATGGCGGGCGTTTACGCGCAGAAGCCGCTCGGCTTCCCGCCCTGCACCGCGCAGGCGGTGATCGAGCTGATCGATCACTACGGCATTGACCTCAAGGGAAAGAACGTTACCGTGATCGGCAGGAGCCTCGTTATAGGCAAGCCTGTCACCATGATGCTCATAAAAAAGAACGCGACGGTCACGGTCTGCCACACCAAAACGCGCGACGTAGCCGCAGAAGCAAGGCGTGCGGACGTTCTCGTCGCCGCCGCGGGAGCCGCCGGCATGGTGAACGCGGACTTTGTTAAAGAGGGTCAGACCGTCATAGACGTCGGTATCAACTGGAGCGAGGAAAAGCAGAAGATAGTCGGCGACGTCGATTTCGATTCGGTCGAGCCCATCGTTGAAAAGCTAACCCCCGTTCCCGGCGGAGTTGGCGGAGTTACTACGAGCGTACTTATGAGCCACGTCGTCGAGGCGGCGAAAAGGCAGTATGAGCGTTGAGCTGATCCCGATGACACGTGAGCTCTTTCACGAGCTTTTTCGCGTGTTTCAGTATGATCCCGCGCTCTTTGCGGATCCTGCGATCTTTGAAAGCGTTAGCAAAAAGCCTAACAGCCGCGAGGATACCGACGCGCGATGGGATAAACGCATTTCAAAACCGGACGCGCTGACGTTTGCGGTAATGCTTGACGGAAGCGTTATAGGCGAGGTCGTACTCAAAGCGATAGACCGCATCAACAAGCGGTGCGAGCTTGGGATACACCTGATAAACGATTCTGTAAAGGGCTTCGGATACGGCACGCAAGCCGAGCGTTTGGCGATAGAATACGCCTTTAACGGCCTCGGTATGGAAGAAGTGCTTGCCGATACGATACTTAAGAACACAAGAAGCCAACACATAATTGAAAAGCTCGGCTTCGAGCGGGTATGTGAGAAGAACGGCTTCATATTCTATAAACTTAGAAAGGATAACTATTATGCTGATAGCTCTGATAGGTGAAAACTGCGCCGGCAAAAGCACTTTGGCGGAGGCGATAAGGTTAAAGCGCGGAGGAGAGATAGTCTCCGGCAAGGATTATCTTCGCCTTGCCAAATCCGAAAGCATCGCTCAGGCGTTGTTTAAGAAAAAGCTCAAGGAGGCCGTGACGGGCGACGATCTGATCTACGTCATCACGGAGAAGGAGCATTTGTCTTTCCTTCCCGACGGGGCCGTGAGGGTGCTCGTTACCGCCGAACTCGATACCATTAAGGAGCGCTTCAAAGCAAGGATGCACGGCGTGCTTCCCCCGCCTGTTGAGAAGATGCTCGAGATGAAGCACGGCTGCTTTGACTCGGGAGAATACGATCACCGTTTCAAAAGCGGAGAAGACGATATCGATGCGTTCTGCGAAAGGCTTAAGGATCGATAAAAAACTTAAAGGGGCCGGGTTGATACCCGGCCCCTTCTTTTAGCAATAGTTTTACTGCATATACTGCATGGTCTCATTATAGATCATCTCAAAGCCTTCGTCGATCTCGCCGATCAGCTTCTGACCCTTCGCCTTATAATCGGCGGCCATTTCCTCATCAAGACCGGTGACGTTGATAAGCACGTTCATCCATGCGCCGTAAGCGGCAGCCCTTACGTTGAGCGCGCCTACGCCGAAGTCGGAAGCGCAGTTGGTGTTGAATTTGCCGATGAGCTTCTTGCCGAGCTCCATTCCCTTATGGCAAAGCTCGAGGGTATAGAGCGGAGCGTTGGTCGCAACGATGGTCGCTTCCCTGATCGCCGCCTTCCTCGCGGCCTTCTCCTCGTCGGTCTCCTTCGGCATCTTGAACGCGTTGGAGATCATATTATAAGCGTCCGTATCGCGGTCGATCTGCGCGGTGAGCTCAGAAACGACAGGCTTGCCCGCTTCGATGATCTCATTGCAGTTATCGGCGAAATCAACGTACTTCTTCCTGCCGAGGGTAAGCCCCGCGACCATGGTGAAAAGGCCGACGCCCTGTGCGCCGACAAGAGCGGAAGCACTGCCGCCGCCGGGAGCGGGCGCGTCGGAGGCGACGAGCTCAAGATAATCGTGAACGGTCATTTCGGTGAGTTTCATTTGACGATATTTCCTTTCATAATAACTTTTTTAGCCTTGTTGGTGCCCATTCTGTAAACGAGGTAGTCAAGATCCTCCGCGTCCCAGATAACGAGATCCGCCTGCTTGCCGGGCTCCACGGTGCCGAGGATATCTCCCCTGCCCACCGCGCACGCGGCGTTTATGGTAACGGCGGAGAGGACCTCCTCCGAAGTCATGCGGTACTTTAAGTAGCCGAGGTTCATGCAAAGCTGCAGGTCGTCCGAGGGACAGGAGCCGGGGTTGAAGTCCGTGCAGATCGCCACGGGAACGCCCGCCTCGATGAACTTTCTTGCGGGAGCGAACTCCTTGTTGAGATACAGCGAGGTGCCGGGCAGGAGGCACGCGATAGTGCCGCCCTTTGCCATGGAGCTAATGCCCGCGTCGTCGACGGCAATGAGGTGCTCCGCGCTGGTCGCGCCTATCTCGCCCGCGAGGACCGATCCGCCGATCGCGTCGATCTCGTCCGCATGGATCTTGGTCTTGAAACCGTAAACCTGCGCATAGGTGAGCATCTTCCTCGACTGTTCGACGTCGAATACGCCGGTCTCGCAGAACACGTCAACGAACTCGCAAAGCTCGTCGTCCGCGACCTTCGGGAGTATCTTCGTGCAGATGAACTCGATATACCCGTCGGGATCGCCCTTGAATTCGGGCGGTACGGCGTGCGCCGCCATGAAAGTGGGGATCACGTTGAAGCCGCCCTCTTCCTTGAGGCGCCTTATCACGCGAAGCTGCTTGAGCTCATTCTCAACGTCGAGCCCGTAGCCGGATTTCGCCTCGACGGCTGTGATGCCGTGATCGAGCATTTCGTCAAGCGCCTTCTTCGCCCTGTCATAAAGCTCGTCCTCGGAGGCGTTCCTCGTCGCGGTAAGGGTGTTCAGTATGCCGCCGCCCGCCTTGAGTATCTCAAGATACCCGGCGCCGCGAAGCTTCAGCGGAACCTCGTGCTGACGCCAGCCGCCAAAGATGAGATGCGTATGCGCGTCGACAAGACCTGCGGTAACGAGGGCGCCGCCCGCGTCGATGACGTTCCCGCATTCGGGAGCGGAGCCGTTCTCGTAAACAGCCTGGATGGTCTCGTCGTTAAGGAGCACGGCGCAGTCGCGCATGAGCGTGACGCCGTTATGCTGCGCCGCCCCGCGGAGGGGCACATTCCCCTTCGCGGTAGCGAGCATGCCAATGTTCTTTATCAGCAGCATAGTGATCAGAGCATGTAGTTCTCAATGACCTGCTTATCGAAATCGAAGCCCTCGAGCTGGAGATAATACTCGGCGGAATCGATAAGCGCCTTCATCGGGGTAAGACCGACGATCTCGGTGCCGGTCACCCAAACGCCCCAGCGGCGCGCCTCGGCCTTGGTGACCTCTACGACGCGGTAAAGCGGAGTGCGGTTGAAGTCGGTCATGTTGATGGAGACCTGGGCGTACTTCCTTTCGGGAATGCCCTTCTCGGGATCGGCGGGGACTTCGATCAGGAAGCCGTTGGACTTTACGCAGTCGAAGCCGCCGTTCTTGCGGCGGATGATCTTTGCAATGCTCTTTGCGATATCTACGTTATCGGTGGAGAGGTTGATATTGAACGCTACGAGCGGCATACGGCAGCCGACCGCCGTGCAGCCCGCGGTGGGATGGCAGAACGCGCCGCCGAAATCGGGGGTCCACATGGGATCCTTGACCTTTTCGGGCATGGCCTCGAACTGACCCTTCCTGATGTCGGCAAGGTTTACGCGGTGAGGCGCGGAAGCGGAATCCTCATAGAGGAACACGGGAACGCCCGCTTCTTCCCATATGCGCTTACCGAGTATCTTGGAGTACTCGACGGTCTCCTCCTTGGTGCAGTCCTTCAGGGGGATGAGCGGACAAACGTCGACAGCGCCCATGCGGGGATGCTCGCCGGTGTGGTGATTCAGGTCGATGAGATCCTTCGCCTTTTTGGCAAGCGCGACGGCGGCGTTGATGACGCCTTCGGGATTGCCCATGAAGGTGATGACGCTGCGGTTATGGCTCGCGTCGGAGGAATAGTCGAGCAGAGTGACGCCCGCGGTATTGCGGATCTCGTCGATACAGGCCTCTATGACCTCATGATTCCTGCCCTCGGAAATATTGGGTACGCATTCAATGATCTTTGCCATTTTTCTGTTCTCCTTATTGTTATTATTCCTTACATGTCCTTGGTCAGCTTCTCGATAAGCTCGTCGTTCACGAGATACGGGATCGTGATATGCGCCTCGCCCTCGTGCTTGGCGTTATACTCCATCGAGGTCTCGATGGAATGGGGATTCCTCGCCCAGGCGCGGCGGGCTACGCCGCCCATAACGTCCCACATCATGGCGGACTTGATGATGTTATCGATCCTTTCGGAGCCGTCGAGCACAAGCCCGAAGCCGCCGTTGATGCTCTTGCCGATGCCAACGCCGCCGCCGTTGTGGAGGGCGCAGAGGCTCATGCCGCGCGCCGCGTTGCCGGCGAAGCACTGGACCGCCATATCCGCCATAACGTTGGAGCCGTCCTTGATGTTCGCGGTCTCACGGAAGGGCGAATCGGTACCGGAAACGTCGTGATGGTCGCGTCCGATCATGACGGGACCGATCTTGCCCTCTCTTACCATCTGGTTGAAGCGGAGCGCGATCCTCGTCCTGCCCTCGGCGTCCTGATAGAGGATCCTCGCCTGAGTGCCGACGACGAGCTTGTTCTTTTCCGCGTCGCGGATCCAGTTGTAATTGTCGCGATCCTGGAAGCGGCGGTTCGGGTCGATGCAGTCCATCGCGGCATGGTCGGTCGCGATAAGATCCGACTCCTTGCCGGAGAGGCAGACCCAGCGGAACGGACCGTAGCCGTAGTCGAAGAGCATCGGGCCCATTATATCCTCGACGTAGGACGGGAATATGAAGCCGTCCTTCTCGTCGTGACCGTTCTTGGAGATCTCCTTGACGCCGGCGTCGTAAACAGCCTTCATGAAGGAATTGCCGTAATCGAAGAAGTATGTGCCCTTCGCCTTAAGCGCGCAGATCGCGTCGAAATGGCGCCTCAGGGACGCGTTGACCGCCTTCTTGAACTTCTCGCGGTCGGTATGGAGGAGCTCCGTCCTCTGCTCGAAGGTATAGCCGACGGGGCAGTAGCCGCCGTTGTAGACGTTGTGGCAGGAGGTCTGGTCGGAGAGCAGGTCGATCTTGAAATCGCGCTTGACCGCCGCCTCCAGAAGGTCGACGATGTTGCCGTGATAGGCGATGGAGATCGTAGTCTTCGCATTCCTGTGCTCTTCCGCAAGACGGAACACCTCGTCAAGATCGTCGGAGATGAGGTTTACCCAGCCCTGATCGTAACGGGTCTTGATGCGGGAGAGGTCAACTTCGGCGAAAACGCCGACGGCGTTCGCGATATTGGCGGCCTTGGGCTGTGCGCCGCTCATTCCGCCGAGACCGGAGGAAACGAATACGCGGCCTTTAAGATCGCCGTCCTCGGGAATGCCGAGCTCTTTCCTGCCCGCGCCGAGTATGGTATTGAACGTGCCGTGTACGATGCCCTGCGGACCGATGTACATCCAGCCGCCCGCAGTCATCTGACCGTAGTTGGCGACGCCCATCTCCTCCGCCACTTCCCAATCCTCAAGATTGTCGAACATGCCGACCATCATGGAGTTGGTGAGTATCACGCGGGGCGCTTCGGGCTTCGAGGGGAACAGACCGACGGGATGACCGCTCTCCAGAACGAGGGTCTGATGATCGGTAAGCTCCTCGAGGTATTTCTTGATAAGGCGGTACTGGAGCCAGTTCTGACAGGGCTGACCGGTCTCGCCGTAGGTAACGAGTTCGTAGGGATAGAGCGCGATCTCGAAATCGAGGTTGTTGTCGATCATTACCTGGAAGGCTTTGCCCTCGATGCATTTGCCCTTGTATTCGTCGATGGGCTTGCCCCAGATGCGTCCCTCGGGACGGTAGCGGTAAGCGTAAATGCGTCCGCGGGTCTTCAACTCCTCAAGGAATTCGGGAGCGAGCTTTTCATGAAGCTCCTCCGGAACGTAGCGCAGAGCGTTCCTTAACGCGAGCTGCGTCTGCGCCTTGGTGAGGCGGAAGCCCCTGTCGGGAGCGCGGCGTTTGCCCTCTTCAAACTTGGGATACTCGGGAAGCACCGCGTCGAGTTTGATCGTCATAGCGCCTGAGATCTTGCTGTTTTCCATAGCTTTATTCCTTTCTGTAAATACTTACGGGGAGGCGTACTTCGCCTCCCCAATTATCATCATTTGAGCGTGCCGCAGACCTTCTCGGCAGCGGGTACGACTGCGTGAGCCTTGATAAGCTCGTCGGCAGCCTTAAGGTTCGGGTACATAACGACGTCGACTTCGTTCGGCTTGACCCTGGAATCGATAAGCTCCCATACCGCCTTAGTCGCGGGAGCCATTTCGCCCTCGCCCGCCTCGCTGCGGAGCCACAGCGCCTGATGCGCGGTGACGAGCTCTATCGCGAGGACCTTCTGCGCGTTGTCGACTATCATGCGGCACTTGCGAGCGGCGGTGGTGCCCATGGATACGTGATCCTCCTGATTTGCGGAAGAGGGGATCGAATCGACGGAAGCGGGATGAGCGTAGACCTTATTCTCGGACACCATGGAAGCCGCGGAATACTGCGCGATCATGAAGCCGGAATTGACTCCGCCGTGCTTGGCGAGGAACGCGGGCAGTCCGTAGGAGAGCGCGGGATTTACCATGCGCTCCGTCCTGCGCTCGGAAACGTTCGCAAGCTCCGAAACGGCGATGCCGAGGAAATCGAACGCGAGCGCCATGGGCTGACCGTGGAAGTTACCGCCGGAGATGACCTCGTCCTCATCCGGGAAAATGATGGGGTTGTCGGTAACTGCGTTGATCTCGCGCGAGACCGCCTCCGCAACGTAGCGGATGGCGTCGCGGCTGGCGCCGTGGATCTGCGGGACGCACCTTATAACGTAAGCGTCCTGTACCTTGTTGGGCTGGGTGCGCTTTGCAAGACCGGAGCCCTCGAGAAGCTTAAGCAGATTCTCCGCCGTATCCTTCTGCCCCTGATGACCGCGCACGTCGTGCACCTTATGGTCGAACGCCGCCTTGATGCCGAACTGCGCTTCCGCGGTGAGCGCCGCGGCGATATCGGCAGTCTTCATAAGATCGAGCGCGTCGATAACGCAGAGCGAACCGACCGCCGTCATTATCTGGGTGCCGTTTATGAGGGCAAGTCCCTCCTTGGCGGCAAGCTCTATCGTGGGGATGCCCGCCTTCTCCATGGCTTCTTTGCCGCTCATGCGGACGCCGCGATACTCCGCTTCACCTTCGCCGAGCATAACGAGCACCATGTGCGAGAGAGGCGCGAGATCGCCGCTTGCACCGAGGGAGCCCTTCTCCGGAATGATGGGATGAACGCCCGCGTTGAGCATATTGAGGAGCGTTTCTATCGTGGAAAGGCGAATGCCGCTGTGACCCCTTGAAAGGGCATTGCAGCGGAGCAGCATGGCTGCCCTGACCGCCTCGGTGGGAAGAGGCTCGCCCATGCCGCAGGAATGGGAAATGATAAGATTGCGCTGAAGCTGCGCCGTTTCATCCGCAGGGATGAATGTATCGGAGAATTTGCCGAAGCCGGTCGTGAGACCGTAGATGACCGCGCCCTCCGAAAGCTTCCTCTCAACGTAGTTCCTTGCCTTGATGACCGCCGCCCTGGCAGCCTCGGACAATTCGACCTTTTCATAGCCGCGGGCGACCGCCGCTACCTGTTCCAAAGTTAAGGATCTTCCATCGATTACAACTGACATTTGATCAATTCCTTCTTCCTTAATTTATTAAAGTATTAACCAACTAATTATATCGCATCGGATATAAAAGGTCAAGTTTGAGATAGCCTTATATTATCTTGTTCCAAAGGATATTGACATAACGACGAAGAGGCTATAAAATATATATGTATGCGACTATAAGGCGCAAAAGAAGACTGCCGCGCCGATCGGAGGTGTTACATTTGACCGATTACGAAAAAAAGAACGATAACGCCGGAGTACCTTCCGTCGAAGATATTTTCAATGAAGACGACTATATGCTGGAGGACGATTATCTCGAGGCGTCCGCTCCCTCCGTTCATGCGGGCGAAGTAAAGGCGGCTCCCGCCCCCGCTCCTGAAGCCGCGCCTGCTCCGGCATACGTTCAGGCTCCAGCCGCTCCCGCCGTCCCGGTACAGGCTCCCGTAAAGACGGAGACCGCCATCGTACCTAAACAGCAGCAGGCTTTGCAGGGCTCCCGCAAAAAGAACAAAAAGAATCGCCGCACAAGGGACGTTTACGTTCCCGAGACCGTCGATCCCGAAAGCGTGGTCATAGTCGAGGTTCCGCAGAAGGATAAGAAGCTCGTCAATATTTCAGAGCATTTCAGTTCCCAGAAGATCTCGCCCATTGAAAACGCGTTCTATACGATATCGCTTATCAAGCCCACCGCGATATTCGCCGAAGCGGCTATCAACGGCGTCGCCGGGATATTCGACAAGATGATCGACAGCAGATATCAGGTCAACGTTAAATTCAAAAAGATCGAGGCGAACGTCAAGCCGACCGACACTCAGCCCGGAGTTGAGCCCAAAACCGTTACCATCGCTCCGCCCGAGTCCGGCGAAGGCATGCCCCGCATAGAATCCCCAAAGGATCTCATACCGCAATGATACCTTATCCCGCCCGGTTTAACGACCGGGTCTTTTTTTATTCCGCAAAGCATATCCTTTAACCGGAATTACGCAAAAAGGAATGGCAGGGCTTTATGGAATACAGAAAGAGAAGGAAAAAAAGAAACGCTCCCGCTGAAGGGAGCTTTCAGCCGCTCATCCGCGCGCTCATACTCATTATAATATTCGGCGCAGCCCTTTGGCTCATATTCGGAACAAAGGCGGGCGAACGCATAAAAACGGGCTGGGCAATGTCGCTCATCGACAGCTGCCGCGCGGGTTCAAAGCCGACCGCTACGCCTTCGCCTCTTGTCATGCCGGAAGATACATCCTCCCCCGCCCCGACCGCCGCGCCCACGGGCGAGACCTGCGAGGTAAAGCTTCCGTCCATCGAGATCCACATGGTCGAGATGGGCATTTATTCCGACAGCGCCCTCTGCTCGTCGAAGGCCGCGGAGCTTAAAAGCATGGGCGCGGCAGGTTACGTTTTTAACGACGGCGGGAGTTTAAGGCTCATAGCCTCCGCTTATTCCGATAAGGCTTCCGCGGAAAACGTAATCGAGAGGCTCAGAACGGAAGGATACGAATGCTCGCTCCATACCGTGAGCTCAAACGGCGTCGAGCTCATCATTACCGCCCCCGGTGAAAGGCTCATTCCGATTAGAACGGCGTTCGCCGCTGCCGCAGAAACGATCACGGCGCTCGATGAGCTTGCCATAGACTTCGATCTCAATTCAAGATCGACCGAATACGGTCTTAACGTGCTGAACGAGATCAAAACGAATCTCGCGACCGCTTCCGCCTCTATCGCTCCCCAGGCGGAGCAGAACGCTATGCTGGCGATACTGAACAGATACTATGCCGACCTGTTGATCATTTCCGCTCCCGACGAGACAGCCTCCGCGTCAAGAACCGCTTTTGCCTCTTACATAAAGGCTTTGCGGGTCGAAGCCGCGCTCCGATACGTTATGCTTCTCAGCGAAATAGGAGGCGCCGCCTGAAACGCGGCGCTCCCTTCGGCTTTATATATTACATTTAGTATTATGTTACACGTTTGGATTCGTTTTATGTTGTGTTGTGTAAATAATTTTCTTTGTGAAAAAATGATTATCTGTCATAATTGATTTATTTCCACGGGATTTTTATGCATCGGCGCATAGCATCGGAAATATGTTTTCAAACTGTAACTATCACATTTTAAAGTAAAAAATTTATCGGAAATCTATTGACAAGCCCCGCATGATAATATAGAATCTATAGAAAAAAAGAAAGGGGGTTTTTATATGCTTATCAGGGATGTTTCTGCGGCAGAGCTTGAAGTAATGATCAAAATTTGGGAAGCTGAAAAACCCATCACAATAAAGGATATTTGGGAAGCGATCGGCGAAAACAAGTGGACTTATCAAACCGTGCAGACTTTTGTAAACCGTCTCCATATGAAGGGATTTATCGATATGGTCGGCAAAAGGGTGCGCAGTTTCGAGTACGTCCCCTGTGTGACGAGGGCGCAGTACCTCGCGTTGACTAAGGGACACCTCTTCAACGGCGAGCCGGGCGCATGCGTTTCCGACCTTGTGAAAGCGCTTTACGCTAACGGCAACATGACCGATAAGGATATCGAGGAGATATCCGCCTGGATCAACGAGATCAAATAATACCGAATAACAAAAAAGGGGTTGCGATAAGGGTGCATTCACTTAAGGAGATGCAGGTTTTCAGCCTGAAAAAAGTCAACGTATAAAAAGATATCCGGGGATAGCTCATATCCCCGGATTTTTCTTTTGTATTTCGGCTGAAAACCGCGAAGCGTCTCAAAAGAGGAGATTTTTGCGCCATGCAAGGCGAAAAGCGCAGAAAAACTCGTAGAGTTTTTCGGAATGCATCGGAGAGCCTTTTGAGCATGGCGGGCGCAGCAGGGCGCAAAAAGATACCTTTTGAGGCTGTATGTCGTTAAGTGAATGCGCCCAAAGACAGCTTTTTATTATTTGCAGAGCCCGCGCAGGGCTTCCATTTAAGTCAGTTGAGCGCGGAGAACGGGCGGTGTATGAGGGTTAATTCCTAATGCTGATTGCCGATCAATTATAATCAAACACGTTCAGTCTCAGCTTCTCGGAGATATGCACCATTGCCTTGACGCCGCCGCTGCTGTTGCCGAACGCGTCGAGCGCGGGACCGTAGAAACCTATGCCCATAGGGCCGCGCGCGGCGCAGACTATGCCGCCGCCGACGCCGCTCTTGCCCGGCACGCCGGCGTTCATGTCGAATTTGCCGGAATAATCGTACATTCCGCAGGTGAACATGATGATCTTGAGCGTCCTCACGTCCTCCTCCTTTATGAGCCTTTCGCCCGTGAAGGGATCGACTCCGTTATTCGCAATGACGAGCCCCAACCCCGCGAGCGACTTTGCGTTGACGGAGAGCGAGCACATCCTGAAATACAGGTCGAGCGTCTTTTCCGGATCGCCCATGAGGACTCCCTTGCTCTTCAAAAGATAGGCTATCGCGCGGTTCCTGTCGCCGGTCTCGAACTCGGAGTGATAAACGGACTCGTCGAGATCTATCGCCGGATCCATGCAGAGGGCGCGCGTTTCGTCCAAAAGCTCGTCATAGCCCACCTTGTTCACGAGCAGGCTAACAAGCTCTATCGCGCCGGCGTTTATCATCGGATTGTACGGGCGGCTGCTCGCAAGGTCGAGCTTGAGTATCGAGTTGAACGAATCGCCGGAGGGCTCCATCATGACGTGGGAGAACGTCTCCTTGAAGCCGAAAAGCTTCAGCGACTCCGCAAGTATTATGACCTTGCAGACGGATTGGATGGAAAAGCGCTCCAGGCAGTCGCCGAACGCGAGCGAATACCCGTCGTCCGTCATCATGTACATGCCGAACGCCTTCGGATCTGCCTTTTTAAGCTCGGGGATATAGCTTGCCACCGTCCCGCGGGAAGCGGAGCTTAAGCCGATCTCGTACGCCTCCCGGAAAACGCGCTCAACGAAAGCGCGGTCGGTCAAGAGTTCGTTTTTCATACTGAGCCACGCGCCTTTGCATGGCAAAGGCGTCCTTTCGGTTGGATTATCAAAGAATAACGATTTCCGTTTCAGCTATTGCCGCGGTCACGGCGGCGAACGAAAAGCCGGAGTCCGATACCGCGCGGACAAAGCCGCTCAAAACGCCGCGGCGGAAGACGGCGCCGTCCTTCTCATACACACGGTCGAGCCCTCCCCAAACGCCGTCTCCGGTCATTTTGAGGAACGCCTCCTTTATTACGAAACGATCGATAAGGTACTTTTCGCCGCCGGGCTTTTCAAATCCGGCAAGCTCCCTCGGGCAGAGGACGCGCTGAGCCGCCTTCGGCGATACGGCGCGGTATTCCTCGATATCGACGCCAACGGGCGCATCGGAGAACGCCGCCGCGGCGAATCTGCCGGAATGTGCGAGCGATATGAAACCGCCGCCGATGACGGGTCTCCCCTTTTCGTCGTATGAATACAAGGGCGCCCCGAGCTTTTCGCCGAAGAGCGCATACGAAAGCGCAAGCTCTGCAGCAAGGCTTTGGAGCCTCCTTGCGGGATCGGCGATCGACCGCGCATTAATAAGCCGCGCCTCGGAACAGAACTGCTCGGGCTTTTCAAGAAGCGCACCGCAGTTCTCCGTATTCACAATTACAGCCCTAAGCCTCATATAAAGAATTGTAACCTTTAAAATCGATCCCGTCAATACGCTTTTTATAAATTCGTGCTTGACAATCATCTTCCACAGTGCTATAATCCCTTTCGTCGACCAATAGGGGCATGATGTAATGGTAACATAGCGGTCTCCAAAACCGTTCTTCTGAGTTCGAATCTTAGTGCCCCTGCCACAAAGCGAAAAACCGATCGCGCAAGCGGTTGGTTTTTTGCTTTGTATTATTCATTTTTCATTATTCATTTTTCAATATTCATTAAATCGGCGCGATCGTTTTTTCTAAATGAATAATGAATACTGAAGAATGAATAATTAAGAATTGCGCTGCGCGGAAAAAGGACAAATAATCGCTTTTGCTGTTTATTTGCTTAATGCTTTCTATATTCCGCAGATGAATTAATTGTTATGGATAAATGCGCCACAAAGCGAAAAACCGATCGCGCAAGCGGTTGGTTTTTTGCTTTGTATAATTCATTTTTCATTATTCATTTTTCAATATTCATTAAATCGGCGCGATCGTTTTTTCTAAATGAATAATGAATACTGAAG
>JAEEGF011930129.1_pt1 | contig 32059 bp, 30 predicted proteins | sample 9134171 | NCBI WGS metagenome assembly JAEEGF01 (sample SAMN16246542, study PRJNA631951) | gut metagenome | biome: gut microbiome; feature: rumen; material: AP-attached | host: Bos | place: Iran: Karaj | collected 2018-10 | reverse complement strand
GTTGTAATTTTGCAACAGAAAGAGACAACAAGAAATGACGCAGATGAATACAACATTAGGCCAAATGTTACAGTCAGTTGAGCACCACAGCTAAGTAGGCCAGTTAGCTGTGCTATATAGGCTAGTTAGCTGTGCTATATAGGCTAGTTTGTTGTGCTATATGCCCCCACCAAGAAAGTACAGAATAAATTTTGCTTAATGTGGAATGTGGAAATGTGGAAACTGGCTGCTTCCAGTAAAGACAACTAGGGAAATGAGCGATTTTCCATTTCCACATTCCACATTCCACATTATCTGTGTTTTTATATGGGGATTTCAACTTTTAAATTATATATATTATACATTATATATATAATTTAATATATATATAAGGTATTTCGTGGAAATCGAAATCAATTTTCGCTTAATGTGGAATGTGGAAAGTGGAAATCTCACCTGGTTTCCGCATAAACACTGGGGAAAGCGGAGATTAAAGTCCACATTATCGTTTTGTGGATTAACATAATGACATGGTGAAAGCCATTACTTACAAAGACGCAACGGATGAAATTTTGCTTTGGTTGAGTGAACGACGGGGAAAATTTTCCCTGTCGTAGATTCGGGAATTCTCAAATGGAAAGTTCCCTCAGTAGACAGACCTAAACACTCTTGGGCTCACACAAAAAAGTACTGAATTATATGTACTTTTCAAGATTTATTTGTATCTTTGCAGTCGTTATTAATATAAATTCAAGTATGGCTGGCCATCGCATGGATCGCAGGAGCAAGCATAAGAGATATGGCTTGCCAGGGACTTATCATATCACCATCCAGGTAAACCGCGCCTATCGGCTACCGTTGGGCAGAGTGGCAGGCCGCATTAGTGAGGCCGACGGAAGCCCTGATGCACCGCATATGGAGCTGAGCGAGGCAGGACGGATGGTAGAACGGGAGCTGACAACGAGCATCATGGAGCACTATCCGATGGTGGAAGTACAGGACTACGTGGTAATGCCCGACCATCTGCATTGTATAGTGGTGGTGCATAGGGATATCATCAGTAGAAACGGGGTAGCGACACATCTGGGACAGGTGATTGCGGGCTTTAAGAAGGGCTGCAACCGCCGCTTTTGGGAGATGGAGGAACTGCGGGGTAGACCCGCAGACACTAGCGCCGTAAATAAGGTAAACGGAAGGGAGTGAAGGTATATTCAGGAAGGTAAATGGAAGGGCGTGAAGGGTTATTCAGGAGGAAAAGCAAAGAAAAAAGCGCTTATTTCTTTTGTATTTCTCTCGTTTTTTTCGTAACTTTGCAAAGTAAAACTAAAACCTATGAAGATAAGACTACTGACACTGGCCCTGCTGACCACAATGGGCGCCTCGGCCCAACGACAAGAAATGACACTGACGGACAACTGGACGTTTTCCCAAGACAAACAGTCGTGGGAGACGGTGAGCGTGCCCCACGACTGGGCTATCAGCGGACCGTTTGACAAGAAATGGGATCTGCAGAAAGTGGCCATTGAGCAGAACGGCGAGAAGGAAGCTACCGAGAAGAGCGGACGCTCAGGGGCACTGCCATGGATTGGCGAGGGATACTACAAGCGGACGTTTGTCATTCCGCAGGACTTCGACGGCCATGCTGAGCTGGTGTTCGACGGGGCGATGGCAGAACCGGTGGTTAGCGTCAATGGTCAGGAAGCAGGCTATTGGGCCTACGGCTATAACACATTCCGCGTTGACATTACCCCATTTGTCAAGCCTGGGGAAAATCAATTGGCGGTGAGTTTGAGGAACCTGGAGGAGAGTTCGCGCTGGTATCCCGGTGCAGGCATCTATCGCCCCGTGAAGCTGGTGCTCACGCCAAAGGTTCATATCGACGACTGGAGTGTTTGCGCCAGAACCATAGATGTGAACTTACAAAAGAAAGTGGCTAATGTGACAGTAGACGTCCATGTAGAGCATGCAAAGGATGCCGACCCCAGTATGCGTATGATTCTCTCATTAGCCGATGCTGGTGGACGGGTTGTGGCTGCACGCTCGGTGGTATCGTTTGGTAATGGTTTTGTCAGCAGGACGCTGCCTGTGCCAAGTCCTCAGTTATGGTCTCCTGAGTCACCTTATTTATATACGCTTACCGTCAGTATTGTGAAAGACGGCAAGGACATTGACAAGAAGTCGATAAAGATCGGTATCCGCACCATTCGCGTGACGAAGGAAAAGGGATTCCAGCTGAACGGCGTGACGCGCAAGCTGAAGGGTGTCTGCCTGCACCACGATCTCGGCCCCTTGGGTGCTGCGGTGAACAAGGCTGCGATTATCCGCCAGATCAAGATCTTGAAGGACATGGGCTGCGACGCCATCCGCACGGCGCACAACATGCCGAGCCAGATGCAGATGGACGTGTGCGACTCGCTGGGCATGATGGTGATGGCCGAGAGCTTCGACATGTGGCTGTACCCCAAGTGCAAGAACGGCTATGCCCGCTTCTTCGACGAATGGGCCGACAAGGATATTACCAACCTGGTGAAGGCCAACCGCAACCACCCCAGCATCGTGATGTGGTCGATAGGCAACGAGATTCCCGAACAGGGCAGCGAGGTGGGCCGCCAAATCTCCATCCGCCTGCAGGGACTTATCCATTCGCTCGACCCCACGCGCCCTGTGACACAGGGTATGGATCATGCTGAGAAGTCCATCAGTTGCGGCATGGCCCAGGCAATGGATGTGCCAGGCTTCAACTATCGCGTACATAAGTATCAGCAGAGCATCAAGCAGTTGCCGCAGGGATTCCTGCTTGGTTCTGAGACAGCCTCGACCGTTTCGTCGCGTGGTGTCTACAAGTTCCCTGTGGAGGTGACCGATAACTCCCGCTACGCCTCGTGGGCACCCGGCTACGACCCCAACGCCATCAAGACGGCTGACGGCCAGTGCTCGAGCTACGACGTGGAATACTGCTCGTGGAGCAATCTGCCCGACGACGACTGGGTGTGGCAGGACGACTATCCTTGGGTTATCGGTGAGTTTGTGTGGACAGGCTTCGACTATCTTGGCGAACCCACACCCTACGACGAATACTGGCCCTCGCGCAGCAGCTATTTCGGTATCTGCGACCTGGCTGGCCTGCCTAAGGACCGCTACTACCTGTACCGCTCAAAATGGCAGACAGGACAGCACACCATCCACCTGCTGCCCCATTGGACGTGGCCAGGACGTGAAGGGCAGGTGACACCCGTCTACTGCTACACCGACTATCCGGAGGCAGAGCTGTTTGTCAACGGGAAGAGTCAGGGAAGGATGAAAAAAAGGAAAGGAGAGCGACTCGACCGCTACCGCCTGCGCTGGAACGACGTGAAGTATGAGCCGGGCGAGATCAAGGTCGTGGTGTATGACGCTGACGGGAAGGCTGCAGGTGAGCAGAAAGTGCGCACAGCTGGCAAGCCTCATCACCTGGAGCTCGACGTGTGGACGCAAACCCCAACAACGCTGAAAGCCGACGGCCAGGATTTGGCCTTTGTCACAGTATCTTTGGTTGACAAGCAGGGTACACTTATCCCCGCTGCTGCCGACCAGCTGACGTTCGACGTGAAGGGAGCAGGAACGTTCCGTGGCGTCTGCAACGGCGACGCCACTAGTCTGGAGGTGTTTACGGAGCCCACGATGAAGCTGTTTAGCGGACAGCTTGTCGTCGTGGCACAGGCAGGCAAGCAGCCCGGCAACCTGACGCTGACCGTCTGTGACAAAGAACGCAAATTATCAAAAACCATTACCATACCCGTAAGAAATTGAGCTATGAGAAAACTAAGATTCATCATACTGCCCCTGCTGGCGATGGCCACCAATGCCCTTGCTGGCGATAACGTGATTAGTCCCCTCAACCCCCATATACAATATGTAGGCCGCATCTGTTTCCAGAACCCGGAAAGCCCCCGGTTCAGCTATCCCGGCACACAGATGAACGTAGCCTTCAACGGCACCACACTTCGCATGAAGTGTAAACCCGGCAGCGGATACTTCATGACACAGATAGACGATTCCGAGCCCTTTAAGATTGCTTTCCGGGGCGAGCTTGATTCCGTGGTCACGCTCTGCACGGCACTGCCCCAGGGGCGCCATACAGCACGTGTGATGTATTGCAACGAGGGCTATGAGTATAAGCCCGAGTTCCGCGGATTCCTTACCGACGGACAGCTGACGGACATGGATCCGCTGCCTGCCAAGAAGTTTGAGTTCGTGGGCAATAGCATTACCTGCGGCTACGGCAATGAAGGTCGTTTGGGCGAACCTTTTTCCTTTGCCACAGAAAACCATTACTACGGCTATGCGCAGCTGACGATGCGACAGCTGGGGGGTGTGGCCAGCATCATTGCCCGCAGCGGCATCGGGGCCTACCGCAACTACGGTGAGGCCAAGACGGGATCGCCTGGCTACAACATGCCCTCACAGTATGAATACACCCTCTATAACGACCACTCTGAATTGTGGGACTTCAGCATCTGGCAGCCCGACGTGGTGTGCATCAATCTGGGCACCAACGACCTGTCGACAGAATCTTACGACACCGACCTGCTGAAACAAGGCTACAAGAAGTTGCTTGGTCAGGTGCGCAAGGGCAACCCCAAGGCCAAGATCGTGTTCCTCAGCGGTCCGATGCTCAATGGCAAGGTACTCGACATCTGCAAGAGGATTCTGAACGAGGTAACCGAAGAGGCCCACAAAGCAGGCGACAAGCAGGTGTACCGCTTCGACTTCAGCCCTATGAACGGCTCCATGGGCTATGGTTCCGACTGGCATCCCAGCATGGAGCGCCACCAGAAGATGGCTGACGAACTGACACCCTTCCTGCAGCAGCTGTTAGAAAAATAGAAGGATCATCATTAACCACAACGGATTTCACGGATTTTACGGATTTAAGCACGACTGAAAATCAGCAACTTAGATAATCCGTATAATCCGTGAAATCCGTTGTTTTATTAAGCGTTTTAATGAGAAACTGTGTTTAATCGTCAGCCAGCGTGAAGTCCAGCTGACGCTTCTCCAAATTGGCTCGTGCCACCTTGATACGGATGGGGTCGCCCAGCTGATATTTACTGTGGTGGCGACGACCAATGAGGCAGTAGTGGGCCTCGTCAAACTCATAGTAGTCGCCCCGGAGATCGTGCATCGGCACCAGTCCCTCACAGTGGTTCTCGTCAATCTCGACATAAAGGCCGTAGGACTGGATACCCGAGATGTGGCCATCGAAGCACTCGCCAATCTTGTCGCCCATAAACTCCACCATCTTGTACTTGATGCTGTCGCGCTCAGCATTCTGGGCGGTCTGCTCCATCTCACTACTGTGTTCGCAGAGCTCCTCGAAATGTTCTTGGTTGGCAGAGCGCCCACCTTCCTGATAGCGTGTCAGCAGGCGGTGAACCATCGTGTCGGGATAGCGACGGATGGGCGACGTGAAGTGGGTATAGTAGTCGAAGGCCAGCCCGTAGTGCCCGATATTGTGGGTAGAATACTTGGCCTTCATCATGGCGCGCAGGGCAACGGTCTCGATCAGTTTCTGTTCACGCGAGCCTGCAGCCTCGTCCATCAGTGCATTCAGCGACTTGGAGATGGCACCCTTGGTGCCGCTGGTCTTCAGCTTATAGCCAAAGGGAGCAACCACCTGGCGCAGCGACTCAAGCTTCTGCGGGTCGGGCTGGTCGTGGATACGGTAGACGAAGGTCTTTTTGGGCTTAACCCCCCTCTTTTCCCCCGAGGGGGAAGAGGCCTCCCCTCGGGGAGGTTTGGAGGGGGTTCCGATGCTTTCGGCAACGGTGCGGTTGGCCAGTAGCATAAACTCCTCAATAAGCTTGTTGGCATCCTTTGACTTCTTGAAATAGGCACGCGTAGGCTTACCGTCTGCATCAATGTCGAAGTGCAGTTCCTCGCGGTCAAACTTCACGGCACCGTTCTTAAAGCGGCGCTCGCGCAACTTCTTGGCCAAGGCATCGAGCATGATGAGCTCGGTAGCATATTCGCCCTTATAGGGGTTTTTCTTAGTAGCTGGTGGTGCTGGCTGTCCTGTGCCGTCGACAACGCCATTGTCCTCCAACAGCTGCTGCACCTCCTCATAGGCATAGCGACGATCGGAGCGAATAACGGTATGAGCCAGGTGCCAGCGCTTGATGTTGGCCTCATCGTCCATCACGAAGATGACGCTGTAGCACAGCTTCTCCTCGTTGGGACGGAGTGAGCAGATAAAGTTACATAGCCGTTCGGGCAACATGGGAATGGTGCGGTCGACAAGGTAGACGCTGGTGGCACGCTTCTGGGCTTCCTTGTCGATGACGCTGCCCTCCTTGACGTAGTGGGACACGTCGGCAATATGGACACCGACCTCCCAAAAAGCCCCCTCCTTTCTGATTGACAGCGCGTCGTCAAAGTCCTTGGCATCCTTGGGGTCGATGGTACAGGTGAAGACATCGCGGAAATCCTCGCGACGGCTGATTTCCTCGGGAGTGATGCCTGGGTCAATCTTCTCGGCAGCCTCCTCAACGTTCTTAGGATACTTATAGGGCAGTCCGTACTGTGCCAGGATGGCGTGCATCTCAACATTGTTGTCACCCTCCTTGCCCAAGACGTCGATGACCTCTCCGACAATGTTCTTCGACTCCTTCGAGGGCCATTGGGTTATGCGTACGACGGCCTTCTCGCCATCCTTGCCGCCCTTCAGCTTTTTCTTGGGAATGAGGATATCGTGAACAAAAATGTTTCCTTCGGTAATTAGGAAGGCAAAGTCTTTCTCCACCTTGAGCTTACCCACAGCCTGGTCGGTCTTATGGCTCAGGATATCGGTAACCATTGCCTCCTTGATATGCTTCTGTCGACGGGCCATCATGGCTACCCGCACACGATCACCGCTGAGCGCAAACATCGAGTTGCGCTCGGAAACGAAGATAGGCGTACCGCCACCATCGGGCAGGAACGAGTTCTTACCGTTGGCCTTGCGGATGAAAGTTCCCTCCTGCACCTGTCCCTTGGTGTTCAGACGATATTCCCCCTCGCCGGTTTTCGACAGGTAGTCGTCCCAGCACATTTCATCGAGGGCGTCGATGGCCAGCATCTTTGCCGGATGGGTTACTAACTTGAGCTGACGGAAAATCTGCTTTAGCGAGAATGTTTCGTTTGGACTGGCTGTAAACATGCCTTGAAGCGCTTCGGCAACTGCCCGCTTCGATAGTCGTTTCCCTCCTGATTTCTTTCCCATAGTAATACGTTTTTAGATTTATGTTGCTGCAAAGATAAGAAAAATAAATAAAAAGTAGTAACTTTGCAGGCAAAAATATGCAAAAATGAAGATTTTGGTTACTGGAGCCAGTGGTTTTATTGGCTCATTCATCGTTGAAGAGGCACTAAAAAGAGGGCTTGAGACCTGGGCAGCTGTACGTAGCAGCAGTTCGCGACAGTTCCTGAGTGACGAGCGTATACACTTTATAGAACTGAACCTCTCGTCGGAGGAACAGCTCACGGAGCAACTGCGCGGTCAGGAGTTCGACTATGTAGTGCATGCTGCTGGTGTGACGAAATGCCTGAACAAGCAAGACTTCTACCGTATCAATACGGAGGGGACGAAGCACTTGGTAAACGCCATCATGAAGGTGGGAATGCCCTTGAAGCGTTTTGTCTACCTGAGCTCGCTCAGCATTTTCGGAGCTATCCGTGAACAGCAGCCCTATGAGGAAATACGCGAGACGGATACCCCGCAGCCCAATACCGAATACGGACGCAGCAAGCTGGCTGCAGAGCAGTGGCTGGATACGCTAAACACCCCCCAGTCGTCTCCCGAAGGGGGGGTCCCCTATGTGATCTTGCGTCCTACGGGAGTCTATGGTCCGCGCGAGCGTGACTACTTCCTGATGGCACAGAGCATCAAGCAGCATACTGACTTTGCCGTTGGTTTCCGTCAGCAGGACATTACCTTTGTCTATGTTACCGATGTGGTGCAGGCTGTCTTCCTAGCTTTGGAGAAGGGACAGACGGGCCGCAAGTACTTCCTCAGCGACGGGCAGGTGTACCAGTCGACAACCTTCAGCGACCTCATTCATGAGGAGTTGGGCCGTCCCTGGTGGATACGCATCACGGCTCCCGTATGGGTGCTGCGTGTCGTCACCTTCTTTGGTGAGTACATTGGTAGGCTGACGGGTAAGATCACTGCCCTGAACAATGACAAGTTCAATATCCTGCGCCAGCGCAACTGGCGGTGCGACATTCAGCCCGCCATCGATGAGCTGGGCTACCACCCCGAGGTAACTTTGCCCGAAGGCGTACGGCGCAGTATAAAATGGTATAAGGAAAACGGATGGTTGTAAAAGAGGTTTGAGATTTGAGATTCATTAGATACATTTTTGAGATAGAGAAGAAGCCGCAGAAGGGACTGTATGCGGTAGAGATGGTGGCATTAGGATACCTGGTGCTGACGTTGTTGCTGATGTGCTTTACGTGGACGAAGCTGCCCAATCCCGAGCCGATGCTCTGGGGACGATTCCGTATTGTGGTGATGATGGCAGCCGTGTGGGGTGTCTACAGGATGTTGCCCTGCCGTTTTACGGTACTTTGCCGTATAGGACTACAGCTGGCGCTGCTGTCGTGGTGGTATCCCGATACGTTCGACCTGAACCGTATTTTCCCCAACCTCGACCCCTATTTTGCCCAATGGGAGCAGTCGCTCTTTGGCTATCAGCCTGCCTTGCTGTTTGCTGAAAAGTGGACAAATCCCGTTTTCAGCGAACTGATGTATATGGGCTACTCCAGCTACTTCTTCCTGCTGGTGGCCGTTACGCTCTACTATTTCTTCAAGCGCTACGACGAGTTCCTGCGTATGTCGTTCGTCATACTGACTTCGTTCTTCGTCTTTTATGTGATTTATGTCATCCTGCCCGTCAGTGGACCTCAATTCTATTACTTGGCAGCAGGGCTCGACAACATCCGCCAGGGGGTGTTCCCGGACGTGGGCAACTACTTTATGACCAACGACGAAATGATGGAGATGCCTGGCTATAGCGACGGCCTCTTCTATCATTTTATGATTCACATGCATAGTGCTGGCGAGCGGCCTACCGCTGCTTTCCCCAGCAGTCATGTAGGTGTGACGTTGGTTTTGCTACTGTTGGCTTGGCGCTCTGGCAGCCGTCGTCTGTTCTACTGGGTGCTGCCGTTCCTGCTGCTCATGTGCCTGGCCACCGTCTATATCCGTGCCCACTATGCCATCGACGTCTTTGCAGGATTGATTTCAGGAACGATGATCTACTTCATCCTTCAGTTCCTGTACACCCGCTGCTTCTCCCAGACTAAAGCCAGAAGATAGCTTCTGGTCCCATGTTGAATAACAGGTCGAGGATACTGAGGTTGGGCAGGAAACCGTGTTTCGACGCATACACCTGGTAATAGGGCTTAGGCAGGAAGTCGGGATCGACCCCCGGATGCTTAGGCTGAATGACATCGCGATAGTCTGCACATGATGGCGCCTTGATATACTCGTCGGTATAATGAACACGCGGCTGAATATCAAGCAACTGGCAGATCGTTTCACGGATGGCTTCGTTGAAGTCGAGAAGGAACTCCCATCGACGTTCGAAAAAAGGGCGGATATCGTCTTCATAATACATGAAGAACGGTGAGTCGCCATAGGCCGACTGCAACGCATTCCAATGCAGGTGGCGCCAATTGCCATGATCGCTGATACGGATAGCCCCCACCTGCCTCCCCAAATTGAGGGAAGCAGAATCTGCTGTAGAAGCCTCCCCCAGTTGGGGGAGGTTGGAGGGGGCTTCCACGGGAACAGTAAGCACCTGTGTGCCTTGCGTGGTGGCAATGACACAGCGGTTACGGAAGGTTTGTTTCTGGAAATTCTCATGCTGCTCTATCAGGGCATCTTCTGCCCGATAGAGTTTCTGGTACCATTGGATGGGACCAAAGTAAGTAGTAGATAACAGCACATTCATGGGAGCAGGAGCCATCGGCTGGCATCGTAGCCGTTCCAAAAAGAATGGCCTGGCGCATGGTTATAAGCCACGAGCACTACACGGCCAATAATCTGTTCTTCAGCGACAAGGCCAAAGGTACTGATGCGATAATAGTCGTGATGAGCACAGCTGGCCGTCTTGCCAGGAACGATGATGGTACGATCCTGCCACCTGATGGTGTCGCCAGGAAGAGCCGTACATTGTCCGATGAGCACGTTGCCAAGAGAGTCGTCGATGGCCACCCAGTCGCCCTTGCTAACTGGCTGTTGGCAGAGACGACCATAGGAAAAGAGTCCCTCGCCACCCGTACGCAGACCATACGACCAGCGGTTCACCATCACCCTGTCACCCGCCAGGAACGTTGGTTGCAACGTATTGCCAGGGACGGTGTAGATGGTGAATACCAGCGCTCGGAACGTCAGCATTGCCACAAAGGCAATAGCAAGCGCCAGGAGAAACTTTAGCGTACTGCTCATTGTTCAGCGTGTCGCTATGGAATAGCGACAAACAGGACGGTTACTTGATATTGTCAACGAAACGGAAGAGGCGCTGCCAGCGTATGCCACTCATACCACGACGATCGGGGTCGCTTGACCACCAGATGAAGATGGGCTTACCGACAATGTGGTCCTCGGGCACAAAACCCCAGTAGCGAGAGTCGGCAGAGTTGTGGCGGTTGTCGCCCTGCATCCAGTAGTAGTCCATCTTGAAGGTATATTCCTTAGCTTCTTTGCCGTTGATGAAAATCTTACCGTCCTTCACCTCCAGCTCGTTGCCTTCATAGGCACGGATAGGGCGTTCGTAGACGGGCAGGTTGTCGATTGTCAGCTTCAGCGTCTCGCCCTTCTTGGGAATCCAGATAGGACCGTAGTTATCGCGTGTCCAATGCTTGTTTCCATTCTGCGGATAGATGTCTGTATCATCAGCATCCGTGTTCAGCGTGATACTTTCCACCAAGTCCTTGCGAGCTCCAAGCACGTCGATGGCACGTTTCGTCAACGGCATATAGCCCATCTGGTTCAAGCTCATCAAGTCTTCCATCGAGATACCCAAATCCTTCATCAATTCATCAGGAAGTCCCTGCTTCAGTTTTACACGATAGGTATACTGCACATTGTCGGGCTCCTTGTTGGCCTTACCGTCAAGATAGACAATACGGTTCTTGATCTCAAGTGTCTGACCAGGCAGTCCCACGCAACGCTTGACATAGTTTTCCCGACGGTCGGTAGGACGTGTAGACACCCCGCCAAAGTCGTTGAAATGGTCGAGTATCATCTGTCGTCCCAAGCCATAGACCGTTTGGTAGAACTTATACCGCTGCTCAGCGTCAAGAGAATCGGGATTGGGATGGTTGGGCCATGCCTGATAGCCTAACATATAGCACAGATGATAGTACTCCGTCTGATAAGGCTGATTGTTGCAGATAGTATCACCTGCCGGGTAGTTGAACACCACGATGTCGTTCAGCTCGACCTTGCCAAAACCCTTCACACGACGATAGTCCCAATGAGGCCAATCAATATAGGACTTGCACTCGAAGACAGGCAGCGTATGCTGCGTCAGCGGCATCGTCAGCGGCGTCTCAGGAATACGGGGACCGTAACTTACCTTCGACACGAAAAGATAGTCGCCCGTAAGCAACGACTTCTCCAGCGACGAGGAGGGGATGACGTAGTTCTGGAAGAAGAACAGGTTGATGAAGTAGACAGCAACCAAGGCAAATACCAGCGCATCGACCCACGACATAACCCACTTGACGGGTCCCTCTTCTTCCTTCCACCACTGCCACTTGATTTTCTTGGTGATATAAACATCGAAGATAAATGGAACAACCAATAGTCCCCACCACGATCCTACCCAATAAAGGAAGAGCAGGTAGAGCACTAAAACAATGATAAACTTCGTCCACTGTTTCTTCGGATCCTGTTTTGCTTTTTTCTTGTCAATCATTAGTTCCTTCTTTTCTGTTTCACATGCTTTTGACGCTTGCACACCCCATAAGAGTTGCGTCAGGCATATTCTTCTAACTCCTTCTAACTCCTTTTAACTCCCTCTAACTTCCTCTAACTCCTTCTAACTCCTTAAAAGGCAAACATATCGCTGATGGTCAGAAGGCCTTCATGGTCTTTCGTATACTCAGCAGCCAGCACAGCTCCCAGCGCAAAGCCCTTACGCGAATGGGCATCGTGGGTAATGGTAATCAGATCGGCATCCGAGTCGTAACGGATGGTGTGAATGCCAGGCACCTCACCACGACGGATATGGTCAACGCGAAGGAACTTCGGATCGGTAGTGTCCTCAGCCCACGCTTCCTTACGGTCAATATTGTCCACAATCTCTTCAGCCAGCGTGATAGCTGTGCCGCTGGGGTGGTCGAGCTTATGAACATGATGCGTCTCCTCCATCTCCACATCATACTGAGGGAACTGGTTCATGATTTTCGCCAGATAACGGTTGACAGCCGAGAAAATGGCCACACCAATAGAGAAGTTGGAGGCCCAGAACAGCGTCTTTCCCTCAGCACAAGCCTTGCGCACATCGTCGCCGTGCTCTTTCATCCACCCCGTACTTCCAGAGACCACCTTCACACCCTTGGCCCATGCCTTCAGGTAGTTACCGTAGGCAACCTGTGGAGCAGTAAACTCAATGGCTACGTCAGCCGATGCAAACTCGGGACTGTCGAAGTCCTGCTGATTGTCAATGTCAATGATACTCACAATCTCATGGCCACGATCCAAGGCAATCTGCTCAATCATCTTGCCCATCTTTCCGTAGCCGATCAATGCTATTTTCATACCTTTTTGCTTTTCGTTTTTATTTGATGATTTTCTTTCCTTGTTTGATGTATACACCATGATGCGTAGGAGTAGTGGTACGCCCCATCAGATCGAACCACTTTTCACTATCCATTCTCTCGTCATCGGTTATACGTGGAGCATCGCCAATGCCTGTCGGGTCATCGCCTGAGCGATAGCCCCAGATGGTACCGCCACTTTTAGTCAAAGCTGTAAAAGCGAAGGTCTTCGTGCCCATGGATGTAGTGGCCGTTGTGCTGGCTTCCATCGTCTGCTCCACCATGACTCCCTGATACAAGATTCCACCAATGGTCAGATTAATATAAGAGGTACCTGTGACGGCTTCCCACTTACCCGTACGGCCACCGCTGATGGTACCGTCGGCTTTAAGGGTGATCTCGATGGGGGTTACCAATTCCTTCTTCCGGTGGTCCAACCCATATCGATGAATCAGCAATTTATAGATTCCTGGAATCTGGCTAAGCGCCACCTGTTGGGTATTGGCAATATCCTCACTCTTCACCTCCTCACCTGTATATTCGAAAGGTGCTGCCACCAACCAGCCGTTCTGATTCTGGAACACCTGATGGACACGCATCTGATGAGCTTCGAGGTTACCGCTGATACCATTTTGGAAACGGGTGTGATATACCAAATAGGTACGGCCATCGGGAGCTGCGATAATCGAATTGTGTCCCTGCGAGCGCTCACCGTTGGTCATCTTACCCCAGTCGCCGTAGGCTCCGAAGATATTGACACCATAATTGGTACTGTTAGGGCCAAAGTTCAACATGTATTTTGAATAGAGCGCCTTGTTACCATAAGAGTCTTCATAGGGACCGTTGGGTTTCTCAGAACGGAAGACGCGCATTTGATAGCCGCCATTGTTGTACTCGTCGACATTGCCGCCAGCTGTCAATCCGCCATTGGAGATAAAGAGGAAATAGTAACCGCCAATATACTCAATGTAGGAACCCTCGCCCGAAGAATAAAAGCCGTCGGCTATGCGCTTGCCGAAATAGGGGTCGCTGGTAACAGCATCGCCAGAACCAGTGATAGGATATTTGACGTTGTAGTCGCGTAGTCCCGTCTCTTCGTCCAACTCCAGTATCCAAATACCACCGCTCCAGGAACCATAGACCATCCACAGCTTTCCTTCTTCATCATAAAACACACAGGGGTCAATGGCATGAGGCCAGCGGCTGCCCCAGGCATTATTGACTTTGTAGCGTGAAGGCAAACTCGACTGGGTACCAATGGCCATCTCAAGGTCCATTTCCTTATATGACTTATTCGTTCCCAAGGACGAAGTAACGTTAAAGCCCGACACAACCACAGGCGCCTGATACTGATACGGGCCAGCTATTCTGTCTGCCGTCAGCAGAATGATGCTGGAGTTCCATTTCAGTCCATTAATGCTCAAGTACATGCACCATTTCTTCAGCGAAGGGTTGTAGATGACATCGGGAGCCCACATGTTACCATTAATGTTCCATGCAACCCCTTTCTCATCCTTAGGAATGGCTGCCGACCAGTCATAGGCGCTGAAATTGGGGAAATCCACATCCTGCCCACCTATCTTTATGGTCTTTACCTGTTGCGTCTTGAAAGCAGCAGCATTAGTAGCATTGGAACTGGAAGAAGTCTTCCAGTTAGCAGTAAACTCCGTCCATCGCATCATATCTGTCGAGGAGGCTGCACCACGGTGAGAACCAAAGACATAATAGGTCTTTAACGTTGGTTCCCACACCACACTCGGATCATGAACACTAACACGCTTTAGCGTAAATGCATAGGAAACTGCTGTAGAAAAAAACAGGCATATTAGGAACAACAATGTCAGCGACTTTTTCTTCATATTTACTTCTTTTTTAGTTACTTGGCTGCAAAATTACGCATAATTTCCCGAAAAACCTTGCAATAACCCTTTTTTTTAGTATCTTTGTGCTCGAAAAGCAAGAAAACAACCCCATGGAGATATTGCTGCATTATACTTGGAAACATAAACTGCTGCCACTTAAGGAATTGACTACCACTGATGGCCATAGTGTGGAAATCATCGACCCTGGACTGCATAACAGGCAGGCTGCAGGCCCCGATTTCTTCAATGCGAAAGTAAAGATTGGCGGAACGTTGTGGGTGGGGAATGTTGAGATTCATGACAAGGCTTCCGACTGGTACCAGCACGGCCATGACCACGACCCTCGCTACGACAATGTGGTGCTCCACGTCTGCGAAACCATCGATACGGAAGTGCAGAACAGCCAAGGGCAATTCCTTCCGCAGATGCAACTCAGCGTGCCTCAGCACGTCAAGGAGCACTACGAGGAACTATTGAATACCGACCAATATCCACCTTGCTATAAGATTATCCCAGAATTGACACGACTGACGGTACATTCGTGGATGGCTGCGCTGCAGACAGAACGGTTAGAGCGCAAGACAGAGGACATTCGTCGAAGGGCAGAACTGTGTAACGGCTCTTGGGAAGATGCCTACTTTGTAACGCTGGCACGAAACTACGGTTTTGGTATCAACAGCGACACGTTCGAGCAGTGGGCCCTGAATATACCTCTGAGTGCTGTTGGCCACCATCGCGACGACCTCTTTCAGATAGAGGCCATCTTCATGGGACAGGCAGGTCTTTTGGAACTCGACACCATTCCCGCCCATTATCAGCAGGATGCCCTGAACGACGGCTACTTTGCCCGTCTGCGCAACGAGTACCAGTACTTAGCCCATAAGTTTGGCATGAAGCCCATGGATGCAGCCCGTTGGAACTTCCTGCGACTGAGGCCACAGAACTTCCCCCACATCCGACTATCACAGTTGGCCAACCTCTATTACCAGCGCAAGGCAGGACTGAGCCAACTTTTGGAATGTACCACAGTCGACCAGCTGAAAACACTTCTCTCGTCGCACGTCACTCCTTATTGGGAGACTCACTACACCTTTGGCTCGCTCAGCGCCAAGAACGAAAAGCATCTCAGTTACGGCTCGCTCAACCTGCTGCTTATCAATACTGCCATCCCTATGCTCTTCGCTATGGGACGCCACCGCCAGAAAGAAGAACTGTGTGACCGTGCCTTCGACCTGTTGGAACAGCTTAAACCAGAAAACAACTATATTATCCGGATGTGGCAACAATGTGGACTGCCTGTCATGTCGGCAGGCGACTCACAAGCCCTCATACAACTCAAGAAAGAATACTGCGACAAGCGCGATTGTCTGCGCTGCCGCATTGGTTACGAATATCTGAAAAAGTTATGAATTACTGTTTTGAAACCCGCATGGCGGTACGCGACTATGAATGCGACATTGAAGGCATTGTCAACAACGCCAATTACCTGCACTACTGTGAGCACACCCGACACCTTTTCCTGAAGGAGTGCGGGCTTTCGTTTGCCGAGATGCATGAAAAGGGTGTTGATGCCGTGGTGGCTCGTATGAATCTGCAATATAAAACGCCACTCCGTCCCGACGACGAGTTTATCTCGCGGATGGGGCTCACCAAGGAGGGCATCAAATACGTGTTCCACCACGATATCTTCCGCGCCTCTGATGAGCAACTCTGTTTTCGCGGTAAGGTTGAATTAGTGTGTATTGTCAACGGACGACTTGGCGTTAGCGAAGACTACGACCAGGCTTTTGCTTCTTATATAGGCTAATGAACGAACAGGATGTTTTCTATACAATGGCGCTGACGCGCATGCTGGGGTTTAACCAGCAGCAGGCTCTACATCTCTATCGTGAACTGGGAAGTGCAACGGCTATCTATGAGCACCGTATGGATATCGGCGATGTCGTCGCTGACTGTTCACCGCGTCTCGTTGAGGTGCTGAAGGACTGGGACGAAGCCCAGAAACGGGCGGCTGCTGAGATGGAGTTTGTCATCAAGCACAACATTCGTGCGCTGACGCTTAATGACAACGACTATCCTACCCGTCTGCGTGAGTGTGACGATGCGCCCGTCATCATCTATTACAAAGGGAATACCGACCTGAATCGTCAGCATATTGTAGGCATTGTCGGTACCCGGCGCTGCACTTCCTATGGTCAGGATCTTACCCACCGTTTTGTCAGTCGTATGCGCGAACTCTGTCCCGACGTGCTGGTTGTCAGCGGACTGGCGTATGGTATCGACATTTGTGCCCATCGTGAGTCGTTAGCCAACAATCTGGACTCGGTAGGTGTACTGGCGCATGGCTTAGATACCATCTACCCCAACCACCACCGCCAGACAGCAGCTGAAATGGTCAGCCATGGAGGTTTGCTGACAGAATACATGAGCCAAACGGAGCCTTTCGCCAATAATTTCCGCCAGCGTAATCGTATCGTTGCTGGTATTTCGGATACTGTCATTGTGATAGAGTCGGCCTATAAAGGAGGTGCGCTCATCACGGCTCGCATTGCCCAAGACTACGGACGCGATGTCTACGCCTTCCCTGGTGCTGTTGGTGCCGCCTATAGCGAGGGCTGTAATCAGTTGATTCGTGACAACAAGGCAGGCCTCATTACTTCTGCCGACGATTTTATGGCTTCTATCGGATGGCAGACGGCGACCCAGCGTCCTGAGGTGGTGGAGCGTCAGCTGTTTCCCGACCTTTCGCCTGAAGAACAGGCCGTTGTTACCTTGCTGCAGCAGACAAACGACCTACAGCTGAGCATCCTGAGTGTGAAGACCAACATGCCCATAGGTCAGCTTACCGCCCTGCTGTTCCAAATGGAGATGAAGGGTGTTGTTCGACCCATGGCGGGAGGTGCATACCACTTGTTAATATAGCCAGCATCATCACATGAAAATAGGAAATATTGATTTTGGAGAGCGTCCCTTGTTCCTGGCACCAATGGAGGACGTGACAGACATCGGGTTCCGTATGTTGTGCAAACGTTTCGGAGCTGCGATGGTATATACAGAGTTTGTATCGGCAGAGGCGTTGATTCGCGATGTCAAGACAACGATTCGCAAGTTGACCATCAGCGATGAGGAACGGCCTGTAGGCATACAGATCTATGGACGCGACGTCGAGGCGATGGTTGAGGCTGCAAAGATTGTCGAGCAAGCTGGGCCAGACCTTATTGACCTGAACTTTGGCTGTCCTGTGAAGAAAGTGGCTGGCAAAGGGGCAGGAGCGGGCATGCTACAGAACATTCCCAAACTATTGGAAATAACAGAGAAAGTAGTACAGGCAGTAAAACTGCCCGTCACGGTCAAAACGCGCCTCGGATGGAACCACGAGCAGCTTATCATTACCGAACTGGCAGAACAGCTGCAGGACTGCGGCATTCAGGCACTGACCATCCACGGCCGTACCCGAAGTCAGATGTACACTGGACAGGCAGACTGGACGCTCATCGGTGAGGTGAAACGTAACCCGCGAATCCATATCCCCATCATCGGCAATGGCGATATTACCACACTCGACGAAGCTGAGGCAGCCTTCGACCGTTATGGTGTGGATGCCGTCATGATAGGTCGTGCCACCTTTGGTGCACCCTGGATATTCAGCCGTCAGGAACTGACCATCGACGAGAAGATTGACATTCTCGAAGAGCAGCTGCGCATCAATGTCAAGCGGATAAGCCAATGCCTGAAGCCGGGAGAGTCTGAATATGCTGCCGAGAAGCGGGGCATTCTCCATTCCCGCCGCCATTTGGCAGCCACTCCTGTGTTCAAGGGTATTCCCAACTTCCGACAGACACGTATCCAAATGCTGAGGGCAGAGCACATGGACGAACTGCTGCAGATATTGGAAGACTGCCGAAAACTGTTAAAGGCTTGACTTTTCCGGAACTATGAGGAGAAACAGACTGCTGGAGTCTGCACCGTTGTTCATGCCTGCCATCGCTTTTATAGCAGGCATCGTTACTGGCGACCACTGGGGAGAGCCTGCATTCTGGTGGGTGCTGCTGGCGGTTATTGGGACGGTCTGTCTTTTGGCACGCGGAAGAGCGATGCTCCAGTCTGTTTTGCTGTATGTCGTCTTAGTGGCTTTAGGGGGTGTCCGTTCTTCGACAGTACGTCAGCAGCATGATAACATGGTGTGGCCAGACGGAATGTTACGCTACGAAGGGGTGATTGTAGGCGAGACTGCGGAAAAGGAGAAGACGGTGGCTGCCGATGTTGTCATTGCCAATAACGGACACAAGATCAAGTGTTATGTGGCAAAGGATAGTCTTAGCCAACAGCTACAGGTTGGCGACCGTATAAGCATCAGTTCGTATATCGGGCGCAACAGCGAATGGCGACGGGGTGCCTTTGACTATCGCCGATACTTAGAAGTTCATGGCTTTTCCGGACAGACGTTTGTGAGAAAGGGGTATTGGCAGCCTGCCGGACGTTCTTGGCAGGGATTGAACTGGTGGCAACGTACCAAACTCCATTTCTTATGTTATCGTCATACATTGCTGAAGCGTTATCAACAGCTGGGTACCAGTCATGACCAATATGCGGTGCTCGCAGCTATGACACTTGGCGATAAGTCGGCTATGCCCCATGAACTGAAAGAGATCTATGCCGTCAGCGGAGCATCCCACGTGCTGGCGCTTAGCGGCCTGCATTTGGGAATCATCTATTTCCTATTGTCACTTCTCATCTTGGGCCAACGGCTACGCATCATTTCCCTCATGCTTGTCATCAGTGGCATTTGGGCGTTTGTATTGCTGGTGGGTATGCAACCCAGCGTAGTCCGTGCGGCAGTAATGATCAGTGTCTTTGCCTTGCTGTCGCTGGTCAATCGCAGCCGCATGTCGCTCAACGCCCTTTCACTGACAGCAATCATCCTCCTGCTGGTAAGCCCCGACAGCATCTACGACGTAGGATTCCAATTGTCGTTTATGGCCATGTTGGCTATCCTGACGATACAGCCCCTCTTGGAGAAGCTGATCCCACGAAAGTTCCTCTTCAACCATCCTGTGGTGCGATGGGCGTGGGGAGTTACTACGGTCTCTGTTGCTGCCCAGATAGGAGTGGCACCACTGGTGGCTTACTATTTCGGGCGCTTCTCCACCTATTTCCTCTTGACCAATTTCGTGGCTATTCCTGCTGTCATCGCTATCCTCTGGCTGGCGTTGGCCTCATTGCTGCTGTCCTTCGTATGGCCGTTGCTCATCTGGCTGGTAACAGTCCTCAACTCTACACTCTCGTTCATTGCCGACCACATGCCTGGTGCCAGTATCGAAGGGCTCCATCCTTCGGCATTGCAGACGGCCATGATATACGTCATCATTCTTTCAGTATACCTCATTGTTTTACGATATGATCAGCACTATTGATTTACTGTTGTTGTCTGCCGCTTTGGCTATGGACTGTTTCACGGTGAGCATGATGAGTGGAGTAATCCTCCGCCGCAATTTTACCATGCCTATTTTGCGCATGGCCTTTCTCTTCGGTTTGTTTCAGGCTGCCATGCCGCTGATAGGCTGGTTGGGTACAGCCCATTTCAGCCAGTACCTGGAAGCCGTCGACCATTGGATAGCCTTTGGCCTGCTTGCCTTTATCGGAGGCAAGATGGTATGGGAATCCTTCCATGGCGAAGACGAGGAGCATCAGATATTCAACCCATTAAAGCTTCGCACGCAGTTGTTGCTGGCAGTAGCCACCAGCATCGATGCCTTGGCGGTAGGCATCTCTATGGCTTGTCTGAGTTACACGCGAATAGAGCAGCTCACCGTTCCCTTGTTCATCATTGGTATGGGTTCTGTGTTGTTCAGCCTTCTGGGCTATTGGTTAGGCGTCAGATTCGGTAAGGCCATTGCCCGACGCTTGAAACCTGAACTCGTAGGAGGCATCGTATTGATTTTCATTGGTGTCAAGGTATTGCTTACTCACCTTCTCTAAACGCCTCGTGCGTCATCTCTACCGCCAGCGTCTCGCTCCTGAACTTCTTGAAAGAGAGGTATTCCAATCCCTGGTAAGGACGATGGGTGCCCCAGGAGTTTTTCATGACAAAGTACTGCTTGCCTGCATCATCGTGGGCCAGTCCGACAATGGCCATCGCATGGCCACGACTTTCCCAGCAAACACCGTGATGATGACGTACGGCACGAACGGTCTTGGCCAGAAGGGTATCAATAGGAATATTGTAGAAACGGTTGTGCAACCAGTTGTCGGGTACGTCGAGCTCGACCTCCTGATAGTAGGGTGCCTCATCGGTACTCGTTAATGCAATATACTCGCCTGGCGCACAGACGCTGCGGGCAAACTCCTGAGTGGTGTACTCTGCTCCGAACATGAAGACTAAGTGGGGTGTCGGACTATCGGCAGAGCGCATGGCATCAAAGCCTACGACACCGTATTTTTGGATGAGCGTCAGCAGGGTGGCACCCATGCCCCGCTTCGACTCAGGCGCCTGCGGTTCTTGCTCCAGCATCTTTTCTATATAGGCTACCGACAAATTCACGGAATCGCCCCAGCGCAGGTGCTCCGTCTCAATGGCAGCCAGCATGGCATAAGCCCAGCATAGCTGCGACTCTCCTTGATTCTTGATAGGAGTCATGGGGTTCAGCACCTCATGGGTATAGTTCTTTGGCGGCTGCTGACTACAGCCGACAGCCATGAGTAGACACACAATAATAACGCATAGTTTGCTCATCGGCTGCAAAGTTACAAAAAAGATTGAAAACAGAAAATTGAAAACTGAAAATATGGTTGGCAGCAGCAAATTCTTCACTCTTCACTCTTCACTTTTCACTTTTTTTGTTACCTTTGCAGCGAAATGAATATAACAGACTTTGAAATCATGGCTCCCGTCGGCTCTCACGAGTCGTTGGCAGCAGCCATTCAGGCAGGGGCCGACAGCATCTACTTCGGCATCGAGAAGCTGAACATGCGGGCGCACTCGGCATCGACTTTCACCATCAGCGACCTGCGCGACATTGCCCGTCAATGTCGTGAGCACAACATGAAGAGCTACCTGACGGTGAACACCATTATCTATGGCGAGGACATTCCGCTGATGCATGAGATTATTGATGCGGCCCATGAGGCAGGCATCTCGGCAGTCATCGCCAGCGATGTTGCCGTAATGACCTATTGCAACCGCGTAGGGCAGGAGGTACACCTGTCTACTCAGCTCAATATATCGAACATCGAGGCGTTGCGCTTCTACGCTCAGTTTGCCGATGTTGTCGTGCTGGCACGCGAACTGCGTTTGGAACAAGTGGCCGAGATCTACCGTCAGGTGTGTGAGGAGCATATTTGCGGTCCTTCGGGCGAACAGATACGCATAGAAATGTTCTGTCACGGTGCGCTCTGCATGGCCATCAGCGGCAAGTGCTACCTGTCGCTTCATGCTGCCAACCGTAGTGCCAACCGCGGAGAGTGTATCCAGGTGTGTCGACGAAGCTATACGGCTACCGACAATGAGACGGGCTACCAGCTGGGCATAGACAACAAGTATATCATGAGTCCCAAGGACCTGAAAACCATACGGTTCATAGATAAGATGATGAACGCGGGCGTGCGCGTATTCAAGATAGAGGGTCGTGCCCGCGGTCCTGAATATGTCTATACCGTGGTGAAATGTTACAAGGAAGCTATCCAGGCAGTACTTGACGGCACCTTCACAACAGAGCGCAAAGACGAGTGGGACACAAGACTGGCAACGGTCTTCAACCGCGGTTTCTGGGACGGCTACTACCAGGGACAGCTCATGGGCGAGTGGAACAAGGAGTATGGTTCCTGTGCTACCGAACGCAAAGTGTACATTGGCAAAGGCACCAAATACTTCTCCAAGCTCGGCGTGGCGGAATTTACTGTCGAGGCAACAACGTTCAAGGTGGGCGACAGCCTGCTGATTACTGGTCCTACGACAGGTGTCATGTACGTTACCGCCAACGAGATTCACGACGACAACGGCCCCGTTGAAGTGGCTCAGCAGGGCACTCGCGTCAGCATTGCCGTCACGGGCAAGGTGCGCCCCAGCGACAAACTTTTCAAATTAGTCAAAGAAGAATCATAATCGGTTAATTTTTTAATGTCAACAAACACTATGATGTCAATCAACGAGATACAAGACGAGATTATCGAGGAGTTTGAAGGCCTCGACGACTGGATGGACCGTTACCAACTGCTCATTGACCTGGGCAACGAACTGGAGCCATTGGCAGAGCAATACAAAACAGAGCAAAACCTCATTGACGGTTGCCAGAGCCGCGTGTGGCTGCAAGCCGACTTAGTATCAGCTACCGATCCTTCCGCATCCCCAACAATCGTATTCACTGCCGAGAGCGACGCCCTTATCGTGAAAGGCATTGTCAGCCTGCTCATCCGCGTGCTCTCAGGACACTCACCACAGGAGATACTCAATGCCGACCTCTATTTCATCGAGCGCATCGGACTGAGGGAGCACCTCTCACCCACACGAAGCAACGGTCTTTTGGCGATGGTCAAGCAAATGCGCGCCTATGCATTGGCTTTCTCTGCTGCTTGACATTTATTAACGAAAGAATCATTTCTCGGCATGCTCTGTTTACAGAGAAATGTCGTATCTTTGCATCCGTAAAAATCTAAAACCATTCTAAAAGCTAATCATCAGATATGATACAGACAGTTGTTAAGCGCGACGGGCGCATTGTGGGATTCAATGAACAGAAGATTATGGCCGCCATCCGCAAGGCCATGCTCCACACCGACAAGGGTGAGGATGAACGGTTGTTGTACCAGATTACCGACCGCATTGCCCAGCGTGGCGATGACCAGATGACGGTAGAACAGATTCAGGACTCCGTAGAACTGGAGTTGATGAAGTCGAGCCGCAAGGATGTGGCTCAGCGCTATATTGCCTACCGCAATCAGCGCTCTATTGCCCGTAAGGCCAAGACCCGCGATGTGTTCCTGGATATTGTGAACATCAAGAACAACGACGTGACTCGCGAGAATGCCAATATGAATGCCGACACTCCGGCTGGCATGATGATGAAGTTCGCGTCGGAAACTACTAAACCCTTTGTCGACGACTACCTGCTGTCGGAAGACAGTCGTGAGGCCGTTGAGCATAACTACCTGCATATTCACGACAAGGACTATTACCCCACCAAGTCACTAACCTGTGTGCAGCATCCGTTGGACAACATCCTGACCTGCGGTTTCATTGCCGGACACGGTGCCAGTCGTCCTGCCAAGCGCATTGAGACGGCCTCGGTGCTGGCTTGTATCTCCATGGAGTGTGCCCAGAACGAGATGCACGGCGGCCAGGCTATTCCTGCCTTCGACTTCTATCTGGCTCCCTACGTACGAATGACTTATGTAGAGGAACTGAAAGCCCTGGAAGACCTGAACGGCGAGGACTACAGCAACCTCTATGACGAGCCGCTCATAGACTATATCAAGAAACCCCTCGACGGACTGAAGGGACAGGAGCGCGCACAGCAGCACGCCATCAACAAGACTGTAGGGCGTGTACATCAGGCAATGGAGGCCTTCATTCACAATATGAATACCATCCATTCGCGTGGTGGCAACCAGGTGGTGTTCTCCTCTATTAATTATGGTACTGACACCAGCGCCGAGGGTCGTTGCATCATGCGCGAGATACTGCTCTCTACCTACGAGGGTGTGGGCGGTGGAGAGACGGCCATCTTCCCCATCCAGATATGGAAGAAGAAGCGTGGCGTGAACTATCTGCCCGAAGACCGTAACTTCGACCTCTACCAGCTGGCCTGCAAGGTGACGGCACGACGCTTCTTCCCCAATTTCCTGAACCTCGACGCTACCTTCAATCAGGATGCCGACTGGCGGGCTGACGATCCGAAGCGCTATATCCATGAGGTGGCAACCATGGGCTGCCGTACACGTGTGTTCGAGAACCGCTTTGGTGCAAGGACCTCCATTGGTCGCGGCAACCTCTCCTTCTCGACCATCAACATCGTGAAGCTCGCCATCGAGGCTGCTCTCGAAGAGGGCGGAATCTGGAAGGAGGAGAGTGAGATGCCCCAGGAGATGAAGGATAAGCGCATCGCCTTGTTCTTTGCCAAACTCGACCGTATGCTGGAGTTGACGGCAAAGCAGCTCGACGACCGATTCCAGTTCCAGAAGACCGCCTTCGCCAAGCAGTTCCCCCTGCTCATGAAGAGCCTCTGGATTGGTGCCGACAAGCTGAAGGCAACAGATACCATCGAGGCAGTCATCAACCAGGGAACGCTCGGCATCGGATTCATCGGACTGGCAGAGTGTCTCGTGGCCCTCATCGGAAAGCATCACGGCGAGAGCGAAGAGGCTCAGCAGCTGGGCTTGAAGATTGTGACCTATATGCGCGACCGCGTCAACCAGTTCTGCGACCAGTATCACCATAATTATTCCGTACTGGCTACCCCCGCAGAGGGACTGGCAGGAAAGTTTACCAAGCGCGACCGTAAGCAATTCGGTTCGCTGAAGGGAATCACCGACCGCGACTACTACACCAACTCCAACCACGTGCCCGTTTACTATAAGTGCTCTGCCCGCCATAAGGCAGAGGTGGAGGCACCCTATCATGAGCTGACACGCGGTGGCCACATCTTCTATGTCGAGATTGACGGCGATGCTACCCACAATCCCCAGGTCATCATGTCGGTCGTTGATATGATGGACCGTCTGAACATGGGTTACGGCAGCGTCAACCACAACCGCAACCGCTGCATGGACTGCGGTTACGAAAACGCCGACGACCATCTGGAAGTCTGTCCGAAGTGCGGTAGCCGCCATATTGACAAGCTGCAGCGCATCACCGGCTACCTCGTGGGAACAACCGACCGCTGGAACAGCGGCAAGCTCGCAGAACTCAACGACCGCGTCACCCACATCGACCACGGACAACAAGATTTATTTGGGTGATTCGCGTATTAGATATCATAGAGGATACGATGGTGGATGGTCCGGGGTTCCGGACCTCCATTTATTGTGCCGGTTGCCGTCACGCCTGTCCTGGCTGCCATAACCCCCAGTCGTGGGACTTTAACGCTGGTCGTGACATGACGGTGGAGCAGATCATGCGCATCATAGAGAACGACCCCTATACGCTGGGCGTTACCTTCAGCGGTGGCGACCCCATGTATCAGGCGGCAGGCTTTGCCGAACTGGCAAGGCAGATTCATCGTCGTACGCAGAAAGACATCTGGTGCTATACGGGCTTTACGTTTGAAAGCCTTATCCATCAAGACCAGCGCGAACTGCTTGCCGAGGTTGACGTGCTCGTTGACGGACCGTTCATCCAGTCGCTCCACGATTCCGACCTCTTGTTTCGCGGCTCCAGCAATCAGCGCCTCATCGACGTCCAGGCATCCCTGTACAGCGGAGAGACTGTACTCTGGAAACCTGATTCCATCACGCTATAAAACCGAAAATAATACAAGATTTATCTTTTCTCAAACTTATGGAAGGCGTCGATGATTTGCTGCAGCACAAGACCGCGCTTTAAGTCTCGATGGGCGATTCTGCCTCTTGTGCATTCACTACGGTTGTTGTCATTGCGCAGAAAAGGATAGCTGCCATTAAAATCTTTTTCATAATCATATCGTTTATATCGTTTTAGTGTTATTTGTGTACAAAGGTACACAAAAATCGGCACGTGCGCAATAGCCGTTTTCTAAAAGAGTGTTAAGGAAATAATTCCCTTAGAGAATTCCCAAACCAACGACAGGGAAAAATGTATGTTTTCCATAGAATAAGCCCAAAGTCTGACAGTCTGACATTGACATTAAGCGAAAATTGAATGCGGAAATGAAGTGAAGCAAAAAGTTGACAAAATACACCCCTAATTTATATTATATAAATTAGATGTCAAGTCATTAGTAATTAAAAACACAGCTAATGTCAATGTCAGACTGTCAGACTTTGGGCATGTTCCCCCGCATAAACACTGGGGAAAGCGGCGATTTTTAGAAATGTCAGACTTTGAGCTAAGTAGTCAAGTTAGCTGTGCTAAATAGCGCAGTTAGCTATGCTATATAGGCTAGTTAGCATTGCTAAATAGGGCAGTTAGCAAAGACATCTCATCACCTCACTCAATAGCCCTGAAACGCCCATATGCAAAGGGTTTGAACAAGAACAGCGGGGACAGGTGTGTTTCATTGGACAATATTTTTACTATTTCAACAGATTCCTACCGCTATTCCCCTCCAGCACTTGCATCTGCTGAAATAGCTGTATCAGCGTATTCTCGTAACTCTCTTCCGTATGGTGGTTGATATTCATAGGCTTATTGTCTTAAATTTGCCCTCTTGCAAACAATCTTACTTCCCTTTTAAAGATTTGATATCTTTGTCCAGTTCTTTAATGCATAAACAAGTTTAGCTTTGGTCATTTGGCTTATCGAAAACGTTCAACTCTCCCGACATCAACTTCGGAAGGAGTGTATCGCGAAGTTCCGCAAGGAGACGGGATTCGTCTTCTAGGACCCTTATCTTATTAAATAACGAAGATATTGTTGAATACGGTCTTGAAGGAGAGAAATGGATATCCAGAGCCAAAGAACTTACCTCCTTTGCTCAAGCCATTATGTACATCGTACAAATCCCCTAACTTATATTCTTTCCACTCTTCCATACTACTTGTCCTTACTTTCTTCTTCTGAACCTTCAGGCAACAGATAGTCACTTGCCTTGTCTTTGGTGATGACACTGCGGCCCAGTTTACTCTCCAGTTGTTTGCGTGCTGCCTTAGCCACGCTGCCACCTTCTTTCGCCACTTGTGTCTGAGCATTGTAGCCCTTAGGATTACGGTCTTTTGAGATTTCTGTGGCAGATGCTTCAGCAAGGATATTGAGAGCAATCTCCAGATTGGTCATATTGTCGCGCAAGTTCTCCTTCTTCAAACCCTTATAGTGCTTGTATTGCTTGGTGGTGAAACCACTCCATTCACGCGTGATAATATCCGTCAAAGAGGCAAATTCAAGCCCCTCTTGCACCCCAGTGCGCTTCCACTCGTCTGTCAGTTCCTTACGCACCTCTATTGACTTGATGCGCTGGTTAATCCAAGCCTCGCTATATCCCAAGCGCCTGTAGTCAACAATTGCCTGCTCGATGCTCAGTTCTGGGTCTTGCATTTGGTCAAGACGCCGGCTTGCCACCTGTGCCATCCATTGCTTGAAAGGCTCTGCCTTAGGAGATGGGACAGACTGGATAATACGGAAAAGTTGCTCTGTATCAGCCACATCCGTAAGACGCATCTTACCGTCAGCAGCACGTAGTTTCAAAGCGTGACAATTTGTCACGGTTTCATTTCCTTCCTCTTTCAGACGTTGTTTTAGCTTTCTCCAGTATGCTGTTGGGGATTTACTATCCGTCAACACCTCGCACACATCCACTATAGAGAAGTACCACTTCTCTTGCTCATCATCCCAAACGGTACGCACCTTGCGCTCCTGAAATAGTTGTATGGCTTGTTTCTTGGTCATATCTGTCTATACTCTTACTTGATTCCAAACCCAATACTTCCTAACTGCTTCTTGATTTCATCCTCCAAACGATGGCTTTCTGCAAAGAGTCCGCTGAGTTCTGAGGTCAGGCGCTGCATATTTTCTGCAAAAGGTTCTCCGTCATCTTCTTGCTCTGCTATGCCTCCAAAGCATCATCTATCACCTTACCAATCTGTGGGGTATGTGCCGCCTGGGATATGAGTGCATCCTCAAAACCTATAGAGGTGGTATTATCTTTTTTTGCCATAAATTCCAAGTTTTAGGTTCCTAGTCAGAAAAAGTATTGCTTAGCAATATCTATGCCGCATCGAAGGCAGCATTATTGTTTGCAAAGATACAACATTCTGTTGAAACTCCAAAGAAAATAAGGGAAAAATGTGTAGTAAAAGAAATAGCATGTACCTTTTCACCGCAAACCCTGAATATGATTGAACATATACCCCACCAAAAGTAACAAGTAACAAGTAACAAGTAACATTTTACTAAAAACGGAAGTGTTAAAATGAAGATAAAACACCATTTTACTTTTATAGACTATATATATATTATATATATAATATATATATAGTCTATAATGGTCTGAAAGACCTAAAATGTTACTTGTTACTTGTTACTTGTTACTTTTCGTTTCCCCCTACAAATAGGCATTTCAGAAAATTGCAGAGGGGAGGTGACCGTGTTAAAATCCGTAAACGACTGTTAATCGACTCGGAAATCGGAGGCGATATTTACCACCTATTTTGCTCACCGAACATAGGGAAAGTAACAGGAAGGGGGAGAAAGTAACATTTCAGGCGGCCACCTTTTAAACAACGAATTTCACGAATTTCACAAATAATGATCAGGTGACGCTCATTGGTATCTTTAATCAACAGCATTTGATATTACATTTTGTGATTTCAAGAGGGTGGCAGGGGACTGGTACCTGCCATCTTCTTTCCAAGGCTCTTCAAGAACTGTGCATTACTTGGCGTTGGAACTATCGAAAATCCCATAGCAATGATAGATGACAAAAACAGTTTCTTCATAGTTTTAAGTTTTTATTATTGTTTCACTACTTTCATTTCTCTACACTCTATATGCGAGATTCCCGTAATCGTTACTATTTATAAATTACTTTCTTTCCATTCAAAATATATACTCCTTTTGGTAAACTTTTGAGTTTTGTTGAAGTAATCCTTTGTCCTGCGATGTTGAATATTTTATTTGTCTGAGTATCTACTAAAGCATTACTTATCCCTAACGAATTAGCTGGCAAATCCTCAATTATTTGAGCGAAACCACCCCATACAGGAGAAGATTCGAAGTTACTTTTTGATCCAACTGGTACATGAAGGATTGTTGATGCCGGAATATTTAGATTATAAAACTGCCAGTTAATATAATGTCCTTGTTCACTAAAGCTATTAAACAGCTCTGGCGGATTCGCAGATTCTACATAGATATCTTTTAAGCTATTACAACGAGAGAATGCAGTGGCCCCTAGTCGTTTTAAATTGGCAGGTATCGTAATCTTCTGCAATTTCTCACATTCATAGAAAACGTCTTCACTAAGTGTATTCATATTTCTAGGCAGTGTGATAGTTTCCAAGGCACAGCCTTGGAAGGCATATTCATTGATTTTTGTGACATTATCTGGTAGAACTATATCTGTAAGGTATTTGCAATTACGAAAGCAATAATCTCCAATTTCTCTCAAAGTACTTGGCAAAATAACTGCGCGAGTATTCAAGCCACCACCTAGGCGCAAGTATTCCACTCCTTCTGGAACAATAATAGTACGTGCATCGCCACTCATAACAACAGCCCTATTCTTGCCAATTGATTTGACAGGCCCTCTCATACTCCCATATGAGATCTCCGAAGGAAACTCGAAGTTTGTTGCATCATTGTCCTTTGTCATCATAGAAATGTCATAGCTTTGGCTTATGACATCCCAATAAGCGCTGAATTGAGAAGTTAGGAGGGGTACAATATTGGGGGTTAGAGAGAACCAACTAGTGTTTGATTTTTCTTTTACTGTCATATTATTATACGGGAAAACATCCAAATAATTGTATAAGCATCCATTGGGAACATATATCGTTCCATTAAAGCCATCATTAGCCATAACAGGAGGATATTCCGCAGTCATTATCATATAAAAACCACGTTTTGTATCTTGAGACTCTATCTTAGTTACAGATGGGGGAACTATAACACCGCCAGCATCAACTTGCCTGTCATAATAATTGTCTTCTGTATATCTTGGAAATGCATTCGCTTTGATAGTTGACACTCCGTGAGGAATGGTATAATAGCGAGCTGATGATAGAGAAGAATATATATCATCTGTAATCGTATTTACATATGGAAGGAATAATAGTGCTTTGCCATCTTTTGAATAAAGAGCACCATTTACTTCTGAATATATAGGATTGTCTGGTGAAACATGGATCTCTGTTAGAGTTACCCTATTATAGACATAATCATACATTCCACTCGTTCCCTCCTCGTGGAAATGTGTAGTCTGAATATTAGACTGGTCAAAATTAGCGACATTTTTACCCAGTGCCAAACTAACAACTCTATATCTGTTAACTGACGCTGGTCCAAGAAGAGTTACAGGATATTTTTTGCCAATAAATTCCACATCGTCTGGAATCACAAGTTTGTATGCATCATCACTATTGACAAGCATACCTACACCGTTCCTGATTTCATACCACGCGCCATCCTGCTTTACCATCTGTGCAGGTAAAAAGTCCTCTGCTCCCTCTTCTATAGTTGTGAATTGATTCCAAAACTCAGCTTCTTTATAGGCATTTAAACAACCTGTTGGTACTATTAACTTAGAGGTCGTAGCTATCCCTTCATTACCCGTGCCAAGTATCGGAGGTGTTGTGGCAGCACAAATAAGAACTTTTACCTTTGCTTCCTCGAAAGCTAATCCCTGTATTTGCTTGATAGTATGAGGCAGACGCAACGTGTCTATATTAGCTTGATAAAACATTCCGTATTGATTGCTATTTAAGCCTGGAGCTCCACCTCCACCCCCGAGGACGTCACTATAACCAGATCTTCTAGGTACTTTCACTATCCAGCCAGGATGATAGCCGCCAGTAATACTTGTTATCATTTTAATTCCGCCATAATCGTCACCTTCTGCCTTTTCTATAACGTAAGGAGGTATTGTCACATTTCCAGTAAATGGATTTTTACCATTTTTATAATCATATTTCCAAAAGTCTGGATTGTCCAAATTATCATGTTTATGGGAAAATTGATTCCACACCTCTGGTAAAATTGTGGTCCATGAACTTTGGGCTATGACGTTAATACTGCAACTAAGTGCAAGTATCGTCAAGATGTTACGCAATTTTTTCATATTCATAGTTACTATTTGTTGTTAGTTATATTATATTTCGTCTCTCCCACTTTACGGATATACACAGCAGAAGCGCGGGACTGCTTAACCAGTTCCGAATGGAGGTCGTAGGAAAAACCTTAATGTGAAATTGGGTCCACAGCCCCACACATATAGCGTGAAAGCCGTTGTGCCCTCTTGCACATTTGAATGAAAGTTTCCTACGTTTCCATTCGCAAGGTTGGTGCATAACGCTCCTTCTGCTGGAGCGGATTTCTCCCCACTCCGCCGCAAAGATAACGGTGGCAGGGGACTGGTACCTGCCATCTTGTTCCTCGATTTAATTGTTTGCAAAGATACAACATTATCCGTAATCTCCAAAGGAAATAGGTGAAAAATGTGTTTTACACCGCAAACCCTGAATATGATTGAACATATACCCCACCAAAAGTAACAAGTAACAAGTAACATTTTACTAAAAACGGAAGTGTTAAAATGCGGGAAAGAATGATCAGGTGATGGTTCTTCGCAAGACGTCCGCGTAGCGCC
>JAEEGF012423426.1_pt1 | contig 32065 bp, 25 predicted proteins | sample 9134171 | NCBI WGS metagenome assembly JAEEGF01 (sample SAMN16246542, study PRJNA631951) | gut metagenome | biome: gut microbiome; feature: rumen; material: AP-attached | host: Bos | place: Iran: Karaj | collected 2018-10 | reverse complement strand
CTCTGATCAACGCCTTCTATCCGCAGGGCTTCAACGAGCAGGAGGTTGCACGGCGTGGCGTCATCTACGACATGATTCGTCCCGGCGACGCCATCGGCGGACAGGTGCAGAAGGTGCCCGAGGTCAGCGCGATGAGGGCCATCAGCGACTAACAAATACAAGCTACCATTCCCTCCCCACGCTTGCGGGGAGGGAATCGTGAAATAATACTGCAATCGCCCGGTTTGAGAGGAAGGGCGAAAGCAACCATTTAAGCGAAAATTACTGGACAGTAATTGCCATTTCCGATTCGAAGAATCTATCTGTTTGTCCTCTCTTATATTTATTATTAAGGTATTCTGTTATGATTAATTATCCCGTAATGACTGCCGACGAGGCAGCACGACTCATCAAGAACGACTATGTCCTGGGCATTGGCGGCTTCTCTTCGGTAGGTGTGCCGAAGGCTGTTCCTTCTGCCCTTGCCCGTTATGCTATCGAGGAGCACGAGGCAGGCCGTCCGTTCAAGGTGGGCCTGATTACAGGTGGTGCCACGGGCCCAGCTGTCGATACAGAACTTGCGCTTGCGAAAGCAGTCAAGTTCCGTACCCCTTTCCAGTCGAACTCAAATATGCGCAACGCCATCAATGCTGGCGAGGTGGACTACTTTGACTGCCATCTGTCGATGATTGGCCAGGATGTGTTCTATGGCTTCCTGGGCAAGATGGATGTTGCTATCATCGAGGCTTCGGAGATAACACCCGAAGGAAGTTTCATCCTGACCACTTCGGTGGGCATTGCACCATCGCTGGCAGCCCATGCCGAGCACATCATCATTGAGCTGAACGAGGTACATGCAGGCAAGCTTACCGGCATGCACGACATCTATCTGCCCGAGATGCCCCCTTATCGCAAGCCTTTCCAGCTTGTGAAGGTGAACGACCGAATCGGCACCATCGACCTCAAGATTGATCCTAAGAAGGTCATCGCCGTAGTGCATACGAATTCCTACGACAAGCAGGCCGGCTTCAAGCCGCTCGACAACGACACAAGGGCCATCGGCGCCCACATCTCGAACTTCCTCGTCAACGAACTGAAGCGCGGTGGCATCCCCAAGGAGTTCCTGCCCCTGCAGTCGGGCGTGGGTAATGTCGCCAATGCGGTGCTGGGTGCACTGGGTGACAATCCGGAAGTGCCTCCTTTCTCGATGTTTACGGAGGTGATCCAGAATTCTGCCATCGACCTCATCATGAAAGGTCGTTGCCTGGGTGCCACGGGTTCGTCGTTGAGCCTGACGGATGACTACGTGGACAAGATGTACGCCAATATGGACATCTTCGGCAAGCGCATCATCCTGCGTCCACAGGAGATCACCAATCACCCCGAGTGCATTCGCCGACTGGGTGTCATCGCTCTCAACACAGCCCTCGAGGCCGACATCTTCGGCAATATCAATTCCACCCATGTGCTGGGCACCAAGATGATGAACGGCATCGGCGGATCGGGCGACTTCACGCGCAATGCCTTCCTTTCGATCTTCTCGACTCCCTCGTTGGCCAAGGGAGGTGCCATCTCCTCGATTGTGCCGATGGTTACACACGTCGATTCGAACGAACACAGCGTGCGCGTACTCGTCACCGAACAGGGTGTTGCCGACCTTCGCGGCAAGTCTCCTTCGCAGCGTGCCCGGCTCATCATCGAGAACTGTGTGCATCCCGACTACAAGCAGCTGCTCTGGGATTATCTCAAGCTCTCGGAGGGCAAGAGCCTGCACACGCCTCATTCGCTGCGCCATGCCTTCGCCATGCACATTGCCTACGAGGAGACCGGCGACATGCACAATGCAAAATTCTAAATCGTAGATCTTGGACTGTTTCAAAGTAACTATTCTGGGCTGCGGGAGTGCGAAGCCGACGCTTCGCCATGCTCCGACGGCCCAGGTTGTCAATTTCAGGGGCAATCTCTTCCTGGTGGATTGCGGCGAGGGCGTACAGATCGGCCTCGCCCGTAATCGTGTTCCCGTAGGAAAAATCGGACACATCCTGCTGAGTCATCTGCATGGTGACCATTGCCTGGGACTTGTCGGCCTGATTGCATCGCTTGGATTAGGACAACGTACGGGCGAAATAGTCATCCATGCCCATCGGGATGCGGAACGGATCTTCCAGCCCTTGTTCGACTTTTTTTCCCCAGATCTTTCGATGAAGGTCAGCTTCCAGTCGTTCGACCCTGGTAGATCTTCCGTGATCTATGAGGACGATTCGCTTCTGATCAAGACCATTCCCCTGTGTCATCGTGTCCCGACAGCGGGATTCCTGTTCCAGGAGAAGCCGCGCGACAGGCATCTGCTCGCCGAGAAGTGCGATGCCCTCGGCATTCCTTTCGCCTATTTCCGGGGCATCAAGAAGGGCCTTGACTGGACCAATCCCGAGACGGGGGAGGTCATTCCCAACAAGGAGCTGACCACCGACCCGACTCCCAGCAAGTCGTATGCCTTCTGTTCGGACACGATGTATTCCGAGAAAGTTATTCCGATCATCAAGGGCTGCGATGTGCTCTATCATGAGTCAACCTACAGCAATGTCGATACCCTCAAGGCGCATCTGCGCGGACATAGCACATCGGTGGAAGCAGCAACGATAGCCTTGAAGGCTGAGGTAGGCAGGCTCCTGCTGGGTCATTACTCCTCGCAATTCATGTCCAACGAGGATGAGGAAATCCTGCTCGATGAGGCAAGGCAGATTTTCCCGAATACAACACTGTCCCGGGAACAGATGGTTGTCGAGATCTAAACCCATAACAAGAGGCCAATCCGCGTGAACAGGATTGGCCTCTTGTTTCGATTATGCCATCGGAAGGAAAACTATTCGCCTCAGGGCCTGATGATCCATAAGGCCAGGCTGTCGCGCGACAGGTCGCCGGGATTGGTGCCCGGCATTCCCTCGGGCACGGGGATGCCTCGTTCGGCATAGAGCTTTCTCCAATAGGGTGCGATATCGCCCGAACTGTCCGAGAAGGACATCGGCCGAGTGCGGAAGATAGGTGTGCCGTCGGGACGCAGGTAGCTGAGCTGGACGAGTTCGCTGCAATAGATCTGCTTGTCGTCGGGGGCGTAGAGCGTGTCATAGGGCAACCCGATGAACTGCTTAGCTCGCTGGACCGATGCTGCCAGACCCAGCGTGTCGCGGAGCCGGCCCACGAAGACACATGGATTGCCCTCGTCGTCGTATTCTGCCTCCTCGAAGAACTTGTCGATGGGCGTGAGCCAGACGCCATGGCTGGGAGTGGCTTCGAGCACCATCATCCTGCCATTCTGCTGGCAGGCAATGCCGACATGGACCACCTGCGAACCATCAATGCCTTCGGTGACGTTGGCAATGGCATCGCTCAACCCATCCCCCGAAGGCTCTTCGACGCAGAAAAGCAGGTCGCCGTGGAAGATTTCGAGGCTGAAGTTGACCGATGCGGGTTGCGAGGGCACGTCGCACGAGACTGCTGATGCGAGGAGACTGGCCAGCGATGCAAGGAAGACAAATTGTTTCATATTTATTATTTATAAGGTGGTTTTCGGGGAGATTTTCCGACAAGTCGGGAAACCTTCGAGCTTGTTCTTCTATTGTGGTGGCAAAGATAGGGAAAAACTCGATGCCCTCCAAGAAAAGCAGGTCAAAAAGAACTGTAATACCCATTTTTTCGACATAAAACATTGCAATTTGGCGTATTTGAACCTGCTATAATGCAGTTTTTGGACCAAATATTTGGAATTAATCGAAAAATACATTAATTTTGCGCCCTAAAAATAGTACTATATTATGAAATTTGCAGAATATAATCAGTTCAATCTTTCAGAAATCAACAAGGAGGTTCTGGAAAAATGGGACGCTAACGACGTCTTTGTAAAATCGATGACTACACGCGAGGGTCATCCTTCTTTCGTGTTTTATGAAGGTCCCCCGTCGGCCAATGGCATGCCGGGTATCCATCACGTGATGGCTCGTTCGATTAAGGATATATTCTGCCGTTTCAAGACGATGCAGGGCTTCCAGGTGAAGCGCAAGGCTGGCTGGGATACACACGGCCTGCCGGTCGAGCTGGGTGTCGAGAAGATGCTGGACATCACCAAGGAGGACATCGGCAAGAAGATTTCGGTGGAGGACTACAATGCTGCCTGCCGCAAGGAAGTGATGAAGTACACCAGGGAATGGACCGACCTGACCCGCAAGATGGGCTATTGGGTCGATCTGGATGATCCGTATATCACCTACGACAATCGTTACATCGAGACCCTGTGGTGGCTCCTCAAGCAGCTCTACAACAAGGGCCTGCTCTATAAAGGCTACACCATCCAGCCCTATTCGCCTGGTGCAGGTACGGGTCTTTCGAGCCACGAGCTCAACCAGCCCGGCTGCTATCGCGATGTGAAGGACACCACCGTGACTGCCATCTTCAAAGCTCTCGACCCCAAGCCTGAGATGACGGAGTGGGGACAGCCTGCCTTTGTGGCATGGACCACCACACCGTGGACCTTGCCTTCGAATACGGCACTTTGCGTTGGCCCGAACATCGACTACGTGGCCGTCCAGACCTTCAATCCATACAATGGCGACAAGCTCACCATCGTGATGGCTGAAGCACGCCTTGCTGCCTATTGTGCCGGCGAGGAACTTCAAACGCTCACCGAGATGGAGGCGCTCGACCTCAACAAGGTGGACGGACGCAAGCTCCCTTATCGTATCGTGGGCCACTACAAGGGCAGTGAGCTTGTGGGTATGCGCTACGAGCAGCTTTATCCCTGGGTGAAACCCTGCGAGAAGGTGGACGACCTTGCCGCTTCGTACATCAAGGTGTATGCCGCCCAGCATCCAGAGAACGTTTTCGAATATGGCCAGGACCAGTTTGTCGAGATCGCAGAGAAGGCTTTCCGGGTTATTCCCGGCGACTATGTGACCACCGAAGATGGTACGGGTATCGTTCATATTGCACCTACGTTCGGTGCAGATGATGCCAAGGTAGCCAAGGCTGCCGAGGTGCCGGCCCTCTACATGGTCAATCTCATGGGCGAAACTCGTCCGATGGTTGACTTGACAGGCAAGTACTACAAGCGCGAGGATCTGGCTCCTGCCTTCGTCGAGAAGTGTATGGACCTCGAGGCCTACAGCGTTCACGAGGGCTGCTTTGTCAAGAATGCCTATGCTCCCGAGTTCAACAAGGACGGCAAGTACGATGCCATAGCTGCCGAGAAGGCCGATGACCTAAACGTCATCATGAGCCTGGGCCTCAAGAAGGCTCGCAAGGCCTTCAAGATCGAGAAGCATGTCCACAACTATCCCCATTGCTGGCGCACGGACAAGCCCATCCTCTATTATCCCCTCGATTCCTGGTTCATTCGCTCCACCGCATGTCGTGACCGCATGATCGAGCTTAACAAGACCATCAACTGGAAACCCAAATCGACCGGTACAGGCCGTTTTGGCGCATGGCTTGAAAACCTCAACGACTGGAACCTCAGCCGTTCGCGCTACTGGGGAACGCCTCTGCCAATCTGGCGCAATCGTGATACCCGCGAGGAAATTTGCATCGGTTCGGTCGAGGAGCTCTACAATGAGATCGAAAAGGCTGTTGCGGCTGGTGTTATGGAGAAGAACCCGCTGAAGGAGAAGGGCTTTGTGCCACGACTGATGCAGAAGGACAACTACGACAAGATCGACCTCCATCGTCCCTATGTTGACAGCATCATGCTTGTCAGCGAGACGGGCCATGTCCTGACCCGCGAACTCGACCTTATTGACGTCTGGTTTGATTCTGGTGCTATGCCATACGCCCAGATTCACTATCCTTTCGAGAACAAGGAGGCGTTCGACAATGGCAGCGTCTTCCCGGCCGACTTCATCGCCGAAGGTGTGGATCAGACTCGTGGCTGGTTCTTCACCCTGCATGCCATTGCTACGATGGTGTTTGATTCGGTGTCGTACAAGGCAGTTGTTTCGAATGGACTTGTCCTTGCAAAGGACGGTCAGAAGATGTCGAAGCGCAAGGGCAATGCCATCGACCCATTCGGAGCTATCGAGACGTTTGGTTCCGACCCACTTCGTTGGTATATGATCACCAATGCTTCGCCCTGGGAGAATCTGAAGTTCGACACGGATGGTGTGATTGAGGTGAGCCGCAAGTTCTTCGGCACCCTCTTCAACACCTACAAGCTCTTTGCCCTTTATGCCAACATCGATGGCTTCACAGGCCAGGAGCCTGAGGTTGCCTTGGAGCAGCGACCCGAGATCGACCGCTGGATTCTGTCGTCCCTGAATACGCTCATCAAGGGCGTCGAAAGCAACCTCGAGAATTATGAACCGACGATAGCCGGACGCCTGATCGAGACCTTTGTCTGCGACAACCTCTCCAACTGGTATGTCCGTCTGAACCGCAAGCGCTTCTGGGGCGGCGAGATGAACGATGACAAGCTGGCAGCCTACCAAACCCTGTACACTTGTCTGGAGACCGTAGCCAAGCTGATGGCTCCGATTGCACCCTTCTATAGCGACAAGCTGTTCCTCGACCTGAATGCTGTTTCCGGGTGCGACAAGAGCGAGTCGGTACACCTCTCGACCTTCCCGAAGGCTGGAGGAACCGAAGCTGTCCTTGAGCGCAAGATGCAGCTGGCACAGACCGTCACCTCTCTGATCCTCAGTATTCGCAAGGCTTCGCAGATCAATGTGCGCCAGCCTTTGCAGACCGTCCTCTTCCCGGCTGTCGATGCCGAGCAGGCTGCTGACATCGAGGACGTGAAGGACCTCATTCTCGGCGAGACTAACATCAAGGAACTGAAGATAGCTGGCAGCGACAGCCATGTGCTCGTCAAGAAGGTGAAACCAAACTTCCGCGAACTGGGCAAGCGCTATGGCAAGCTGATGAAGCCGCTGGCTGCTACGCTTGGCAGCCTTGAGCAGGAAAAGATAGCCGAACTTGAGAACACCGGCAAGCTGTCTCTACTGATTGAGGGCACGGAGGTCGAAATCACAACGGCCGATATCGAAATCATCAGCGAGGATATGCCGGGCTGGAGCGTAGCCAGCGAGGGACGTGTCACCGTGGCTCTCGATGTCACCGTTACCGAAGAACTTCGCAAAGAGGGCGTTGCCCGTGAGCTTATCAAGCGCATTCAGAACTATCGTAAGGAAGCAGGCTTTGAAGTCACCGACCGCATCCAGATTGTATTCGAACCGAATGAAAAAACGGATGCCGTGGTCGAGCAATTCAAGGACTATATTGCAGGCCAGGTTCTCGCCACCAGCATCTCCATTGGCGCCGTTGGTACTGATGCGACGAAGCTTCCTATGGCAGACTATGAGATCAATGTATCTATCACCAAATAAAAAACACGATTTATAAGTTATGGCAAACGAAGACAACATCAAAGTCCGTTACTCCGACGAGGAACTTGCTGAGTTTAAGGTTCTCGTTGAGCAGAAGCTCAAGGGAGCTTTGGAGGAGTACAATGAGATTCGCGAGAGCATGCGTCATGCCGACAATGACGACCGTGACACTGCTCCAATGTTCAAGAACATGGAGGATGGCGCCGAAACACTGTCGCGCGAGGAGCTGGGCCTCAAGGCTTCCCGTCTTGAGAAGTTCATCAAGGGCCTGCAGGGTGCCCTGGTGCGCATCGAGAACAAGACCTATGGCATCTGCCGCGTCACGCATCAGCTCATCCCCAAAGAGCGTTTGCGCGCCGTGCCTCATGCTACCCTCAGCGTTGAGGCTAAGGAGAAACGCTTCGGTCAATAAGTAGTATGTAGTGAATACCCGCAAGAAGCAAAGCCTACTGGCCATCGTTCTCTTTCTGGCCCTCGTCCTTATTGACCAGGTCATAAAGATTTACATCAAGACGCACTTCTACCTTCGCGAGTCGGTAGAAGTGACGTCGTGGTTCTACCTCTCCTTCATCGAGAACAATGGCATGGCCTATGGCATGGAGTTTGTCGACAAGTACGTGCTTACGGGCTTTCGCATCCTCATGACGGTGCTTTTCGCCGGGGTGCTCTACAAGGCCATCGGAAAGCGCCTTGTCTCGACAGCCTTCGTCGTTGTCGTCACATTGATTCTTGCTGGTGCCGTCGGCAACATCATTGACTGTATCTTCTACGGACGTTGGTTTACCGACAGCTACGGACACGTTGCCCAATGGGCAGACCCTGCTGCAGGCCTGATGCCCCAGGGCGAATGGTTCAAGGGACGGGTGGTCGATATGCTCTATTTCCCATTGATCAATTTCGATTGGCCCGACTCTTTTCCGGTGGCCGGACAGCTGGTCAACGTCTTGGGATTCTCGTTCCAGTATCCTTCCTGGCTGCCCACCAGCGACGAGCCGTTCATGTTCTTCAAACCAGTATTCAATTTCGCTGATTCCTGCATTTCGGTGGGTGTCGTGCTGCTGATTCTCTTCTTCCGCAAGGATTTTGCTCGCCTTGAGGAAGCCTATAAATCCCAGAAGACGGAAAACAAGAAATAACTTGGCATGCGTAAGCTTCTGTACCTTGTTCTGGCTATACTCTCCCTATCGGTCGTTGCTTCCTGCATCGACCGCCCTGATATTGTGCTTGATGAGGAGCAGATGATCGATTTGCTTGTCGATGTGCACCGTGCAGAAGGCCTGCTCGAGATGCAGCAGCAACTGGGAATGGGACATGGAGAAGATCTCGACACCTATCAGAAGGAGGTGATTGCTGCAGTGCTGCAGAAACATGGGGTGTCGCGTGCCCGTTATGATTCGACATTGATGTGGTATGCCCAGCATCTGAAGCTCCTGACTCGAGTCTATGGCCATGTTGATGAAAGACTGCAGGAGGAGCATGAGATGTGGAGTCTGCAAATCACCGAGTCACGTGATTTCGGCATCAGCATGACCGGTGATTCAGTCGATCTATGGACATTGCGCCGACACCTGATTCTCGATCGTCATCGTCATTCCGATATACTCTTCTGGGAGATTCCGTCCGACAGCAATTTTGTGGACGGAGATACTCTCAGCTGGCGATTCTGCGTAAGTCAGCTTTTACCAGGCCAGAAGGTCCTTGCCTCGATTGCCCTTACCAGGAAGGAACTGACCGAGGAACAATTGCGCCAGATGGGGAAGCGACCCCAATCCGAACCCTTGGGCAATCCGATTGGCTTTGAAGCCCGCACCATCACTGGAAATGGCGGTTACATTTTGAAGGCCAAGGCCGATTCCTTGCAGCCCATCGGCAGCGCCATTTTGGGTCTCGTTCTCCTGAACGACTCCAATAGGGTTTCCCCGGTCTTTGTCGATAGTATAGCCTTGTTACGTACGCACAAATCAAATGAATAAGACTCTAAGATTTTTCCTTTGTACATTTCTCCTGTTCACGGTTTGTGCGATGGGATATGCACAAATGCGTCAGCTGCCAAACGCCTTCAAGGAGTGGATTCATTCCGATGGCTTGAAGCATGCCACTGTGAGCCTTGAGATTGTGCGATTACCGCGCACAGCACCCCAGCAGACGCCTGACTCTCTCAATCCTGCCATCAATCGTTGTCGCGTGCTCTATAGTTATGATCCGGAGCGTCTGATGACGCCTGCTTCGGTGCTGAAGCTGGTCACTGCAGCCACAGGCTTCCGGCTCCTTGGCCCCAACTATGTCTGGCCGGATAGTGTACCGATGATCGATACGGCAGCTGTCGCCCTGCCAGGCCTTGAGCGTTTCAATCCTGACCTTCTTGTCGAAGACATTGAGGAGTATATGCCTGGTCTGGACAATCTGTTGCCCGATAGTGGGCAGCTGTTGATGGATGTGATGGACCGCACACTCGCCGAGAGTCTAAACTTGCAGGCCGAGACGATGCTGCATCTGCTCACCCCTTCCTGCCGCCTCGACAGCGGGCTTTATACGGTGCAGAACTATTGGCGAGCCCGAGGTCTCGACATGGAGTCGCTTGTGATGTATGATGGCTGTGGCATTTCGCCCAGCAATCGTGTCACCGCCCACTTCATCAATTCTCTGCTCGCCGACATGCAGTTCGATGCACCATTCCGCAAGGCGATGGCCGACATAGCCTTGGAGGGAACAGTAAAAGAATTCCTGAAGGGGACACGCCTTTCGGGCCAGGGACAACTGAAGACCGGCACCCTTAAGAATGTCGTTGCATACGCAGGATATATCCGTGGATCGGATGGGCGAACCTACGCGGTCACCTTCTTCGTTTCAAACCATACTTGCAAGCATAAAGAGGTGCGCAAAGACATCGAAAAGCTTCTGCTTTCGCTTATTCCATAATGCAATTCTTTGGTTTTTATCGACATTTTCATTTTTTTAAGCCTCAAAGTAATTGATTTATCCCGGAAAAGCGTTAACTTTGCAGCCAACTTGTGCACATACTAATAAAGTTTGAACTATGGCAAAACTGTTTGTTGTTCCCACACCTGTCGGCAATCTGGAGGATATGACCTTCCGTGCCATCAGTGTGCTCAAACAGGTCGACCTCATCTTGGCCGAGGACACACGCACATCGAGTGTCCTGATGCAGCATTACGACATCCATATGCCGATGCAGAGCCACCATAAGTTCAACGAGCACGAGACATCCGCCCAGATGGCCGAGAAGATTGCAGGTGGACTCAATGTGGCGCTAGTGAGCGATGCCGGCACGCCTGGCATCAGCGATCCTGGCTTCATGCTGGTGCGCGAATGTGTGAAACGCGGCATCGAGGTGGAGTGTCTGCCGGGCGCGACGGCCTTTGTTCCGGCCCTTGTCCAGAGCGGATTACCCACCGAGAAGTTCTGCTTCGAAGGATTTCTCCCACAGAAGAAGGGCCGCGAGACGCGACTGCGTGAAATCGCCCAGGAGACTCGAACGATGATTATCTATGAGAGTCCCTATCGGCTTTTGAAGACCTTGCAGCAGCTGGCCCAGGTGATGGGAGAGGAGCGACCTGCTGCCGTCTGCCGAGAGATCAGCAAGCGATTTGCCGAAACGCAGCGTGGCACCCTCGCCGAATTGATCGGCCACTTCGCTGAAGTTGAACCGAAGGGAGAGATAGTTCTCCTTGTCGGTGGTGCTTCCGAAGGTCCCAAGGAAAAGAAGATACATAGAAACAAATACAAGAACATTAATCAAAACGAAGATCAAGATGAAGAAGATTAGTGCAATGCTCGCAGTCGTAGCGGCTGTGATTCTCGCAGGTTGTAACCAGGTGAGCAAGGAAGAGTATCAGCAGGCTACCAATACCAATGACAGCCTCATGTATGTAGCCCTTCAGCAGGGTAATGAGATTTACGAGCTTTCGACCACGTTGAATGCCGTGAGCGACGAGCTCGACCAGATCAACGGACAGATTGCACTCTCCAACGGAGAGAACCAGGACCTCCTGTCCAAGCGTGAGCGTTTGCTCCAGCAGATTGCTATGGTCAAGCAGACCATCGAAGAGAAGCAGAAGGCGCTTGACGAACTCCAGAAGAAATACAGTGCACAGCTCAGCCAGAACAAGGTGCTCAAGCAGACCATCGATCGCTTGCAGAGCGAGGTGGCAGGCTATGAAACCAAGGTTGCTGAACTCAACGAGGCTGTGGCCAACAAGGAGCAGCAGATCGTTGGTTTGACCGAAACACTGACTGAAGCCCAGGAGACGCTTGCTACCACTGTTGCACAAAATGAGCAGCAGCAGGAGGTCATCAACACACAGGACGAAATGCTCAACACCGGTTTTTATATCGTAGGTGACAAGAAAAAGCTGAAGGATCTCGGCCTGCTCGAAGGTAGCTTGCTCAGCAAGAAGCGCCTGACCAGCAAGGGATTCTCGACCAAGGGCTTCACCAAGATTGATATCCGCGAACTTCATCAGCTTCCTACGGGTTCCAAGAAAGTCGATATCCTTTCCACGCATCCTACCAATTCCTACGAAATGAGTGTGCGTTCCGATGGTACGAAGGTGATTGTCATCAAGGATCCGACTGAGTTCTGGCGCCACTCTCGTTTCCTCGTTGTAAAGACCAAGTAAGAATGCCTTTAATACTTCCCAAGAACCTCCCGGCTATCGAAGCTCTCAAGCAGGAGAATATCTTCGTGATGGACTACGATCGGGCCGATATGCAGCGGATTCGTCCGTTGCGTATCTGTGTGCTCAATCTGATGCCCATCAAGGAGCAGACCGAAAACGACCTCATCCGTTTGCTGTCGAATACGCCATTGCAGGTCGAGATTATCTTCATGATGCTCTCTACCCACGTGTCGAAGAATACGTCGAGCGAACACATGGAGCGTTTCTATACTCCATTCAGTGAGCTGAAATATCGCAAGTTCGACGGCATGATCATCACAGGTGCCCCTGTCGAACAGCTTGAATACGAGGAGGTCAACTATTGGAAGGAGCTTACCGAGATCTTCGACTGGACACGCACCAACGTGCAATCGACCATGTTCATCTGCTGGGCTGCCCAGGCGGGACTCTATCATTTCCACAAGGTTCCCAAGTATCCGCTCGACCATAAGATGTTCGGCATCTTCAAGCACGGCAAGGCCGATCCCAAGTGCCCCATCTTCCGTGGGTTCGACGATGAGTTCTACGTGCCCCATAGCCGTCATTCCGAAGTGCGTCGCGAGGATATCCTGAAGCATCCTGAACTCGAGATTATGGCCGAAAGCCGCGAGAGCGGTGTCTATATGGTGATGGAACGCGATGGACGCGAAATCTATGTCACCGGGCACTCCGAATATGCGCCAGACACGCTGGACAAGGAGTATAAGCGCGACCTCGCCAAGGGCCTTCCCATCGACATGCCTGTCAACTATTATCGCGACGGAAACCCCAATAATGGACCTCTAGTGCGATGGCGTTCGGTAGCCAATCTTTTGTTTACCAATTGGCTGAATTACTACGTATATCAGGCCACTCCATTCGACATCAATGAAATTCAGTAGTTAAAAATTAACAAAAAAGCGCCGATTTAACTGAAATTAAATCGGCGTTTAACATTTTTAAAATTACATCTCTTGCATATATCGCCGAAATAAACTATCTTTGCACCCGATTTTAAGGAATTCAAATGTAAAAAAGACATATAGAAATGGAAAGAGTTGACATTCGTGAGCTCAATGAGCTCATTGAGAGCAAAAGCGCCTTTGTTGGCGTCCTGACCCAAGGTATGGATCAGGTCATTGTGGGACAGAAGCATCTTGTTGAATCGTTGCTGATTGGTCTTCTGGCCGATGGTCATATCCTGCTCGAAGGTGTGCCGGGTTTGGCCAAGACCCTCGCCATCAAGACCCTCGCTCAGCTGATCGAGGCCAAGTACAGCCGCATCCAGTTCACCCCCGATCTGCTCCCCGCCGACGTTATCGGTACGATGGTCTATTCGCAGAAGAACGAACAGTTTTCCGTCAAGAAAGGCCCGATTTTTGCCAATTTCGTCCTTGCTGACGAAATCAACCGTGCTCCAGCCAAGGTTCAGTCGGCACTCCTTGAAGCGATGCAGGAACATCAGGTTACCATCGGCTCCGAGACCTTCAAACTCGACCGTCCCTTCCTCGTGATGGCCACCCAGAACCCCATCGAGCAGGAGGGAACCTATCCGCTCCCTGAGGCACAGTGCGACCGTTTCATGCTCAAGGTTAAGATTGACTATCCCAAGAAGGAGGAGGAGATGAAGATTGTTGCCAACCACCTCGTCGGCATGAAGACCGACATCGCTCCCGTGATGAGCAGCGCCGAGATTCTCGATGCCCGCAAGGTGGTTCGTCAGGTGTATATCGACGAGAAGATCCAGAAGTACATCATCGATATCGTCTTTGCATCCCGCTATCCCGAAACCTACGGCATGGAGTCGCTCAAGGATATGATTGCCTACGGCGCATCGCCACGTGCTTCCATCAACCTAGCTCTTGCTGCGCGTGCCTTCGCCTTCCTCAAGCATCGTGGCTACGTCATTCCCGAGGATGTGCGTGCCATCTGCCCCGATGTCATGCGTCATCGTATTGGCCTTTCCTACGAGGCCGAAGCCAACAACCTTACCACCGAAGAAGTTATCGCCGAGATCCTCAACAAGGTCGAAGTGCCGTAATTATGGAAACCACCGAGTTAATCAAGAAAGTCCGACAAATCGAGATCAAGTCGCGTGGCTTGAGCGCCAACATCTTTGCGGGATCCTACAAGACGGCGTTCAAGGGCCATGGTATGTCGTTTGCCGAGGTGCGCGAGTACCAGTATGGCGACGATGTACGCGACATCGACTGGAATGTGACGGCACGCCAGAACAAGCCGCACATCAAGATCTTCGAGGAGGAGCGTGAACTGACCATCATGCTGATGATCGACGTGAGCGGAAGCCGTGAGTTCGGTACTGCCACGCAGACCAAGCAGGAGCAGATCACCCAGATTGCTGCCACCTTGGCGATGTCGGGCATTCAGAACAACGATAAGATTGGAGTGATATTCTTCTCCGACCGTATCGAGAAATACATTCCTCCGCAGAAGGGCAAGAAGCACGTGCTCGCCATCATTTCCGAGATGCTCAAGTTCGAGCCTGTTCAGCGCGGAACCGACATCAATCGTGCCATCCAGTATGTCTCGAATGCCCAGAAGAAGCGCTGCACCACCATCATCATCAGCGATTTCTTCGATGCGAGGTCCTTCAAGCAGTCGCTTCAGATTGCCAGCTCGAAGCACGACGTCATCGCCATCCAGGTCTATGACCCGCGCGAGACCGAGCTTCCCGATGTCGGGTTTATGAAGGTGCGTGATGCCGAGACGGGTGCCGAGCGTTGGATTGACACCAGTTCGCGTCGGGTTCGTCAGGCCTATTCCGACTGGTGGGCCAGGACACAGGCCCAGATGCAGGATGCGTTCCTCCATTCTCGTGTCGATAGTGTTTCGATACGCACCGACGAGGATTTTGTTCCTGCCCTGCTTTCCCTCTTCAAGCGTCGCAGCTAATATTTTACCCAATAATGAATCGATTATTCAAAACAGCCGCTCTTGTTCTCAGCCTTCTTGGAAGTGTCGCTGCCGGTAGCGCCCAGCAGCCCAAGGTGAGTGTCGAGATGGACTCGACCTACGTCACCTTCGGTTGCCCGATGACGTTCCACCTGCAGGCCATCGTGCCTGAGGGACAGCAGATCATCTTCCCACAGGATGTGCTCAAGCATGGCGGCATCGTGGCCTATGGCGATTCTGCGCAGTACCTGCTGGAGCTCGATACGTTCAAGCCCCTTTCGGTCGATACCGTGCAGCAGGAAAGCGGCTATGTGACTCTCCGTGAGGATGTCACTGTCTTTGCCTTCGATTCGGCCACATTCTATATTCCCCCGTTCGAATTCCTCAGCCAGTCGGGCGATACGCTTCGCACCAACTCCCTTGCCCTCAAGGTCTTTGTGCCCTTTGAGAGCGTGGAGGTCGATCCACAGAAGTTTGTGGGCATCAAGGATGTCGAGGAGCCGGAGTTCGTATTCATGGACTACATCTGGTACTTCCTCATCCCGCTCTTCGTTCTGGCATTGCTCGCTGCAGCATGGTTCGGATGGCAGTATTACAGGAAACACAAGACGAATGCCCCTGTCGTCGTGCACAAGGCGAAGCCGCTTCCTCCGCACGTCATTGCCATGACCGCTCTCGACAACCTCGCCGAGAAGAAGCTTTGGCAGAATGGTCGCGACAAGGAGTTCCACACCGAACTGACCGATATTCTTCGCCAGTACATCGAGGCACGTTTCGGCGTGGCTGCCATGGAGAAGACCTCCGACGAGATTCTCGACGAACTCTACGAGCTTGCCGAGAGCCAGAAGGCTTCGCTCGCCAACCTCAAGCAGATTCTTTCGATTGCCGACCTGGTCAAGTTCGCCAAGTATCATCCGTATGCCGACGAGAACCAGCTTTCGTTTGTCAACTCCAGGATGTTTGTCGAGCAGACCAAGAAGGTCGAAGTCGAAGAACCCGGGAAAGAGAAACCCGAAGAAGAATCGGCAGAAGAGGAGCAGAACAAATCAACAATGGCTGAATAATAATCCATATCAAAAATGCAGTTTGCCAATCCGGGATATTTATTCCTTCTGATATCGCTGATACCCGCCATAGCGTGGTACGTCTGGAAGCAGTCCGAGGCGCAGGCCTCGCTGCAGGTCTCTTCGACCAGCGCCTTCCAGAAGCTGCCCCGTTCGTGGAAGGAGTATCTGCGTCATGTCAACTTTGCGCTGCTCTGTGGAGCTGCTGCCATGACCATTGTTGCCCTGGCCCGTCCGCAGAGCTCCGACAGCTGGAGCCAGTCCAATACGGAGGGCATCGACATCGTCCTTTCGCTCGACGTGTCCAACTCCATGCATTTCGAGGACTTCCGTCCCGACCGACTGGAGGCTTCTAAGGAGGTGGCTTCGCGTTTCGTGGCAGGTCGTCCCAACGACAACATCGGCTTGGTGCTCTTCGGTAGCGAATCCTATACGATGTGCCCGATGACCAGCGACCATGCCGTGGTGTCGAATATGATCAACTCGGTGACATTCGACCTCATCGACGGCGGTTCAACAGCCATTGGTGATGGTCTTGTCACAGCGGTCAATCGCATTCGTTCAGGGCAGGCCAAGTCGAAGGTCATCATCCTTCTGACCGATGGCTCCAACAACTCGGGCGACGTATCCCCCAAGGATGCTGCCCAGGTTGCCCATACCATGGGCGTTCGCCTCTATACCATTGGTGTGGGTTCGAAAGGCGAGTTCGAGACGACCGTAGGCTACGATCCGTTCGGACGTCCGGTTCGCCAGAAGGTCAAGGCCGACATCGACGAGGAGACGCTCAAGGCGATGGCACAGTTCACGGGCGGTCGCTATTTCCGTGCCACCAACAAGAATTCGCTGTCTGAGATCTTCGACGAAATCGACAAGATGGAGAAGACCAAGATGTCGGTGCGTGAGTTCTCGCGCAAGGAGGAGGAGTTCCTGCCCTTTGCCTTGGCTGCCATCGCCCTGCTGCTCCTGCATGTCATTCTTCGCAATACTGTTCTTCGCAATATACCCTAAGCAATGGATAACTTTCGATTTGCCAATCCAAATATACTCTGGCTGCTGCTTGTGATTGTGGCTCTCGTGGTCCTGTTCCTCGTGAGCCGTATGGGCAGTCACAAGGCCTTGCGTCGTTTTGGCGACCTTCGCCTGCTGCGTCCGTTGATGCAGGGAGTCAGCGAAGGGAAACTGCGCGTCAAGTTCGCGATCGAGATGTTTGCCCTTTTCTGTCTCATTATTGCTGCAGCCCGTCCCCAGTTCGGTTCGAAGCTCGAGACTGTCAAGAAGGAGGGCATCGAGGTGATGGTCTGCCTCGATATCTCCAATTCCATGCTGGCCGAGGACATCCAGCCCAATCGCCTCGAGAAGGCCAAGCGAATGTTGTCACGACTGGTCGATAATCTCGACAACGACCAGGTAGGACTCATCGTCTTCGCAGGCGAAGCCTATACCCAGCTTCCCATCACCAACGATTTCGTGTCGGCCAAGATGTTCCTCCAGAGCATCGACCCGCGTATGGTGTCGTTGCAGGGCACGGCCATCGGTGCTGCCATTAATCTGGCGGTGCGCAGTTTCACGCCCAACGAATCATCCGAGAAGGCAATCGTCCTCATCACCGATGGCGAAAACCATGAGGATGATGCCCAGGGAGCTGCAGCCAATGCGCTGGCCAAGGGCATTCATACCAACGTCATCGGAATCGGTTCGACGCAGGGTGCTCTTGTCCCTGACGATTCGGGTCGCCCGGGTTCCTATCGCAAGGATGCGTCGGGCAATCCCGTCACCACTCGTCTCGACGAGCAGATGGCGCAGGCCATTGCTGCAGCCGGACAGGGCATCTATGCCCATGCCGACAACACCAATTCCGCTGTGCAGACGCTCACCGAAAGCCTTGGACAACTCAAGACCACCGAGCTCGAGAGCCATGTCTATGCGGACTACGACGACAAGTTCATGCCTTTCCTCATCCTTGCACTTATCCTTTTACTGATTGATATGTTCCTTCTTGATAAGGCGAATGCCCTGATTCGCAAGATTCGCATCTTTGCCCTCATCGGTCTTTGCATGACGATGTTCGACCCCGCTTTTGCCCAGTCGGCTCGCAAGGCACGCTCTGCCACACGCCAGGGCAATGCGTTCTACCACGACAGCCTCTGGCACGATGCTGAGATGCAGTATCGCCGTGCCCAGGAGCAGATGCCCGCCGATTCCATTTCGCAGTACAACCTGGCCAATGCCCTGCTCCAGCAGCAGGAGCAGGAGAAGGCACAGGATGCCATGTCGTTCTATGGCAAGGTGATCGAGAGTTCCGAGCTCGGCGGCAACCATCGCCTGGCTTCGCTCGCAGCCTTCAATGCCGGCGACATCTGCATGGCAAGTCAGCAGTATGACCAGGCCATCAACTTCTTCAAGCGTGCGCTGCGCAACAATCCCCTCGACGACGAGGCTCGTTACAACCTAATCCTGGCCAAGAAGCTTCTGCAGCAGCAGGAGAACGAGAATCAGGACCAGGAGCAGAAACAGGAGCAGCAGCAACAGCAACAGCAGCAGGAGCAGCAACAGCAGCAACCGCCGAAGCAGGATCAACCTCAGCAGGATCAGCAGCAACAGGAGCAACAGCAGCAGGAACAGCAGCAGCCTCCCCAGAACCAGATGAGCCAGGATCAGGCCGAGGCCATCCTCAACGCAAACAATCGCGATGAGCAGGAGACTCAGGAAAAGGTCAAGCAGCATCAGATGCAGCAGATGAAGCGCCGCAAGACCAACAAGGACTGGTAGTTCTATAGCTTCTTTATAATCAGTGGTTGCTATATCGTTTATAGTTCCTATTTTTCCTATAGTCACTATAAATCCTATAGCCACTATAAAAAATAGTAAAAAAATAATGAGACGCAAATTTCTTTTCACTCTCATTCTAACTTTTCTGACCACAGCGACGATGTGGGCCGCTCCGACATTCCGAGCCCAGGCACCCGGCAGTGTCGCTGTCGGTCAGCAGTTTCGTCTGGAATATGTCGTCACGGCACGTGCATCCGGTATTTCGGTCGATTTGAAGGACACCGGCTTCGAGGTACTCTATGGCCCTACCACCAGTTCGTCGTCGAGCACCAGCATTGTCAACGGGCAGATGAGCTCCGAGGTGCGCACGACGTTCTCGTATGTCCTTTCAGCTACCAAGGAGGGCACGTTCACCCTGCCGGCTGCGACCATCAAGGTCGATGGCGAGACGCTCACCTCCAACAGCGTTTCGGTCAAGGTGCTTCCTGCCGACCAGCAGCCTGCCGGCCAATCTTCCAGTGCCCGCAGCCAGCAGGGTGGGGCACAAGCCAAGTTCAACAAGGACGACGTGCATCTGGTACTTGATCTCTCGAAGACGTCAGCTTACGAGGGGGAGGCGATTGTCGCCACCTTGAAGCTCTATTGGCGCAACACCCAGATGAGCAATCCCTCGGATGTCAAGCTGCCCGACTTCGAAGGATTCACCGTTCAGGATATGGACAACGACAATGCACAGGCTTCTCTCGAGCACTACAATGGTGCCAACTATCAGATGTATCCGCTCGTCAAGTGGTTGCTCTTCCCTTCCCGTTCGGGCGAACTCACCATCCCGTCTGCCTCTCTCACGGCCAATGTCGCCATCGTTTCGACGCGTCGCTCCGGCGGGTTCTTCGACTGGCCCATGGAATATACAGAGAATGTGGCTGTACCGCTTCGCTCGGTAGCCCGCAAGGTCAATGTCAAGGCGTTACCGGCTGGCAAGCCTGCCTCCTACATGAATGCAGTGGGCAGCTTCAATGTCAAGAGTGTTCTCACGGCCGACAAGGTACGTGCCAACGATGCTGTCATCTATCGCATCACTATCGACGGTGTCGGCAACCTCAAGTATGTCAAGGAGCCGGAACCGGAGTTCCCCACCGACTTCGAGGTGTTTGACCCCAAGGTCGATCTCAGCACGCGTGCCACTTCGTCGGGCGTACAAGGCAAGAAGACCATCGAATACACTATCATTCCGCGTCATGCAGGCAAGTTCGAGATACCCTCTCTGGTGTTCAGCTATTTTGATGTCAAGAGTGGCCAGTATAAGACCATACGCACCGATTCCTACACACTTGAGGTCGAGAAAGGCCCTAACGAGGGCAATGCAGGCGGTGGTGCCGTGGACTTCTCGGGAACCAACCAGGAGCGCATCCGTGTGCTTGGCAACGATATCCGTTATCTCCATAGCGTCGATGCCGATCGTCTCGACTTGGGCAGAATCGATCCCGAGACGGGCAAGCCGGAGCCGCTCAAGCCATTCTACGGCACGCTCGCCTATTGGTTGTTCTTCCTCGTTCCGTTCCTGGCCTTCGTCATCCTGGCCTTCATCTATCGTCGTCGCATCCGTCGCATGGCCGACATCGCAGGCATGCGAACACGCCGTGCCGGCAAGGTGGCTGAACGTCGCCTCAAGGCAGCCAAGAAGGCGCTCAATGCCAAGGACGAGAATGCTTTCTACGAGGCCATCCACAAGGCCATCCTGGGTTATGTGTGCGACAAGCTTCGTATCCCGTTGAGCGACCTGACGCAGGACACCGTCTCCGAGATGCTCGAGAAGCACAGCGTGCGCCCCGAGACCATTCACGATGTGAAGGAGGTGCTTGACACCTGCCAGTTCGCTCGCTACGCACCATCCACCGACTCGCAGGCCATGGATGTGCTCTACAAGAAGACGTCCAAGGTAATCGATCGGCTCGAGTCTGAGATCAAGAAATAAAGCGGGCCAACAATAATTGATATGGGCCAACAATAATTGTTAATTGTTAATTATTAATTGTTAATTGTGAAAAGAAATTTTTTAGCCCTGATAAGCCTTGTGCTTGTTTCTTTCGGCTGCGGGAAGACCTATGCCCAGCAGGAGCTGCTGGATGCAGCTGCTGCAGCCTACGATTCGGCGCAGTATCAGCGTACCATCGATGCCTACGAGCAGATAGCCACACAATATGGTGTCAATCCGGAACTGTTCTACAATCTGGGCAACGCCTACTACAAGCAGAAGAACTATCCCAAGGCCATCCTCAACTACGAGCGCTGCCTGCTCTACGACCCGTCGAATGTCGATGCGCGGGAGAACGTCGAACTAGCGCGTCTGCAGTGTGTCGATAAGATCGAGGCCATCGAACCCATGTTCTTCGTTACGTGGAGCAATGGCATCCGCGACAGCTTCTCGTGCGACACGTGGGGCAAGCTGGCCATCCTCTTCTTCCTGCTCTTCATCGCAGGATGCGGCACCTATTTCTTCACCCACCGTACGGCACGTCGCAAACTGGGCTTCTATGGTGCCCTGCTCGCCATCGTCCTCTGCCTCGTCTGCATCCATTATGCCGGGGCACAGCGCGACCATATCCTGCAGCGCGACTATGCCATCGTGATGACGCCTTCGGTCATCGTCCGTTCGTCGCCTGCCGAAAGCGGTACGCAGCTCTTCACCATCCACGAAGGCCTCAAGGTGCGTGTGCGCAGCACGCTTTCCGGCTGGTCCGAAATCGAGCTCACCGACGGTCAGGTCGGCTGGATGCCCAGCGAAGGGCTCGAGGTGATCTGACAAGATGGCTTCAGGTTAGCTTTCCATTGTTTGCTATAGCAAGCAAGGACAACTTGGGAATCGGCACATCGCTTTCCCAGGTTGTCCTTGTTTTTTGTTCGAAATAGGGGAAACATGCTATTGCCCCACTGCCTGCCTGTATTCGAGAACCTTGTTCTGGTAATCAGCGAAGGCATCTGTATAACTGTCGTGAGCCTGCTGGCAGAGCAACTGGGCTTCGAGCAGGTCCGACATCTTGGTAGTGCCGGCCTTGTAGAAGTTTCGGTTCAGGCGAAGGTTCTCTTCGGCCTGTTCGATGCTGCGCTGGGCGAGGTCGAGCTGCTGGCGTGCCTCGACGACGTTGTTCCAGCTATGCTGCATTCTGATCTGAAGCAGCTCCGACTTGTCCTGCTGTTCGTCCAGGGCCTTCTGGTATTCTATCCGCTTGCGCTTGATGGCGTGCGAGCCGCCCCACCAGTCGGAGAGAGGCACGCTGACCGTGGCATAGACCATCCCGAACGTGCGGTCGTTCTCCATCAGGTTGTGGTAGTTGTAGCCGGCACCTACGGCCACCGAGGGCAGATTCTGCCCGACGGCAATCTTGCGCTGCAGCTTGGCGGCTTCGACCTTCTTGTCGAGCAGCTGGTATTCGGCAGTCCCCGGCAGAGCCTGTTCGGGGTCCTCCTTCAGGGGCAGTTCGCCCGTGTCATCCATATCGGCTGCCAGGGTGAAGGACGTGTCCTGGAGCCCGCAATACTGTGCCAGCAGCAGCTTGACGAGCGACAGGCCGTTCTGCAGCTTCAGCTTCTGGCTCTCCACCTCGTTCTGCCGCAGCTGCACCTGCAGCAGGTCATTCCGCACGGCTAGACCGGCGCGGACGGCCACCTCGACGTCCTTCCGGATGTCATTCAGCATTGCCTCGATGGCATCGATGGTCTTCAGCTTCTCCTGCAGCGAGATGATCTGCCAGTAGTATTGCTGCGCGGTCAGCTCCACCTCGTCCTCGGTGAGCTGCATCTGCAGGCTGGCCACCTCCTCGCCGACCTTGGCCAGACGATTGCCATTGACAATCTGCCCGCCGGCAAACAGGGGCTGGGTGGCATTGACGCCGGCTATGGTGCCGTTCTTCATCATCGACATGCTGATCGGACTGCTTAGTGCTGCCAGGGCTTCGGGCGGGAACATCATGGCGAGCGAGGCGCCCAGTTCGGGCGAAATCATTTCCCCGGGATTCATGTCCATCCTGGCCATGCCCTTGTCGGCGTTGAACCAGGCACCCGTTCCGCTGATGCCGGGGAAGTATTTGGTGAAGGCCTCCTTGCGCTGCTGTCGTGCCGCTTCGACGTCGAACTTGGCATGGCGCAGGGCGATGTTGTTCTGGCGGGCAGAGTCGAGTATCTGCTCCAGGGTATAGGCGGGTTGGGCTACGCAGAGGAGAAAGGCGTTAAGCCCGACGACAAGTGATAGGATCTTCTTCATTTCAGGTATTATTTCGTCGAAACTTTCCAATAGACAACGGGAAGCATGGTGACCACCAGGATGAGCGAGCCGATGCCGCCGGCAAAGATGGTGACACCCACGGGCATCCAGAACGACGACTGGGCTATGATCATCGGCACCACACCGACGGCCGTGGTGGCTGTGGTGAGGAAGATGGGCACCATGCGGCGGCGTCCCGCTTCGTAGGCAGCGTTGCGCACGGCATTGTTGTAGTCGCGGCGCCAAGCTTCGTGCTTCGCGTCATCGCGGGCAGGTTCGGGATGTCCGAGCGAATAGCTCTTGAGCAGGTCGATGGCGTGTTCGAAGATGAGGATCTCGTTGCGCATGATCATTCCCATCAGCGTGATGAGGCCGAAGATGGAGGTGAGGCCCAGGTCGCGGTCCATCAGACCCAGTCCGATGAGTGCACCGGGAATCATCAGGCCCAGGGCTGCCATGCAGACCGTTGTGATGCCGTATTTCTTGAAGTTGAAGAGCAGGAAGAAGAACACGATGACCAGGGCGATGACGATGCCGCCGAAGATCTGGGGCAGGGCTTCGTTGCCGTATTCGATCTCGCCGCCCACTTCGGTCCGCACACCCTGCGGCAGCAGGATTTCCTCTTGCATCACCTTGACCAGACGTTTCTCGACGGGGGAGGTATATACGCCGTGGGCAAACTGTGCCATCACCGTGATGCAGCGCTCTCCGCCGCGATGCACGATGCGTCCTTCGCTCCACAGGGGTCCCACCTTGGCAATCTGGCGCAGGGGTACGGTGGTGTTGCGGCTACCCAGGCCTGCCGAGAGCATCGTGGTGGGCGACGAGATGCCGAGGTTCTCGATGTCGGCGAAGGTCATGTCGGCGTTGTCCTTCACGACGATGGGCAGTTCGTAGTTGCCTTCCCACATCTGTCCCACACGCAGGTCGCTCGACATGGCGCTTAGGGCGAGTTGTGCCGAACTGCGCGTGATGCCCAGCTGTGCCGAAGCCACGGGGTCGAGTTCCACATTGACGATGGGGTAGGGCTGCAAGTAGTCGGTGTGCACCCATTCCAGTTCGGGCATCTGGCGCATGCGGTCCATCATCCGTTCGGCAGCGGTGTGGAGCGAATCCAGGTCGCTGCCGTAGAAGCGGTATTCCAGTTCGTTGACCTCGAGGTAGTCCAGTCGCTTGAACTTGACGTAGGCGTCCGGGAAGGCTTCGCTGAGCTTGGGCTGGTAGGTGGCAAGCAGGTCCAGCGTGGCCTTCTGACTCTTGGTGTTGACGATGAACTGTGCATAGTTGGCACCCGCCATCTGGGGGGCGTAGGCATCCATGAAGCGGGGCGAGGCACAGCCGATAAAGCCCGTGATGCCCGTGATGCGGGGATCCTGCTCCAGTTCATGCCGCACAGTGCGGGCTATCGAGTCGGTCTCGGCGATGCCTTTGCCTTCGGGCAGGAAGATCTCGACGGCAAACTGGTCGCGGTCGGCGTAGGGGAACAGGCGCACCTTGAGCGAGGGGACGATGGCGGTCGAAAGCACGATGAGGGCGAGGCCTCCGGCGATGGTGAGCCAGGAGTTGCGGAAGGTGAAGTCAAGCACCTGGTTGTAGGTCTGCTGAACCCATTGCGTGATGGCATTGCCGCCGGTCTTCACCTTCCCGGGGCGGATGATCTGCACCTCCAGGAATGGGATGACCGAGATGGCCAGGATGAGCGAAACCATCAGGTTGATCGTGATGGTGATGGGGAACTCCACCAGGCAGTCGTGGAAGATGCCCTTCATCGTAATCAGGAAGGGATAGAAGATGGCACAGATGCAGATGGTGGCCAGCATCATCGGCATGAAGTACTGTTGCGCGGAGCGAAGGGCGGCGTCGCGCGGCTTCAGACCTTTGCCCAGGTACTCCAGGTAGCCGTCGATGACCACGATGCTGTTATCTACAATCATTCCCAGCACCACAATCAGGGCGGCCAGTGTGACGATATTGAGTTCGATGCCCAACATATACATGATGGCCACCGACACGAAGGTGCTCAGCGGGATGGTGATCGCTGCCACGATGGCCGAACGCAGGGGGAAGAGCACCATCATCACGAGGATGATGACGAGCATCGAGATGAGCAGGTCGCGCAGGAACGAGGTGATGCTCTCGCGCACCACTTTCGGCTTGTCGGCGATGCGTGTGACGGTCACGTCGTCGGGCAACTCGTCCCGGCGATAGGTGTCGAGCACATGATCGACGTCCTCGCCATACTGCACTACGTTGAAGCCTGGCGACATCTCCATCGACAGCAGGACACACGGATGCCCGTCCTGTTCGATGCGGCTGGCAAGCGGGTCGTATTCCCTCACCACTCTGGCAATGTCGCGCACCCGCACCACCTTGCCGCTGGCAGCGTCGCTGTAGATGATCTGGTTGGCAAGAGCCTCCTCGCTGTTCTCGGTCGCCTCGATGTGGATGGGTATCTGCTGGTCCTTGTCGCTGATGCTACCGCTCATCGTGGTGATGCCTTGGGCCTGCAGGCGCGAGAAGAGCATCTGCTGGCCGATGCCATAGGCCTGCAGGCGCTGTCGGTCCACGTAGAGGCTGATCTGCTCCTTCTGTTCGCCGAAGAGCTTCACGTTGGCCACTGAGGGGATGCGGCGCAGGCGGTCGCCGAGGTCGTCGCTGTACTGCTTCAGTTCGCGATAGCTGCGCTGCGGGCTTTCGATGGCGATGAGCAGGGCCGAAGTGTTGCCGAAGTCATCGTTGGTGACCACGGCAAGAACACCCTGGGGCAGCTGCGACTTGAAGGCGTTCAGCCCGTGCTTGACCTTCGACCAGACCTCGTCCTTGTTGTTCACGTCGTCGTTCAGGCGCACCATGACGATGCACATTCCGTTCTGCGAGGTCGTGGTGGTCTTTTCGCGATTCACTTCGCCATAGGTGAACAGGTAGCGCTCCAGGGGACGTGCCACCTGCTCCTCGACCTCCTCGCTGGTAGCGCCCGGATAGACGGCAATCACCATGCCCTGGCGAATGGTGGCGTGCGGGAACTCGTCCTTGGGCATCTGCCTCATGCCGTAGATGCCGAGGACGAAAAGCAGCGCCACGATGAGCAGTGAGATGGAGTAGTGGCGCAGGGGCCATCCCATCCATGACAGTTTGTCTCTCATTTCAGTAGATGACTTTGTTGCCTTCACTCAGTTTCTGATAACCCTCGGTGATGACGCGCTGCCCCCTGCTGATGCCCGACGTGATGGCGATTCGGTTTCCCGTCATCTGGTCGATGGTGAGCGTCTGGCGATGGGCGGTGCTGTCGTCGGCGACCACCCAGGCGAAGAGTGTGCCGTCGGCGCGCTTCTGGATGCACGTCACGGGCAAGGTCGGCTCAGTCGAGTCGTCCTCCTGGGGCGCAAAGGCCACGTTGGCCACCATGCCGGGCAGGAGCCTGCGGTCGGGGTTTGGCACGTTGATGCGGATGTCGTAGGTGTGCGTCAGCGGGTCGGCCTGCACACCTTTCTCGATGCGTCCGCCTTCCACTTCCTTGCCGGCAGCAGCCACCTCGACGGTCGAGGGCGTGGTGGCGTCGATGCCGTTTATTTCGGCTTCGGGTATCGAAACCTTCACTTTCACGCGGCTTATGTCGAGCAAGGTCACCACGGCCTGCGAAGGCAATGCCGTCTCGCCGGCCTTGACGTATCTTGTGCCGACGATACCGCTCACGGGAGCCACCAGGCGGCAGTCAGCCAGATTCTTTTGGGCGGCTTCGTGCTGGGCACGGGCCTGGGCCACCTTGCTCTGCACCTCCACCCATTGCTGTTCGGGCAGCGAACCCGAATCGTGCAGCATCGTCATGCGCTGCTGGGCATCGTTCGCCTGCATCACGGCAGCCTCGGCAGCAGCCAGCGTGTTGCGGGCCTGCGTGTCGTCCATTTCGGCGAGGAGTTGTCCGCGGCCTACCGGCTGTCCTTCGCTGACCAGCACGCGGCGCACCACGCCCATGCCCGTGAAGCTCACCGCTGTGGCTTCGTGTTCCTCCACGATGCCCACAAAGGTCTGTCCGGTTCTGTTGCTGGCCGAGCTTACCACTTCGGTCCTCACGCGCAGGGGAGCCTTCTCCTTCGCCTCTTTTTGGCCGCTGCATCCGCACAGGATGGCCAGGGCGGCCCATAGCAGCGTCGTTGTTTTGGTCGTGTTCATAGTCAGTGGATGTTCATGACCGCTAGGATGGCAGTGACGAAAATGAAGAGGATATAGACGACGAGGAGGGCAATGGTGAGGATGCCGCAGAACTTCAGGAGGGCGTGAAGGTCATCGGCCGAGGCCTCGAAGTCGGCATTCGTGCCGGCACGGAGGGCCTTGCGGGTGTGATTGACCAGCTTGAACCCCCTGACGATGGGATAGACATAGAGGGCTGCAATCAGCAGATAGAGCAGACCGACGCCCGCCAGAACCAGAGTAGGGATGCCTTCCTCTCCGAAGGGGAACACGCTGCCCATCACCAGCATGACAAGGGCGGCAACCAGTAGCAATCCGACACCAATACAGCTGATGATGAGAAAGAACTGGATCCAGCTCATCGACGAGAGCAGCGATGCCTTCATCTGGGATGAAACACGCAAAAGCGATTCGGGTGTCTGATTAACCTCTCCCTGAGGGGGGATGTTGTTTTGTTCCATAATGTATTTTATTGTTTTAGTGATTCTTAGGGACTCTAAGGGATTTTTAGGGATTTTAAGGGACAAATGTTACTTTGGACCCATTCTCGATAGGCAATAGTGACGTCCCTAAATATCCCTTAATATCTCTTCATATCCCTTCAAGTTTCGCATTGGCGAAACTTGAATATTCTTATTTCTCAAAAGTCTTGGCAACATTCTGGAGCAGCTCGCGGATGGGAAGATGCTGGGGGCAGACCTTTTCGCACTTGCCGCACTGGATGCACTCCGAAGCCTTGCCGCGTCCGCTGCCAGTGAGGACGCAGTCGTAGTAGAAATTCGTGTTCCAGTTGTGGAAGGTGTCGTGCTGGTTCTTCGCCGCGAAGAGTTCGGGAATGACAATTCCCTTGGGACAGGTGCTCTCCTCGATGCAGTAGCGACAGGAGGTGCAGGGGATGAGGTTCTGTGCGTTGATGATGTCGCACACCTTGCGGACCGCCTTCATCTCGCGTTCGTCGAGGGGCTTGAAGTCCTGCATGGTTCGGATGTTGTCCTCCATCTGCTGCAGGTTGCTCATGCCCGACAGAACCATGGTCATCATTGGGAAACTGCCGGCGAAGCGCATGGCGTAACTGGCATTCGAGCCGCCGTGCAGGCCGCGCAGGATCTGGTTGGCTCGGGAGGGAAGATTCACCAGGCTGCCTCCCTTGACGGGCTCCATCACGATGACGGGCTTCCGATGCTTGGCACAGACCTCATATACCTTGCGGCTCTCGACAGTGTCGGTCTCGTAGTCGGCATAGTTGAACTGAATTTGTACCACCTCCACCTCAGGATGCTCGGTGAGGATCCTGTCGAGCACCTCGTGCTTGTCGTGGAAGGAGAGGCCGAAATGGCGTATCTTGCCTTCCTCCTTCAGCTGCCACGCGGTCTCGTAAGCTTTGCACTGCTTGAACTTCACGTAGTTGTTGCGGTCCTGCGCATGCATAAGGTAGAAGTCGAAGTACTCCACCTTGCACCACGCTAGCTGCTGCTCGAAGAAGGGACGAATGTCCTCCTGCTTGTGGAAGTAGGGGTCGGTCAGCTTGTTGGTCAGAAGGAACTGGCTGCGGTCGTAACGCGCCGAGACGCAGTCGGCAATGGTGGTCTCCGACTTGCCGCCGTGGTAGCCGTGTGCCGTGTCGAAATAGTTGAATCCGGCAGCGATGAAGGCATCAGCCATGCGGCAGAACTCATCGTAGTCGATGCCTCCGCCTTTCTGCTCAGGCAGTCGCATGCAGCCGAAGCCGAAGTTGCCGTGTATCTCGGGAAAGAATGTGTTAGCGAACATATCTATTTTTTTTTTGAATTGGAGTAAACAGGAGTTAGCGGGAGTTAGCGCTAACGCGCGGAGTTAACGGACGATAGTTCAATTATCAGTTGTTAGCTCGAACAGAATTCCTCCTGGCGCTTCTCTCGGACGTGACCGAACGGAAACAAGGTATCGTCCGTTAACTCCCATTAACTCCCATTAGCTCCCAATAACTCCCATTAATTATTTCTTCAATACGTACTTGATGAAAAGGTACCCCCCGACTACTTGCAGCAACATGCCGGGGATGCCGATGCGGAAATCCTGGAAGCCGAGGGCAAGGGAGCCGAGCATCAGCGACTCGATAAGGGAACCCACCACTTGATAGAGCAAAACCACAGCCAGGAGCAGCGGGATGCTGACAGCCTGATAGCGATGGGCGATGAAGGATGCAGCCAGTGCCAGCAGCACCGACTTCATCAGGATGCCGGGGAGCAAAGCCACGGGAGGCATGCCGAACAGCGCCGAGTTAACCAAAGGAGAAAGCAGCGCCGTAGCCAATCCAACCTGCCAGCCGTACTTATACGCCCCGATGAGGGTGAAGAAGTAGATGGGGAGCAGGATGAGCCCACTCTGTGGAACGACGTGACACAACTGCGGAAGAAGGATGTTTCCTACGACAAACAAAGCAGCAAACAGATAGCTGCGGCTCTCGCGATAAGTCAGCGAGTAAAGATTGACAGAAGAGGTCATGGGGAAGGGGTTTGAAGGGTTTGAGAGTTTGAGGGGTTTGAGCTTTTCTTTTCGATATTCCGATATCCCGAAATCTTGAAATCTTGAATTTCCGAAATCCCGGAATTCCGAAACTCCGAAAAAATTACGAAATTTTCTGCATCTCCGCGAAATGCTCTCGCAGCAGGTGCTCCACTTCTGCAGCATTTTGGGCTGGGGCAACGATTCGCTCCAAGGGACAACGGGTGTCGCCTTCGGGAATGACGATGTGATCAACGAGTTGGCCGTAGCGATAGGCAATGCCCGCCTCGTCGAGCAAAGGCAGCGCCAATCGGCTCATCACCTTGGCATAGGCTTCGACCACACCGCCCTGCACAATCAGTCCGGCTGCCGCCTTGCCAATCACCTTGTCGGCAATCACGGCACCCTGCAGACGCTCCGCGTCGTGGTCGAGCAGCCAGACGAGGTCACGCACACCCTTTTTATGATAGGTGGTCACCTCGCTAGCCTTCGACCGAACCACAAGCGAGCACTCCTGCAGGTGCAATAGGTCAATGAGATGCTGCATCGTTTGGATTTGCTTGATTATTCTGCGCAAAGGTATATACATTTTTTGTTATTTCCAAACATTTTTCGAATTATTTGCAAAAATAAAATCAGCGACTCGTTGCCGAATCGCTGAATTGGAGGCTTTAAGAGTTTCAAACCTTGGAAATGCCTTTGATTAATACGCTTGGTCGTGAATTCCCTTGACAGCGCGACCACTGGGATCGTTCATGCCGGCGAAGGCCTTGTCCCACTCGAGGGCGATGGCTGTGGAGCAGGCGACACTGGCTTCGCTGGGGACGCTGCGTGCTGCCGAGTCGCTGGGGAAATGTTCGGCGAAGATGCAGCGGTAGTAATACTCCTCCTTGTTCTTGGGCGGGTTGATGGGAAAGCGTTCGGCTGCATGAGCCATTTCGTCGTCACTGACAGCCGCAGCGGTGATGGCTTTGAGTGTGTCAATCCACGAGTAGCCGACACCATCGCTGAACTGCTCCTTCTGGCGCCATGCCACTTCGGCAGGAAGGAGGTCGGCAAAGGCTTCGCGAACGATGCGTTTCTCGATGTCCTTTCCAGGACACATTTTTGCCTTGGGATTGGTACGCATGGCCACGTCGAGGAACTCCTTGTCGAGGAAGGGCACGCGTCCCTCAACGCCCCAAGCCGACAGGCTCTTATTGGCACGCAGACAATCATAGAGGTGGAGTTTGGACAGCTTGCGGACGGTCTCTTCGTGAAAATCTTTGGCCGAAGGGGCTTTGTGGAAGTAAAGGTAGCCACCAAAGATCTCGTCGGCACCTTCGCCCGAAAGCACCATCTTGATGCCCATCGACTTGATGACACGTGCCAGCAAGTACATCGGGGTGGAGGCGCGGACGGTGGTGACATCGTAGGTTTCGATAAAATAGATGACGTCGCGGATGGCATCCAGACCTTCCTGTATGGTATAGTTGATTTCGTGATGGACGGTGCCGATATGCTGTGCCACGAGACGTGCTTTCGCCAAGTCGGGAGCCCCTTTCAGACCTACGGCAAAACTGTGGAGACGAGGCCAGTAGGCCTTGGTGCGGCTGTCGTCCTCGATACGCATCTCGCTGTACTGTTCGGCGATGGCGGAAATCACCGACGAGTCGAGACCGCCGCTGAGCAGCACACCATAGGGTACGTCGGACATCAACTGTCGCTTCACTGCTTCCTGCAAAGCATCGTGGATGGCAGCGACACTCACCGGATTGTCCTTCACGGCATCATATTCCATCCAATCGCGATGGTAATATCGCTTCATGCCGGGCTCTTCGCTCCAATAGTAATGACCCGGCAGGAACGGCTCGTAACGTTCGCACTGGCCTTCGAGTGCCTTCAATTCGGAGGCCACGTAGAGGGTGCCATCGCTGTCGTAGCCAATGTAGAGCGGTATGACGCCGATGGGGTCACGGGCGATGAGGAAGGCGTCACGCTCCTCGTCGTAGAGCACGAAGGCGAAGATGCCGCTCAAGTCCTCGAGAAAGTCGATGTCTTTCTCGCGGTAGAGCGCCAAAATGACTTCGCAATCGCTGCCCGTCTGGAACGCATACTTCCCGGCCATGCGACGGCGAATGGCCTGATGGTTGTAAATCTCGCCATTCACCGCCAGGACCTGCTTGCGGTCGGGCGCATAAAGTGGTTGCCCGCCACTCTCGGGATCGACGATGCTCAATCGCTCATGGGCAAGGATGGCGGAGCCACCACAATAGATGCCGCTCCAATCGGGACCGCGATGACGTATTTTCTGACTCATTTTCAATGCCTTCTGGCGAAGTGAAGAGGTCTGTGCCTTCACTTTTAATATTGCGACTATGCCACACATAAGGGGGAGGG
>JAEEGF010402278.1_pt1 | contig 32069 bp, 26 predicted proteins | sample 9134171 | NCBI WGS metagenome assembly JAEEGF01 (sample SAMN16246542, study PRJNA631951) | gut metagenome | biome: gut microbiome; feature: rumen; material: AP-attached | host: Bos | place: Iran: Karaj | collected 2018-10 | reverse complement strand
AGTGCGAGGGCAAATGCATAATGGGACGACGTTTCGAACCCATCGCCATTGGCAAGCTGGAACGTTTTGTGGGCGACTACGCCCGCGAGAACCACGTGCAGTTCGCCGCTCCGGCAAGCAAAAACGGCCATAAGGTGGCAATAGTGGGCAGCGGCCCTTCGGGCATTACCTGCGCCAAGGACCTGCTGGGCATGGGCTACGACGTCACTATTTTTGAGGCTCTGCACGAGTTCGGCGGAGTGCTGGTGTACGGCATACCGTCGTTCCGTCTGCCCAAGGACACCGTGGTGCGCCACGAGATAGAGAATGTCCGCAAACTCGGAGCCAAGTTCGAGAACAACGTGGTGGTGGGACGCACCGTCAGCATCGACTACCTGATGCAGCACGAAGGTTTCGACGCAGTGTTTATCGGCTCCGGCGCCGGACTGCCCAACTTTATGAACATCCCTGGCGAGAACCTCTGCGGAGTGGTCTCGGCCAACGAATTCCTTACCCGAAACAACTTATTGTTCTCATACAAAGACGGTTACGACACTCCCAACTACGTGGGCAAACGCGTGGTAGTGGTAGGTGGCGGCAACGTGGCAATGGACGCCGCGCGTACTGCATTGAGGCTTGGCGCCGAAGTGCATATCGTTTACCGTCGTTCGGAAGAGGAGCTGCCCGCCCGTGCCGAAGAGGTGCACCACGCCAGGGAGGAAGGCATACATTTCGACCTGCTGTGCAACCCCGTGGAGATTCTCGGCGACGAGCGCGGATGGGTGCACACCGTGCGCTGCATACGCATGGAGCTGGGCCAGCCCGACGACTCGGGACGCCGTCGCCCCGTACCGGTGCAAGGCTCGGAGTTCGACATTGCCGCCGATATGGTGATTATGTCCATAGGCACTTCGCCCAACCCCCTTATTGCCACAACTACCGAGAATCTGGAGACCAACAAATGGCACTGCATCATGGCCGATGAGGACGGCCGCACCTCGCGCGAAGGCATCTTCGCCGGCGGCGACGCTGTAAGCGGAGCCGCAACGGTAATCCTCGCCATGGGCGCAGGCAAGAAAGCCGCCAAAGCCATCGACGAATATATCAAAAATCGGTAGGCATGTCCAACAATTAGTTTTCTCCTGTTCGCCTTCGGCTCACGAGATCTTGTAAATCTTGTAAATTGCTTCTGCCTTCGGCAGAAAAAAAAGAATAATAAAAAATAAAACAAATACAATAATGCCCCATAGGGGCTTGCTTTCAGTAACCCCTGACAAGCGAAGCGCAGTCTGGGGATATAAAAAAAGAAAAACATGAAACAATACCTTGACTTGCTCCGCCATGTGATGGACAACGGCACCGACAAGATGGACCGCACGGGCACCGGCACACGCAGCGTGTTCGGCTACCAGATGCGTTTCGACCTCAACGAGGGTTTCCCGCTGCTCACCACCAAGAAACTGCACCTGCGCTCCATCATCTACGAGCTGCTGTGGTTTCTGAAAGGCGACACCAACATACAATACCTGCACGACAACCGTGTAACCATCTGGGACGAATGGGCCGACTGCGACGGCAACCTCGGACCCGTGTACGGCAAGCAGTGGCGCTCGTGGAGCTGTCCCGACGGCCACAGCATCGACCAGATAACACAACTTATCGACCAGATAAAGAGCAACCCCAACTCGCGCCGCCTGCTCGTATGCGCGTGGAACGTAGCCGACATCGAAAAGATGGCCCTGCCGCCCTGTCACATACTTTTCCAGTTCTACGTGGCCGACGGCCGACTCTCGTGTCAGCTCTACCAGCGTTCCGCCGACATCTTCCTCGGCGTGCCGTTCAACATAGCGTCGTACGCACTGCTGACGATGATGATAGCACAGGTGTGCGGCCTCAAATACGGCGATTTCATCCACACCCTCGGCGACGCACATATCTACAGTAACCATTTCGAGCAGGTGCAGCTGCAGCTCACGCGCGAGCCGAGACCTTTGCCCAAGATGCACATCAACCCTGACGTGAAGGACATCTTCGGGTTCGACTACCCCGATTTCACCCTCACCGACTACGACCCGCACCCGCATATCAAAGGCGACGTTGCGGTATAATTAGTAATTTGTAATGGGTAATGAACAATCTGACGAACCTTTTATTATTACTTGTTATCTCAGTGTGTTTGTGCAATTGCAATGTGTCTAATCCAGAAACAGAGCAATTGACAGACAATGACGGAACTCCTGTGTCTCAGAACGATAAACAATCTGAAAGTGCAATAAACGACATTGTATTATATAGATATTATTTAGACCACGACATCAATACAGATTCAGTTAACAAGCTACTGAGTAACAACAACTTTCCATTTTACTTAAAGCACACTAAATACGGTAAGGACGATGTTGATATTTTAAGTTATCAAAACGGGACACAAAAGGCCATTGACCTCTACGAAAGCAATTGCCACTCACCCGAATATATTTATGGAATTTCAAGACTGGAATACGATAGCGTTTCTTTTTACAGAATCATTATTACGGAAGATGTCGTTGGTTTAGATTATTTTTTATTGGTACGAACAGCCCCGTTCACGATTTATGTTTCAGACTTATATAATAGTAATGCCATGTCATACAAATTTATTGAAGAAACAATTGATTTTGAAAAGCATACAATTAAAATTTTGAATGAAGAAAAAGAATTTGAGACTGTTTCGTTTGCACAGCTTAAGAAATATCCAATCGTTTCTATCGATTGAAAAACAGAATATTTCGGCATAGCTTAATTTCAATAACGTCCACGACAAATAAAAATCATCCGCATATCATTTTCACTAATCACAGTTCACCAATCACAGTTCACACAAAAATACAACAACGAAAAACTACAGAACCATGAAAAAAAGTTTCGCATTAATTATGCCAATTCTTATGGCGATGGTTTGCCACACTCATTCTATGTATGCAAATACCGAGGCTACACCTCGCAACCCCTATATGGAAGAATCTCAAATAAGAAAAATAGAGATATATGGCGTCAGTCTTCAAACTTGTTACAAAATTCCCACCACAATATAAAATCTTAAACAACGCACAGAATATAGTTCAACAATATATAATATCAACTTGCTAGAAGATTTATTCGAAGACTACAATAGTTGCGACGAATATCTTACCTCTCGCGACACAATAGTTCCACGAAGAAATTTATGCCATGCTTGTGTAAAAATATATTTCTCATTCAGAAAAGTTACACTTTATTTCAGAGAGGACGCCTGCTATTATTATAAAGGACAATGGTACAAACCAAATTATTTGTTGTATTACGGCATATTCTGCATTTTTGAAAAGGATTCTATTGTGTATGGCTCAATACTTGAGAAATGCGAAGAAGAATTTTACAATAATAAAACAGGAAAAACTGGCAACGAAAACAATCTTTAAACTATTAATAATAAGCAGTTTGTGCATCCTTTATTCGTGAAATTGCGACGCATCTCACCCAGAGACTTTGCAAAACAATACAAAACCAACAAATTGCATTGACAAAGCAGATTCTTTGGCAAAAGACACTATTATACAAACATGGATAAAGGATTCTCTTGGCTGTATGCGACTTAGAAAAATCGAATAGAAAAAAAAATTGCGGCTTTAATAAGCTTTAATAAAAATGAACCGTTTGCCTGTCATTTTACTGTTATTGGTATCAAACGTCTTGATTGCACAAAAGATACAATTTCCGTATTCGTACAAAAATGAATTTCAGGAGATACACGAAGACGACAAAGTCATAAAAATTTTGGATTCCAATCTGAAATTCATAGAATATTTCAATCCCGACTTCCATGAGTTTTTCACACCATCCGATACCGCTTACAGAGATTATTTTGTATCGGGAGAAAATGTCTATATGATTGATTCGTTGGTTATTACAAACCACGACTCTTATTCAATGAACACTCAGATAGAAGGTGTGTACAAAACAAGAATAAACGGGGAAAAATTCATTATAGTGGACTTTTATGACGGTTTTCAGTTAGGTACTATGGTACAACCGCTATATTTCATTTTCAAGGAAGAAAAAGGCTCTTTTGCGTTGCAATCGGTGTATATAATTGAAAATGTGAATGCTTACGACAGTGTGGTAACAGAGTCCTTGCAAATGTTCTACGAAAACGGAAAAATAAAAATGAAAGGCATAAATTTGGTACTTTTGCGAGATCCAAATTGGCTTAATCTTCAAATAAACAATGCATTATTCGAAGGTATCGTTACAAAAGGCACTCGCCACTCGCTATTCTCTCTATTAGGCCAGCCCGAGGAGATAACTGATGTATCGAGATACCAAACCGATTGCAAAGAATGGTTAAAGTACAAAAAGAAAGGATTGACATACCATGTTTGCGGTGATACGGCTTATTTGCAGGGAATATATTTTCCACAAAACCCTGATGTGAAAATCATTTACAATGGAGAAACTATCGACGGAAAAATGACTATTGACGATTTTTGCAGAAAATTCAATATCAACAAGGAATATGTTTTCAGTTTTTTGTTTGTCAACACTCCATGTCCTTTTGTTGATGAAGGATTTGCGTCGGTCATCATGTTATACATCAACGGCATCTATTCCGAATGTATATTTGACAGCAATCAAAGACTGGTTTACATAGGTTTCCCAACTCTTTAATTTCATCCCCATAAAAAAAATCTGAATATCCGCATATCACAATTCACAATTCACAGTTCACCAATCACTGATCACAGTTCACCAATCACAGTTCACATAAAAATTTCGCTTATCCAAAAAAAAATCGTATCTTTGCAGGTAATTTTTTCATAAATAATGGGCGAAAAATGTTACTAACATTCAGTAACTCACCTGCAAAACATAGAAAAGATGAAAAAAATAACAACACTGATTTTGGCGATGTTCGCCGCAATGGCTTTCGCCGACGACGCGGCCGTTCTGACAAAGATAAAGAACGCCAATGCGCAGATAAAGACCATCGAAAGCTCTTTCAAAGAATCGAAAAAGCTGAAAGCCAACGGCAAAGTAATTGACAAACAGGGCACTTTCTATTTCTCGGCCACCAGCAAGCTGAGCATGCTCTACAGCAATCCCGACGGCGAAAAGACGGTCATCAACGGCAAGGACATGCTTATCATCCGCGACGGCAAGACACGCACCTTCAACACCGACAAAAACGCACGTATGCGTAACCTCTCCACCATACTGCTCTGCTCGGTGCACGGCGAGATCGAGAAACTCTGTCAGGAGGTATCGGCCACCTACACCGCCACGGAAAAAGGCGACAGCTACTTTGTCGTTATCAAAGCCACCAAGAAATCGTCGAAAGGCTACTCGCTTATCGAGATAACCTACAGCAAAGCCGACGGTCTTATAAAACAGATGGTTATGACCGAAAACTCCGGCGACGTTACCACCTACACGCTTTCGGGAGCGGTGAAAAACAAAGCCATCGCCGAAAGCAACTTCTCCACAGCAAAGAAATAACAGACACTCCCCCAATGCCAACCACAGAAAACATACGATACAAAGAACTTGAGGTGAACGAAGGCGTTTACGTGCCGCAGCCCTCTGCCGACTTCCCCGAGGACAACCCCTACAAAAAGATGTACCCCTGCAAGCACCTGCGCGAGCTGGTGTTCGACGAGAACTACACTTACCTCGACAAAAGCTTCAGTTTCAAGTTCCAACGCTGGATTGGCTACACATTTCTGGTGGATTTCATGATACCGTTGGTGAACCATACCAAATTCGGACTTCGCATACGCGGACGCAAGAACCTGCGCAAATACAAAGAGGTGCTGAAAAACGGCGCCATCACTATCTGCAACCACTGCTTCCGCTGGGACGCCCCCTGTGTCATCAACGCACTGCATTTCAAAAAGATATGGATACCCGTGTACGGCGACAACCTCAACGGCAAAGACTATTGGCATATCAAGCACGTGGGCGGAATACCGGTGCCCGACAATATGGGCGGCCTCAAGAAATTCAACGAGGCTTTCGACGAGCTGCATGAGAAAAAACAGTGGTTCCACGTGTTCCCCGAGGAGAGCCGCTGGAATTTCTACAAACCCGTGCGTCCGTTCCGCAAAGGAGCCTTCACTATGGCATACAAATACAACATGCCCATTGTGCCGATGTGCATCACTTTCCGCGAACGCAAAGGTATCTACAAACTGCTGGGCAAGGCCGACGAGCCGCTGCTCACCATCACCGTGGGCGAGCCCATCATCCCCGACACCAAAAACCACCGCAAGGACGAGGTTGACCGTCTTCTGCACCTGAGCCACAACACATTAGTACAAATGGCAGGCATCTCCAAAAACTCATGGCCCGCCTTTATCAACGAAGAATAGATGAAAGCAATAATATTCGACCTCGACGGAACCCTCTACGACAACAGCCATCTGCCAATACGACTGATACTGCACTCGCTGCCGCATATCTTCACCCTGAGTGCTGAACGCAAATCGCGCGCCGAGCTTTCGGGAAAACATTTCGGCAGCCGTGAGGAGTATTTTCACCAGCTTTTTTCGAGGATAGCACAAAAACGAGGCATCACCGAGCAAAAAGCCGAGCTGTGGTACCGAGGCATATACATGCCGTCGATGCGGAAAGTGCTCACCCGACACTACCACTACAAAGCAGGTGTGCCGGAAATCCTGCAACAGCTTCGCAGCCAGAATATTAAAATTGCCGTTTTTTCCGATTACGGCTACCTCGACCAACGCTTGAAAGCCGTGGACATAAACCCCGAATGGTTCGACCTTTGCGTTGACGCTCCCGCTTTGGGCGGACTGAAACCCTGCCGCGAGTCGTTCCTGAAAATTGCCGAGATGCTGAACGAGAAACCCGACGACATCCTCGTCATCGGCGACCGCGACGACACCGACGGACAGGGCGCCCGCAACAGCGGCATGCAGTTCCTGCTGGTAAACAAGAAAGACCCATTTTTCAAAGACATAAACGAAATTATAAAGTAAAACCAAAAACATACACGATATGAAGATAACCGAAGACCGCATGAATCCTTTCGTGCCTAACACCCTGCTCGGTATAGCCGGCGGACTGCTTTACCGCAAGCTGAAACGAGTGAGCAAAAACCCGCGCAAAGCCAGCGAAAAAACGCTGCGTCAGATACTTACCTACGCCAAAGACAGCGTTTACGGCAAGGAACACCATTTCGAGGACATCCTTAAAGCCAAGGACGATGTGGAACTCTACCGCCTGTATCAGCAGAACGTGAAGCCCAACGAATACGAGGACTTGCGTCCCTACGTGGACCGTCACAAAAACGGCGAAGCCAACGTGCTTTTCCCCGGCAAACCGGTACTTTACGCCACCACTTCGGGTTCCACCAACCAACCCAAATGGATACCCATCACACAACAGTATATCGACAACATATACAGCAAGATGAACAAAGTGTGGCTGTACAATTTCCAGATGAACCGCCCCCATGTTTGGGAAGGTCCTATCGTTTCCATCGTTGGAAAATATCTGGAAGGCTACGCTCCCGACGGCACCATGTACGGCTCCGTTTCGGGCTACACTCAGGCCAAATGCCCGGGTTTTGTGAAAAAACTCTACGCCTCGCCCTCCGATGTGTTCTATATCGAAGACTACACCGCACGTAACTACGCCATTATGCGTATGGGTATCGAACGCAACGTGCACCTGTGCGTTACCGCCAACCCCAGCACCATGGTGGAGATGCAGAACAACGTAAACCGCTACCTCGACGACTATATCGACGACATCGAACACGGCACCATGAGCATGAAAGTGAACATCCCCGACAAAATCCGTGCCGCCATACAGCCCTACCTGAAACCCAACCCCGACCGCGCCAACGAGCTGCGCGAGCTGCGCGCCAAATATGGCACCATACTGCCCAAACATTTCTGGCCCGAACTGCAGCTCCTCACCACTTGGAAATGCGGCAACACCAAAGTGTATCTCGAAAAGCTGGAAGGCTGCTACCCCGAAGGAATGCTCCATCAGGAGTTCGCTTATTTCTCGTCGGAATGCCGTTTCGGACTGGTGCTCGACGACTCTATCAACACCACCCTTTTCCCGCACTACCACTACTACGAGTTCGTTCCCGAAGAGGACTTCGGTACCGAAAACCCGCGTTTCTTGCAGCTCCACGAACTGGAAGTGGGCAAACGCTACTGCCCCTACTGCACCACTTTCGCAGGCCTGTACCGCTACAACATGAACGACATCATCGAGGTTAGCGACTACTTTGTGAACACCCCGCGTGTGCACATGGTGCAGAAAGTGAACGGCATTGTTACCCTTACAGGCGAAAAGCTGTACGAACAGCAGTTTATCGACGCAGTGCGCGAGGCCGAGAAATCCACAGGCATGAAAACCAAGTTCTTTATCGGTTTCGCCGACATCAGCATCTCGGGCTACCATTTCTACTATGAGTTCGAAAATCAGGACACTACCATCGAACAAGCCAACGAGTTTACCAAAGTGGTGGACGACAACCTGAAAAAGAGCAACATCGAATATCAGGCCAAACGCGACAGTTTCCGCCTGAAAGACCCCATTGCACATCTTTTGCAGGAAAACAGTTTCGAGAAATTCAAAGAGGCGTCGCTCAAGAAAACCGGTGCCGACGCCAGCCGTTTCAAACCCAACGTGCTTATGCAAAACGACGAAAAGCACGAACTGATGAAACAGTTTGAAAAGAAATAAACAGAAACGTTATTTCAACAAAAAAAGTGCCGAAGTTTTTCGGCACTTTTTTATTTTTATCATCTACCCTTACGGTAATGTTATGTAGCTGATGGTCGGGAATTTGGGACCGGTAAGGAAATAATATTTCTCCTCGGCACCCTTGTAGAGATGTGTGTAAATAAGCGCTTTCTTTTCTCTTTCGAGTACCTGCTTGGCAACCTGACCGTTAGGAGTTACGGAGTAGATGGAAAGTCCTGTATTCGATTTCAACAGGCCAAGGGTGCGTTTGGCAGGCACTGTAGGCCTGTATTCTTCGGTCTCTTCCGACGATTCGTTGGTTATTACGTACAGGTTGTTGCCGTGCAGCACCACATCGGTTCCCGCTTTTGTAAAGTTGGTATACTGGTTGTGCTGCCGGATGGGTGTGATGGCCACAAAATTGCCCTTCATATCTACCTGAAACAGTATCATGCCCATGCAGTGGGTGGTGGTGGTTACAGAACCGGTACGGTAGTCGCGAATCTCCACAGTCCACGAGCGGTTGTAAAGCACTGCCCCGCCCTGCGGTGTGGTGCAATAGCTACGAGCCTGCAGGCAATCGGTGGTGGTGTCCACATCGTCGTCGGCATCTTCGTTCTCGAAACAGCGCACATCGTCCTTGGTGAAGACGTGGCGTTGTTCCGACTGCAGAACTCCGAAAGGTATGTCGAAAACGAAAGAGCGCACAGCGGAGAATTTGCGTTTGCGGCCTTCACCGTCGAGGGCTGTAATAAGCACCTTGCCGTCGACATAGTTCAAAAGTGCCAAGGAGCTGAGGTCGTATTGCGTGTTGAGGGTGCCGTATGCCACACCGCCGGCGTTGGCGACATTGAAACGGAATATCGACTCCTCTTCCTTGTCGGGAAGATAGCCGATGGCGGCGGTAACAACCTCGCCTTTGTCGGTGACAATCACTCTGTTAACATCGCCGAACTCCAGGACCTTCTGCCACTGGCAGTTCATATTGTCATCGAAAAGATGGGCTTTGGCCGCGGAGACGTTTTTGTAGTCGTCCCAAATGGAGTAAACCAGTGCGTGTTTCGAGCCGTCGGGCGAATGCGCCGTCGCTACCCAGCCGTGTTCGTCGGAGCCGTATTGGTATCTCACTATGGCAGTGTCGGTTACAACATCGAGATTTTGCAAGCCGAGCGCAATATGCCTTATCACAAGCGAGTCGCGGTTGTTCAGTTCGAGAATAAGGTGCAGTTTGTCGCCAGAGCAGAAACTTGTTTGTATAGAATATTTTTTTGTCCCGTCTATCTCCGTAGACTTCTCGTCTTTCCAGTTGATGTCGCAGGAGCGCACTTTTATGGCTTTCACGTTGGTGTTTGACAGACCTACGCTGAAGGAACCGAGACGGGGCTCAACTACAAGAATACGGTCTGCGGGCATATTGAGCGGGAACTGAATCAGGGGCGGATTGTAGGCCTTTTTGTTGCCCTTGTCGCCCTGCACAAACTGTATCTGTGCCGACAAAGTCCCTGCTATACAAAATGTTAGAAGTGTCGCAAACAATCTTTTCATATCAATTGATTTTTCGTTTTTAATTACGTAATACTTATTATTAAAGAACTGCAAAATTACGTTTTTTTTGTCAATAAGACAACAGGCTGTCTTTTTTTTCTGACAAAAAGGGACTATTTTTCTGTCATAACTTCAAAACATAACTCTTTGCGGAATGTCTTTTCCTAAAACTGCAAAGGTGGCAGATATTATGTGTCAAAACATTACGAAAAGATGCAAAAAAAGTTGACGGAAAATTTTGCCGTCCGGCGAAAAAATAGTATTTTTGCAAACGCAAAGTGGATAGATTTGTAATGATTGCAACCACAAGAAAAAATGCTAAAACATTCTTCTTCGCTACAATCCAAAATCGAAAACTTTTGCATTAAATAATCACGGAGACCCCGAGGGGTTTTCTATTTATTAATGTTTTAAAAGTAAAAAAAATGGCTTACTACTTCACATCAGAATCAGTGTCGGAAGGACATCCCGACAAAATTGCAGACCAGATTTCGGACGCTTTGCTCGACGAATTTCTGCGTCAGGACCCGCACTCGCGAGTGGCCTGCGAAACCCTTGTAACCACCGGACTTTGCGTCGTGGCGGGCGAGGTTAAGACGTCAGGCTACGTCGATATTCAGGAAACGGTGCGCGAAGTTATCCGCAACATAGGCTACACCAAAGGCGAATACATGTTCGAGGCCAACTCGTGCGGCATTATGTCGGCCATCCACGGCCAGTCGCCCGACATCAACCAAGGCGTGGACCGCAAAGAACTCGAAAACCAAGGCGCCGGCGACCAAGGCATGATGTTCGGCTACGCCTGCAAGGAGACGAAAGAATATATGCCGCTGCCCATCACGCTGGCACATATCTTCATGCTCGAGCTGGCCAACATCCGCAAAGAGGGCAAGGTGATGACCTACCTGCGTCCCGACTCCAAATCACAGATTACCGTGGAATACAGCGACGACAACCGTCCCATCCGCATCGACACCATCGTCATCTCGACCCAGCACGACGATTTCGGCACAGAAAAGAAAATGCTCGCCACCATCCGCAAGGATGTGGAGAACATTCTGATACCCAGAGTGTTGAAACGTCTCTCCAAAGAGAATCAAAAACTGTTTGCCAAAAAGGATTACAAACTGTTTGTGAACCCCACCGGCAAGTTCGTCATCGGCGGACCTCACGGCGACACCGGCCTTACCGGACGTAAAATCATCGTTGACACCTACGGCGGACGCGGTGCCCACGGCGGCGGAGCCTTCTCCGGCAAGGATGCCTCCAAGGTGGACCGCAGCGCAGCCTACGCCACACGTCACATTGCCAAAAACCTCGTGGCCGCTGGCGTGTGCGACGAAGTGCTGGTGCAGGTGGCCTACGCCATCGGAATTGCTGAACCCGTGGGACTTTTCGTGAACACCTACGGCACCTCACACGTGAAAATGACCGACGGCGAGATTGCCGAAAAGGTGAAAGAGATTTTCGACATGCGCCCCTACAGCATCGTGAAACGTTTCGGCCTCACCAACCCCATTTTCGGCGAGACAGCTAAATACGGACATTTCGGCCGCGACCCGAGGATGAAGACCGTAACTTTTATCGAAGACGGCAAAGAGGTAAAACGCAAAGTGGAGTTCTTTACTTGGGAGAAACTCGACTACGTGGACAAGATAAAAGATGCCTTCGGAATCTGAACTCATACTGCCCGCAGAAGGGTCGGTGTACAAGTTCGCCGACCCCGTGCCGGGCGACCCTGACGGCTTTGTGGGACGTGGCGGCGACCTCTCGCCCCAATGTCTTGTGGACGGCTACAGCCAAGGCTGTTTCCCGTGGTATTACCGATTCGGCAGCTACCACTGGTTTTCACCCGACCCACGTATGGTATTGTTCCCCAGCCAGTTCCAATGCTCCAAATCGCTGAAACGCGTCATCAAGTCGGGCAAGTTCGAAGTACGTATCGACACCTGTTTCCGTGAGGTGATAACCAACTGTTCAGCAGTGCGTTACAAAAGACGTTACAGCAGTTGGATTACTCCCGACTACATCGAGGCATACAGCGCGATGCACGAGCTGGGGCTGGCGCACTCGTTCGAGACTTTCGCCGACGGCACGCTCGTGGGCGGACTGTACGGACTCTCGCTTGGGGCGGCGTTTTTCGGCGAGTCGATGTTCCACACCCGTAGCGACGCCTCGAAAGTGGCCTTCGCCGCGCTGGTGGACTTCTGCAAAAGTCACGGCATACTGCTTATCGACGCACAACAGGAGACACCGCACCTTGCCTCGCTCGGAGCCATGCCCATACCACGGCTACTGTTTATCGACATCCTGAAAAAGACCAACCAATACGAAACACTGAGAGGAAAATGGACAGAAATGTAAAATTTGTTTAGTCCATTATACACTTTTTAAGCAAAATTGTACATCCAAACCGTCACTTTTTAACAAATTTGCCAGAAATTGTCGAACAAAATATACAATTTTTCGTAAAAATTGTACTATAAAATCAACAATTTTCGTATATTTGCAGTCGAATATAAAAGCAAAAATAACACATGGAAACGCTTAAAACGGCTTATAATGAGCTTCTTACGAACACCGACACAAAATTTGTGCGATACTTATACGGCAGTATTCCTTGGGACGACCCTTTGGTTTTGATACTTGGAGCACGCGGTGTAGGAAAAACGACTATGATGTTGCAAAACATTTTGCTTCGCAAAGAACGCGACACTTCGCTATATATAATGGCCGACAGTCCGTATTTCAGCACACACACGCTATACGACACCGCTTACGAATTCTATAAAAGAGGCGGCCAGCATTTGTACATAGACGAAATCCATAAATATAACGGATGGTCGCGGGAACTGAAGGCCATTTACGATGTGTTCGGAAAAGGGCTGAAAGTGACAGCTTCGGGTTCCTCGATGATTGACATCATCCATGGCCTAGAAGTGGACCTGAGCCGAAGAGCATTGAAATACACGTTGGAAGGTTTGTCGTTCAGGGAGTATCTCAACATGTCGCGGAAAACCGACATCCAGCCACAATCGCTTGAAGCCATACTCGGCGGACACGTGGAGTGGCCAAGAGAGATAGGACACCCGTTGCCTCTGTTCGATGAATATCTACGAAAAGGGTATTATCCGTTTTTCAACAAAACCGACTACCTGCAACGCTTCGACAATGTTGTGGCACAAACTTTGGAAGTGGACATCCCGCACCATGCCAACTTGTCGGTATCAACAGCCCGCAAACTGAAAAAACTAATGTCGGTAGTGGCTCAGAGCACTCCTTTCAAACCGAATTTCTCCAATTTGGGACGCACTCTTGAAATGAATCGCACAACGGTGGCCGACATGCTTACCTATATCGAGCGGGCAGGATTGCTACGAATGCTACGCGAAGACGACGACATTATGGACCAGTTCACTAAAATAGAAAAAGTATATCTCGCCAACACAAACCTTTGTTACGCACTGTGCGACACTGTTCCCGACAAAGGCACACTACGAGAGACTTTCTTTTTCTCCCAGATGGCGGTAAACCACAGGATTTCCGCTTCACCCGTAAGCGATTTCATTGTAGATGGACACACTTTCGAAGTCGGTGGCAAAAACAAAAAAAAGAAGCAGATTGCTGATGTGAAAGACGCTTTTGTTGTAAAAGACGACACCGAATACGCATATTACAATTTCATTCCTTTGTGGATGTTCGGTTTAACTTATTAAAGTACAAAATAATCTGAACTAACAATTCGAAGCCAATGGACAAATTTATAGACACCGTACTGCTGCTCGGCGGCAATGTGGGCGACACGGCCGAATTGCTACAAGAGGCCTGCCGGCAGATTGAGCTTCAGATAGGACCGATAGAAAAGCGTTCGGCACTGTACGGCAGCGAGGCATGGGGCTTTGAAACGGAGCAAGATTTTATAAATCAGGCGGTTGTAGCAAAGACCAATCTTCCTCCCCATCGGGTGCTGGAGTTGGCGTTGGAGATAGAGAAGCAGCTAGGCCGCAAACGCTCGGGCAACGGCTACAGCTCCCGCACCATGGACATCGACATTATTTTCTACGGCAACAGCGTCATCGACGAGCCCGACCTCGTGGTGCCGCACCCGCGCATGCACCTGCGCAATTTCGTGCTTGTGCCACTATGCGAAATCCTTCCCGATTTTGTCCATCCCGTTTTCGGAAAGACCATCCGCCAACTGCTCGACGAATGTCCAGATGAAGGGAAAGTTTGGAAGTTTTAGTTCGGAGTTCGGAACTTTTAGTTCAACATAGTCAAATTGTGTCTTTTTTCCATAAAGCCCCGTAGGGGCGACAGAATACAGGTAGGGACGTAAGCCCCTGTTTAGAAATGTGTTCCATGAACGATGAGCCCTGAAGGGGCGACAGAATAGCGCAAGGGCGAACAGGAGAACCAACAATCAGATTTATAGAGATTTGCGGGAATTAAAGATTGGCAATGTGATTTTTTTTCGTACAATTCAAAAAAAGTTCGTATCTTTGCAAAACCAAAAAACAACTTACGATCTGTTAGCTCAGTTGGTTTAGAGCGCTTGCTTGACAGGCAAGAGGTCAACAGTTCAAATCTGTTACAGATCACCAAAAAGCCGCCACAAACGACGGCTTTTTTCGTTTTCTGCCGTCCAACCTTCATTATTTTTCAACCGATTTTGAAATATCATAAAAAAAGTGTAACTTTGCAGATGGAATGGATGTTCAGATTTTCAGACATTCAGATAAACAGACCAAAGACCTAAGACCATGAGCAAAACAACACGAGGAAAGAAGATTTGCGGATATTTGAAGGGTATCCGCAGGAAGATTGCCGAGGAAAACGACATTAAGCTCGATATTCCCGAATGCACCTACGAAGGTGAGTGCCGTGGCACCTGTCCGCGCTGCGAGTGGGAGGTGCAGTATTTGGAAAAGACGCTTTTCGAACGGATGAAACTCGGCAAGATTGCCACCATTTCGGGCCTCGCCCTCGGACTTTCAGCCTGCGGCGGGAATAGCGGTTTTCCTCCGTTTCAGACAGTTGGAGAAGTGACAAACACCGACACCGATAATATCGAGCAAGCCGACACACTGCCGTTGCCGCCCCCGCCTGACATGGATTTTGTCGTTGTAGGTGAAGCAATTGAATTGGATTCAATTGAAACGACAGACACAATCTCAAACACGACAAAGCAGCTTGCATCGGACGCAAAGTTGGAGGATGAAGACGAAGTTTTTATCTCTGTTGGAGGAATAGAAGACACTCCAATATTCCCCGGTGGTGATAAGGCTATGTACGAATTTCTTGCCAAAAACCTAAAATACCCACAGGCTGCCAAAGACAGCAACATTCAAGGAACAGTATATGTTCAATTTGTGGTGGAAAAAGACGGGTCTATAGTTGAATCAAAAGTTTTAAGGGATATAGGAGGCGGATGTGGCAAGGAAGCTCTGCGTGTGGTTAAACTGATGCCGAAATGGATGCCGAGAAAACAAGGTGGAAAACGAGTCAGGTCGGAGTTTACTTTGCCTATTGTGTTTCAGTATAAGGATTAGTTTGTTACAAGTTCAGTATTTATCAATAATTTCAACTGTTTTTTTCAAACCCAAGACCACAGACCAATGACCAAAGGCAAAAAACCATGAGTAAAACATCACGAGGAAAGAAGATTTGCGGATATTTGAAGGGTATCCGTCGTAAGATTGCCGAGGAGAACGACATTAAGCTCGACATTCCCGAATGCACCTACGAAGGCGAGTGCCGTGGCACCTGTCCGCGCTGCGAGTGGGAGGTGCAGTATTTGGAAAAGACGCTTTTCGAACGAATGAAACTCGGCAAGATTGCCACCATCTCTGGCCTCGCCCTCGGACTTTCGGCCTGCGGCGGGAATAGCGGTTTTCCTCCGTTTCAGACAGTTGGAGAAGTGACAAACACCGACACCGAAAACATCGAGCAAGCCGACACCCTGCCGTTGCCGCCCCCGCCTGACCTAGATTTTGTCGTTGTAGGTGATGTGATTGCATTGGATTCAATTGAAACGACAGACACAATATCTGACACAACAAAACAGCTTGCGTCGGACGCAAAGTTGGAAGATGATATTATTGAAGGAGAAATGCCATTTGTCCCCGTTGAGAGAATGCCCGAATTCCCTGGCGGAGAGGATGCTCTATACGATTTTATTACCAAAAATCTGAAATATCCTCAGTCTGCTAAAGACAACAATATTCAAGGAAGAGTATTTGTCCAATTCACGGTGGACAAAGACGGTTCTATAATCAATCCGAAAGTTGCAAGTGACATCGGTGGTGGCTGTGGCGAGGAGGCTCTGCGTGTGGTGAAAATGATGCCGAAATGGAAACCGGCAGACTTTAGAGGGGAAAAAATTAGGACGCAGTTAACCTTGCCAATTACATTTGAGCTTGAAGATTAGTTTGTTACAAGTTCAGTGATTTATCAATAATTTAAAAATAGGGACGCACACGGTGCGTCCTTACATTTTTTTTAGACGCACGTGGTGCGTCATTGTTTTTTGTAGTAGAGACGCACGGCCGTGCGTCTCTACGGTTTCAATTTTCAATATTCAATTTTCAATTTGATTCAGAATTCCGAACTTTCGGTCACCACGCGGTCCATTTTTATGTCGAAAGGCTCGGCGGGGATATGGTCGAGGAGCTGGAAATCGAAGGCCACGCCAATCTTTGTGGCGTTCTGCAGTCGCAGCAGACGGTCGTAGAAACCGCGTCCGCGTCCCATGCGGTTGCGCTGGCGGTCGAAGGCCACGCCGGGGACTATTATCACGTCGATGTTTCCTGAAAAGTCGTCGCCCACAGGCTCGCCGATGCCGAACTGTTCGCCCGCCTGCATCTTGTCCATCCCGCGGAACTGCTTGATACGCAGGTTGTCGCCGTCCACGGCAGGGAGCAGCACGGTCTTTTCTTTGGCCAAGTCCAACACCGCGGTGTGGGTGTACACCTCGTCGTCCATCGACCAGTACATCAGTATGGTGCGGGCGTTTTTCACTGCATCGAGGGCCATCACCTTGGGCCAGATGCTTGCCGAACGGCGGATTTTCTCCTCGAGAGGAATCTCGCGTTTCAGTTGGCGGATGCGTTTCCGCAATTCGGTTTTCAAATCTTTGGTCAAATTATTCTGTTCCAGCATTTTCGGTGAATTTATAGTGCCGCCACATCAGGGTGCAGACCTTGTCCCACCAGCGGTATGGCAGTATGTGTTTGACAAACAGAAGGAAATGTGCGCCGCGTCCCACTTTGTAACGTGTCTTCGGGTGGCGGCGGTTTACGGCTTTCACAATGGCTTTGGCCACCACCGAGGGGTCGGACAGGAAGTCGATGGTGTAGCCCTTGCGCAGCAGTGCGGCCTCGTTGAGGGCTTTTGTCTCGTAGGCGGTGCCCCGCGACGACTCTTCGAGATGGTCGGCGGCGATGGTGCCCCAATTGGTCTTGATTCCGCCCGGCTCAATCATCACCACCTTGATGCCGAACTCCTTGGTTTCCATGCGCAAAGCGTCGCTGAAACCCTCCACGGCGAATTTTGTGGCGTTGTACCAGGCGCCGTAGGGCAGACCAATGCGTCCGGCTATCGACGACAGGTTGACAATGCGTCCGCCGCCGTTTTCGCGCATCAGCGGGAGCACCAGCTGTGTGAGTCGCGCCAAGCCGAAGAGGTTGACTTCGAACTGGCGTCGGGCGTCGGCGATGGGGACGTTCTCCACAGCCCCGAAATAGCCGTAGCCGGCGTTGTTCACCAGCACGTCGATACGGCCGTGGCGTTCCACGATGGCGTTTACGCACTGCTGTATCGACTGGTCGTCGCACACGTCGAGACGCATAACTGTAACGCCATGTTTCTCAAGTGGTTGCATAAGTTCGGTGCGACGTGCGGCCGCGATAACCGTATTGCCCTGATTGGCAAGGATTTGCGCTGTCTGGAATCCGATGCCGCTGCTGGCACCCGTTACGAGGATGATTTTTGAGTTCATTGGTGATTAGTGATTGGTGATTAGTGATTAGTGAATAGTGATTGGTGATTAGTTTTTATTCTATTCGGTTGTAGTGTGTTAGGCTCTTAATTTTCAACTTTCAATTATCAATTTTCAATTTCTATCGTTGAATTCTTCGCATCTTTCCACGAGTTCGTTGTACCATTTTTCGCCGAATTTGCGTATCAGCGGCTCTTTCAGGTAGATATAGAGCGGCATCTGTTCTTTTTCGCCTTTGCACACTGCCGTTTTGCACACGTCCCAGGTGTGGTAGTTGACGGTCTGGAACTCGCCGTAGTCGTCGATGCGGAGTGGGTAGAGATGGCACGATACGGGTTTGCGGAAGTTTATCTTTTTGTCGAAAAACGCCTTTTCGATGGCACACAGTGCCACGCCGTCCTCGAAGGTGGTGAAGATGCACTCGCGGTTGTTCACCAACGGTGTGCAGAGAACGCCCTCGCTGTCCGTGGTGTGCAGGCCGTTGCGTTCGGCTTCGGCGATGCCCTCGGCAGTCATGTAGGGACGGATTTTCGGAAAAATCTCGTCGAGGATGGGGATTTCGGATTTCTCCAACGGAGCTCCAGCGTCGCCCTCCACGCAGCACATCCCGCGACATTGGCCGAGGTCGCAGCAGAAACACTTGTCTGCGATGTCCTCCGAAATGATGCTGTTCTCTACGATAATCATAATTAGTTGGTTTTCATTGTTTCTATAATCTTGTCGGCCAAAACAGCCGCAAGTTTCACTTTTGATTCCTCGGTCCAGCCCGCCACATGGGGTGTCAGCACAACGTTCTGACATTGAGTGAGATATTTCATCTCTTCGGGCATGTTTTCGGAGCCGAGGCCGTCTTTGGCCATGTTTTCGTACTCCAGCACGTCGAGGGCGGCGCCGGCCACTTTGCCGTTTTTCAGAGCCTCCACCAGTGCCGAGGTCTGCACCACAGCCCCGCGCGAGGTGTTGATGAGGTAAATGCTTTTGGCAAAGGAGTTTAGGAAACGGCTGTCGGCGTAATAGCGAGTCTCGTCGGTGAGTGGCACGTGGAAACTTACCACGTCGGCCTGTTCAAAGCACCGTTCCAGAGATACTTCCGCAACATAGTCGGGGGCGTAGCCCGTTTTGTATTTGTCGTAGGCGATGATATTGCACCCGAAGCCGCTGAGACAGCGTGCGAAAGAGCTTCCCATATTGCCGAAACCGATGATGGCCACGGTCTTTCCCGACACTTCAAGGCCGCGGTTGTCCTCGCGGAGCCAAAGTCCGGAACGCACCTCGCGGTCGGCTTTGCAAATTTTGTCGAAAAGCGCAAGCAACAGTCCTACAGCATGTTCCCCCACGGCGGTGCGGTTGCCTTCGGGCGAGTTGAGGCAGCGTATGCCACGACTTTCGGCGTAAGCCACATCGATGGTCTCCATGCCCGCGCCCACACGTCCGATGCAGCGCAGATGGCCGGCGTGGTCGATGAAACGGCGGTCGACGGGGATTTTGCTGCGCACCACCAGGGCGTCGTAATCGCCGACGATGGCAAGAGTTTCGTCGTAGCCGATGTCGGTTTTTACATCGCACACAAACCCCGCCTTTCTGAGCTTCGTAAGCAGCACAGGATGGGTGTCGTCGGTGATGAGGATACGCATTGTTGCTTGTATATGGTTGATTGTTAGTAAGTAATGTGCGACAGTCGCAAAGAATTGTCTGTTGCAAAGATACTAAAAATTTGGTGAAAAGTGATTAGTGAAAGGTGAAAAACATTGATGGCAAAAAATCTTTGTTAATAATTTTGCAATGTCGCAACAATTTAATATATTTGCAAAACACAAAACTTACATTTAGTAACATATAAAAATTTAAAAAACAGATAGATATGGCAAAAGTTGCAATAAATGGTTTCGGTAGAATAGGCCGAATGAGTTTCCGCGAACTGTTCAGCAGAGGTACTGTTGACATTGTAGCTATTAACGATTTGACAAGCGCCGACACTCTGGCTTACTTGTTGAAATACGACTCGGTACACGGCAAATACCAGGGCGATGTGAAAGCCGATGGCGAATACCTCGTTGTTGACGGCAAACGCATCCGCATCTACGCCGAGAAAGACCCCGAAAACCTTCCTTGGAAAGAACTTGGTGTTGACATCGTTATCGAATCCACCGGTATTTTCAAAAACCGCGAAAAGATGATGAAACACATCAACGCCGGTGCCAAAAAGGTTATCCTCACCGTTCCTTCGGAAAAGAAAGAAGATGTGGACCTCACCGTGGTTCTGGGTGTTAACGACGACAAGCTGACCAAAGACGTGCAGTTCGTTTCCAACGCTTCCTGCACCACCAACTGCTTGGCACCCATCGCCAAAGTGTTGAACGACAACTTCGGTATCGTTCGCGGATTGATGAACACCATCCACTCCTACACCAACGACCAGAAAATCCTCGACCTGCCGCACTCCGACCTGCGTCGCGCCCGTGCTGCCGCCGTTTCGATAATCCCCACCAAGACCGGTGCCGCCAAAGCTGTTGGCTTGGTGCTCCCCGAACTGGCCGGTAAACTCGACGGTTTCGCAATGCGCGTTCCCACTCCCGACGGCTCCGTTGTGGACCTCACAGTGGAACTCTCCAAAAACGTCACCAAAGAGGAAATCAACGCAGCCATGAAGAAAGCCGCCGAAGGTCCTATGAAAGGCGTTCTGGAATACAGCGAGGAAAACCTCGTAAGCATCGACATCGTGGACAACAAACACTCCTCGATCTTCGACTCCAAGCTTACACAGGTTCTCGACAACAACTTCGTTAAAGTGGTTTCGTGGTACGACAACGAACGTGGTTACTCCACACGTATCTGCGACCTCACAGAGAAAATGGCTAAATTACTGTAGATAAATTGTTTGTAAGTAATTTTTAGGTTCAGGAGGTGCGAAAAAACGCACCTCCTGTTTTTTTATAACTCTTGCAGCAATGCGACAAAAAAAGCCGGCATCGAGCCGGCTTTTATAATATGAGTTTTGGTAATCTTTATCTTACCACAATCTTCACGCTGCCGCTGTTGTTGCGGACCACATAAACTCCCGCAGCGGGAACTCTGAAGCTCTGTTCGGAGCCTTCGGCCACATCCTTGCGGAGAAGGCAACGGCCGCCGAGGTCGTAGATGGCAAATTCGCCAGCCTTCACATTCTGTGCGGTGATGATGCCTTTGCCGGCAACAACAATCGTTGCATTGAATTCTGCATCGGCAATAGCGTTGTCGGACGAGAAATTAGCCGTGAAAGTGGTGTCGCTCATCACTATGATATCTCTAGGATTGGCTGTAACGCCGTCGTTCCAGTCAACGAAAGTGTAGCCGCTGTTGGCAATGGCGCCGATTCTAACGGTATCGCCTATGGTGTGACGTCCGTTTCCTGTGGGAGAAGCAGCCTGTGTGGGGTTGATCACCACATTTACATTGACTTCGCAAGCCGAGCCGCCGGTGATGTTGGTGAAATAGTTCCAACCGGCTGTCGCACGGTAAGTGCGTATGCTCTGACAAGGTACGGTAACGGGGATGGTGTTGCTAATGCCATTGAAAACGTAGTTGCCCAGAGTGGGGGGTGTAACAGAGCGTACGCTCAGAGAGGTAAGGCCGCACATAAACAAGGCATTGCTTCCGATTTGCGTAACTCCACTACCTATCTGCATGGTGCTCAGCGATGTGCAGTTATAAAAAGCCGAGTCGCGGATGGTGGTTACATTGTCGGGAATAACGATGGATCTGATTGCGGGTGCACCTTCGAAGAAAGCACGGGGTATTGTGCGCACGTTGCTGCCGATGGTAACGGTAGTAAGGCTGGAACAACCTTCCATATTTGGCAGATAGCTGAACCTGCCTGGATAATTAATATCTTCGTCGTAGTAACGTCCATGAGTGGCATTGATTGCATTATAGGTTATTGAAACCAACGAGCTGCATAAATAGAACTGACCACCGCCGATAAACTGCACACTGTCGGGAATAGTGATGGTACGAATATCGGTACCGCTTAAAGCCGCACTTCCTATGTATCGCACCGAAGCAGGAATGTTGATGCTTTGCAACGATGAACACATCACAAAAGCCGAGCTGTCGATTCTTACGATAGTGTTGGGCAATGTAACCGATGTTAAACCTGTGGACAAGGCGAAAGCTGCCGAGTCTATCTCGTTCACGGTATAAGTGATACCATTGTTAGTTACTGTGGATGGGATGGTTACCGCACCAGAATAGCTGTTGTAAGTCACACTGCTAGCGTAAGTTACTTTAGCAGTGCTTGCCCCAGTGATTTTGTAATAAATATTGTTTGAAATAAAATCGTATGCCATGGCATGCATACACAATCCCGCAAAAAGCAGAAAAAGGGTAATGGTTTTTTTCATAATGAAATGATTTTTAGTTATTAATAATATAAATAATTCCAACTTGTAATAGTTTTGAAAAAGCAAAAATACGATTTATTTTTGAAAAATTCATAATTATTAAAAATTATTTTAGGAACACTCGAACAAACAGTTTCGGCATGGGGCAATCGGCACCCGCATGTCATCACTTATCATCGTTCAAGGTATTGTAATATAAGATATTTTGGTAGGACAGATGTAGTTTCCCGACAAGAAATAGAACTTGTCGTACCTGCATTTGTGAAGCGGTGAACCCAGGAATGCTCTTTTGTCCCTCTCAACCATCTGTTTCGACACCTTACCATTAGGCTTTACGGTGTAAATTGCGAGAGCGGAATTCACCCTTAGCAATGCAGGAGGTTTGGCTGTGCTGTTGGGGCTGTAAGAACCGGATTCCTTGTTGGATTCGTTGGTTACAACGTATAATTTGTTGTTGTGATAGAACAGGTCGGCAACCACGGGAGTCCAGTCCACCCTACAATTGGCATGGCGTAAAGGCGAAGCATTGGTTATTTTGCCTTCCATATCTACCTGAAACAGAAGCATTCCCCAAGTAAAGAGCTCAAAATTGGTGGTTCGTCCATGGTTTAATATTACCCATGAGCGGTTTATCAAAACAGCACCTCCTTGGGGAGTGGCGCAATAGTCCACAACGCCGAGAAAGTTGGTACCAGTATCCACATCGTCATTTCCCTTGGCATTTTCGAAAGTTCGTATTTCGTTGCGAGTAAAGAAATGGTTGTCGGAGGAAACAAGTTTGTTGCCCTTGATATCGAAACAGATTGCATATAAGCCTGTGTAATACTTGTCATCGTCTTTGATGCCCAAGAATGAGAAACGGCGGGTGCTTTCACTCATAAGGGCCGTTGCCGTTACTTTTCCCTCGGAGTAGTTTAGCAGTGCCAAGTTCCCCAATACGGGCTTGTCGAACAACTGTCCTGAATGGCTACCGTTTTCGTCGGCCACGTTGAAACGAAATATGGACTCTTTTTCGCCGCTTGTGGAGTAGCCGAGGGCTGCGGTAACCACTTCACCCTTGTTGGTAACTAGCACATCTGCAACATCGCCCCATTTCATATCGCGTTGCCATAGCAAGTTCATATCATCGTCATAAAGGTAAGCCACGCTACCAGATTGTCCTGTTGTCTTGTTCCAAGTGGCTAGAACGGCGCAGTGCCGCATGCCGTCGGGAGAATCGGCCACTTTTATGCTGCCCTTTTCGTCAGTATCAAAACTCCTGTTTATAATTTTGTTGTCCGACAAAATCTTCAGATTGCCGGCACTCAGTTCGACGTGCCTTAGTGTCGCCGAATCATTGTCTTCATAACTCAAAAGCAAGTGCAGTTTGGAGCCTTTGCGGAATGCTGACGCAATATTGTTATGCCACGTGTCGTCCAATCTCACTTCGTATTGGTTTTCCCAATTCATATCGCATATCCGCGCTTTTACGGCCACTGTCTTTTTAGCAGGGTTAAGAACAGGTTCAACCACAAAAAGACGGTTATAATCCGAGCCTTCCAAAAAACGGACAAGTTGAGGTTGGGCGGTAACTTGCGCATTTATTTTTTTCCCTTTTTGGAACTGAATACGCTGAGCCGAAGCCCCGACTGCCAAGCAGATAATCACGCATAGCAAAACATTTTTTTTCATATTATTCCCTTTTTTGTTCAATGATGCAAAAATACGATTTTTATTTCATACTTTCTTTTCTTTAGAAAAAAAAAATAAAAATAAAAATAAAAATGCTCAAAAACGCTTTATTTATCCGCTTTTCGGGCAATCGAAACAAACAAAGTTTTTGGGTGGCATGAGTGTTCTCCGCTCCGCTATCGAAACATTCACTGGAGCTTTCTTCACAATTCGTCCCAACGTGCCACCGTTTTTTCACAAAAATCGTTTGATTGATGTCAAATAGTCACTGTACATATTAATTGAGCTAACACATTTATTCTTTTTTATACCATGTGCAGCATTACCAGCCTGAAATCAGGAAACCGACGGTACTTGTGTATGCACAATATATTTACACTTTTATCGTTATATTTATATATTATATCATTATTTTCAATAACAATTGAAACTCAACAATTATGCCTCTTTTAGCCGGATTGAAAAACGATAACGAGATAAACGCGCAGAATACGGTGCTTTTCACCGATCTGTTCGGAATCACCGCCTTTCGCTACCTTATCAAAGACGCTTTTGTGGTGAACGAAGGCAGCATCCAGCGCAAGACGGTGCTGGTGGAGAACGGCCGTATTGCCAAAATTGCCGACGAAATCCCTGTAACCGAAGGCGTTATAGTCATCGACGCCGATGGCAAATACTTACTGCCCGGCGTTATCGACACCCATGTGCATTTCCGCGACCCGGGCCTCACCCACAAGGCCGACTTCCACACCGAGAGCTGCGCCGCAGTGGCGGGGGGCGTCACTTCCGTGATAGACATGCCCAACACCAAACCGCAGACCACCACCGAGGCTCTGCTCGACGAAAAAATTGCGATGGCCTCGGCGAAATCGCTCTGCAACTTCGGCTTTATGTTGGGCGCCACCAACGACAACATCGACACCCTAAACTCCATCGACACCGCCAAATACGCCGCCATCAAGCTCTTTATGGGCTCCTCCACGGGCAATATGCTTGTGAGCGACGATGCCGCCTTGGAACGTCTTTTCCAGACAGCCAAGAAACCCATAGTGGCACACTGCGAGGACGAGGCGCGTATTGCGGAACGCACCACTTTGGCCAAAGAACGCTGGAGCGACGCCCCCGTACCGCCTGAGGCTCACGCTTTTATCCGCGACGAGGAGGCCTGCTTCCGCTCCACGCACAAGGCCGTTGGCTTGGCTCAACACTTCGGCAGCCGTCTGCACGTGGCCCATGTAACCACGGCCAAAGAATTGTCGCTCTTTTCCGAAGGAAGCATCGACTCCAAACGTATCACCGCCGAGGTAACGCCTTCACATCTGTGGTTCTGCGACGAGGACTACCCCACTCTCGGCAACCGCATCCGCTGTAATCCATCCGTGAAATCTGCCGACGACCGCGAAGCCCTGCGTAAAGCATTGAACGACGGTCTTTTGGACACCATAGCCACCGACCATGCTCCGCATCTGCTCGAAGAGAAGATGAAACCTTATTTCGAGTCGGTGTCGGGAATGCCGTCGATACAGCACTCTCTGCTTGTGGCACTTGAGCTATGCAAACTGGGTTATCTCTCGCTGGAGAAGGTGGTGGAAAAGATGTGCCACAATCCTGCCAAGCTGTTCGGCATCGAGGAACGGGGCTTTGTGCGCGAGGGCTACAACGCCGACCTCGTTTTGGTGGACCTCAACGCCGAGACCGTGGTTGACAACGCCACTCTTTACTACAAATGCCGTTGGTCGCCGCTGGAAGGCACGCGTTTCCACGCCAAGGTGGAAAAGACTTTCGTCAACGGCGTCTTGACCTACGACTGTCAGCGGGGAATTGTCAACGATGTGAAAGGTAGACCACTACGGTTTTAGTCTGGGGTTCATGGTCTGAGATCGGTGGTTGGGGTTATAATGGTTGGTGCTAAACTCTTTCACTTCCAACAAATAACAAACTGCGGTTTCTGCAAGGCATACTACCTATCAAACAGATTTCAACCTTCAACTATTATAAACTATATACTGTAAACTGTAAACCACCCTATAGCATTACCGTCTTATAAATTGGTGACGGGTAGCAGAATTCAATTACAAGTGTGTACGTCCTACCGCCCGAAAGACCATTTATTTGGAAGGAGTTGTTTGTCTCACATGAGCAGTTGGCCTGAACTGGGGTTATTTCGTACTCCCGCACATACACGGAGTCGTTGGAGAGGCGGCACTGCACATCGATGTCCTGCCATCCGCAGTTTACATCGAGGTTGTAGTGCGTTACGTAAACGGTTTTGTCGCTAATAGTTACCGCTACAGAGTCGGGATTTTCGTAACTTTTGTCGCCTTCGCCGTGGCAAGCTGTGAAGGAAACACCCGAAACGGTCAACGCATTTTCGTTTTTGTCTTTTTCGCAGGACGTGGCCAAAGCCACCGCCAACAAGACCACCGCCAGCAGCGGCAAAACGGTTTTAAAAATAAGTTTTTTCATATATCTTCTAGCATTTTATTTTTCACGTGAATTTTGCCTAATTATTGCTGTTCCACAAAAACAAGATAGTACCAGTCGGCGGGATTGCCACAGCCAACACTGGGAGTATAGAGATATACCGCCACTTTTTTCGTAGTGCGTGAGTAGAAATACTGGAACTCCGACTGTATGGAGATGGTATTCCAAATGTTGCGAAGGTTGGTCTCGTCGGTAACGGTGGTGTGCCGTGTGCCGTTGTAGTGGGATATTCTGCTTTGTCCGGGATATGGCAGGTTCAAATTATTGGACGGACCCGTTACAAAGCTCGATGGTTGTGGGTATTGCATCATCCCGCACCCCATCCAGATTATATCGCCGTGGAAAAGCATATTTGCACTGTCGACAGTGCGGTAATATAGCTTTTGGTATCCGAAATCGGTCGGGGCACGATAAACAGAGAAAAATGGAATAGTGTCGCCGCTAATTTTGTCGCGGATATTAAAAGTGGTGTAACCCAAATATTTGTAAGTCAGATAATCCACTCTCATAAGTAGTATGTCGCGGTCTTTGCCTAAAATATCATCGATGATGGGGATGGTGTCGTTTCCGGCATCAACACGGTCGTTTATAACCTGCAGCGAAACCATGTCGGAATAAAGGGTTATCTCGTAGGTGAACGACTGTTGGTCCACGCAACCCACCACGGCTCTGAAATCCTCACCGACGGAAGTCAGTCTGTCGATATCAGACAAAAGTGCATCGATGGTGGAGTACTCCCTGTCGTTGTCCTCGTCGTACTCTATTACATATTCTTTGCGGGGCACCGTCGTTAATTGCAAGTTCTGCTGCAATTCGCCCACCCATTTTCTGAAATACATCTTCAAGACATTGAGATCGGTTGTATGCATGGTCATTTCCACATTTTTGAGGATTTCCTCACTGTCGAATGTGTTTGTGTAGAGCAGCAGCCGCTTTGTGTTTCCGTTTTCGTTGATGGTGTACAACCAGTATTCGTCGGTGGATTTTATATATCCCTTGCCCAATGCAACACTTTCGGCCTCCCGCAGTGTCTTGCCCAAGGAGTTCTTTACTAACATAAAATCGCTGTCGGTATTGCCGACGGGAGGATTGCCATTTTCTTCCTTGGTGCAGGCCACCGCCAACAGTGCCACCGCCAACAGCGGCAAAACGGTTTTAAAAATTTGTGTTTTCATGACTATTTTTGTTTTTTTAATATCACCGCAAAGTTACAAATAATATGTTGTATTGCAAAATTTTTATTCTTATTTTTTTCGATTATTTTACTGGGGGGGGTATAATATTGATTTATAATAAGATACAGTAAAAAAAAAGATTGGCGAGTGCGTTCCCTGATTGTAATTTTTAGTCGATAAACAACCGCCGTTTCTGAAAACAAAGTTCAAAATCAATCAGTTTCTTCATGATTCCACATTTTGTTGTCGGGCTATTGCTTGCTATCGGCAATAAAAAAAATCATCAAAATCACACTAAAACAAAAGATTTTTACGTTTTTAGGTACTAATATAATTTAGTACAGTAAAAACAAAACATACAACACATGTTCAAACGCATAGCACTGCTCGTTCTGATTGCCACATCTGCAATAATGGCTGCCAACGCACAAAACAACGGCAAAGTTACAGGTAAAGTGATAGACGGCAATGGTGGCGAGCCGATAGAATACGCCACGGTGGCACTGCTCAAGGTCGCCGACTCATCGATGGCCAACGGCACTGTGACGGCTGCCAACGGCACTTTTTCGGTGAACGCCCCTGCGGGCAAATACATCCTCCGCGTGTCGTTTATGGGATTCCAGACCTACTACCACCCTTCGCAGATTACCGTAACCGCCTCGAAGACAACGAAAGTGGGCACTGTGAAGATTTCGCAGAACTCGCAGATGATGGAACAGGTGGTAGTGAAAGCCGAACGCTCGATGGTGGACTACCAACTCGACAAACGTGTGGTGAATGTGGATAAGAACATAGTGGCGGGCGGCGGTACGGCCACCGATGTGCTGGAAAACGTGCCCTCTGTGGCTATCGACAACGACGGCAACGTCACCCTGCGCGGCTCCACCAACGTGAAAGTGCTTATCAACGACCGTCCCTACGAGCTCCTTGGCAGCGACCTCGAGACACTTCTCGAACAGATTCCCGCCAGCTCGATAGAAAACGTGGAGGTGGTTACCAACCCATCCGCCAAATACGACCCCGAAGGCATGTCGGGCATCATCAACCTGAAACTGAAGGAAAACACTGTGGGTGCCAAAGGTTTGAACGGCGTGGTGAACCTCAATTTCGGCTCGCCGCTGCCCAAGTTTGTGCCTACCTCTATGGCCACCATCAACCTCAACTACAACACCGGCAAGTGGGGTTTCTTCCTCTCCGCCGACGCAGGAGTGCGCAGTCACGCACACAACGCCGTGACCTATCTTGAGCGTTTCCGCAACGGCACCAAATACTCCGCCGACAGTCTTTTCGAGGACGGTGTGCACAGCAACTACATGGGCAGCGTGAAAGTCGGTGGCGAGTACCATTTCGACGAAAAGACCACCCTTGCGCTCTCGTACCAGCTGCGCGGCGGCAACAGGGTACGACAGAACTCCATAGACAATTACGACTATTTCAGCACAAACCATTTCCTAAACTACACCCAGACAGACACCAACAGCAACAAAAACCACAACCACGCCCTCAACCTCAATTTCATTAAGAAATTCGACGAGAAAGACCGTATGCTCACCGCCGACGTAACTTTCAACATACGTGGTCGAAACGGCGACGGCCGTCAGGAACAGTTTTATCCCAACGAAGCGGCAAACCTGCAAAACTACTATCTCCGCAATTCGGAAACGGAAAACTCCAACCACAACATCAATATGAAACTGGACTATGTCCATCCCTTCGCAGAGAAATTCCGTCTGGAAACGGGCTACGAGGGACGTGTGATGAACACCAACCAGAATTATGTTTACTACCTTACGGAAAACGACAACGACTCCGTGTGGAATTTGCAGAAGTATCTCGACGAACGCTCCTCCACCCATTTCGACTACGGACAGAACATCCACGCCATCTACGCCACCCTCGGCTGGAAGGTGTCGGAGAAATTCTCCGCCTTGGCGGGACTTCGCGGCGAGTACTCCGCAATCTACGGCGAGGACAAGAACCATCCCGACATCGAGCCGGTGAAAAAGGAATATTGGGAGCTCTACCCCACCCTGCACATGTCGTACACCATCAACGAGAACCAGAGCGTGCAACTGAGCTACAGCCGCCGTGTGCGTCGCCCGCACATGTGGGACCTGCATCCTTACCTCGATGTGCGCGAGGGACAGCAGCTAAGCTTCGGCAACCCCTATCTCGACCCCGAGTTCACCAACTCCTTCGAACTTTCGTACAACGTAGCCATCAACAAAGTGAACATCTTCACCTCCGCCTATTTCCGCCAAACCAACAATATGATGACACGCTACGGCTTTGTGTGGGACGAAGCTTCGGCAGCCTATTACTCGCCGTGGATGGCCTACAACGCCGAATACGACGGTTACTGGGCTTCCACATGGCAGAACCTCAACAAAGGCCTCAACTACGGTCTGGAGTTCATCGTGGACTGGCAGATTGCCAAATGGTGGAAAGTGAATGTTAGCGTGAACCTCTACGAAAGTATGATAGAAGGCACCGAACTGCTCGACAATCAGGACAAAAACGCCTTCCGCGCCAGCGGCAAGTTCAACTCGTTTATGATGCTGCCGAAGGACTGGACGATACAGTTCTCCGGACAGTACCGCGCACCGTTTATGGACCTGCAGACCGATATGCTGGCCTCCTACTGGGCCGACCTTGCGGTGAAAAAGGACATACTTCAAAAACGTGCCACCATCAGCCTGCGTGTGGGCGACGTGTTCTGCACGGGCGGTTTCGGACATACGACAGACAACGAACAGATGTACCGTGTGATGCGCTCCAAACGTCTCTCGCCAAGCGTAACCATCGGCTTTTCGTACAAGATCAACAACGGCTTGAAACAAAACCGCCGCGAAGGCTCCGACGACGACCACGACGATGAAGGCTCGTCGGATTACTAAAAAATTGAAAGTTGAGAGTTGATAATTGAAATTAAAAAAGGCGATGAAAACATCGCCTTTTTTTTATTGTTTTTCTTTAGTTATTTTTTTCCGAACATGTCCGTTTCTACCAGCTCGCAGATAATGTGTCCTATCATAATATGGCTCTCCTGAATGCGCGGGGTATCGGTGGACGGCACGTTGAGCAGTATGTCGGAGAATTCCTTCATCACGCCGCCAGTCGCTCCGGTGAACGAAATTATGGTGATGCCCATCTCCTTGGCCGTCTCGTAGGCTTTTACGATGTTTTTCGAGTTGCCCGACGTGGAGATTCCCACCAGCACGTCGCCACGTTTGCCCGTGCCGCGGAGCAGACGTGAAAAGATGTGGTCATAGCCGTAGTCATTGCCCACTGCGGTAAGATACGAGGTGTTGCAATGCAGAGCCTCGGCGTTGAGGGGAGGACGGTCGAAATAGAACCTGCCCGATAGCTCGGCAGCGAGGTGTTGCGCGTCGGCGGCACTGCCACCATTGCCGCAGAAATGCACCTTGCCGCCATTTTGCAGACAATCTACAATTATCTTGGCCGACTGCTCTATGCGATGTGCAAAAGCCGCATCCGACAAAATAGCCTGCTTAACAGCAACACTCTGCTCTATACTCTCCTTTATTCTTATATTGCTCATATTATCCTATTTATCAAATAATTACCCATCTTTATCATCGGACACACGCTGTGTGTCCATACAAATTTATTATTTCAATTTGGGCGTAAAATTTTACGCCCCTACCATATAACAATTACCTATCTCCAACTTCAGACACACGCTGTGTGTCCTTACATTTTTTCACATGATGGGCGAAAAATATTTCGCCCCTACTAGCCCCTATAAATAACAACTATAAACTATAAACTATAAACTCCAAACTCAAAACTGCTACTCCACTTTTATCGGCTGGATTTTGCCGTGCAGATAGGCGTTGAGGTTTTCGGCGGGGATACGTTCCTGCTGCATGGTGTCGCGTTCGCGGACGGTAACGGTGCCGTCTTCAAGTGTTTGGTTATCAACGGTAACGCAGAACGGTGTACCAATGGCGTCCTGACGGCGGTAGCGACGTCCGATGGCGTCTTTCTCGTCGTACTGCACCATATAGTCGTATTTCAGGCTGTCCACAATCTGCTGTGCCTTTTCGGGCAGACCGTCCTTTTTCACCAAAGGCAGCA
>JAEEGF011556385.1_pt1 | contig 32093 bp, 21 predicted proteins | sample 9134171 | NCBI WGS metagenome assembly JAEEGF01 (sample SAMN16246542, study PRJNA631951) | gut metagenome | biome: gut microbiome; feature: rumen; material: AP-attached | host: Bos | place: Iran: Karaj | collected 2018-10 | reverse complement strand
TCGATGTACCATTTGACGGCAGGTACGCGGTCGTTGGGAAGGTTGAAGTCGAGCGTGCGGCCGTCGACCTTTCCCCAATACGTGGTGCTCGAGCTGTTGTCGTAGGGATTGGCGTGGGTGATGGGCTCCGGTATGCCCACGATGATCTGCCGTTTGTGGGGAGGCTCACCGAGGATGGCTTTTGCCTTCTCGACGCTCTGGTCGATAGCATGGACAGCGGTATTGCGCACGAAATAGTACTTCGCAAGCTTGTCCCAGTCGTCCTGCGTGGCGCTTTTATTTATCCTTTCTTCGTTGTATGAGTATCCTGTTATGAAGGTTACTCCCGCTCCACCGTTAGTCGCCGGATCCATGAACTCCAGGAACAGGAACGAATCGAACAGCCAGTGGGCATAGCCTTCCTTGTCTTTGTACACGACATAGGCATCGGTATAGTCGGTTCCCCAGACGATAGGTGAACGATGGTGACCATAGCCGTAGAGCAGCACCATGTCGGTGTAGTCGGCAATCTCGGTCCGTTCCGGCTTGTCTGCGGGGGTCTGCGTGGTGTCTGGAGGATTCACTGTGGTCGTGTCAGTATCACTGTTACCATTGTCATGCTTCCCCCATTGAGGTATGTCTTTGGCGGGTTTCTCTGAGCAGGAGAAAACGAGCAGGAGGGAAGTCAGAAGTATGAGCGTTTTTTTCATTATTTCTTATAGAATCCTATAGTTGAAACAACAGGACGGTTTTCGGTGTTGCCGTTCATGTCTTTTTCGAGAGAGTTAAGGCGCGATCCGCCTGCCCACATTGCAGTGGAGCCGCCGCCGTCCATATTGACGGCATAGCTGCATCCCAGGCCCTTCATCACGCGGGCGAGCTGTACAAGATCGAGTCCGGTGGAAGTCTTGATGCGGCCGTCACACACGAAGAGGATGATCTTGCCGTCGGGCAGGATACCTACTGCTGTACGATCTGCCAGCGAGCCGGGGCCGAAGATGTCGTAGGGCATGATCTCGAAGTTGTTGCGGTAGTACTCGGTGCCTTTCGCTGTTTCTGTGAAATTGAAGGGGATCTGGCCGTCGTAGAGCAGCACGGGGCCCGCTCCAAGAGCCGCCGCAGGCTTCAGTCCCGTCTCTTTTTCGGGCAGCAGGGCATTGGGCTGGGCATAGCGCGCTTCACCGCATACGGAAGCGAGAGGCCTGCTGTAGTAGTGGGTGGCATTCTGGTTGTCCGTCCCGGCCCACACGATGGAAGGCTTGCCGTCGGATCCAAGCGCGAAGGTGCCTCGCGTGACAAAGTACATCACATTGTACTCTGGCGAAGAGCTCCTCAGCGAACCGCGCACCGAAGGAACCGGATTGAGCTGGCTGCCGTTCAATACCGCATGACCTGTGTGCTTTCCGTTGTAGAAGTATCCTCCGTTGACCATGACCAGGGTCGAAGCATCGGCCGAAGCCTGATTCTCGAGAGTAGCCGCAGCGCCCGGGACCTTGATCTTCACATCGACTGCCGAAGGGTCTGCGAGGGCATACCAGGCTTCGAAATTCTTGCCTTCCACCTGAGTTTTGGCGTGATAGACGGTGGCGGCATCGGGAAGTCCGGCTATCGTCAGCTTTTCCCAGTCGAGCTTGATAGGCTCGGGCTGAGCAGGCACTGCAACCGTTGCCCCTTGGCTATAGACCGTCCCCTCGGAGTTCTTCAGGTAGACATTGACCGTGGCTTCGGTATTCTGCTTAGGCAGCGGGATAACCTGCATCAGGGATGCTCCTCCATCGGGAAGAGCCGGGCCCGGATAGTAAGTTCCTTCATAGAAAAGTCCGTAGGAGTCGGATCCGCTCACGGCGGCACTGATCGAATAAGTGACGGCGATGCCGCAGTAATCAGCCTCAGCGGCCGATATGGACAGGTCTTCGGAATAGTTGAGAGTATCTTCGACCGGTTCGGGAGGAGTCGGAGGAAGAGGCGGGGTAGCAGTGTCTGCGGGTTCAGTGCCGTGCTTGCCCCACTCGGGAATAGCCTTAGGAGTTTTATCTTCGCATCCTGCCAGTGCGATAACAGAGGCAAGGACGAGCGCTATGCGTCTTATTTCCATATCTTGAGAGCTTTTCTTGCGTCTATGACTACATCTCTGCCGTCGGGCAGGCTTACTTTATGGGACTTGAAGTCCATGTTGACAAGTACGTATACGTCGCGGCCTTTGGTCGTAGTCCATCTTGCCCCCATCACGAGATTGGTCGGCTGATAGCCGGGAATATCCTTCTCGGGATTGTCGCCTCCCGGGACAAATTCACCCATAAAGCGGCCGCCTTCGAAGATATCGTGATGCCCTTTGCGGAATGCGCCGAGTTCGCCCAGGAACTCAGCCTGGGCTGCGTTTTCTTCCCTGAAGAGGGTAATCGGATCGATCCAGCCCAGCTGCGAACCCCATAGCAGACTCTTCATCGTGATATAGTCGAACGTGCCGTCGTTGATCTTGCCGGGAATGTAGGTGAAGCCGCTGTAGATGCACCTGTCGGAGTAGATGAGAGGGAAGAGCGGCACCATTCTCATATAGTGTACGTGAGGCGAATTGACTACGAGCATCATATCGAAAAGGTCGATGTAGCACTCTGCATTTTCCTCGGTAGTCACTGCCTGCCCGGGCTTGTAGACATTGCTGCGCATATTCTCCATCATCTGGCGGTAGGAGAGATGCCACCAGGCTCCGCCGCCCAATGCGTGTGAATGGTTGGGGGCATAGCAGGCCTCGCCTTTGGCGGCGCCTATCTGGTCGATGTACACGCCGTGGGTACCCAACTCGTTGAGAATCCTGTAGTTGAGACTGTCCTGGAAATGCTGCCAGATGGGGGAAGACGGGCACGTGACGGTATTGATCACCTTCGAGCCGTATACCTCGGTGTAGAGGGTGCCGTCGCGCTTGCGGCAGCTGGCGTCCTTACCGTTCATCTCGTCGTAGGTGTGGTTGCCGGTGTCCCAGAGGCGTCCGTTGATATAGGGAGTAACGTGGGCGCCGAGCTTCTGCGATTCGGCTACCATCTCCCTGAACCCTTCTTTCTCGGGGAAATAGTCGGGGTAGTCGGTGTCGAATGCGTTGTGGTGCCACTGATACCAGTGGAGTCCGATGCCCTTGCCGAAGAACTCGATGCCCTTGCGCACGGCGGCCATAGTCTGTTCTGTGACCCCCACAGGCCTTAGCCACACGTCGCTCTTCTTCATCCAGGGAGCTATTTCGCGCTCCTTGAGGTCCTTGGCGCCCCATCTGGTGCTGAGGGCAAAGGGCCTGTACCACTTAAGAGCGGTATCTTCCCAGCCGTCGCGGGTGAAGCCCATCACCGTGCTCCAAGGGAGCTCGAAGATGCCGAATTCGTCGGTCCAGGCGACAGAAGCTATAGTCTTCTGGCGGAAGATGCATCCGTCTCCCTCGCCTCCGACGGAGAACACTTTCTGGGAGGCGTCCTTGTCGCGGGTCGAGAAGAACACCGTACCCTGGCTGCTTGTCATCATCGTCATCTGCATACTTCCCGTGCAGGACGGATACTCCGAACTCAGCCATCCGGAAGTAGGGGCGGAATACATTGTACCGAAGGCCGCCGAAAGTATCACTTGTGCCCATTCGGGGCGCTTGACTGCGATGCGCGGATATTCGGCCGTCATCACCGTCCAACCCTCAGGCAGCATAACTTCGAAATCAAACTCCGGCATTTCCATCTCGGGCTTCAGACTGACACTCATAAACACGCAATAGTCGGTGCTGCCTTCGAGTAGAAGCTTCCAGGTGAACTGTGCGGTGTCATTCTTCTTCTCTCCACCATTGTAGACCGACATCCAGGGCTTCAGAACCGGATTCTCGCCGCGGGGACCGAGAAGCTCGATCTCCCAGGGCGGAGTGGTCTTGGAGGCGGCGAAATCGACTCCCTCCATAACGAAACTCTTGATCTGGAATTGATTTCCCCCGTCGAACACAATCCTGGCGTGCTCGTTCTCGAGTACTATGTCCTGCTGGGCATAAGCCAAACCGCAGGTAAGGGTAAGGGCAAGAATTAACAATCCCTTCATTACTTTCTGTGGGTAAATTCACGGCACTTTTCAGCGCCTTTGATTATCGTCATAGGGACATTCTCGTCGAAGATGTCCCAGTATACTATTGCTGGTTCTCCGTCCAGCGTGAATGAGAACGCACGGACAGGACCCTCACTGATGAGTTTCCATTCGTAGAGTTTGCCTCCGTAGAGGAACCACTCGCGGTCGGGATCGCGCAGCAGCATCTTCTGCTTATCGCTCAAAGTGCCCTCATTCTTGAGGGTTTCCCACTCACGGATAACCCTGAAATTGTCTTCAGAACGGGCGTTCTGGGCTATTTGATCGAGTTTGCCCATTACGCTCACCGGAGCATCCCAGGCGAGGGCCTTGGAGAATACGTAGGAGAAGTGGTCGGGCTGCATGCCCACGGTGGTATTGTCCGGAGCAAGGTAGTCCATCCACCCGAAGTCGACCGAAGTAAAGTCGTCGGCGATCCGCTCGGCGCAGCGAAGGGTGTATTTTTTCATCGCGGGGCGAAGCTTCTCCGGCCGGAAAAGGTCGAAGGCGTTGCCGCGGCTGAGAATATGCCAGCCGTAGTGCGATTTGAGTGCGCCTTCGGCAAATATGGGGGCAGGGGAGAGCTGATCGTAGACGGCAAGCTGCGAACGGCTGACGTTGTACCAGTAGGGCATCGGCACATCTTCAGCGCCGTCGAAGTAGACAAAACGGAAACCGCATTCGCGGTAGATCTCGCCTAGACGCTCAGCTATCTCGCGCTGAATCGAGCTGTCCTGGTCGATGCGGATGAAGCGCGGCCAATCGTCCATATCTGGCTGCCTCAGGTGTTCACCGGCCTTGTACGCCGCCGGCTTGCTGCCCCACAGCCCGCGCTCGCAGCCGGTGAGTTTCCAGCTGCCGTCGGGCAGCTGCTCATACTCTCCGTAGCTCACGAATTCGTCGCGAATGCGCAGAATCCGGCGGCCCTTCTCGATGCGCAGCACCTCGGGCGTGCCTTCGATACAGATTTCGGTATCGGCAGGCCCGATCGGGCGGGCAAGCACTCTTTCCGCCACATAATTCAGGCGGCTGTCGGGCGACTCGCCGCGCACATAAGGATCGTCCACGGACACCTTGCTATAATGGATATGCAATCCCGGGATTAGCCCTGCTGCATAGATGCGCTCGCAAATCTTGCGGAGCGTTGCCATATCCCAGCCGTCTCTCCATAGGAAATGGCCGCATGTCCACGCAAAATCGGGATAATAGACTACCATAGTGCGGAATCCGCCCTTGAGGGCCCACTCTATATGCTGGTCGATGTTGTCGAGAGTCACGTCGCGCAGTTCATAGTACGACCACTTATACTCCGGCTCCCGGCGGCTCTGCACTCCGCGGGGCATGCCGAAATACTTCTCGACCCCATCAATATTGTCGAGCAATGCCTTGGTCGGGCAGGCGAGAAGCACCGCCCCTGCGCCCGACATCCCAACTTCGTGTTCATATCCGGCGTACATCGTCAGGGTCTTCCCCTCAGGGTAAGCATCAATGCGGGTCTTTTCGTCTGCGCCCATCAGGCATACTGCCGTATGATTGTCCCAGGTAACGTTGAGCCACTCTCCGAAATGCTTCCTGCGATGCACGGGCATTTGCAGAAGAGCGAACTGATCGATCTCGGTCTGGCGCTTCACTCCCATATCGTCGATCCTGTAGTCGACCCTCTCCAGCCTGAAATTCATGTGGTGCGGCTGCACGTCTGCAACTATCACGGCTATGTCCCACGTATCCCTGAAGGTCACAAAAAGGGTATCGCCCCTGCGCTCGATATGATCGGAAGGAAAACGCCTTGGCTTAGCCGGGAACATCAGGAAGTTTTCGTTGTCGTAGGGGCGCTCCTGCATTATTTCGCAAAGCGGCACCTTCCTTTCCCAATCCAGACATTCTTCGCCATGGGCCTTAAGGCTCACCGCATACCCGTCCGGACTTATAGTCAGCGTGCAGTCTTCATTGCTGAAAACGATATTATTGTTCGAAGAGCATGAAAGAGCGATAAAGATCAGAAGCAGCACAGCAGTCCGACAGACCCTGTCCACCCGTGGTCGAAACGTTCTACTACTTATCATATCCAAACACACATATCAGTTGTTAAACGGACCGGCGGGCTCGGGGTGATGCGCCGGATCGCGGTAGTCGTAGTAGTAAATACCCTCGGCATCGAGCTGCGAGTAAACAGCTTCGAGCCGCTGCGAGAAAGATTCATAGTCCTTCGCCTCCGGCTTGGTCCATGCGGCCTCGGCGAGAGCATAGATGCGAGGGAAGATCATGAAATCGACTCTGTCTGTATTGTGGGTAAGCTCGCTCCAGAGATTGGCCTGGATGCCGAGCACGCTGCCAAGATCATCCTCGCCAAGTCCCCATGAGGAATAGAGATAGTCCGGGAACGCGTAGACATCTTCGATAGGACAGAATCCGTCCCATTTGCGGCCTACGTTGTGGCTATCGTGCTGCACGAAATCGAAATACATGGGCTTTCGCGGGCAGAGGATGAGCGGCACTCCTGCCTTCGCCGCCCTGACGAGCTTGTCCGGACGGTCGTGACGCCACCAGCCGATGAGCTGATCCTGGCCGCCGATACCCACGTTGAAGGCATCGTCCCAGCAGATGAGGGTCTTGCCCAGCACGGCGACACTGTCTGCCATACGATGGAGGAAATACCCCTCGACATCCTCGAGCGTCGAAAGTTTCTCGCGCTTCATCAGACGCCTCACATGATAGTTGGAGAGCCATGCTTCGCTGCCGTAATTGACTTCGTCCCCTCCGAGATGGAGATACTCTCCGGGGAAGAGCTCCGCTACTTCCCGAAGTATGGCCGTGAGATAGGCGTAAGTGCTTTCCTTGCCGGGATTGAAGGTAAAATCGGGCTGGGTAGGGCTGCCTCCGCCATTGAACTCAGGGTAGGAACGGTTGGCCGCCGTAGCGTGCCCCGGCATATCGATTTCGGGGATAACGGTAATGTGGCGCTCTGCGGCGTAAGCAACGATCTCACGGATATCGTCCTGAGTATAGTATGCTCGGGGTGCATTGGGATCGCTGTGGGTGCCGATCGCGCCGATTTCGGTGAGTTTAGGATAGGCCTTGATCTCGATGCGCCAGCCCTGGGCATCGGTAAGATGCCAGTGGAAGCGGTTCATCTTAAGGGCGGCCATGTGGTCGAGCAGCATCTTCACCCGCTCCTTGCCGGAGAAATGCCGGGCTTCGTCAAGCATGAAACCGCGCCAGGCGTAACGCGGAGAGTCGGAGATGAATCCCGTGCGGACTCCGCCATTCTCTTTCATCTGATTAACTGTCTGAAGGCCGTAGAACACCCCTGCTTCAGATCCGCCCGTAACCTTGATCAGCTTTCGACCGGCTTCGATAGTATACCCTTCAGCGGGCAGAGAGCCGTCGATCGCCGTCTCGATACGGGCATCGGATGCGGCCAGCCGGCCGTCAAGCTCGGCATGATTGGGAGCCGGGATCACGGGGAGAGGCCCCTGCGGCGCTTTGGGGGCGCAGGAAGCGATAAGGGCTGTGGCGGATAGCAGTATCAGTGTTATTCTTCTCATAATCAGTTTATTTCTACGCTGAAATCTCCCCAAGTGTCGCTCTGGGATATCCAGGCCGAAAGGATTTTTGTCTCTCCCGGGAATAAAGTTACGAAATTATCGTCCCAAAACACAGGCCCAGCGGGTGTTCCGCTGCTAAGAAGCACTATTTCGTTAAAGAAACTCAGGGTCTGGGAGTCGTTCTTAAGGGTGACCTCGAGCCTGTAGCCGTCGCCTTCTTCGCGGACAACCTTCACGCTTGGATGGAGATCGACCTTGGGGAGAGTCACCAGCCAGTAGTAGTTCTGGTGCTGGGTGTAGTACCAGTAGAAGTTTTCGGAAACGACGGCGCCCGATGCATCCTCCAGACTCATCCTGACAAGGGCTACAGCGGTGATGTCCTTCAGGTAGGGGATAGCCTCGAGTTCGGTAAAGGTCTGGGCAGGGGCGTCAAGCGTCCGATCCATGCTCCAGTGCTCTTTCATGTCGTTACCCCAGACGCTGACCTTTGCTTTCAGGCCGCTGAGGGCGGTCGGAGTCGTGTTGATAATGCTGATCATCCGGGTATCGGCGTTCATCTGAATATGGACTGGCTCAAGGGCCTTCTTTGCGAAGTAGTATGCCGCTGTCGGGGTCAGCGACCAGTCATAGAACTGCCAGCAGACGTCGGGCCAGCAGGAATTGAGTTTCCAGAGCATCACGCCGGTGGTGATGTCCCACATACGGTGGTTGGCGGCTTCGAACATTGCCCTGTAGCCTTCGGCGCTGACTATCTGCCCCTTGCGTACGTAGTCGCGGGCGGAGACAGGGTCGCTGTAGAGGGTGCGAATAGCATTGTCGTAGGCGCGGTAGCAGAAATTGTTGGCATCCCAGGCGCCATGCTCGGCCCAGTGGCTGTCGAGAGGGAAGAGCGGGTCGCGCGGATCGAAAGGCTTGTTCAAGCTCGGGATAAACTGTTCCAGGCTTCTGTAGACGGGCATCGAAGGCATCCCAAGTTCGTTTCGGAACATCTGCAGGTGCACCTCGTTCACCTTGCGGAAATAGTAATCGGACGGGGCCCAGTTGTAGTCTGGAGCACCGTCGTCGGTAGTGCCGACCGGGAGGTCTTCGAGTATCCAGGGGGTGAGTTTCTCCACATCCCAGGAGGTAGCCGTGGTAGGGAAGAACGGTCTGGTAGGGTCGAGCTCCTTGCAGGCCTGTTTGGTCGCAACGTAGAGATCTTCGTCTACCATCACCTCATTGACGCCGAACCACGCGATGATCGAAGGGTGGTTGCGGTAGCGCAGGATGATGTCGCGCACACACTTGGCGGCCAGCTCATGGTCGTCGGGATTGTGGGCATTGGCCCTGCCGGGGTACATGCGGTAGCACTGGTGGAAGACGTGCCAGCTCATCAGGCCGGCCTCGTCCCAACTGTCGAGCCAGGCGGGATCGGGCGCGGGCATATCCTCGCTGCCTACGAGGTTGACTCCCGCTTCTTTGAGGAGCCGTGCCTGGTCGTAGATGTTCTTGTCGGTATTACGGAGCATGGCATCAGGCTGAAGCCAGCCTCCGCGGGCGAATATCTTGACTCCGTTGACCGTAAACACGCGACCTTTTTCGCCGTCTTTGTCCATCAGATAGGAGCCGACTTCGCGGATGCCGAACGGGGTCGAGACCGTGTCGGAAATCTTCCTCGATCCTAAAGAAAAGCTAAGTTCAAGTCTGTAGAGATGCTGCTCTCCATAGCCGTTAGGCCACCACAGAAGAGGATTTTCGACAGTATATGGCAGAAACGCGACTATGCGGCTCTCGCCGGGGGCGAGCGTGACGGATTTGGAGAGGGTCAGGGTCTTGCCGCTTTCGGGAATAATGCGAGCGGTAAGCGTGCCGTTTACCCTGGCGTTGCTATGGTTGGAGAGTGTGCTCTCTATATGGAGTATCGCCTTGTCGGAGGAGGGCACTTCGCTGCGGACGAACGGGTCTTCGAGGGTTACCTCGCCGGAGGCGCTGAGCCATACATCCTGCCAGATGCCCATATTGCGGTCGCGCACCACGGGAGCGCAGTCCCAGCCGCCGCTCATCTTCATGGTCTCGTCGCGGAAAAGTCCGTCGCCGGAATTGCCGCGGTTGGGGCGGAAAAGATCCCACTGATGGCCCGGAGTGGGTGTGCCGGGGTGATCGGTCTGATAGACCGTGATTTCGATCTCGTTGGGGCCGGAACGCTTCAGGGCCGGAGTGATGTCGAAACGGAAGCGGCGGAACATCCCGACTACCTGCTCGCTAGTGGCGATTAGAACGCCGTTGAGGCTTATGTCCGCCCTGTAGTTGATTCCGTCGAGATGAAGCCAGATATGCGAAGCTGCGGCCATCTCGGCAGGAAGAGTGAATGAGGTCCTGAACTGATACGGATCGCGGAAGGGACTGCCCGGCTCGCTGACATCGGGGATCGTGAAGTTGTTCATCCCGATCCACGGGTCGGGATAGACGCCTTTGTCTACGAGTGCAGAAAACACAGTGGTAGGTATGGTCACTTCGGTCCACTGCGTATCGTCTGCGGTCGAGCTTTTCATCTGCCATTGGGTAAGTCCAAGGCTTGCGAAGAGTATCAGCAGAAGTTTCATTCGGAAAGTGTTACTTTGCCTCCGTGGGAGAAGTCACCGGGGACTATTCCTCTTCTGGAGGCGAGTTCTACGATAAGAAGCTGGAGAGGAAGCACAGCAAGGACTGGGAACAGTTCAGGAGCGCATGGTTCAGTCTCCAAAACCTCGATTCCGGCGAAAGCCCCGGGGTGGGGATTGCGGTCCGTGACGAGCAGGACGTTGCCGCCATAGCGGAGGACGTCGTCAACGAGCCTCAAAGACTGGGCGCGGGTGGGGGACTGGGAGTGGGAAATTATCACCACCGTCATGCCTGGAGCAACCATCTCCAACGGGCCATGGCGGAAGTCTCCGCCGGTAAGCGCAGAGGAACTCAGATGAAGGGCTTCGTTACACATCAGAGCCGACTGCCTGGCCACCTGAAAATCGATGCCACGGGCCGTGAACTGGATAAACGTTGCGTCTCCCACCAGATCGGCTGCAAGACTGACCTGTTCGCGGCGGCTCAGGGTCTTCTCGACGGCTTCCTCAAGCCAGTCAGGGTCCCACCTGGTCTTGATGCCGCAGATAGAGTCGGCAAGTGCAAGGGCGGCCATCCACGAGGTGATGAAGGTCTTGGTAGAAGTCATCTCCTCCTTTCCGGCTTTGGTCTGAATGACCGTTCCGGCCATCGAAGCCAGGCTGCTCTGCGGCTCATTTGTGACAGCCACGACTCTCTCCTTGGGCAGGGAGAGTTCCCGCACGAGCTGCACCGTCTCGTAGCTCTCTCCCGACTGGGAAATCGCAACGAGAAGGGTGTCTTCTCCAAGTACCTTCTGCCCATAGTGGAGCAGTTCTCCTGCATTCTCACAGAACGCGGGAACGCCCCGTCCCTCGAGAATGAGAGAAAAGGCGCCCGCTACGAAGTATGAACTGCCCATGCCTGTGGCGACAATGCGGGAATACCCTCCGGCAGGCTTCGATGCCTGCCGGAGGTACTCCGCAGTGTCCCGGACGGCGCCGGGCTGTTCGAGGATTTCCTTCAGAAAGGGTATCATCCTAGTCGTTGAAGGTGATTTCGTAAGCGATGAGGCCAAGGTTCATGGCAAAGCCGTAAACCTGGACTTTCTTGCCGCCCTCGGAAGTAGCGAGTGCGACATCACCGATACGATCCACATTGGCAGCCAGTGCGTTGGCGCCAAGTACGGTGCCTTCATAAGCGAAAGGAGACATCATACCCTGTGCGCCATAGCCCATTCCTTCGATCACGCCCTCCTCGTTTGCGGTGCTGCGCGAAGCGAAGATAAGGCCTTGGGTGAAGGAGTCGGCGGTAGGAGTAGCGGTGATGTCGCTCACGACAAGCTGCATGTACATGCGGTTGTTGCCATAGGTGTCGGCGGAACCGGCATACCAGCCGTTGAGCAGGGCGAGCAGTCTGTGGCTGCCGGCCGAGATGTAGTCTCCGCCCAGAGCGCTTCTCTGATACTTGCCGCCGCCCATATACCAATAGCTGTCGGCGAGGTTGAAGTTGAATTCGTTGTTGTAATTGATGATCTGGTTGTGGTCTCCCGAGACGTGGATGAACTTGACTGCGTCAGCATCCTTGGCATCGCCGTTTAGAGGAATAACGTTGCCGCTCCACCACCATGAGTCATTGGTAAGTGCTTTCTTGAGACGTGTTCCGGGGTTGCCTCCGGTAACTGCTTCGAAGACTGCCACACCGCCCTGAGGGCCTGTGGTGCCGATAACTGCATCGGCGGTGAGGTCACCTGCGACCTTGAGGTTGGAGAATGCATAGGATGCGCCGGTACCGTAGTTGTAGAATCCTGCCCACCACTTCGAGGCGGGAGCAGCGGAAATGCCGTCTTTCCATACCCATCCGCGGACTGTAGCGCAGCTTACGAGAGGAGTCTCCCTGCTGTCTACGAAGTTGATCATCACGAGATGTCCGGCATCGTCTGAAGCGATGGCCCAGAACTGGTAAGTGTTGTCGAGGCCGGTGACAGTGCTGGTATTGACGAGGTTGTCGCCGAGGAACTCTCCTGTGAAACGGTTGTAGACGAGCATCTTGCTGAAATCGTATGCGTTGGAGACGATCAGATAGTCTCCGACAACTGCGATCGTGCGGTGTGCGTCGGCAGTCATTCCGTGGGGATTCTCAACGGTCGGCTGGAAACCGAACAGAGGCTTGACGGTGATAGGAGGAAGGGGCTCGGAGTCCTTTGGCAGAGTGATCTTGGTGCCGTCGGCGAATACGAGGGTCACTGTGTCGCCGTTGTCGATGAAGTCGACAAGGTAAGAGTCTCCGCCGGTGCCGTCGGCTCCGTCCTTGCCATCCTTACCGGGAGCTCCGTCTTGACCGTCTTTGCCGTCTTTGCCGGGAGCGCCGTCCTTTCCGTCGGTGCCGTCTTTACCGTAGTAGATCTCGATCGGATCCATGTTGGTAAAGTAAATAGTGTAGCCGATGATGTTGCCTTCGGTGTCCTTGATGGGCTGATAGTCGGTGATCGACTCGTTGGCAGAAGCCGCTTCAGCGAGTTTCTTCACGGCATCGACCTGATTCTGAAGGTCCTTGACCTGCTCCTGAAGGGTAGTTACATCCTTCTTCAGGGCGTTGAATTCCTCCGTGAGATCGGGAGCGCAACCTGCTGCGAGCAGGCTGAGCGCGATGAGTGGAAATAATAACTTTTTCATTTTGGTATGTGTTAGTGTGTGATTAAAGTGCAAGTGAAGTCAGATTCCAGCCGACCAGTCCCTGATCGGTGGAGAGGAAATAGAGTTGGACTGACATGCCGTCGTTGCCGCGGGCAAATACCACGTCGGTCGTCTGGTCTGTGTTGCCCTTGAGGACGGTCGCGCCTGACTCGTAAGCATGAGGCGAGATCATAGCAGTCGGAAGAACTCCGTTGGAGCCTTCGAAGTTGCTGGTATTGCCGTCGATGCCGCCTTCGCGGGTATCGAAGATGAATCCGCCCGTGAACGAGCTTGGCGCAGGGAATGCGCCCACGTCGGAAACGAAGCAGCGCCAGTACATCTGGAGGACGTCATCGACGCTCTTCTGGGCGTAGGTTCCGTTCATCACGGCAAGCAGGTGAGCGCCGTTGAATTCGATGTAGTCCATTGAGCCTACGGGGTGCTGGTAGTCGTAGCCTCCGGTGTATTTCCACCAGTGTGAGTCGGGAAGGTCGAAGCACACGCCCTGGCTTCCTTCATCGTTGCCCTTGGCGTAGATAAATGTCGACCTGAAGGTGGCTGAACTCCAGAAGAATTCCAGCTCGCCGGGGGTGCTGGTGATAGGTTTAACCTTGCAGGCATTCCAGAACGAAGCCGCCGAGCCGGGAAGTCCGGAGGGCCACTGGACGAAGGCGGGCCACTGCGGGCTGCCGTTCTTGAAGCGCACGAACACCGGCCTTACGTGGGACTTGGTCATGGTGGCGATAATTGCATCGCCGCTGGTAAGGTCGCCGCAGACGGTGACAGTCCTGAAGAAGTCGAAGTCTTTGGTGCCGCCGAAGCCGTAAGGAGCGTTGAGCCAGCCGGAACCTGCAACAGCAGCCTCCATAATGAGGGTAGGCTTGTTCTCAATGCCGTCCTTCCACAGATAGCCGTAGACGGTCTGGTTGTCTGTCGTGTGGTGGAGCGCAGGCAGTTTGTCGGCAGCATAGGTGCTGACATAGGTCACGGCGAACAGATGTCCGGCATCGTCGGAGGTGATGGCGTGGATCTCGGCATTGGAGACTATTCCTTCGGTATTGACCTTCACCTCGGGCAGATACTCGCCGCTGAAGCGGTCGTAGACCGGCATCTTGCTGAAATCGACTGAATTGGAGAGGATCAGGTAGTTGCCGATCACTGCCATCGTCCTGTTGCCGCCCTGGGTGAATCCGCGCGGATCGCTGACGGTAGGCTGCCAGCCGAAGAGGGCCTTGACCTGGCCTACGCCATAGTCGACAGTCTTTGGAGTCTCGAATGCAATAGCATAGGTATTGCGGACCTTTTCGCTCTGAGAGACGACAGTGATGTCCTTGCCCTGGGTGATATCTATCGTACCGTCGGCGTTTTTGGCCTCACTCTCGAAAGTCGCCCAAGGCGAAATCGAAAGCTGGGCTTTCTGCAGATCGGGAGTGTTTTCGGGGGTAATCAGCACGCTGAACGTACCCTTGCCGCCGTCTACAGGCTGCCGCACGGCGTTTACTATCTGCGCTGAAACCAGGCCGTTCAAGACTGCGGCGTCGGACTTGCGGTAATCTGCGCTGATTCTCATGTCAATCTTTTTGCCGTTGGCGTAGATGAGGGTAGTGGCGATTCCTTCTGCAAGGTTGTGGATTCCGGCAATTGACGGATTGAACTTAGCTCCCTTGGGGAGTGTCGCCGTTACTTTCATCTGGGTGAGATCGCCTTGGACAGGGTTGGTGTCGCTCAGGTAGTAGGGAACCTGGATCACGGCGGTTCCGGCCTCCAGATCGATTTCTGCGCTATATTCGGTTTTAAGATCGCTTACGAGCATTCCCTTGATCACGAGGCCCTGGATGTTCTCGCTGTCCTCGAAAGTGAAGTCGGGGTGCTCAAGCTGAGCGCAGGCCTGCAGAAGTGCAAGCGCTGCGACACTGATATATAACAAAGTCTTTTTCATCGCTCAAACTGTTGTTACAGCCATGCATCGTTTTGGACGCAGAGCCTGTTGTTCTGGAGTTCCGAATAGGGAATGGGGAAGATGTTGTACTTCGCGGGGAACTGGCGGTCCTGGGTGTCGGCCTCGATCCTCTCGTAGCTGAAGTTGCCGTAGATGTCCGGGGTGATCTTCACGCCGTGGACACGGGTGCCGTTGAGCACTTCCTGAGCCTTTCCCCAGCGTATGAGGTCGAAATAGCGGTGACCTTCCAGGCCAAGCTCGCAAACCCTCTCCTTTGAGAGATCTTCGAGGTAAGCATTCCAGTTGCCGCGGCGCGGAAGGGGATCCATGCCGACCCTGGAGCGGATTTCATTGAGGTCTTTGTAGGCCCCGACAAAATCGTTGAGCCTTGCGGCGGCCTCGCTGCGTATGAGATAGATCTCGGCAAGCCTCATCTCGATCCAGGTCTGGCCGCTGAGGATGCTGGTATAGTTCATTCCGGCAGCATCGCTCAGGTACTTGCGGAAGATATAGCCCGTAGTAGAGCGGTGGTCGTTGTCCTGACCGGTGGTCTTGAAGGTCATGAAACCGTCGGTTCCTCCGTCGTAGAGCTGGAGGGTGCGGCCGCGCCATGTCGCGCCATTGTAGAGGATCGAAGCATAGAAGCGGGGATCGCGGTTGTCGAACGGTTTATTGCCATAGGCTGCGAGGTTGTCCCAGTCGAACTTCTGCCAGGTGCTGCCGACCTTGATGTCGAAGAATCCGGCATACTCGTCGGTTGGAGTAGCTGCGGCGCCGACCGACACATTGAAGGCGGCTCCGTCGCCCGGAGGGCAGAAGTAGCTGTTGAAGTAGTGCTGACGGGCAGCCGCGCTTCCGCTGCTCTCCTTGAAGTAGACGGGAAGGATGATCTCGGTGTTGAATGGGTTGGAGAAGATCGAGTTGTAGGCCGAGCCCGCTACAAGCGAATATGTACCGGAGGTGATAACCGAGTCGGCGGCATCGTAGGCTTCCTGCCAGCGGCCTGCGTAAAGGGCAGCACGGGCCTTCATTCCGAGGGCGGCGCCTTTGGTGGCACGGCCTATGTCCTCGGAAGCGGTCCACTTCTCGGGGAGGACGGCGTAGGCTTTGTCGTATTCTTTGATCACGAAATCCCAGCTCTCTTCTTCGCTGGAGCGGGCTTTCGCCTTTTCGTTCGGTCCGTCCACGGAATCCTCGCTCGTGCGAAGGATCACTCCGCCGTGGCGAAGGATGAGCTCCTGGTAAGCAAAGGCCCTGAGGAAGCGGCACTCCGCAATACGGACTTTCAGCGCTTCAGCGTCGAGTTTGTCGGCATATCCGAGATGGACGTCGAGGAAGAGCTCGTTGATCTGGCGTATGTAGGTGTACATCGAGGACCAGTTGGAACGGAAGTTCGCCTCAGGGGTGACGATGTCGCCCAGATAGAAGAACTGGTTCACAGTGCCGCCGTTCGTGCCCCACCAGGAATATTTCACAAGGTCGGTCACGCCATCGTCGAAGATATATCCGTTGGCTATGTCGGCATTCGCGTAGAGAACGCCGTAGAAACTCTTCACGTAGAGGTCGAGGTTGTCGTCGGAAGCGTAGACGACAGCTTCATCGTAGTAACTGACAGGGCTGAGGTCGATGTTCTGCTCAGCGAAGCAGGAGGACAGAAGAATAGCGGTCCCTGCGAGTGCAGATATGTATTTTATTGCTTTCATCTCGTCTGCGATTAGAAGTTGATGTCAATTCCGAATGTCACGGTCCTTTGCTGAGGGTAGTAGCCCGTCACCACGTTGGGACTCTCCGGATCGAGATATTTGAATTCAGTGAAGGTCAGCAGGTTGGTTCCGCTTACGAATGCACGGACGCTCTCCATGCCGACTACGCGGGTCCAACTGCGAGGAAGGGTGTATCCGAGGCTGACGTTCTTCAGACGCAGATACGCGCCGTTCCTCTTCCAGAAATCGGACACACGGTAGTTGTTGCGGTACGAACTGGCGTTCACGGAAAGCCTGGGATAGGTGGCATCCGTGTTGTCCGGCCTCCATGACTGCTCCACAAGATAGAGCGGGGCATTGTCGTAGTTGCCGTACCAGGGCTTGGTGAGAGGGGTGGCGTCGCTGACTCCGTTGGCCCATGCTCCGAGAAGCATCTTGTCGCACAGAGCTCCGCCCTGGAACTGGACGTTAAGGTCGAAGCCCTTCCACGAGGCGTCGAACTGCAGGGCATACATGAGCTCGGGACGGGGGTTGCGGGCGATCTGGACATAGTCGTCGCCGTCAATCTTTCCGTCGCCGTTCTGGTCGATATACTTGATATCGCCTATGCGGGGTTCCACTCCTTCCGGAGCGCTGTCCACTTCTTCCTGAGTCTGATACAGGCCGTCGGATTCAAGTCCCCAGATAGCTCCCCAGGTCGTGCCTATCACATCCTGCCAGGGCAGGACATTGTCCGCCTGGCGGCGCTTGACGATACGGTTGTGGGCCCATGAGACGTTTCCGTTCACACGGTAGACCAGATCGCCTATGCGGTTCGAATGGTTGAGCGACAGCTCGAAACCGCGGTTGTCGAACTCACCATAGTTGTCCGCGCTGGGATAATAGCCTCCGAGGGACGGCGGGAAGGAAGCAGTCACGGTGTCCAGGATGTTGAAGGTATGCTTGTAGAACCAATCGAACTCGACTCCGAGCAGGCCCTTCCAGGCATTGAACTCAACGCCCACGTCGTAGGTGCGAATGTGCTCCCAAGTCAGCTCGAAGTTTGGATAGGCGGTGAGGTTGTACATCGTCGCCTGGGGGATGCGTCCGAGAGCTGTTCCGTTCGAATTGAGGTAATAGTTCTTACGATACAGGTAAGCGCCGATCGAACCGTCATTACCGACTTCACCGGCCGAGGCTCTGAACTTCATCATGTCCACCCAGGGGAGGGCGTCCTTGAAGAAATCTTCCTTCGAGATGACCCAGCCTGCGGAAGCGGCGGGGAAGAAGCCCCAGCGGTAGCCATGTCCGAATTTGTACGATCCGTCATAGCGTCCGGAGACCTCCAGCAGGTAACGGTCGTCGTAGGCGTAATTGAAACGGCCCACGAAGCTTGAATAGCCGGTGTATTCGCGGCCGGAGCTGTTTTTCGCGGTGCTGGCATCTGCGAACGGGAGCTCGTCGATATCCAGGAGCGCGAAATTCTGGGCGGAAGTGCTGAAGCTCTTTCCGAAGTAGGAAGTCTGCTCATAAAGGACGAGTCCCGACACTTCGTGTTTTCCGAATTTGCGGTTGTAGTAGATTTCCGGACGGAGTATCGCACGGTGATATTTCTGGTCGCCGATATAAAGATTTCCTTCGGCAAGTGCGTGGGAACACTCCTTGAGCTCGTAGGTGCGGTCAAGGAAATTCCATGCCATCAGCTGATAGGCGTAGGCGAAGGTCTTGGAATCGAGATCCCTCCAGTCGTAGCTGTACTGCAGGGAGAGTTTGAGTCCCTGAACGAAAGGAAGACTGTATTCCACGCGTGCGGTAGTCTCGATCTTGGTGGTCTGGGATGCGCTGTAACCGGAGTGCTCGGCTGCATATTCGGCGTTGCCGACCCATGCGCCTGAGGTGCGCATCGGGGAAGTCGCCATCCCGTAATAGGGAGATGTGGGATCCACGTCGTAGGTCTTGGGAACGAACGGCAGGGCGAACATAAGGGCCCAAGGGGTCGTTCCACCGATGGTGGCATTCGCATAGGTGAGGTTTCCGGGCTGGTTGTAGTCCTGATACATCACGCCGAGGTTCAGGCTGATCTTGAGGTTTTGATTCGGCCTGACGTCCACATTCGAACGGATGTTCGTGCGCTTGTTGTAGTGCCCCTCCATAAAGCCTCTCTGGTCCTGGAAGCCACCGGAAACGAAGTAATTGACCTTGTTGTTGCCGCCGCTCACCGAGACATTGTGCTGGTGGGTGAGGGTTGTGCGAAGCATAGGCTCGACCCAGTTGGTGTTCTCGATTCCGTCGGAAGTGTCGCCGTTGGTTGCCGCGGCAATCTCTGCGTCAGTGAAAAACGGGACTGTGTCCTCAAGAGGAATGCCCGTGACCCACTGGTCGAGCTGATAACCGAGATTGTAGTACTTCATGTACTGGTCGCCGGTCATCATCTGAGGCAGTGCTGTGGCGTGGTTGGTGATGAGGCGCCCCGTGTAATTCACGGTCGCGGTGCCTTCAGTGCCCCTTCTCGTCGTGACCAGGATAACTCCGTTGGCAGCCCTCATACCGTACACGGCGGTGGCGGATGCGTCCTTCAGCACGGAAATGGATTCGATATCGGCAGGGTTGACCTGGTTCATATCCCTTTCCACACCGTCCACGAGCACCAGAACGGTGCCCGAGTCCATGTAGGACGAATAGCCGCGGACGAGGATCGAGACCTGGTCGGATCCGGGCTGACCCAGCGACTGCTGGGTGATGATGCCGGGGAGTTTGCCCACGAGGGTCTGGGAGACGTTGGTCGCCGTAGTCTTCTTCAGTTCGGTGCCGGACACGGCAGCCACGGAACCGGTAACATGAATCTTTTTCTGGGTTCCGTAGCCCACGACCACCACCTCGTCGAGGTAGGTTGTGTCGTCGCGGAGTTCCACATCCAGCCTTGTGCGGCTTCCCACCCTGTATTCCATCTGCTCCATGCCCATGCTGATAAATACCAGAGTGCTGGAAGGCAGCGCTGTGATGGAGTACTTTCCGGATTCGTCGGTACTGGTACCGGTGTTGGTGCCCTTGATCATTACGACAGCTCCGGGGATCGGATTGCCGGCTCCGTCCGTGACGACGCCGGTAACAGTCTGCTGGGCATGCGCGGCAAAAGCTCCTGCAAACAAGAGCATAGCCACCAGCAGCGTCCTAATTGTTGTAACGTATGGCAATGGATTGCTCATCGGTTATAGTTATTATTGGTTATGAATCAAAGGTATGATGATTGATTTATTCTTTTTGCGTAATTACCGAAAAATTATCCTCAAATAGCGAAGTGTCAGTGTTTGCGGTATTCCTGCGGGGAGATACCGTGGTATTTTCTGAAGGTCCGGGCGATATTGTCTGTGTCCCTGAAGCCGCATTCGAGGGCTATCTCCTTGAGCGGCAGGTCTATCGAGACGAGCATACGCGTGAATTTCTCGACACGGAGATTCTGAAGGTACTGCCAGATGGAGGTGCCCATCGCCTTGCGGAAACGGGTTTCGATGCTGCGGCGCGAGAGAGGATAAGGTTCGAGTATCTCGGCCATAGTGAGATCGCGGGTGAAATTGTCGTCGAGAAAGTTCACCACTTTTTCGATAATCGGATCAGCGATAAGGTGGCGCTTGGTCGAACTGCGCTCGACCACGCAGATAGGGCGTATAGTGACGGTAAAAGGCTTCCAGTTTCCTTTGGACTGGGTGTCCAGCAGGCGGCATATCATCCTTCCGCCTTTTTCCACATCGAGGGCGATCGATGAAATGGGCGGATCGGAGATCTCGCACAGAAGGTCGTCGTTGTCGACTCCGAGAAGCTGGAGGTCTTCGGGGATGCGTATCCCCTCGACCTTGCAGATTTCAGACACGGCAAGGGCATGGGCATCGTCGCAGGCGAAGAGCGCTACCGGTTTGGGGAGCCCCACCAGCCACGAGGTGATCTTGGAGGTATTGTCAAGCGATTCAGTCTCGAGCACGCTGGTGGAATACCCTGCCTGCGAGACCGTCTTCTCGAAGCCTTGACGGCGCTCCTCGGACCAGACGACTCCGCTGAGCCCGAAATAGGCGAAATTCTTGGCTCCTCTGCCTATAAAAAAAGATGCGGCCATGCTTCCTGTACCGATGTAGTCGCCGGTAATCACGGAATAGGCCGAGCTTCTGCTGTGGTAGTTCTGGAGCACCACCGGGATGCCGAGCGAGGAGAGCTGCGGCTCTTTTGTGGGATTCCACAGGCCGATAATCGCATCTGCCTTCCAGTTTCGGGCGCGTTCGAGTATGCGTTTTTCGCCTTCAGGGTCCCAGATAGTCCATGGCGGCATGCGGTAGAACTGCCATGGGCCGTTGTCGTTGGAGTATTCGACGATCCCGCGAAGAAGTTTGCGGTCAAACTCGCTCGCGCTGTCGATAAGCAGTATGACTTTCTTTTTGGCCTGCGACATATTATTTATGGTATAAAGCGAACCATTTGAGACTTGATGAGCACAGTTGCGTGATACGGTCCCACTCGCCAGCGGCAATGGCTTCCTTCGGGAAGAGTTTGGAGCCCATTCCGAGTGCGGCGGCGCCGGCAGCTGCCCAGGCCCGGACGTTCTCTTCGAGCGGCTCGACGGAGCCCGTACACATGAGCTTCACCCGAGGGAGCGGGGCGAGCACGTCGCGAACGAACGCCGGGCCTCCGACGCTGCCGGCGGGGAAGACCTTGACAATCTCGCTGCCGGAGCGGACTGCATTATAAATCTCAGTAACAGTCCCACAGCCGGGGATATAGGGTATATCATGGGCTACGGCAACCGCCTGCGCCTCAGTGACCATACACGGCGAGACGAGAAAATCTGCGCCTGCTGTGGCAAAAGCTTGGGCGGCTTCCTTGCTGAGTATGGTGCCCGCGCCAAAGGCCATGCCGGGGCATTCTTCCCTCACGAACGGGATTATCTCGCGGAAAACCAGCAGGGCATTTTCTGAGCGGTCCGTGAATTCAAAAGCGCGGACTCCGCCCCGGTAGCAGGCCCTGATCGCAAGGCGGGCTGTCTGCGGGTCGGGGTTGAAAAATACCGGCACGACAGGGGCGCTGAGTATGAGGTCTATAGTTTCTGTTTTGGTAAATGCTGCCATAGTCTTATCTGCTTACACGCCCTGAAGCGTTGCCGTTAATGAGATTCTCAACCTCGGAGGTGCTTACGCGGTTGTAGTCGCCCGGGATCGAGTGCTTGAGGCAGGATGCGGCAGCGGCGAATTCGAGGGCGCGCTGATCGCCCGAGCCTGCGAGCAGGCTGCAGATCAGCCCGCCCATGAACGCATCGCCGCTGCCCACCCGATCGACTATGTCGGTTATGTCGTAGCGGCGGCTTTCGAAAAGAGTTTGCCCGTCGAAGAGTATACCTCCCCAGGTGTTGTGGTCGGCACTGATCGAGCCGCGAAGGGTGAGGGCCACCTTGCGGCAGCGGGGGAAGCGCTGCATCAGCTGGCGGCATACGCTCCCGAAGCGGGCCGCATCAGGGCTGCCGCCGCATTTCTCGGCATCAAAACCGCCTTCTGGCTCTATCCCGAAGACCATCTGGGCATCTTCTTCATTGCCCATGATGAGGTCGCAGTACGAAACGAGTTCAGGCATTACTTCCGATGCTGCCTTACCGTATTTCCAGAGTTTTTTCCTGTAATTCAGGTCGCACGAGACGGTAATTCCCATCTCCGAAGCGGTTTTGACGGCTTCCAGACAGGCATCGGCCGCTCCCTGACTCACCGCCGGGGTTATTCCGCTCCAGTGCAGCCACTTCGCGCCCTCAAGCACCTTCCGCCAAGGGACCATCCCGGGCCGAATCTCCGAGAAGGCTGAATGTGCCCGGTCATAGACGACCTTGCTCCCGCGGGCTCCGGAGCCGCTTTCGAGGTAATATATGCCCATCCTCTCGCCTCCGCGGACAATCGAAGATGTGTCTACTCCAAGCCCTTTGAGTTCGCTGATGCACCTGTCGGCAATCTCGTTTACTGGTAGCCTGCTGACAAAAGCGGCCTCCAGGCCGAAACCGGCAAGGCTGACGGCAACATTTGCCTCTCCTCCGCCGAAGCACACATCTAAATGCGGCGCCTGAGCAAAGCGCGTCTTCCCGGGAGTTGAGAGACGGAGCATTATCTCTCCAAAAGTAACTACTTTATTCATAATCGTTTATCAGAGCGGCCTCGATACCGCGGAGCTCCGCCAGCGAGCGGAGCCTGCCGTAGCACGAGTAGCCGGGGTTTGACTTTCTTCCAAGGTCGTCACACATCTGGTGACCGTGATCGGGTCTGAGGAAAATGCGGAATTTGCGCCTGTGCTCCACCTCCAGAAGGGCTTTCATCATCTCTACTACGGGCACATCGCCTTCGAGAAGGTTCGCCTCGTAGAAATCGCCCTCCGGGCTGCGCTTTGTCGAGCGAAGGTGGACGAAGTCGATGCGTTCGCCGAACTCGCGCATCATGGCGGGAAGGTCGTTGTCAGCCCTGACTCCGAGAGAGCCCGTGCAGAGGTTGAGCCCGTTGGCGGGGCTTGGAACAGCCGCGACAAGTTTACGGAAGTCTTCGGCCGTAGACATGATGCGCGGAAGCCCGAGAATAGGGTAGGGAGGGTCGTCCGGGTGGATGACCATACGCGCTCCGACCTCCTCGCAGACGGGGCAGATTTGCCTTAAAAAAAAGATAAGATTGGAGCGCAAATCTTCTTCTGTTATAGTATCATAGCGTTTAAGTGCCTGACGGAACTTCTCGAGGGTGAAGCTCTCCTCGCTGCCCGGAAGCCCGGCTATCATATTGCGCGTGAGTTTCTGCTTGTCTTCAGGGCTCATCGCCTCGAATCTCCTGCGCGCTTTTTCGGTCTCTTCCGCCGTATATTCGGCAGCGGCGCCGGAACGCTCGAGGATGAAGAGATCGAAGGCCATGAAGGCATCCCGCTCGAAACGCAGGGCAAGGCTGCCGTCTGGCATCGGATAAGCGAGATCGGTGCGGGTCCAGTCGAGTACGGGCATGAAATTGTAGGTGATGCACCTGATGCCCTCAGCCGCAAGGTTCCGGATGGTCTGCTTGTAGTTCTCGATGTACCGGAGGTAGTCGCCCTCGCGGGTCTTGATGTGCTCATGGACGGGCACGCTCTCGACCACGCTCCACTCCAGGCCTGCTGCCCTGCATTCAGCCTGACGGATGCGTATCTGCTCGCGGGTCCACACCTCGCCGTTCGGTATGTGGTGCAGCGCCGTGACTATGTCGGTGACTCCGGCCTGGCGTATGTACTGGAGCGGTACGGGATCCTGCGGACCGTACCAGCGCCAGCTCTGTCTCATCGGATATCTCATATACTGAATGCGTTGAATCCTCCGTCGACGACACTTATTGTGCCCGTGACGCCCCTGGAGGCATCGGAGGCAAGGTAGTGGAGGGTGCCGGTGAGCTCGTCTGGCTGGAGGAAACGGCCAAACGGGGTATGGGCAATTATTTTGTGGGACCTGTCGGTAAGCGAGCCGTCAGGATTGGTCAGCAGCGTCCTGTTCTGGTTTGTGAGCAGAAAGCCCGGAGCTATGGCATTGACCCTCAGGCCATCACCGTATTTGGTGGCAAGCTCGCCCGCGAGCCACTCCGTCCAGCTCGCTATCCCGGCTTTGGCTATACCATAGCCGGCGACGCGGGTGAGCGGGCGCAGCGAAGTCATAGAGCAGAAATTGATGATGGAGCCCTTTCGGGTTTCGATCATAGGCTTGGAAAACACCTTGGTCGGGATCACCGTCCCAAAGATATTGAGTTCGCATACTTTCTTCATCGCCTCGATGTCCAGATCTGCCATGCTCTGGTCGGGGCGGACGTTGGCTTTGTCCATATTGCCACCTGCAGCATTGAGCAGGATATCAACCCTGCCGTACCGGTCCAGAATGGTCTCAAGATTAGCCTCGAGAACATTCTCGTCCAGCACGTCGGTAGACAGGAATATCGCTTCGCCGCCCTCCGACTCGATCTCCTGAACAATCTCCCAGCCTTTCTGCGCCGCGCGCTCCAGATCGAGAAGTACCACCTTGCAGCCTTGCGCGGCAAAGTATTTGACTATGGTTTGCCCGAGTACACCGCATGCACCCGTCATCACGGCCACTCGGCCGCTGATGTCGAATTGGTTATCAGTTTTCATATCCTTACAAATGTAATTATTTTCCCCGTTCATTTAGCGACACCCCGCGAAATTTAGTCCTCAAATAGCGCATCGCCTCCTCGAGCCCGGCGAAGCGCGATCGAGGGTAGGGGGTTGGTGTGTGATTTGACCGTTTTTACACACCGAGGGGTGATTTTGAAGGGGTTGGTGTGTGATTTGGCCGTTTTTACACACCAAGGGGTTCAAAATAGCGGAAAACGGGGCTCGGACCCGCGGCGTCGCTTCGCTGGCGCTTTCGCTATAACGTTACCCCCCGGCGGCACGGCCGCCGCCCCCTCGGGGGGTCTGTTGAGGTCGCGGGTAGGACTGGCCTACATTCAAAACAAAAAGACCGCCACAAGGACGGTCTTTTCGTTTTGAGCGGAAAACGGGGCTCGGACCCGCGGCGTCGCTTCGCTGACGCCTTCGCTTCCACGTTACCCCCCGGCGGCACGGCCGCCGACCCCTCGGGGGCCTGTTGAGGTCGCGGGTAGGACTGGCCTACATTCAAAACAAAAAAACGCAACCCGAAGGGCTGCGTTTCGATGTTGAGCGGAAAACGGGGCTCGGACCCGCGACCTCAACCTTGGCAAGGTTGCGCTCTACCAACTGAGCTATTTCCGCGATTGGGACTGCAAATATACGGCAAAAATTGAAATCCGCAAATTTTTTTACACTTCCACCGCAGTGCTGAATTCGCGGAGGAAGCGCAGGTCGTTCTCGAAGTAGTGTCGGAGGTCGTTGACCTGCCACTTGAGCATCGCGATGCGCTCGAGGCCCATTCCGAAGGCGAAGCCGCTGTACTTTTCGGGATCGATTCCCGAAGCTTTAAGGACGTTGGGGTCGACCATTCCGCAGCCGAGAATCTCGAGCCAGCCGGTTCCCTTGCAGATGTTGCAGCCTTTTCCATGGCAGATGTTACAGCTGACATCGACCTCTGCGGAGGGCTCGGTGAAGGGGAAGTAAGACGGGCGCATACGGATCTGGGTATCCGGGCCGAACATCTCGCGCGCAAACAGGAGGATGGCCTGCTTGAGGTCTGCGAAGGTTACGTTTTCATCGATATAAAGGCCTTCGACCTGGTGGAAGATGCAGTGGGCCCTGGCGCTGATGGCTTCGTTGCGGAACACACGGCCGGGGCAGATGACGCGGATCGGAAGAGACATTTTCTCCATCGCGCGGACCTGAACGGAAGAAGTGTGTGTCCTCAGAAGTAGGGGATTCGGGTGTCCTGCAGATACGAAGAAGGTATCCTGCATATCGCGGGCGGGATGGTTCGGGGGGAAGTTCAGAGCCTCGAATACGTGGTAATCATCTTCGATTTCCGGACCCTCGGCTACGTCGTAACCGAACTTGCGGAAAATATCCACGATTTCCTTGCGGACGATGCTTACGGGGTGGCGCGAGCCGAGCTCGAGGGCGTCTCCGGGCATCGAGAGGTCCTCACGAGGACCTGAAGCAGCTTCGGACAGGGCGAGCGAGTCGCGCAGCTCCTCGACCTTCGCGATCGCAAGCTGTTTCAGTTCGTTGAGCGGACGGCCGAATTCGGCTTTCTGCTCCCTGTCTACCGTACGGAATTCCTCAAAGAGGGCTGTGATGACGCCTTTCTTTCCGAGGAAATGTACCCTCGCTTCTTCTACATCCTTGAGAGTCTCACACTTCAGAGCTTGGAGCTCCGAAATCACCTGCTGAATATCTTCTTTCTTCATAATTACTTCGAAGAGCGCTTTGCTTCGCGCTTGTCGCGCGCCTTTTTATCCCTGGCCGCTCCGTTTTTAAGATACTTTGCCCACTGTTCTTCATCCAGGACCCGGTAAAAAGCCTGATAGATTTTCTCGGCCCATTTGTCCTGGATTGCAACATAGACATCAGTGTTTGCTACCCTGGCCTGGCTCTTTTCCTGCATCTCCGCCCTCATCGCGAAATAGTCGTGGGTAAGGATCGAATCGACATAGAATTCCTGGGCCATATCCAGATCGAGGGTATTGGTATATTTCTCCACCTCTTTCTCGATCATTGCATACATCTCCTTCTCCTGCTGCTCGGGACTCTTCTGTTCCTGGGCGGAAACGAAGGCCCCCGTTACGAGAAGGAGCGCGGCTGAAAGCAGTATGCGGAATAATTTCATTATATTTGCTAATCCACAGTAAGCACGCAAAATTAATCAATTCCAAGATAAAATGAAAAACAAGCTTCTTATTGCGGCCGCGGCGCTGATGATTCTAAGCGCAGCAGACGCTTTTGCATGCACCAACATCATCGTTACGAAGGATGCCAGCGCAGACGGCTCCACGATGGTTTCTTACGCAGCCGATTCCCACTGGCTCTACGGCGAGCTTTATCTCCGCCCGGCCGGAACCTTCAAAGAGAAGGCGATGCGCCAAGTGATCGAATGGGACACCTACAAGCCTCTCGGCAAGATTCCCGAGGTCCCTCAGACCTACCAGCGCCTTGGAAACATGAACGAACATCAGCTCATAATCGGAGAGACGACCTGGGGCGGACGCGAAGAGCAGATCAACGAAGGCGGCCTGATGGACTATGGTTCCCTTATCTATATCGCGCTCGAGCGTGCGAAATCGGCCCGCGAGGCCATCAAGGTCATCGCCGAGCTTGCCAATACCTATGGATATTGCTCGGAGGGCGAGACCTTCTCGATCGCCGACAAAGACGAGGCTTGGATAATGGACCTCGTCGGCAAGGGCAAGGAAAAAGGCATCGTTTGGGTGGCCTGCCGCGTTCCGGACGGCTACATCTGCGCCCATGCCAACCAGGCCCGAATTACCCGTTTCCCTCTCCATGACTCCGGCAACTGCCAGTATTCGCCGGACGTAATCAGCTTCGCCCGCGCAAACGGCTGGTTCAGTGGCAGCGACGAAGAATTCAGCTTCCGCGACGCTTACAACCCGCTCGATTTCGGCGGCGCAAGGGGCTGCGAGGCCCGCGTATGGTCAGCCTTCAACATCCTCTGCGACGGCCATTTCACCTACGTGGACGCCTTCGGCAACGAGCGTGGCGCCTCGGCAGACGATTACCTGAACTACGCGATGGGCCATGACCTGAGCAGCGAGATGCCGCTGTTCGTCAAGCCTTCGCGCAAGATCACGGTCAAGGACGTGGCCGACGCGATGCGCGATCACTACGAGGGTACGCCCATGGACATGAGGGTCGACGCCGGTGCGGGCGGAAATGCCTGCCCCTACCGCTGGAGGCCGATGAGTTTCAAGGTCGACGGCGACGAGTACGTCAACGAACGCGCGATTGCGACCCAGCAGACCGGATTCTGGTTCGTGGCCCAAGCTCGCCCGAGCCTGCCGGATGTTGTCGGCGCTCTCGTGTGGTTCGGCGTGGACGATGCCGCGACCTCCTGGCTCACCCCGATCTACGTGTGCTCGACCGAGGTTCCCGAGTGTTTCAAGGTAGGCAACGGAGACCTGCTCCACTATTCGGCCAAGTCCGCTTTCTGGATCAACAATCGCGTCTCGAACTCCTGCTACAGGATGTACAACCTGATGGAACCGTTCGTCCGCGAGAAGATAGACGCCTTTGAGAACGAACAGATTGGAAAAGCTGTCCCGGAGATGGACAAGAAGCTCGCTGAGCTCGTCCATTCCGGCAAGGCAGACAAAGCTGTCAAGCAGATGACAGACTTCTCGGTAAAGACCGCCCAGAAGCAGTTCAAGGCGTGGGTTAAGCTCGAGGAGACCCTTCTCGTCAAGTTTATCGATGGAAACGTCAAGGCTCAGGACGCCAAGGGCAACTTCAAACACACAAAGTACAACGACGGTACTCCCGAAGACCTTACTCAGCCCGGCTATACCGAGCGTTTCAAGAGGGCGATCGTCCGTGACAACGGCGAGGTCCTGCGCTCGCGATAGGCAGATAATTTGTCATTTGCGTAAGTTTTTATAACTTTGCACCGCATTTTTGAACACAATTTTTATTCAATAAAATGAAAAAAGTTCTTATGACTCTTGCACTCGTAGCTGTAGCAGCTACCAGCGCATTCGCACAGATCTCGGTCGGAGCCGGCTATCTTAACAACACCCAGAAGTCTACCTACACCTCTGGCAGCACCTCCACCACCACAACCACACCTTCCAAGGGTGCTTACATCGGAGCAGATTATACTCTTGATCTCGGTCAGGGCCTTGGCGTTCAGGCTGGACTTAAGGGTACTTTCCTTACCCACACTGAGACCGCTAGCCTTCTTGGTGTAACCGGAACAACCAAGACCAACGAGCTCTACCTCGCAGTTCCCGTTCAGGCAGTTTACACCTACGCTCTCAGCAATGACCTCAAGCTCTTCGGCTTCGCTGGCCCCAGCATCTCCTTCGGTCTTTCTTCTAAGAGCACCTTCACCAACAACGTAACTGACGATGTTACTGTTACCGACAACTATGGCGATGACAGCAAGTACGGCAAGTTCAACCTCTTCCTCGGAGCAGGCGTTGGCGCTGACATCATGAACACCATCCGCATCAAGGCTGGTTATGATATCGGTCTCCTCAACCGCTCTTCTGCTGACAACACCAAGGTTGGCGACGCTCAGTGGTTTGTTGGCGTAGCTTATCTCTTCTAGTCTGAAGATATAGAGTCAAACACAAAGACCGGCCCTCAGGGTCGGTCTTTTTTTATAGGCTCCGGGCGACGAGAATGCCCGTGCTCCACGCAGCCTGGAGGTTGAAGCCGCCGGTGAGGGCGTCGATGTCCAGGACTTCCCCGGCGAAGAAGAGGCCGGGGCAGCGGCGCGATTCGAGGGTGGAGGGGTCCACGGCAGACATCGACACTCCGCCGGCGGTAACGAACTCCTCTTTGAATTTAGCTCGGCCGGTTATTTCATAGCTATCTGCAGTTAGAACTGCGACAAGGCGGTTGAGGCCCTTTGAGCCGAGTTCAGCCCAGCGGATATCCTCGCGAAGGCCGGCCCGATTCAAAAGATGTTTCCACAGTCGGGCGGAGAGGCCCTCAGGATGGACATTGGCGAGGAGTTTCTGTCCGTCGGAGACGGAGCGCAGCCATTCGCGGGCCACGGCTTCGGTTAGAGAGAGCCAATTGATAAGAAGCGTTGCCCGATAACCGTTATCAGCGAGATATCTGGCAGCGTAAGAAGACAGCCTAAGGGTTGCAGGGCCGCTGACGCCCCAGTCGGTAAGCAGAAGCGTGCCGGAGGAGCGGAATTTAGTCCCGGCCAGAGCGAGGGTGACATCATCTACGGATGTCCCGGTAAGCTCTTTGATGCCGGGATCAGATAATTTAAATGTAAACAGAGAGGGAACTGGAGGGATTATTTCGATGTCCAGCCCTTCGAGAAGGCCTAACGCTCCGCCTCCTGTTGTTACTACTACCTTGTCGGCACGAATGGTTTCTCCGCCAGCAAGGGTCAGGCGGTAGCCACCAGCCTCATTAGAGATCTTTTCGACTTTCGCCTTACACCTTACCTCAACGCCAAGCTGACGCATCAGACGCTCAAGGGTGCGGACTACCTGCATCGCGTCCTGCGAGGCGGGAAAAAGGCGGCCATCCGGCTCGGCGACGAGCCGCACGCCTTCCGCCTCCCACCAGCGATGCGTGTCTTCCGGAGAAAACGAGCGGAAAGCCTGACGGATAAGTTTTTCGCCCCGGGGGTACACTTCCGAAAGCGTCCCTACCGAGGCGAAAGTATTGCTGATATTACACCGGCCTCCGCCGGTTACGGAGACCTTGGCGAGGGGCCTTGCCCCCGCCTCAAGGACCGTAACGGCCGCGCCGGGCGTCCTGCGCTTCAATTCAATCGCGCAGAAACACCCGGCGGCTCCGGCTCCTATTATTACTACTTTTTCTTGCAAATCAGCTGACCTACAACGTAGATGACAGCCGCGGTGAGCATTCCGTTGATGGAAGGAATACCTACCTTAATGAGGTTTGCTACTACAGCACCGCAGACGACGCCTGCAACTGCGAACCAGTCGACTGTCTTAATCTCGATAGTTCCGTCGAGATACTCTTTCCTGTGGAGGAAGTATCCGAGGATGAGGATGATACCTACCGGCGGCAGGGTGCAGTTGAGGATGTTGAGCCATCCGCAGAAGTTCCAGTAGAGCCAGACGGCTGCTACGGTACCGATGATTCCGGAAATAAGGACCATCAGTTTCTTCGAACCTCCTGTAATGTTGGCAAGGCCGAGACCGGTTGAGTAGAGGGCGTTGTCGTTGGTGGTCCAGATGTTCAGACCGAGAACTGCGACAGCAACATAGAAGAGGTTGAGGTTAAGCATAACCTCGAAGATATCGTTGCCTCCGACGTAGATTGAAGAAACGGCGCCGAAGAAGAACATAAGCGAGTTGCCGAGGAAGAAGGCGCAGACGGTAACGATGGCCGCGATCTTTCCGTTCTTTGCGAAGCGGGTGAAGTTCGGGGTGGCCGTACCTCCTGAGACGAAGCTTCCGATTACGAGGCCGGCTCCGGCGATGACGCCGAGGTCCTTGGTGCCTTTGGAGAACTGCTCGATAAGTCCGGTGTCACCATGCTTGACGGCGAGGATCATGGCGACTGTGCCGAGAATTGCGACCAGCGGGACGGCGATGTAGCTGACGATGGTCAGACTCTTGATTCCGAAGTAGGCGCTGGCGGTCATAAGGATACCGGCAATCGCGACGAGCAGGTAGCCCTCGAGAGGCATGAAATCGGGAGTGACTTCGAGGCCGAGGAGTTCCTTCGCGACGGGGATTGCGAACATTGCGAGACCTACGCCGAACCATCCCATCTGGGTGAAGCTGATCATCGCGCTGGGGAGCCAGCTGCCCTTACGGCCGAAGCTGCGCTGTGCGAGAAGATCGAGCGAAAGGCCGCTTTCAGCACCGATGTACCCTAAAGAGCCTGTGTATGCGCCGAGGATGACGCCGCCGAGGATGAGAGCGCCGATGAAGCCCTTGAAATCAAGGCCAGCGGCGAGATTCTGTCCGACCCACATACTTGCGGAGAAGAATGTGAAGCCAAGCATAATCATGAACATGGTCAGCGTTCCGCGACGCGAAGATGCGGGTACGCTCGAGTTGGAGAAGTCGAAATCGACTTTGCGGTTGTTGTTGCTCATTGTTTTATAAGATTAAATAATTGTGTCAGGCGTGCTTCGCAGATTGCCGTCAGGTTCTGTTTGCGAAGTTCAGCGAGGTACCGCTGTTCCTTTCTATATAGTGGTTCAAGATTCCAATCGGCCGGGTAGCCGCAGAGATTCATCCACTCGGGGTAGGTCGCCTCGGCATATCCGACTTTCTCGGCCAGGAAGGCATCGTAGTCGGCGGTATGGCTTGCCTCGAGCAGATCCTGCCAGTATTCAATTACCTCCTTGAAGTGGTCTTCAATCTCATAGCGGCGGGCTCCGCCGTCGTAGATAATACATTTTTCGAGCAGGGCCGGTGCATGTTTGTAATCGAGTATGTATTCGCGGAATTCAGGGGTGATGCAACCGCCCTTCCATCCGAAATCGATCATGGGGACGTTGACTCCGGTAACG